>Ga0307517_10011077_pt1 | contig 12526 bp, 18 predicted proteins | sample 23_EM_MG_FD_194515 | JGI IMG/M metagenome (GOLD analysis project Ga0307517, IMG submission 194515) | Populus trichocarpa ectomycorrhiza microbial communities from riparian zone in the Pacific Northwest, United States - 23_EM | ecosystem: Host-associated > Plants > Roots > Unclassified | place...
CAAACACCTTCGGGGCCAAATTTATAGTAACCCATTCACGTTGAAAGCCGTCGACCATAAGATTCAAGTCTTAGAAGTGTCCGGGTCCAACGTCACTTCAGTAGCAGAGCACGTCGTCATGTCGATCCTCCTCCTCGTCAGGAACTTCGTGCCCGCCCACGAGATGGTTGAGCGTGGCGACTGGAATGTCGCTCACATCGCTAGGAACGCCTTTGATCTTGAGGGTAAAGTCGTCGGTACTATTGGTGCTGGTAGGATTGGATACAGGGTCTTGCAGCGCCTCAAGCCTTTCGGCTGCAAGGAGCTTTTGTACTATGACTATGCACCTCTCCCAGACGGCGAGTCCCGATGCATTAGAGTACCACTCTTAAAACTGACCTTCTGATATCGTAGATGCTGCTGACGCTGTCGGTGCGAAGCGTATTCTGGATCTCAAGGTGATCCCAACGGTTGAGATAAACCCACCGTTCAGTCGCTCACAGCATCCTCCAGGAATTCGTCTCCAAGTGTGACGTTATCACGGTCAATACTCCACTTTACGAGGCTACTCGTGGGTTGGTCAACGCCGAGCTCCTCCGCCACTTCAAGAAGGGTGCATGGCTAGTGAACACCGCTCGTGGTGCGATCTGCAACAAAGACGCAGTCACCGAGGCTGTGAACAGTGGTCAGCTCAGCGGATACTCCGGAGATGTCTGGGATGTCCAGCCTGCTCCCAGCAATCACCCCTGGAGGACCATGAAGAACCCCCTTGGTGGTGGCAACGGAATGGTTCCTCACTACTCCGGAACCACCCTCGACGCCCAAATCAGATATTCCAACGGTGTCAAGCAGATAATCGACAACTACCTGAATGGAACACCTCAAGATACTGTCAACATCATCGTTGGAATCGGCAAATACGAGACGAAAGCCTGTGAGTAAACAATCACTGCACGTTTCACTCAGACGCTTATCTTCCGAAATAGATGGCCAACGCTGAGCAGATCGAACCGTCAAGATCGGGAACCGCACGAATGAGATTGTAGTACTTGTATTCAACCAACCCTGTAAAAACATATGGCAAACTACACGCGAAACGGAAATACACCCCTTCCACCACCGACCAGCTGGTCCTAAATTGAAACGAGGAGAAGCAGAAGAGAGGGGGCAATCAGCAGCTCCCTTTTCCCGAGCGATACCACACGAGCTGCTCCCTCATGAACTTCTCCAGCTTCATCGCGTTTCGGGTATAGATCGATCCATCCGGATTGTACATATAGCAGTTATCGAACACCAATTGTGCATCGCCCATGAAAGCGTCCAAATTTGGGTATTGATTCGTTTCGAGTTTGCGTTCCATGGTATTGAAATCTAAACAAGGGTCGTGAGCAAGATTGCGGGCGATTATGCAAGCGCGTGGTAGACACGCACCCATGGGACACTTGATGACCTCGTAGTAGTCAGGAACTTCCTCAGGATCCACAGGTTGCAGGAATGCCCATGAAAGCGGGAGTCGTTGCAAATCCGAAAGCAGGCGCTCCATGATTTTGTGTTCAGGACTCCTGTGTAGCGAAAGAGTGCTAGGAAGGGGCTTAATATTCTGTAGGTGATAAATTCGGGAAGAGCGTACGTATTGGTTTGGTCAAGGAAACCACTGTAGCCGGAGTATGGAACACTGGTGGGGGGGCTATTCACTTCCCCGCTAACCTCAGAAGGTGGCCCCAAAGACTGTGAAACCCTCTCCAAACACTGAAGAACATCCTCGGTGCATGGACGGCGGTCATGCTGAGGCATCCAACACAGTTCCAACATTTTCCACAAATCATCTGCGAAGTCAACTTCTCGAGAAGGACGTTTGCCCTTCAACACCTTCACAAAAACTGTTAGGTCTGTGTGTTTGTGAAACGGCAGTTTCCCACTGATGGTCTCGTATATAACCATTCCAAGCGCATAACAATCGGAAGATTTCGTTGGGCGACTGATCTCAAACCCAAACCTCTGTGGGTCAATAAGCTCCGGGCTCATCCACCGGGGCGCACGAGCTCGAGGACAAAATGTTTGTTGGGTCCGAGATGATTGTGAGTAGACCGAAGTCTGCTAGACGGGCATGGCCATTCTGGTCGATCAATATGTTGGCCTTGACAAGCAGTGAGCTCGGTAAGATAGAAGAGTGACTGGCCGTCAAAACTTACCCCCTTGAGATCCCCGTGAATCATTCCCTGGCTATGGATGTAGATCAACCCCCTAGCGACATCTCCCAGCTAAAGAAGTTATCCAACAGTTCATGAGCATGAGGCGAAGACGGTGAGACTTTGAACGGAAAACACACAAGCTCTAACCGGTTTGTGTCTGGATTGGCCTTCACGAATTCATTGATATTCCCGTTCCCCATCCAGTCTGATACCATTGCGAACTGAGTTTCGGCCATCATCACACCTATTAATCGTAGGACGTTTGGATGCCGAAGGTTCCTCCATATCACAACCTCCTTGCAGAACCTCTACACCGTGGGGCTTGGTCAACTCACTAAAACGTGGCAGGTAACACGGCCGGGAACTCACGCCAATGACCTTTTGCAAGTCACCACTTGTGTACGTTCTGATGACCTTTACTGCAACCTCCCGACCGCAGTGTTCCCCCTTCCACACGTCTGCAAACCCGCCCCTGTACAGCGCGCTGCCCGTTCGGTCATACTGAACGGGGGTCTTTATTGCGGTAGGGAGAAGTGCGTGGCAGCCACACGTCCTGTACAGTGATTTGAGACACTTCTTTCGGATCAGCGGTGAAAGATCGGGTGCATCCAGCAGAGCCTGGTAAGCAGTGTGTCAGCGTCAGTCCCAATGAGCTGCTCGCTACAAGCGAGTGTAGAAGGTACCTCATCTATCACGTCGATAAAAGACTGGGCGTCATCCCCACGGAGGTCACGGACCATGTTGCTCCCGTCCTTGCTTGAAAATACCGACTCGATTAGGGAGGAGCGGTCGGGAACGGCGAACGCGCGTTTAATCAAACGCCAAACGGCTGGGGGGAATTTGGAAGGGGAAATGGATCGGGGATTTGGCACAAGATCAGCGAATGGGGGGCTGAGACGTACCATTCTCTGCTGCAGAGGCGGTGGTGGTGCTGCTAGAACGATCCTGTGACACGGGGTCGGCACTTCCAACCACACGTTCTTCATGGAGGGGTGCGCTCGGTGTGCTGAGGACACAGAGTATCTGCCGGATGTCTAGCTTGTGACCCTCAATCTTCTCCTTGTCATACACGGTGTATGGCGAGTTCGGCCCCCTCCTGAGAGTCCGCTCGATTTCGTATACAAGGCTGGGGTCGCTTGGTATGGTCGGCAGACAGGGCTAGGGCGAGTCGACACACCTATCTAAGTCCTCGAGTGCTACCCTTATGGGGTCGTCGAGATCGTCCACATCCTTTCCCTGGATTACGCCCCTCAGCGCCTCGCATGCGTTGAAAAGGTCTTCGCACAGTTGCACAGAATCTTTGTTGTCAATCATCTTGATCTGGTCGAGCCGTCAATAAGAGCCTCACATGCTTAAAGAGCGACAGTACTAACCCGGACCCGGGTTAGAATAACGCCGACGACTCTGAAGACCTCTTTTGCGGCGGGGACCTCAATTGCGTTTCTGTTCAGGACATCGATTCTGTTGAAGAGCGAGAGTTTGACCTTGCGTTTGCGTGTTGTCATTGTCGCCGGTTTGGCATGAAGCGTACTGCAATGGTGGCGGAAACTGGGTCCAAGGGCCGCGAGCAGTTAGACAGAACGTTTATATGAGGCCTGTACAAAACGTGCATAGCCGCAGGGCGCCGATGCCAAACAAGAGGCGCCAGCGCCTGAACTATATGGGGTAACGTCCCCAGGGAATCAGTTGGGGGCAAAAGAAAACGAAGAGTGATATGGGGTGGATCGTTCCTTCCGTTCCAAATCTAAGCCGTTGGGCAGAGCTGAGGAAAGCTGGTGGATGCAACGTTCATACCACATTTATCTCGTGATCGTTCGCTCTGGTATTTTTTCTCGCATCCTTAGGCCTCAGATCCAAACCGCATATATATCCTGGAATATCTGTGTGCGCATCCGCCCGAGAAAAATATTGTTTGCGGGTGTCCGCTCACCCTCTGCTTCGGTCGACCGGTCACACAACACAAATATCGCCGACTGACAAGTGACAATTCCCACGACATGGAAGGCAAAACAATCGAGGCTCGACACCTTGTGAACTAATTTATCGTTCGGTGACCGTCCATACGATTATCCTGTACATCCACGAGTCTAGATGGACAACAGAGGACCCATGAGAACGTTGAGATCTTGAGACTCTGTCCGCTGCTCGGGACCGCAGATGTTGTCTCCGAACCATGCTCTGGAATCGCAACATTTAGATATAGACTGTCTCTCCCGAAAATCAGCCAGCCTTCCAAATTACAGGGGTCGAGAAGGACTGCGACCCCACCTACTTCAACCCCGCTGTACTCGCTCTGACCGAACCCTGTACAAACCATATATATAACAAAGAAATACACCCCCTGCACCACCCAGCTTGTCATACATTGAATGCGATGAGAAGAAACAGCGAGTAAGTTAAGCGGAAGGGGGGAATCAACATTCCTCCTGTTTCACGTGATACGACGCAAGTTGTTCCTTCATGAACTTCTCCATCTTCGTCGCGTTTCGAGCGTAGATCGATCCATCCGGATTGTAAATGCGGCAGTTATCGAACACCAATTGTGCGTCGTCCACGAACACGTCCAAATTTTGGTATTGACTCGTTTCGAGTTTGTGTTCCATGGTGCTGAAGTCTAAACCAGAGTCGTGAGCAAGATCACACAGACGGGTGATGGACACGCACCCATAGGCTCCTTTATAACCTCGTAGTAGTCAGGAACCTCCTTAGCATTCACAGGTTGCAGGAATGCCCATGAAAGTGGGTGTTGTTCCAAATCCGAAAGCAGGCGCTCCATGATGTTGCGCTCAGGACTCTTGTGCAGTGACCGAGTGCTAGGAGGGGGGTCAATATCGCTGCAGGCGACAAAATTCTGGGATGGCATACACATCGGTTTGGTCAGGCGTCCAACCGCTCTCCACTGTGATTGCGGCCAGAACTGAGGAGTAGGGGACAAGTTCATTTAGCGGAACACGCACCGAGTCCTGGAACATCACGGTAATCAACCCTGAACCCCCCATCGTTCGAGATTTGGAACCGCTGAATCCCACGATACACGACATGGGACTTCGAGATCTCCCGGATTTTCGTCATCAGAGCTTCCCGTTGCCGGGCCACCATATCCCGGATCTCCAAATAGTTCACTCTCGGCAACAGAGCACATTCCATAATCGTCCCGCCTTCGTAATCCTTGATGTAACCTGCCCAAACCGATCGCGGTAATGTGATCTCTTTGGTGAAACCTTGTTTCTTAAAGTACCCGACCGCATAGTTGTCGGCATAGGTGAGGAAGTGCATCATGGACGGGTAGGTGGTCCGGACGTGGTGTTTGAAATGGTCCATAAGCATACCTCCGTAACCCTGAAAGGCAAGAGCTCAGTCTGACGGTGACGCTGTGCGGTCGAACGGGCGCCGGTTCAATTTGAAAATCCGTCCCCACCTTTACCTGGTCGGCAGAGTTAGTCGCGAAAAACACAATCTCTGCAAATTTCCGGTGTGGAAATGGGCGGAAACAGATCCCACCGACCACCAGGTACCCATGCTTGATGATGGCGAGACATCTTGAGTTGGAATCGTACACGAGCCGCGCGATATACTCCCTAGGCATCTTCGGCAACTGCTTCTGAAACAGCGTCTTGAGACCGGTGAGGATGATCATTGACCTTGGCTCTCCATCGTTTTCAACCGGTACGACCTTTATCACACCTCTTCGAAGCTCGGCCCACGATGCCTTCTCGGGTTTCACCCCAGAGGGCTGTTTCATTGGATATGAGAATCCACAGTGACGCATTTCGATATCACAATGGCACGCACCGTCGCGGTGACTGTGTCAGTGTCAACCGTCACGCCTGTCGCAAGGCGGTTTAATTGTCCCTCGTCCATCTTGTCTTCCAGCTTTACCCGAGGCCCCTCATATGTGATGTGTCCGTTCATTTCTGCGAGCGCGAGACCTGTTGGAGGGAGCATTGATGCGGGCGCGGTTCCAGCTTGCGTTTTGTGGCCCTTCCCCGCTCGGTACCCGGAAAGTGGGTGGCGGGAGGGACCAATCTGGGACGCTAATGGCTCGTCCCCATCGTCGTCGTCGTCATCTTCTTGCATCTCATCAAGAGAGAAACCTATCGTCTTTTGCCGCTTCTTGGGTGGCTCTTGGTCATGATCGCTCAAGGATGCAGAGCCGATAGACAAAGAGCGTTTCTCCGTAGAAGGACCTTGCCAAAAAGCGTTAGCCCACGAAAACTGGGCTCGGATTTTGATTGGCTGAGCTTACTAGCTGTGAAGATATCTTCCGGAGAGGAGGTTGGAGGCAAAGACATCTGGAGACGCAGCGACAAGATATCGTCATCCAAGAAATTGAAATCGACGAGCCTGCCAGCGTCCTATATAAGAGCAACAGGAAACAACGCATCAGCCTTGGAGTTTTCCAACTACCCCCGAGCACTACACATCAAACCGCACCTAGATTCGCCATTCAATTCAGTCAGGAAGTGGAATGAGATTCAAAACACCCCTAACGCACCTGCAGTATTTCATCTGCCCTAACGGCCACACGGCCCCGCCGCTGGTACTCCGACCTGCCGAGGACCGAAACGTCCGCACCGTGTGAAGGCACATCGTGGTCGCACTGGCACTCATTCAGGTAGGCGAGTTCCATTTGATCTGACAATGGAGAGTCATCTGGGGAGACCTCCATGCCTACAGGAGGACGTAAACCTGAGCAAGAACACAACGAGCAAGGTGCATGCCGCGCAATCTTTAGTGAGAGTTGTTCCTCGGAAAGACCAGAGATATCATATTCTGCGGGGTAAAGCACCCTCATCTCAAGTTCTCCGGGCGTGCGTCCAGCGTGTTTCGCTGCTCCAGGTCCGGGTTGTGGCGATCCCGGTACGCGTTCCGCGTGCCCAACGTCGCGATCACTGGAGAAGTGTGTGGTGCGTCACATGACTCCGACCACCCCCACTCAGACTTGCTGAGTTTCGAACTGATCGAGGCTTTGGATGTTTTGAAACAGAACGAGAACGTGTAGCGACACAGGACAATTTGGGACAGGAACGAAAAAAATCGACGGCTTGCAGTGACGGGGGTATTTACCGTGCAAAACACCATGCTGATCATTCACATATGTACACATACATGTGGCACCTTGTTGTCGAGCCCGAGAGAGAGGATGTAATAGGTAGAAAAGGGTCGGATACCAATCATTCAATCGTCGTTCTGTTCACGATGGAGCTTGCGTAGACGATCTAAGAACCTGGACGCTTGCATCTTCCCTGTGATGGGAGGAACTTCATCCATCATGTCGATGATTCCCCGGTCTTCAAACTCGGATCCCCCAGGACCGTAAAGTGCAAACAGCTGGAGCGTTTCCTGCGCCGTATCCGCCCACGATTCCGGTAAATTGAAAACGCCCACCACATGCATCTGCAACGAGGCAAATTGAACTTGATTCGCAAGGAGTGGAGGATCCAATACAAACCTTCTTGGCGTTCGTCGTTCCACGGGTATGTTCTTCCAGTTGTTTCGCGATGTATGTGTAGTATTTCAGCTGCTCGCGCATCGTGAGCTGTTTGTTCCTGGATTCCAAGAATTCGTTGTAACCGGGATCCTTGGACATATGCGACCGCAACCGTTCAATCAGGTTTTTATCATCCTCTGTCCACGTGTGCGAGTTGGATCCTGTAGGGAGAGTAGATGTAATCTGCGGTTTCGGCGGGGACTCCGCCCGTTGGTGCTGGGGCTGTTGAGGCGGGGGCGACACTTGCTGCTGCAGCTGAAGTGGAGGAGGCAGATACCGTTGTTGTTGGTGAGGGGAGGGGTTAGATTCCCGCTCTTTAGCTGGAACATCCAAATCCATTTCGTTCCCTGCGTCCGGGCTCCGTGCAGGCGATATCAATTCTGGGGAGTCAACAGGGCCGGTGTTGTTCGACGAATGGTCGTATACATGCGCCCACGGGTGAGGTTCGGCTCTGACGTTGGACAACTCTGCATCTGGATCAGGGCCCGCACTATGCCTAGGTTTCTTCGAGGGATGCACCGGGGGACGACCCTGATCTTTCGAAGGGGATTGTGGACGGACAGGCTGAGGCGACATATAAGAACCTGCTTGCTCGTGCGTTTCCACTGATGCGAGCCTGGAACCATCAGATCGCTTCCGCTTCGCAGAATCGGAACCGAACGGGTGAGGACTACCCATTGAGAGTGACATCGGGGTCATTGGTCGTGGAGTTGCTTGCGGTGTTGAGAGGGAGTGATGATGATCCATGAGTTCGACAGGCACAGGCTGCGGGTTCAAACACATTAGGAAGATGTTTGTGCCGGAGAGGGATAATGACGTACAATCGCTTCGATGACAGCCAGAAGAGTCCTGTCCTTATCGACACGGAGGTTAGCGGAACTATACTCAGCCTCTCCGTTGGTGGTTACCCGAAGGAAGTACTGTCGGTATTTCCCTCTGAGGGTGTACACCTTCGCCGGACCTTCGAATAACATCAGTACTGGTACTCGCGGGCGAGCATTGGGCGTCGAATCAATCACCATCTACCCTCGAGGGTCCACTCTGTAGCGCCCTGCAAACATCGTTCGCATCCGCCCAGAAACCATCTTCCGGCCCTTCGAGCTGTTTGAGAGGTACCCGCACTTCTGCAAGCTGATCTCTCTCTCCGGGGTCCTTCCGGGTATCCTCGATCAGGAGCGTCAGTATGCGAAGTATCGGCCCTTTCCGTGGAGGTTGATTCATCGGTGGGAGTTGTTGGAGTGGTGTCGGGTTCGAAGGGGGCGGGGGAGGTGGTTGGTTATAAGATTGATAGTAGGAATGGTGCGGTAGTGGTCCTGGGTCCCGGTACTGTTGGCCGGGGCCTGGTGGAGGATACCTTGGATCTCTTTCGGATTCCCCATCTCGGTCCCGCCCTCTTTCCCTGTCCCTTTGTTCCTGGTGTTGGTAGTCACGTCCGTGGTAGTCCTGGTGTGGCAGAGGGGGGAGTGGTGGCTGGTACCCTGGTTGGTCAGCAGCGTTGGCCTGTCTGTTGCGTTCGCGCCTTTCGGCAGCCTGGTGTTTCTTCCTTCGATTTTTCTGGGCACCTTGGCTGCCTTCGATGATCTCGTTGACCTCACGGATGACGTCCTCTCCGTACGGCAGGAAATTTCCATTTTCGTCGATCGGCGCGTACCCAGGAGGCATTTCCGGCCCATCGATGTCGGGAATGTATGGGAAAGGAATGAGACGCCTGCCGTCGGATCCGTAGACATGCTCTGCCGGCCAGTACCATTGGAACTTTGTCTTGCTGCGTTTGGCACGTTCAGCGATCTCAGGGAGCTTGTTGGGATCTGTATGCATGTAGGGCCGGGGATCGCCCACAAACGTCGTCGCTCCAGGCTTGTTAGCATTGGCAAGAGTGGAAGACTCGGGGACATTTCCGGGAAGGTCTACGGTGAACGAAACAAAGGATCATCATCAACAATTCGATCATGTAGGGCGCAGTGACAGGCGCAGAATATAATGGCGGTGAAGGGTACCGAGACTCAAAGTGACTCACAAGTGAGATACTTAGGTGGTTCGCGCGGAGGACGCCTCCTCTCCTCCCTGGGTGGTTCTGAGGGGTGATGCTCTCTGGATTTCCCTTTGCTAGACGTGCGCGAACTACCGCGGTCGTAACGGTCATTCTGGTTCGGAGGAGGACCATAGCTTTGGGAGTGATAGCTTTGTGACGTGGCGGGGTGCGGCTGGCCGTATCCACTATCGTTAGGCCCATGACCGTACCCAGAGAATTGCCTTATCGACGAAGAGAAAGGGTGCTGAGACTGTTGGTGGTGTCCGTGACGTGGCCCTTCATCCTCGGAGTCGGAATAGTTTCGAGGCTGACGAGAGATCCATAATCAGTACATGTCGCTTGAGTGTTTTTCCAGAAGAAAGTAATTGCCAGTTTCGACTGAGTGAGGTCGAGGCTGCACGAGCGTGGGGATCAGGTGTTGATTGAGAGAGCACATACAGAATCATCGCCATCCGAGCCGCGATACATGGATGTGAGAAGAAGGTCAGGAGTGGTGGTGGTTATACCTGGATTCCGGGGGAAAAAGTAAAAAGACCAGAGGTCATGGAAAGCGTTATTGGACCCACAAAGATCAACAGCCAAATGGTGACCAGGAGGTAAACACCCACAATTGATCTGTCCCTCCCGGGGTGATGCAATTGGATTCACCGAGGCCGGGTGCAGTCCGTTCAGTGTTCAGTGCTCAGCAGTGAGATTTTCACAAAATGTGGTCCCCCATTGTTTCCCAATATTCGTAGATCCCTTGACGACGTCGCCGAAGGAAGGTTTAAACTTAACTCATGACGACTACAACTAATACACAGGTATTGACAATAACATCCCTGGACTCACGGTTTCTTGCCATACACCTTCTGGGCATTACCCCTGAAGATTCCGTCAACACCCTCTTGCTCAATGCCGAGCTCGGCCAACGACTCTTTCACGAGTTCATACCAATCTCCAACAGCGGATTTGGCATGAGACTCGGGGGATGGCGATGTGCCAAATATGATTCTTTGGTCACCGAACGCCTCTAATGCAGGACCGACTGGACCGAAACATCACGAAGTGTTTCTTGTCAGTGATATGGGAGCATCCACTTACCGTACATCTTGATCCGCCGTTTCCACTCTTTCTTCTCAGAGCTGTCCTCGGGCTTGATACCACCAACTGGCGCGGGGGTTGGGGGTGTGGGTTCGCGCCAATTTGGTGGGAGGAGCTTTATATAAGTGTTGGGGATCAGCGATAGCGATGCAGTGTGGGCTTGATACGCCCTGTATGTCGGATGGGTGAGAAGTTTAACAAGAGGGAGGGACAAATCGTCCACTGGTGGTAACACGTTCGCTATGGTGGAGAAAATGAGCGACTGAGAGGTAGGTGCATCCCGATGGGGCACGAACATATTACGATGGCACTATCGGGGTTCGCGTTCTTGGAGGCGGTCGAGAGGGATTCCTCCAGTGAATCATAACTTTTATCATCCGTGGTGAATTGGACATCAAGATCAACGACGTGACCGTTGCTCAATGCCCAGGTCAACGCCTCCACAACCTGTGGTGTTTGCCTTGAAAAGACAATAGAAAGTGATATTGGCACCTTGGACGGCGAGGGGATGCCGAGCGGGGAACCATCTTCGATGCTGAAGGGGACCGATACAGATAAGATGGGAACGTCAGAGATCTTGGGCTCGAGTCTTGGAGTGAGATCAGTTTCAAGGTGTCGCGAGGGAGGACTGATCATATACGCACTTTTCGACGACCTTCCGAACATTGTCTGTCTTTACAAGGAGAACGACGGCAGAGATCTTGCCTTTGAGCTCAGAAGTGGCTTCGGACTTCCATTGGTCAAGGTCAGCGGAGGAAACCACGACGCTTGCATCTACGATTGACTCGGCGGTGACGGAAGTTGGACTTGGCGGGAACGGGAAGCGATCCGCGGTGCCCGTGCTGGGTGGGGTGAAGACGGAAAGAGGCAGAGCTGGCGGGACCTTATGTTTTCGAGTGCTTGGGGTCAAAGGGGTGGGCGGCGCGGACATTGGTGGGAGGGAGAAGAGAGATTTGGGATTGCGATATGTATTTGATCGTAGCGGTCATCCGTTCGTCCCAGTCCTCATCTCATCTTTCTTTGCACCGCCATCTTTGCCCTCCCGTTGCTTATTCCCCCTCGAGACTTTCTCCAGCCCCGTCTAGAATTCGCGCAGCATCTTTCGCGACAAACCTCACGTGTCCCCCGTGTTACCCATCGCACTTGATGTGGCTCTCTCTCGTGATTTACGGCGTGGGATTGGCCGACGAGCGATTTTACCGCTCGGTCTGACTAAGTTCCTCTGCCACATAAAGTGATTACTAACGTCTCTGCCGATGCCTATCCAGTCAAACTCACCCTTCTTCGTCCTCTCTCTCCATGCATTCGCCAGAACACATAGTCGGTGGCTCCCCAAAATCTAAGAAATCCAACCGTACCAGACAGTCCCATCCCGGGAACGTTCCCACCATCCCGCAGTCCGAGGAGTGCAACATATGTGGAGCAAAATTCACGAGGCAGTCTCACCTCAAGAGACACCAACTCACTCGTCAGTTCCGCTAACCTGTGCCCATTCCGAGGCAAAACCCTGACGTATAATACAAGATAACGACAACCGGCCGTATGAATGTGATGTGAGCCACGGACTCGACCCGCGCGGGAACCGACCCTGACAGACTTTCAGAAATGCTCTTTTACCTTCACTCGTAGAGACCTCCTCACAAGACACCTGCGAACGTGTCGGAAGGCGTGAGTAACGTCGTGTTTTTCGCTGGGTGGTGCTAACGTAATACATCCTGCGTGGATTAGGAGGGAATGTGCCGCCTGCGC
>Ga0307517_10011078_pt1 | contig 12526 bp, 11 predicted proteins | sample 23_EM_MG_FD_194515 | JGI IMG/M metagenome (GOLD analysis project Ga0307517, IMG submission 194515) | Populus trichocarpa ectomycorrhiza microbial communities from riparian zone in the Pacific Northwest, United States - 23_EM | ecosystem: Host-associated > Plants > Roots > Unclassified | place...
ATCTTTTGATTCTGTTTTGACAAAATCATACCTTTGTTTCGTCCTTTTTTACTTTTCTGTTTCTGCTTTATCTCTTCTTGGTTTTCTCTCTAGTGGGAATTCAAAGTTCTACGTTTCCTCTCTCTCCCTCCCCCCCTCCCCCCTCCCCCCTCCCTCCCTCCCTCTTTACTTTGAAATAATGGTCCAGTCTTAATTTTGAATTTGCTTTGATGGGTTTCTTTTTTTAAGTGGAAACTAATTGCAAAATGCATACTTTGTTCTATCTTTAAGTCTTTTATGGACAACCCACCAGAAATCTGAGGGTTTTAATTGAGATTGTGCCAAATAGTATACTACTTGTCAACTCTTTGTTTTGATCTCTTCTTTGGTTCTCTACTCAAGCATAAAAGGTAAGAATTCAAGAATCATGAAAATACGTTCATTTTATTCTTATGATTGTAGTGTATTTTGATGTATTTTACTTGGCAGGACAAACAGGTTTCTTGTTTTCTGATTTGTTCTTGAATTTTATGCTTCTCTCTTTGCTGGCTTCAGTTTTTTAATTATTTGTTTGTGGATTCTTAAGTAACAAGACTTTAACTCTCTAAGTAGTGTGACAATAATGTGAATCCTTACGAAGGACAAGATATTAGGACAGCCTTTTAAGAATATCCTATTCCAAGTTGACATGGAAGATTATTAAATTTGGTTTTGTTTGATTTGTTGAGAGTTTAGTTACTTGCAGTCATCTCTGGTTTCTAACGAGGTATTTAATTAACAATCATTAACTGTTGTCCTTTTGTTTGTGCTCAGCCAGTTTAATCGTTGATTTGCGCAATCACTTATGGATTGTATTTGACCAAGATTAAAAAGGTCATGGTTTTCTACACTGGGGTGTACAGTGACTAGTGTGGGAATCTTTGATGTTTTGGATAGTCTTTTTCTTGGTTGACTAGCTAGCAAAATTCGGAATTTTATGCGAGATCTGTTCTGGAAATAAGAGGAAACTTGTCTATTAATTAAACCATAGATGTCTTTGTTCTGGGATTGAGCAAATGGGAGCTTGTGTTTCAACTAGTCGGAGTACTTGCAGCAGTAAGAGCAATGGAGAGCCAGTTCCTCTGCCTTGCTTGGGGATTGGTTTTTGCCGGCAAAAGAGAACTAAAAGAACATTCTCTGATCATGTGGTCACACTACAACATTTACCATCCATACCTAACAGGGTTTTCACCAATGGAAAGAGCCGAACTTCTTGTATATTCACACAGCAGGGTCGAAAGGGCATAAACCAGGATGCAATGATTGTGTGGGAAGTAAGTTTCATTTTCCATCGAGATTAGCTTTTAATAACATTTGGTGTTAAATGCTTAGTCTCACTTTGGATCTATGTAGGATTTCATGTCAGAGGATGTGACCTTCTGTGGTGTTTTTGATGGTCATGGTCCTCATGGCCATCTAGTTGCCCGCAAGGTCAGGGATACCCTGCCTGTAAAATTACAATCATTCTTGAACTCTTGTCAGTCAAGGCAAAATGGGTCAGATCAAACTTGTTTCAAGGGGAATTCGATGAAATCAGATGTTGGGGATTTGGACAAGGATGGCTCTATCGAGGATAAATTGAATTCTTTATGGAGAGAAGCGTTCCTGAAGTCATATAAGGCCATGGATAAAGAGCTGAAATCCCATCCGAATTTGGACTGCTTCTGCAGTGGGAGCACAGCTATCACTATTGTGAAACAGGTATTGTAGGGTGGTCAGCTCACTGTTGATATTTCATTCATTTAGCTTGTAGGAAGTATAGATCACTCTTCATATTCCACTTGTTTAGCTTTAGCCTTATTGTATACATTTATTTGTGATTTTAAAGGGCTCCAATCTATTCATGGGATATATTGGGGATTCCCGTGCAATCATGGGATCTAAGGACAGCAATGATTCCATGGTGGCAGTCCAGTTGACCGTTGATCTGAAGCCTGATTTGCCAAGTAGGTCATATGCATTACAATTAGCTATGTGTTTTGGTGGTACCCATCTTTGCAAACCCATGAGTTGACATGAAACGAAATTGTTGCAGGGGAAGCTGAAAGAATTAAGCGGTGTAAAGGTAGAGTGTTTGCATTGCAAGACGAGCCTGAAGTGCCAAGAGTTTGGTTACCATTTGATGATGCTCCTGGCTTAGCAATGGCTCGGGCATTTGGTGATTTCTGTTTGAAGGAATATGGAGTGATCTCCATACCTGAGTTTTCACATCGGACCCTTACAGAGAGGGATCAATTCATCGTTCTTGCCTCAGATGGGGTATGTTTTCACCACTGATATATTTTTCCGAGCAGTTCATTTTCTATCTGTTAATATTAAATCCGGATTTATTTTATTTTGAGATACTCAGCTGATGAGACTTTTCAATTTGATATTTCTAAGGTCCTATATATTACTGACTGAATGTTTAATGACTCTGGTTACCATGTGGATGCATGGTGGAGAGGAAAGCTTGTAGAGGAGTGTCAAGTGTATATAAATACCAATCAGGCAATAACACGTTTTTTTGAAAGGCCTACAAGGGAAAAAAGAGAACTCAGTGTGGTGGATCATGGATTTTGTATGCCTATAGATTGAATTGAGGGTTCTTCAAACCTAAGCAGCAAATAGATTGACCCAGCTGTCAGCTGCCATTCCATGACAGCTATGTTACAATGGCCAGTCATGTTTTTCTTTGAACAGTGTTGCATTGTTCTATGCTTGAGCTTTTGAGTCAAAATGAGTTCCTGATGTTCCCAATCTATTCTGACTTCCATATAATCCTGTCTTGTGCAAGCTTTTCCAAATGTTATTTTTTGATATATTGAGTTTCTGATTGTGATACATGTGCATCATCTTGATTGGATTGCCAAATCTTTTAGTCTCACCTATCCAAATTCATCAAGAATACAGAAATGCTAAACAGTAATGTAATATCAAAGCTAATTACACCTCAGCAATTTTGAAATACCAGAACTGTAACCTTGATATGTTCTTTTTTTCTTTTTCCGAGACAATGCTTGGCAATATTCTTTTTTTTTTTTTAACTTATGCACTACTTTCTTCTGTGCTAAATGTTAAGTTTGAATTGCACAGGTTTGGGATGTCTTGAGCAATGAAGAGGTGGTTGAGATTGTATCCTCAGCTCCAACACGGGCATCAGCAGCAAGAATTCTGGTGGACTCAGCTGCTCGTGAATGGAAGCTTAAATACCCAACTTCAAAGATGGATGACTGTGCTGTTGTTTGCTTATTTCTGGACGGGAAAATGGACTCGGAATCGGATTATGATGAACAAGGCTTTTCCTCAGCAACTCTTGATCAGAGCAATCATTCTGGCAATGCTGCTGAATCAGACGATGGGCAGAAATCTGAGCCATGTTTGCAAAGAAATTTTACAGTTAGATCAGCAGAAGAAACTGATACTTATGGAAGGCAAGCTGTTGAAGTTGATGGAGATGGCGAAGCAGTGAATAATGCTGAGGATCAGAGTTGGCTAGGTTTGGAAGGAGTCACTCGAGTGAATTCACTTGTTCAACTTCCAAGATTTTCTGAGGAAAGACCAGGCCCATAATTTTTGTGGTATCTACATAGATGAAATGGGGCTGCCATCATTGTAATATTTTGGCTCTTGAGCCTCATTATACTCAGAAAGTTCTCTTGTTCTGGTGGCACAATGTTTTGAAACTTTGTCCAGGTAAATTATTGCCCCGGTCCCTTTTGTTGTATGTTCACAGAAATGTAGAAAGACAGCTTTGTTCAGAGGATTGAACTAAACATAGCTCTGTCAATACCACTTTATCTTCTGTCAAGATTCTGAATGTGCTTGTATAAGGTCTTCATGGTTACCATATCAAATTCTTGTCGCCAGCAAGTTTCTTATCCCAGATGGGCGTTTTCTCCAAGAGCTACGATAGTAGTCCTGCCTGACGTTCAACCATGATTGCCTTGCTGCTGAAAAAAATGGAATTGATTCTGAGAAAGAGAGGAAATGCAAACGCGGTGTGGGATACATTTTCTTCCTGTTTGAATCCTGCTCCCTTTCAACTTGTCTACATCTTCACATATGCCAAGGATTGGGGGCAAAATAGTCTATCAGGGGTCTTTGCTTTCTATGATGGTCAAGATCAAGACTCAGTGAATTCAACGGGCAGCTTATAGTTTTGAGAGCAGTCATTTCATGCAAACATGTTTCAAGTGAAAGACCCTCTACGGATTCCAAGTACCATCTAATTTCTATAACTTGGATGTTTCACTTAGATGGTAAGTGATTTAATCCCATCAATATCATCTCGAAATTTGAATCAACGGGTGGCTGCGACAGAATTTCTTGTTAACGCACCAACAAATCTCTATGCAATCTTCTTCTTCTTCTTCTGCTGCTGCTGCTGCTGCTGCTGAAGGGACACCCTTAACATAACCACGATAATTTTGTAATGTTATGCTAACCCTTGCAAACATGACACATTATTTAACTGATATTATCCATGCATTCATTACTTCTTCATTTACCATCTTATCAGGAAATTATTCCATCTCTTGGTTTGTTGCATCCTCCTAACGTTTACGGTAAACACATTTGTAAAAATTATTAATGGACACGATCACAAAACCAAATCAAATTTACTAGAATCATATGAACAGGTATAGTTGTGGACAGACATACCATTAATAGCATCTCTCATCTGGTCACAAGGACACATATGTAGTTAGAGGGATGGAAGAGATCAATTTAATGGCCGCCGGGCTTGGTAATGAAAAATAAGACCCAAATGTTAGGGAAACAAGGTTAGCTCTACATGTTTCAACTTGTCAATAAACAAGAAACCACCAAGCGATTTTTAGAGGGAAATTTCCAATTTCCATTGCCTTTAAGAGGGAAGCATCATTGGTTCATCCTTTATTGATCAAGACTACTTGGATTTGTGCCATCGCTACCAATCGTCTGTATGATTTTGTTTTTCATTTTTAAAGGTTTTTTTCAAAACCAAACTTAATGAATGTGGTTTCTAGTCACCATCAGCAACATTTAAATCAGTCTCTTCCAACCATGACCTACCCATCTCTTTTATCCTTCATGCAAGCAGAGACAGTAACACATTTACATCTTGCTGGAAAACCATCTTTGATCACGAGCAAAACCAGACAAAATCTTCCAACAACCACCCAAAAGTTCAATCAACAAAAACAAATCACATTAGTAAATAACGGCAACACGTAGAAGATAAATAATAACACAAGATCTCTAATAGTTTTTCATTCAAAAGAGAATGCTAGGTTCTAACTTTCAAAACATGACAGGAAATGGCCAATAACCAACCATTCTGATTCTCTGTTCTATAAAAAGGGGTTTTTTTTTTCTCATTTCAGAAGTACATATTTTCACCATCAGGAAGATATGAAAAACTAGAAACCTTATCCGAAGGTGAGCTGGGAGATAACCCCTTAATTTGGAATGTCCAGAAGGGAGAGCTGGATGTTTCACAAAGAATAATCTGCAGCGACGATTACAATATTTCCAGGTAAGTATAAAGAAAATAGGTGGGGTAAAAATCTTTCAGAGAGCAGCACACAAGAGGGACAGTATGTAGATCTTTCTGTTGGAGTATAACCTCTAGCATAATCTTATCATTGACTAAGGAGAAGATCAATGGAAAATGTAAAATAGCACTCAGTTCTCCAGATCGAGACGCAATACACAGTAATTTCTTAGTCACACTGTGCACTTGTCTTCTCCAAAAATGAAGTCAATAAAACATTTTGAGCTGCTTTTAAAGCATCATAGCTAATCACTTTCAGAGAAACTTTGCCACAATCAGTATGTTGGAACTAATTAGCACGTGTATCCACCGAATATGGTGTGTACAAGAAATGAAATGTGTTTGCCATAAAAAGAAAAAAAGAAAAACCATAAATCTAGAATCTGCCTGCTCGTAAAGGTCCCAAACATCAGTTCTGCTCCATCTTGTAACTATAAATGTGGGAATTATCTCATTTAGTGTCATGTTTTGATTCAGTTCAAGATACATGATCCAGGAACCAAACAGCATTACGACTTGAGCTGCCAGTTTAAGAACTTGAAGGGTGTAAATTAGTCAGGTTCTAGATTTGCTCTGTAAAGATCACCAGTTCGAATCCCACAAATCTTAGAATCTCTGAAGATTTACATGGTCGTTAACTTCAGAACCCGTGGAATTAGTCGAAATACGTACAAACTAACCGGACAGTCATTTTAATAAAAAGAAGAAGAAAAAAACTGTACTCGATGTTCAAATGTTGTCTCTGACCTTCATAATAAATCACTATCATTTGAAATAAACTAATCTTTGAAGTCATCGATGCCCGAGAACCACTCCTATTCATAGACCAAAATCAAACCTTTTATGCTTCCCCTTCCCTCTTACGCTACCAACTCACATACAATGCAACTAATTCAAGCATCCATATCAAAACAATATGCAATCTTTAATACCTAGATTTTCTATTTGTTCGATACAAAATTTCTAAATTTTGTATCTTTTAATTTGGACTAAAATCTTTCTTGGATTCCAAAATAATCTTTTATTTGATTTTTTTTAAAAAAATAGATGCTCCATGGTATTGAAGGACATATCTTAATTTATAAAATTAATCTCTCACGATTTGTTAGGGAAGAAATGAAAAAAAGAGAGGATAAATCCTATAGGTTGACACTACAAATTCCATCTCCCAATACATATATTAACTGTACTCAGATTGATAGGTAATCATAATCAGTGATGACATCACTATTTTCATTGCTATTACATAACCATACATGATATTTTCACCTTATATTATTTCTCGAAAACCATAAATAAATCTGAAGGCTAAATCATATTATTTATCTTATAGATATGATCAAAATCTATCATATGCCCTGAATTTCATAATTTTACCAATGTAATTTTGTTTATTATAATACTAAAATAAAACACTTATATTTCAATGAATATTGATATAGGAAAGATGGAAGAAAAAGGATCTTTTTTTTTTTTTATCTATTGTGATTATATTTTTTCCCCTATTCTTCCTTCTGAAAGGAAAAAAAAAAAAAGGATTAGCCCATTCACTATAGTCATTTGTTTAATCGGTGGATAGGAGCATATTTTGGATCAGAATCCTGAGGAGTATTACTGATCATTATTACTAATTTAAAGCCTCAGTTAATATTATTTTTTTGAATAATTCATTACAAATGTCTTATTCATCATGGTGTTACTAATTTAAAGCCATTATCTAATCTTATCTAAATAAAAAACAAAAAAATAAATAAATTTAATACATTTTAAAAAACTTATTTTAATATATTTTTAAACGAAAAATATTTTAAATTTTTATCATATTCTCAAACAAACTTAAAATTTTATTTATTTTTATATAGTTAAATACAATCTACATTTTACCTCAATTTAAAAATACTTGATTAATTAATACATATCCAAATTTTATATAAATCCTATTAAAAACTCTACTAAAATTTTAATTAAAAAAACTATAATTTATAATTTTTTTTAAATCACAAAGTACAATAATACCATTCACACGCTACCCATGCTATGACTGCTGAATTCACGAGGAAATATTTATTTGTAGCCTTGGAACACCCTGACCGAGAAGGTGAGGATACCTGCCAGTTTCAGAATACGAGCATAGACTGCCTGTCATGTCATCCACATGCTCCTCACTTATTTGTGTTTGTAACATGCATGGATATTTTTTTTAAAATATTTTTTATTTAAAAATAAATTAAAATAATTTTTTTATATTAACATATCAAAACCTTTAAAACATAAACACATTTTTAAAACACAGCCGTAGGACAAAACACAAAGCCAAAGAGCCTCTTTAATGGCATGTCCTCCATCTGGTGTATGCAGCCCGGGAGATCCGATTTGTTGTCCCTGTTTCATAATGGTCAATGCATAACAGTCTTGAGGAGAGAAGGAAAATCATATGTTTCATTTACTTTTCTTCTATAGCTCCATGTTTCAATACATTGCTTCTTGATTGATTGGTCCACGACTGAGTTTGAGGACCAGGTCCGTGTGATAATTTCTCCCAATGCAAGAACCTCCTTGAATTGCAAAAAGATCCTTTGAAGGGTCGGGTGTCACAACCTTACTACTATACTTTCAGGAAGCTTCTTCTGTATTTTGAAGCTCGTGCTCCAAGTAGCAAAGAAACAATCTGCTGTTGCAGCAGCCACCGAGCCTCACCCTAAAACAATATTAATATACAGTATACACATCAACAAAACAACAGGCAAATTACGGTAGAGGCTGTTCTTGCACAGCAAGTCTGTCAATGTTTGCCTGATGACAGCAAGTGCACCACCCTTCTTGTTGGGACATGATTTTCCAGTTCATTTATTTCTGCAAGGTGAGATAAAGGGAAGGATATCAGCATATAGGAAACTAAAAATCAACTGCATCACAACATGAACCTGTACAAAATTGTGGTTCCTCTGACCTACAGTATAGGTTCGATTACTTGACGCAAAGCCTAGAGGAGCGGTGATTTTTGGTCACATTGTTCAGAGTCAATGGACTTTCCAATAATATAGTTTTATCCATAATGGGATTATTTGAAAGGAAAAGTTTAATTGTGATGTACCTCATCAGCACTGCCTGAAGAGCTTGAGTTTGCCTCCAAGGTTGTGTCAGAAATTCGAGCTTCTGATTTCTCATTCGAATAACTGAAAACAGAAAAGAAAACACAGTGTTAAATAGAAAATCAGCAAAGCATTTTACATAGAAGAAAGGCTATAGCACAATTTTAACACCGGGAAAAAAACCCCACCAAAACTATGATAATAGTTACAAGTTATCACCAGAAACAGAAATCGAAGAAAGATGCAATGCTACACAAACGGTAAGAATAAAAGACATGCTCCTTTTGAGTTCACAATGGTTTGTACCTGGGGTCCTAAGCACTTCGGAATCCTTAATTGTCATATGTTAATTACACTACGCAACCAATTAGCCACCAAAAATGATAGGTCGTATGAATAGAACAAAGCAAAAAAAAAAAGTAATTTTATAATTCAATCCTATATATCAAGTCATAAGATTCAGTTGCAAATTAAACAAACTATAAAGAGACCAGCCATTCTAGCAGGTCTAATTGTTGAGACTGGTGCTACTCATTAGATACTCTCATTTTTAGCTGGTTAATGATCATGAATACTTACGTTGAGAGTATTGTCACCCAGATGAGCTCCACACAATCTACCCAAAGAAGCCTTTGTTCAAGAGGGATAACACCATAGGTAATCAAATGAGCAAATGGCCAAAGCTTCCATCCTGCCTATCAAGCAGATCAACAGAAACAGTTTACTATCACCAAGACACGATGTATAACTGAACAATTATCTATCAGTTGAATGTTATTTTACATGGAACTCAAAGCATAAATGAACCTCAAAAAATTGCCTCGGTGAAAATCATTCAACTACATCAGTGTATAAAGGCAAGAAAATGGACCTTTACCATTGTAATATTCTTTCTTGCTGCTAGTTCATGCTACTTTTAGCACCATTGGAGACAAATGAATGCAATTTAGATTACATTGAGCTGTTCAAGATTTTTTCTCTTTGTGAAAAAAATGATTTCAAAGATAATTCCTTTGTCAAACTTTTAAGGGTTACAACAGGTAGGATGCTAGTGGCAGTCTATAGCCCTTCTATGTCATCTTCTAACCAAGGGCCTCAATGCGAGCACAAAAATCTTTCTTCTTCATATTCTCAATTGACATGGAGGACATTCTCAGGCAGGCTATTAATTTGTCCCTTCACAATCCCAAGATCATATGTTCAGTAGAAGCCTCAATCCTGCAGTCTAAATTAGAAGAGACCTATTCTATCCTTTATTCGGTTTTTCTATAGAAACATTTTAGCTGAATTTAAAAGCCAATAGCAAATTTCAAAATGCAATGAAAATGCTGATAAATAAGTTTGGTATAAAATCAAAATCAAAGCTGGTAAATCAATGACTTTTTTCCCAGACAACAATGTTAGTATCATGGACAAATTGAAATCAAGGGGAAAATGTTTCAATCAGGAGCATTTATCTATAGCATTTTCAACTTGCACATGGAAAAATTTGAGGAGCTTCTTACAGTCAACATTAGCCAAAACGTTGCCTTCAGCTCGCTAAAAATATTGTCCGGGGACTCAAAACGCAACAAACCTAGCGCCACATAGTAGATGCTGTTCCAAAGTGCTGCCCAAACTGTTTGGTCAAAGGCAACTTTGGCTGGGACCACCCACCAATCTTCAAAAGGAAAAAGAGCCTAGAAACCAATGTAAACGATTTCAGCCATCCAAATGACATCAACATGACAGCAAGTGAAGTGAAATGAACAAAACCCAAACAACAATAATCACCTCACAGAATTGATAGTAATAATGAGAGAGGGATCCATGTAGACTAAACCCAACAAGCCCTGATCTAAACGTGCGAGTCCGGTCAAACTCGAAAATTGGTTTTCCTTCATAGCACTGCATTTCAGAACAATATAAACACATGAATTGTGAAAAACAAGTTGATAACTCTGCTAAGCCACCTGGGAAAAATCCCAAACAAGGGAAACAGAAGACTTACTTGAGCAATCCAATCTCCTATAGAGTAGACCATCCCACTAATTGCCATTTTGGCCAAAACAGGGTTCGCTTTGAGAGCTTGTTCATATGCAATCCAATTGTGCTCAGGCAAATACCTTAGAATCTCATAAAGGGTCCATCCCTGAACGCTATTAAAAATTACGAAAAGTTTCCTGAAGGATAGAAATGCAATAACTAGAACAATAATTCTGTTCATTACTGATAAAATGTAGCAAGGAAATTGATATTAAGCTTTCTTTTCAGCTTCTTCATCACTGGATAAAACTTCTATTCTTTAAATTACGGAAAACATCAAATAATGCTGATCCCACAATTTGTGAACCAATTCAGGTGATGCTTAACCTCACAAAACATGATTCTGACAATCAAAGGGTATCAAACCTCAAAGATTAATATCAGATTTCTAAGAGCCAAATTACAAAAATTGAGCAATTAGTTTCACACATGTAAGATCAATGAAAAAAGAAAAGTTCTTGTGCAAACCAAGAATGAACCAATCCAAATTTTGCACAATACATAACAAATTAACATTACAAACCAAAAATTAAAAACAAAAATCCCACCTGTTAATCATAAACAGAAGCAAACTACAAAGAGCACAACTTTCACCCATGTTCATGGTCAGCATAAACAGAACTGGATTCATTTACTAACCACAAGAAAAAAGAACGGAATTTAAGGTAACAAAAACATCACTTACATGCCAATAATCATGATCAATAGTAAGCAACCTAGAGACAGCAAGAGTACCAAACCCCAATACAATGGTAGCATTAATAGCTCTACTTGTCATTCTCTCTTCTTCATCATCAGTCTCAACAGTAGAAGAAGAAGATGATGAAAGAAGGTCAGAATCTTTGGACCCATTAACAAGCAAAGGGTTACTTTTGTCTTTCAAAGGTTTATCTTTGACTGGAACAACTTCTTTGTCTTCTGTGAGCGATCCAGTGATCAAAGTTCTAGTCTTTTTGGTTGAGAGGATTGTGTTCTTTGATGGGTTGGATTTGGTGAAGGGTTTTGTGGAGAGGAGAAGTGAAGGAGAAGAGGAATAGGGTTTGTGGGTTTTGGTGAGCGAAGAGAATTTGTGATGGGAAGGAAGCGTGTAAAGAGTGGCCATGGATCAGAAAGTGAGCTAAAACCAAAAGTGCAAGAATGGCAATGAAGACAATTTTGATTGGAGCTGTGATTGTTCTTACTTCTTAAGGTTATATCTTTCTTTTTTTTAAGCTAAAATGCATAGTTCTCGAGGAAAAGGGAAAATGAGTGGAGTTAATTCTGCACATTTTTCTAGTTAAAGAAGTCGAGTAGGAGATCTTACATTCGGACCTTAAAGAGAAGAGCATGTGTAAGATAAAGGAGCCACATCATGTGTTCGATCACCATGTACAGTAAGTCAGCATTTCAAACTTTGCCGACCTTTCCTGTGGAGGTTTTCTTGCCACATATCTTCACCTTCCCTTACGAGAAAACTTTTGATAAATTTTAGAGATCAAATCCCAAACAATGACCACCTTGTTAATGTCACTCAAAACTAGATTCATTGACATTTCTTCCTAAATTGGCTTGTAGTTAGACATTTAAATCGGCTTGATTTTTAATTTTGAAACAATCATAAAGGAATTCCTTGTGTTATTAAAATCTACATGCCTATATATGTTGTCTCGGTGACTTATTGATTTGACTTCTTAGTCAAGTTAGAATTTTTTTTTAGTTTAATGAAAGTGTTCGGGCCAGCTTGCGACTGGATTAGAGTTGATTTATTCAATAAGATAGATTAATTGATAATTTATTTGACATAGTCAATTTTAACTTTTTTATTCTATTTTTTAAAAATAATATCATCTTATATTTTTTTTAAATCTTAAAATGATAATATTTAAAATTAATT
>Ga0307517_10011082_pt1 | contig 12525 bp, 8 predicted proteins | sample 23_EM_MG_FD_194515 | JGI IMG/M metagenome (GOLD analysis project Ga0307517, IMG submission 194515) | Populus trichocarpa ectomycorrhiza microbial communities from riparian zone in the Pacific Northwest, United States - 23_EM | ecosystem: Host-associated > Plants > Roots > Unclassified | place...
GCATTCTTTCCTGCTTTCGTTCTTCATCTTTTGCTTTCGACGGACATATTAATTACCCTGCGCAAATATACCTAGACTCAAATTTCTTCAATTCTCAATGTCGTACACGATATGTGATTAAAATGTTACCTACCCAGGCTCGCAACGGCCCCAAAACCCCCGTTGTAAGGTCAGTTGTCCCATTTTAAAATCTAACCCAGTATCTGGGCGCTCCTTATCATTGACTTGGGTGACAGGAGACATGGTCCTTCATAGAGGTTTCTTTTTAATGGGCTATTGTCGTCGATTCATTCTTCCGTATCCGTCCTAACAAGCGTCTCTGACCGCAGAGAGGCGATGGGAATTGTACATAAACCTTGCTACCCACTAAATTTTCCTGCTTCATTCTTTCCTCCGTGTTCTCCCCGCTTCCAGGTATGCTCAGCATGCCAACAAGCACTATAAATATTGTTTCGGTGCCGCGCTCTTGGTAGCTCCGTTTCTACGCCGCGCGATGGTATTGCTAGTCTCATTCATTGCAGGTCATAAATTCTGCCGCCTTTCTATACATACCCAATTCTCAGGTTACCATGGGGAAATTGAACTTTTAGACTGGATTCTCCAGCAATTGACAAATCCTGTTCATGCGGTTGCTGGGAAATTTTATTGCCGGTGGCATTAGTGACCTTCTCCAGGCTCCAAGCGCGCTTCCAACGATGGAAGATCCTGAAAGATCCCGACCATGTACATTAATAAGGCCGAGGTAAGTTCACAGGTAGTGGACGCGGATAAATCTATTTGGAAACCCCCTTTCAAGAGAAACCCGGGGGTTTCTAAATAACTTGGATGGAAACCCGGTTTCCAATATCATGATCGGTAAACCCTGCACGTATTAAGTCAGCTTAGAACCCCCCATATTATCCCCCACATTATCCAATTATTATTACTTACAGATATATCCACCCCTTCGACGGGTATCTAATAAACATGATGTTGTGAGGTTAGAAAAAAAGGGCACTATTCTGATCGATGTTGGTATATATAGCTCAACGCTCACAATATTTGTATGCCCAAATCTTGATACAGTAGCGATGATATCTCAAGAGGACCAGACAACTCCCAATTCGGAAAGCTTCCGTTGCCGTAATCATTTGATCGAACTTGCCCCCCCGTGCCTCACAGCCCCTCTCAGTCGGAAAAAGGTAGGCTTAACGGTTTAACCGTTCTCGAGTACCGGGAGATTTCCTTTAATTGGTGCACCATATGATTCTTCTGTTTCACCTCTCATCACTCTGGAAATGATGGCTTCGCGGACCAATAAGTTCCTCCCCCCTGAATACATGTACAACAATTACTGTCGGAGGTTCCACTTTGGTTCCACTCATGCCACGTTTTCTTGGTCCCTCGAACCCGACCCAAGCGTAGATTCCCTTAAAACCCCACCTCAGCACGGGGTCTTCGGTTTGTTCTGTATCACATGGCTATTTAAATTCTTCCCTTGAATCCAATTATTCTAAGAGTTTTTTAAACTTTTCGCTCCTCTGCACCAATTTTTCGTTTCAGAATTTCTCCGCAGACCCAATATGGTCCTACAGGACTGCATACTCAATTTGTATTCCTCCAGCAACGGAAAGTATGTAAAATTTCCATCCCTTGGCAGCGGTCAAGGGTCAAGCCGATCAAGTGTCAAGTGTATTAGTGGAATTGCACCATCAATATGCAGAACGTCAAACCATAATTGCAAGAATCGTGGACCGCATTCTCGAGCTCGCCTTCAAAAAGTTGGATTCCAAACCGTTAACGTTAGAAATGTGTTTGTGGATCGACCGGCGGGAAAAGCCAGCTGCCGGCAGTCTTTCGAAGAAAACATTTTGATTGGTTGATATTGGCTGGCGATCTCCATTTGGAAGCTTTCAGAGTCATAAACCCATGGGGATTTCCTCCACGCGATAAGATTTGCCGAAGGAGAAAGAGCGAACAGTGTTACTGGAAACTACTCAGCCTCGACTAAATTCTCCACCAATATGTGTTTCCAGGGTCATTGACTCCTGCGAAGTCATGCTATGCAAGCCGGCAAAACGCGTGCGCACAAGATCAGAGTACATAAATTAAGCTTGATTCTGTTCCACGGTGATCGGTCATTATGTCCTCCAACGAGGACGAATACAACGATGGCGACACGCCCTCGGGCCTGTTGCAGAAGAAGCGTAGGATACAGCGAGCATGCGATATCTGTAGGAGAAAGAAAAGTACGTCCGCACACTTTTCAAGTACCCCCCATGGCCTAACTTACCTCCAGTCCGATGTAAGTGAATAACGTCTAGTACAGGTAGGGGCGATAGTCATCGAATTTATAGGCGACGGAGTGCAGATGCCAGGGAATCGCTGCTCGAATTGCATATCTTGCAGTTTCGATTGTACGTACGTGGAAGCGGCCAAGGTGCAGTTCTTGAAAGTGATTGAAGGTTCCCTATTAATTGTTTTTCAGAAACGTGGCCCGCCAAAGGGGTAAGTAAAATGCACACAAACCCAACTGAAGGTGCTCAATGTCAATGGTAGTTACGTGGAAAGCCTGGAAAATAAAGTCGAAAAGTTGGAAAAGTTGCTGCGGCGGGTGCGTCTCTATCACTCCCGCTCACGAGGCTTCCTAATTTCGCCATGTTAGTTATGTCCGGACGAGGCGGTCTACAATCAACTCAACGCATCGCTCGACTCCAACTGGACCATCGAACGACCGCCCGTCGACCCCAGTGCACTCGTCGGCGACATTGCGAGCAAGGCTCAACCAAATGGTCCCACCTTCGAGACAGTCACCTCCGTTATTCGTGGAGCTATGGAAGATAAACCTGACACCACTAGGTCGGATCCCCACAATGATGACGATCCGAGTTTGATCCTAGCCGACAATCTCAAGCAGATGGCGCTTACTCCAAATGATTTACGGTTCTTCGGAAAGTCGAGCGGGGCGATGCTTGTACAAACGGCGATGGAGTTGAGGGACGAATACACGGGGGATGAAGGCAGATTTGATAGCCCAATGAAGCCGGCAGTGAAGGCTAAAAGGACAGAATTTTGGGATATCAAACCGGTGCGTTGATTTCTTCGTATACGTCTTCCTCTATTTACATTGTTTTAGTGGGAAAAGACTGAAGTAACTGCGTCGCCAAACTATAACCTTCCAGACTTGGACCTCGCCCTCCATTGTATTGATCTTTATTTCCACTGCAGCAACCGCTACATGCCACTTCTGCATCGGCCAACCTTTGATAAGTCCGTCAAGGAGGGCCTTCACCTTACGAACCTCAATTTCGCACCAGTGTTCTTACTGGTATGCGCTGTTGGGGCACGGTATTCTGATAATTCCCGAGTTCGCTTGGATGATGTTGATAGTCATCATTCGGCGGGATGGAAATGGTTTGAGCAGGTGCAAATAATGAAGCGATCACTACTCGCTCCGCCGACCTTGTATGACCTCCAACTCTACTGCGTAAGTATGGTTGTTGTGGATTCGGTACCCTGCTGACGATCATCGTGACAGCTTTGCGTGCAATACCTCCAAGGTTCCTCTGCCCCACAGTCTTGCTGGACCCTTGCGGGGATTGGTATACGTTTAGCACAGGATGTTGGTGTCCATAGACGAAAGGTACACAACCATACGCATACAATCGATGATGAACTGTGGAAGCGAGCATTCTGGTACGTTGAACTTACCCTTTTGCTATGGGGTCAACTTAGGGAGGCGTACAGGGTGCTTGTGTGCATGGATAGAATACTCAGCTCTTCCCTGGGTCGACCTTGCGCCATCCAAGACGAAGAGTACGAAAACATCTTTGTTCTCATAAATCCTTATTCACATGATCCACCAGCTTTGACTTAGATATGCCTGTCGACTGCGATGATGAATACTGGGATCACCCGGATCCAGAACAGCGTTTTAACCAGCCTGCCAACATACCGTCGTCCGTCAAATGTTTTATTTTAACCATAAAGCTGCAACAAATTCTCGCCTTTTCTCTTCGTACTATTGTAAGCGACCCCTCGTTAATGCGGGCGAGCTGATGCGAGTTTGGTTTTGACTTCAAAAACAGTATTCAATCAACAAATCGAAGATCCTGCTTGGTTTTGTTGGCGAGCAGTGGGAACAACACATCGTCGCAGAGTTAGACTCAGCGTTGAATAAATGGGTGGATTCGGTACCAGATCATCGTCCGTCTCATACTTCCCTTTTCTCAATGATAACTCATCTTTTCCTTAGTTCGGTGGGACCCTAACCGAGAGGACGAGACTTTTTTCAACCAATCCGTATATCTCTATGCAATGTACTACCACATTCAGATTATCATCCACCGCCCATTCATCCCATCGCCAAGTAAACCTTCTCCCCTTTCCTTCCCGTCGCTCGCCATATGCACGAACGCCGCACGCTCATGCAGTCACGTCGTTGATATCCACAGAAAGAGGAACACTGTTCCCTTGCCTCTAACTCAGGTACCTGTCGACGTTCGTTTTGGTCTTCTGACAATTAGTGATAATCACACGCTAAATATTATTATTATTATCCCTAATAGCTGCCTGTTTTTACCTCTGGAGTCGTGCTTCTCCTCAGTATATGGGGCGGAAAACGTTCTGGTTTAACCATGGATCCTAACAAGGAGATGGTGGACGTGCACAAGTGTATGAAGGTGCTGAAGGCATCAGAGACCCGGTGGCATTCAGCAGGAAGGCTTTGGTATGCAGTTTCAGTTAAAGCTTCGCTGTGATCTAATCTTCCTGTCGCTAGGGATGTCCTCTATGAACTCGCCTGCGTGGGAGAATTGCCATTACCCCAGCCGAGTCCGCCTTCGATGAAACGAGGACGCGAATGGGACTCGCCTTCGTCAAGCAACGCTAGCGAGCTGACTTCCAGTCCGATGTCGCAGAACGAAACCTCCCCCAGGGTCATTGCTGGTTCACGAAGGGTTCGTAAAGAACCTTCGTTTATCAACCAGACGCAGCAAACACAAACACCTCTTCCACAACATCAACCGTCGCAAGCAGCACCTCCGCCACCGGCAATGTCCCAATCTCATATTCCCCTACCCCCCTCACAGCGAGCGCCTTCGCGAAGCCGATCGCGCAGCCAGATCCGACCAAACGAGTCGCAGCAAACTACATCCACGATATCGCCCTTAAATAACACCGACCTCAACGTATTTGCGCTGCCTGTGTATAGCAACGACCTCGGAAGGCTTCCATTACACGGACACATGACCTTCACCGCTCAAGCTGACCTTTCGCAGCCGCAGCCAGATCCAGAGACAAGTTACTGGTATAGTGCTTCACAGCCCACATCTCATGCAGATGTTAACGGGGCGAGTTCGTCCTATGTGCCTCACCATCCACCAGCACCGGCCCCCCGACAGCAGTCCTATCCACATCATTACACCCCACAAAGCATATCAGAGCGCCAGTTCCCCTCGGCACCAGAAGCGAGCTCTGTGGCGCAGGACCCGTATGGAATGGACGCGGAATTGGCCACCGGGATGTTGTTCGATGCGATGTTGGGGAGGGCAGACCAGTGGTCCTCGACGTATGGGTTAGGGCCAATCCACTCGTCGATCCCAGGCATGGGATCGGGCTCGATAGCGTCTACGACACCTCAGTCAAGTTCGGGTTCTTCCATGGAACATGTATATAGAGGGATGGGGATGGAAACAATGCCTGATCGTTCTGGTGTGCAATATCAGCACCAGCCTCAGGGAGTTCTGCCGCAACAAGAACAGCAGGCGTTGTCATATCCTTTTGTTCTTGATAACGATACAGAAACGATATGGTCGACTGCTCCGACTGGGGTTCAGTGCGTTATTTCTATTCTGTTGGTATGCAACGTTATTCACCCATTGTCTTCTCTTTTTCTCTACAGAAGGGATCAGTGGGGTACATACCTCGCGAACATCAGTGAATTGATGCAAGATCATGGGCACCAGCATCCTTCTGTATAAGGTTTGCGCTTAATTCGCCTTCGCTCGGATGAAACCCACCATTCTCGTTGTTTACTTGATATTAGAGCCTCTTAATGTCGTCCCACCACTTCTGTCATTGTACTGATACTCTTGGTTCATCAAATTTGTAGCATAATACTCCTCGCCTGCTTTCTCCCGTCCCTTTTCAATTGTTTTCGACGTGTACATAGTTAATTCTAGATAAATATACCCCGGACCAATCCCCCCGGCCTTCTGCAGTTCTGGACATCTTATACGCGCCGTCAGGCATGATGTGATCGACTAGGCAGAGAAATCGTTGGACAAGTAACCCATTATTGAAAAAGGTAACCCCATCCGCCCTGGGAGTAACATCTAGAGGAAAAGCCATTCCATACATCATTTATTTCGCGTCGTTACTGACTAGGATTCTTGAACGTTTAAACCGCACTGGCAGTACGGCTAGATATAGATGACTGCGGCCGAATAGGAAAGGACCAGACCTGTTATAACCGCATCGCCCTCACCCTCATATGAAGAGTCACCGGTCTAGGAAAGGATGACCTCGAAGCAAGAGGTGTGCACCGGCAATTGCCGACATATGGGGTAGGGGCCTCAAGACGGCTTATCCAAATTTCTTTTCATGAGTTTAATTTTGCAATTAATCTTGTCTGGCATGAAATTTTTGGTATTTTGGAGTAAGTATTAACTATTTTGGGGCTTTTTTCACAGGTTTGGCAACTCAGGGCGTGCTTAGAGTCACAAAGTCCAATTTTTGCAGCTAAAAATTCAAATCGGGCTTCAAATTTGGTCATGTGCAACATTTGACAACCTTCTGTTCCTCCTTCAGCATCGTGTTCTTTCCCTCCCATCTCAGCTCTCCACATTATTTCATACTCTTGTCTATCCTTCATTTTCTCTCATTTTTTCGTAGCTTGCACTTCCTTTCCTTCCTTTCTTTCTTCCAGTAAATAGCTAGCGAGGTCGCTACGGCTACCTGAATTACTTATGTAATGTAGTTAGCTAATACAACCATTCCATTCCTATACTCTTGTCAATTGAATTTCCCTGCCTATATTCACACCAGAGACTCATTTAACTGCCAAAGTAATGATGTTGTTATGTTTTCAAAGATTAGATGACTTGGCCTGGGTTTCGTCACTTTATTTATTTCCTTTTTTAGTAAGGGGGGTTCAACCGGCCTTATTCAAATAAAAGTACCTCGTATATTGGATTTTTTTGCACACCTCTTGCCTCGAAGAGGTTGTCGAGCTTCGAAGTCGATCTAGATCTAGAACACAAGCATGAACAAACAATTCTCTCAAGATTCTGAATCGGAAATCCAGACAACATCTCTACCCCACTCAATTGGCCCCCTCGAGGCTGGAACGTTTGTCAATCTGGATCGCATTGTCAAAGTCAAATCGGAGCCTTTGTTTTGGGCTTGTTTTGGGTCATTCGTTGTTCCACTGGATTCTTCAAGTTCTTGATGGTCCTATGTCGGCTGAAGCACCTGATGGACCGTACCTGTCGGCTCCAACATGTTATCGCCGTGCTTCTTGGTGTGCCCATCTCTCGCCTCAATAGCCCGTTTTGGTCACATGTCAAGCGACAATGAACAACAATACATAACATTTGCGAACCTCATGGTGCGTACGTGTAATTTCTCTCTGGAATGTTCTACGTCATTTGGCCCTCTCTTTTTAGACACATCGGAAATACTGTCGCATTACATTGTAATCCCCATCTCACGTTTGAATGCAACGCATCGTTATCGCCCTTCCGCTTTATTTTTACGCTCTGCTAGTAGACCCAAACAATGCAAGTGGTGGCCAACTTTCTTTGCGGTCGAAATACGGCTTCAAAATGATGCTTCTATGCTTCGCGTGGTCATAATATGATTCCCCCATGGCACTGTGACTCGGGGAGCAAGGTACAATCTTCCAAAAAGGTATCACAAGGTTTTTTTCGTTCTCCAACTTTCAGCGGATATCCCGGAATTTACATCATATCTCACTGCCAGGGATTCAGTCTCGACTCCAAACCAGTAGTGGGACATTCAATCTGACATAGTCATTCGATTTGTGCCCCTGGACCGAGACGAGCCTTCGAAGCCCATCCCGACATGGCCATCCCAGGTCTGGAGCAATCTATTTTCAGACCTTTTGGTGCCAGTCAATAACCATCAACTGTCTGAATCTTGACAATGGATATGCATTGACTTTTCGATCCCCCCAACCTATTTCAACTTGCACCACTATCACGATGTTTTCCAGTCTTTTCATCACCGCCCTTTTTGCTGCATGTATTTCTGCTTCGCCGATGCAAAGACTACAACAGGAAGCTCGTGTGGTTACAACGTGTACGAAGCCTAACACCGCTGCGTTGACTTTTGTGAGTCTGCTTCCTCTCCGACAAAAAGCACCTATTTTACTAGTTGTCCTCATCAGGACGACGGACCCTGGGTTTATGCGTATGCGCAGAAGATTTCGACGATGGCTTCTAAATTTAAAATACCAACAGATACGATGTCAGCAAAGCCCTAGTCGCTGCCAATGCCACCGGAACGTTTTTCTTCAGTAGGTTCATATATGCACGTACTGCATGTGCATTTTAAATCTGACATGAACATACTTTTCAGATGGAAATAATTGTCAGTTGCATGCCCATCATTTTTTATCGTCTGCTGAGACCACTCTGCAGACGCGTGTATTTACGACGCCGACGAGGTGAAAAAACGCGTTCAGTATGTATATAGGAAGGGCCACCAAGTCGCTTCGCACACTTGGAGCCATAGAGATCTTACGACTCTTACGTGGGATCAAAGTCAGTACCTGCTTCTCTCGAAGCAGCTTGGATTTTGGCAATCTGACAATCTCCTTTCTTCCAGTCCAAGACGAGATGTGGAGGGTCGAACGTAAGTTTATTGGGCTTCCATTTCCCAGTTATCGATGGCTGATTGACCCTCATATCTAGAGGCCCTGACCAAGATCGTTGGGGTCGTTCCTGCGTTTATGCGGCCCTGTACCAGCCAGCTCTCCGAGACATCCTAATCATAATTACTCTAGCTTATGGAAATTACAACAGCCTCGTTTTGCAGGCTTCGTTTATTAGGGGCCAAGTAGTTGCTACATGGGATCTTGAGTCAGTCCCTTCATCTCATCAGTTTCGCTGAACTCCCTGACACATTGTGATTTGTAGTTCTGGAGACTCCGTTGGCGCTACGCCAGCTCAAAGTAAAGCTTCCTACGACCAACTCGTCGCTCAACACCCCGGCCACGTTATTGCACTAAACCATGAAACCATCGGTAAATAACAATCTCTAACCGTTTTCTTCGCTCTGTCTAGAAACTACTGTGTAACCACCCTACTATTCCGTGTCTCATTGTAACTGACTTCAACGGTTTGATAGTCACCAGGTTCTCCCGTACGCAATTCAGAAGCTGCAAGCAGCTGGTTACAGGTTGGTCAGTCTTGCTGAATGCACTGGCTTGCCCGCCTACCAAAATGTAGGAGCACCAGGTGTCCCTGACGTGAGTTGCGTTTATTCCCCCGAATATTGAAAACCTCACGCTTGTTTCACAGTCCAGTTTGCACTGTTAGATTGTCACTCCTGCTTTCATTAAACTAGGTTTCAAAGAGCCTCCCTCTCAGATACTTTGATCATGATGACCACATAGACTTTCTGCTCCATGCGGACGATTTTCGATAGCTTATTTTTCATGACCTCCACTGCTTACGTGCAAACTTTTTATTCTGATGGATTTTCAATCCACGTATATGGGTAACCTTGACTCTAATACTCTGTAACTCGAATTCCAATTATTTCGACACATGAGAATGAAAATTAAATCTTATCTGATATAATATATATTCATGATGGGATCGGGCCTAGGGCCGATTCCTAAGTCCGATCTTTATCCCAAACCGTCATCACACCCTCTTGTTCGTTTTCCTGTTTCCCAAATCTATCGTTTTGGTCTCAAATCATGGCCTGTCCTCTTCTTACAGCGAAGTTCTCTGGACCCTATTTCTCTTCTTACCTCAAGGACTAGTTGGTGAAAATCCAGTTGCAACTGCAATAAATTCCAACGCCCTTCCAAATCGGCGCATGCCTGTCGACATCCTTATTCTGGGAGCGGGTTGGACTTCAACCTTCCTCATAAAGCTCTGTGACGAGCGAGGGATATCCCACTCGGCTACCAGTCGATCTGGACGCGACCCGACAATTAAGTTCGAGTTCGACCCCGAGAGTGATGACCTGGAACCATATGGAGTCCTTCCCAGCGCAAGCACCGTCCTGATTACATTCCCGATTGATAAACCAGGTGCTTCTGAGCGACTGGTTAGGTTGTACATAAACAGTCGTAAACCGGGGGATTCAAGCAGCGAGTTAAAGCCAAGGTTCATCCAGTTAGGAGCTACAGGTATGTGGGATGTAAGTCACCTACGGTTTCATCCTATTCTTCCGCACTAATTCTTGGGAAATTGATAGGGAAGACGGCTCAATCCAGATGGACCATCAAAGCCGCTTGAACACAAGTGGTACGACCGACATTCACCCTTCGTTGCAACTCTTAGAACAGCTGCTGAGGACGAACTCTTATCTCTATCTCCCCGGATCCACGCTACGGTTCTCAATCTTTCTGGCCTTTGGGGCGGATCTCGGTCCCCTCGAAATTGGGTCGGGAAGGTAGCCCCCTCAAAAGAAGCCCTCAAAAATAAGGTGTGTGCTTTGTCAATTCATTAACTTCCGTAAACTCAAGCGTCGTTCTCACTCGCTCATTCTCCGTAGGGTAGTCTCCATGTAATCCATGGTTTTGACGTTGGTCGCGCCATTCTCGCTGTTCATGATGATTTCGAAAAGGCTCAAGGACACCGATGGCTCATTACCGATGGCCGAGTGTATGACTGGTGGGATCTAGCTTCGGCATGGGGATCTGCTCCTATTGAGAGCACAAGTCCCCCTTTGGGTCCGTCGGACCAAATCACGAGTAACAATCGTGGACCTCATGCGAATTGGGTACGGGAACTGATGGAGGAGACAGGAATTAGGAGTCTTCCGCGTAATGTCGAATTGCTGGGCCGTGCTTTAGATTCCAGGGAATTTTGGAAAACATTCGAGTTGAACCCAATTTGCGCAAGGCTTGAGGAGAAGCAGTTGCGGTCATAGCCTCCCAATAATCGTCAAACTACGAAGTGCATATTTGGATAGTTGCCCTTGTTCTACAATAATGGAAATTGTTGCTACATTTCTTTGTAAACAATTCTAAAACCACGAATTCAAGTAACTTGGTTCAGGCGCCCAGGCCTAGAGGCTGTTGGATCTTTATTATGAAGTTCGATGACACTGGGATCGTGGTGGCAATAATCTGAGTGAAGTTGTCTCTTTCCATTATCACAGGACGAAATACTCCAGCGGGAAGCTAGCAAAATGCGACCATACGACAGATTCTAGACGGCTATAATCATCTGTCAACTTCTCCTCTTGATATAGCTCTTGTGGGCGTTATCTCGTTCGGAGCTGAGACACCCTCTTTCCTATCTCTCCTGACTCAGCCCACAACCACCTCCGGGTTCAAGTTAATATTTCAACGCCACATGGAACGTTGGTCTGTGCTGTACGCTACCCCCAAGGTCATATCCCACCCCATTGTCGTCTCTTACTCCTTGGCGTTGTGCACTACTCATTGTCGATCGATTGCATCGTAAACATCGCTACCCGCTCGAGGTGAGAGTCGTTCCTAGAGTATGACTTATGGGAGAATCATTCGCAGAAAAATGTCTGGGTATCACATCTGATCGTTACAGCACTCGAATTGAAATGGGCAGTGCACAGAATCACAAAGGATGGACATTTGATGTACATCAGTTGTGCAGACAATGTGCAGAGAGACCTTGCACGCTCAACTTTCCTACAACTCTAGACCCTTCTTCATCGACCTCCGTTTACAACTCACATCGATGACCTCGCTGGACCGACTAAAGGATGTGTTGGAGATTATGGCGCAGTATGATGCAGCATTCTCTTACATTGCTCTTACATTGTCCAGCACTCCTCTCATGCGTCGTTCATCACATTGGCGACACAATGGGGACAGGTGCCTCGAGACTTGTAGTGATACCTACATTCTAGTCTGCGACGTTTGGATATTTCATCGACTGTCGGCCTTTCCGACTTCTTCACCAGCATCAGCAAATCCTGGTTGGGCACCCCCCCCGGTCTGCAGCACTCCAGAGTGCTCCAGAGCATCTGCAGATGATCAAACCGCTCTAGAGCGCTTGAGACAAGGGGGTGGGGTCCCAACCAGGATTTGCTGATGAAAATCCAATTCCCCAATCCAGAGCATCCTTCTCTGACATTAAACCCCTGCTCTGCCATCCACAAACGAGATGATGTCGAGCGCTTTGCACTGCCTTGCCTTCTTTGAGGCATCTAGAGTTGAAGACGCGCGTGGATCCAAGGGGGTGACAGCCTTAAAATTTATGACCCGGGGTCGGATTTCATTTTAGTGGCCCCAAGGTCGGACTAACTAACTGTGGGTGGGAATAATATGCTATATATAGTAATATTACATAATTTTCT
>Ga0307517_10011083_pt1 | contig 12524 bp, 17 predicted proteins | sample 23_EM_MG_FD_194515 | JGI IMG/M metagenome (GOLD analysis project Ga0307517, IMG submission 194515) | Populus trichocarpa ectomycorrhiza microbial communities from riparian zone in the Pacific Northwest, United States - 23_EM | ecosystem: Host-associated > Plants > Roots > Unclassified | place...
CAGAACCCTTCCGCTAGTTGGAGAAACCAGGGTGGGGGACGGCTCTTCATCATCCTCAGCAATGGCGTCGACTGGTCTGGGTAGTGGCGGCCGGTTACCAATGGACCTCTTTTCTGGGCGCGACAGCTCGTCATTCCCACGCTTTTTCGACGTCTTACGGCCCACGCGGCGATTTTTCTCCTCCTTATACACCTAAAGCCGATATCAGAAGCGTTATTGCGAAGGGGAAAGGGGAACAGACCTCCATAGTCTTCAGTCTATCGGGGGTCAGAGACACCTTCATTGTCGCTCCAGACCGCATGAGCTCGTCGAATTCGTCGTTGAGCATACGTTCCTAGAAAACGTAAATGAAGTGCATGAATGAGCGCCTCCACATATTGAGTGATTAGTCCAAGAAAACACACCTCAAGTTCCACGGAACTATTGTTCAGGCTCTCTGAGTAAGCACTGGCGGCCGATTCGGCGCGTTTATGGATTGAGTTAGGGTGATCCACAGACGTCCTTGACCCCATGCGATAGTCGACAGGGGAACCGGGGGTTGCCTTCACATCGCCAATTGAACCGCGGCCGCGAGATTGTCCCGAGGCGCTGTTCAAAGAAGTTTCCGAGTGTTGAGTGGAAATTGTCAGTTTCTCGGCCGTGGCCTTGCTAAACGATTTGCTTCGGCGGGGGTGGCTGGTTTTAATTAGGTTATCGATCTGGTCATATACTGAAGTTTTGAATCAGACGGAGTTCCGAGAGGAGTAGTGTCAGTGAGCCACTGTACCTCTCATGGCTTTGAAGGTGCCATACAAGGTCACATCTTCACACATCGCAACGAAAAGGTCGTTCGGGGTTGCGGACGTCCGGCCACTATCACGCGAAACAACGCGGCTGACGTTTGACAGTATATGTCTAATAAACCCAACGTAAGCGACGGGATCCTTTCTCAGAAACGAAACGGGGCGTACTCGCAAACGTGTTCCAAAACCGCGGTCAAGTACAAGGCTGCGGGGGCTACCAACGCGGCTGGAGGTGGGACGAGGTGACCGGCTTCACGCATGCGCGTACTGAGTCTCGACTCGGCAATGCCTTCCTCGTCAGAATCGTTGAGCGTTGAATATGCTTCACATTTGAGCCGCAGAAGCTACCAGACAGAGAAGAGAAACGGGGCGTTAGCGGAAATAGTGCAAAGAAACACCTGAGCGTCTGGATACCTCGTAAGACCACTGGAGTGGGAAGTCCAGCGCGTCGTTCGCTCCGGCATTGGGATGCGAAGTTGGGCTGGTACGCTCCCAGTATGCCTTGAGCTCGACCTCTGCCTCCAACAACGCCGCTTTGCCTAGACTGGTCGGCAAGATCTTGAGGACTCCTGCCTTCATACGATCGGTAACCAACGAACGAGCGGTGCTGAGGATGTTCCATAGAAACTCGTCGAGGAATGTGTTGATAGAGCGCAGGGCTTCAGGCTTGAGTTGAATGGGGCGGATGTCGGAGAGAATTACGTCGCTTGAGCGTGAGGAGAGATACTGGGGGCCTGGAGAAGCAGGGTTAGCATTGACCCTCGCCCCTGACGGATGGTGGGTGGACGCAGGGGGTTGAGGAACACACCAGAATCATCAGGACCGAGGACCATGTCGAAGAAAAGAGTGCAAGAGGGAGGGTATAGCGGGTGGGCGGGAAGAGGGAGGACGGGGGTATTGGGAGAGGGTCACCCAAGAACAAATATCGGCTACAATGCTGACCCAGTGCCAATTTCGGCTGAACTGTCTATTAATGATCCCGAGCTTACTCTTTCATTCACGCAAAGAGGCAACTACGGCAGAATTGGTCAAAAAACATCCATTGCATGCTGAAACAACTCGACCCAACCAGACACAAAGAAAGACACGCAAGGCCAAACGAGAAACAAAGTATGGCCACTCCCGCCTGTTCTCGGAACAAACCAATTCCGTTCCAAGCAAGGCTCCCATGTCCCGCCTTTCGCTCCCCGAAGTGTCATGTGTTGGCCGGCTTCAACAACAGCTCGTCCTCCGACGACCTCGGCTCCAGTCCGAGGCTGATCACATCTTCCTCGGCAGGGGCGTCGGTTCGGGCCACCCCATCCCCTCCATCAATCCCCCCGAACTCCGATCGTTCCCTCCGAGTATCCTGCGCCACGCTAAGACGGTCGTTGTTATCACAGAGTTTTAGCATCCCATGACGACAATAGAGGGACACCGCCTCCGATGGGATATCTGCGAACCCTGTGTTCCCATCATCCGTAGATGAAAGGAACCCGAACCGTTCCTCGTTCACCATGTCCTCGATTTCTGACACCATCGATTTCTGTTTCCCCGTATCGAACCGGCGTGAGCTGCGCAGTCTCTTCGAAGGATCAGGTCTCTTGGAAGTTCCACTTATATTCCGAGCGACCTGACAACAAGAAATCACCGCAGGGCATGTCACATCACATCAGGATCAACGCAGCATCTCATCAAGAACGAAGCTCACCCAACGTCCAATTTGACCGTGGCGATCAACAGATATCGGGACAGGTGCCACCGATGCCGGGAAGATGCTCCATGAAGGAACTTGCTCCGGAAGTGCGTCCAATGCTTGTCCCGGGTGCGGGACTGGATTTGTGGACGGCAGCAGATCGCTGTTCTCGTGCATGTCTTTCGCGTGGTCGAGTAGTTCCCCCGCATCACGGAACTCTTCCCCGCAATCTTCAATACCGTATCGGATTATGAGATGTTCTATTAAAGGGGAGGCAGCCGCACCTTCGTATGGACAATGTAAAACTTTTTGGGCGTGATGCGCACAGTGCCGATCAAGTTTCACACGCGTCCTATAGGACCTTGTGCACTTCTTCCACTGACATTCCAGGTTATCAGATGTGCGCTGATTAACGTTCAACTGTCTGTCATTATGGGCAGATATGACGCGCACGAACCTCGGTCTCGTCCGCGTGGATCTTCAAGTGCCTGACCAAGTTGTCCACAGAGTTAAGGGTAGCCTTGCATCCCAACCACAAACAACGCGTCGGTCGCAATCTAGAAAATGTCAAGTCGACAACAGCTTGAAGTTCAGGGTCTAGGAAATGAATGGGACGTCAGGAATCCAGCCCGCCAATTTGACACCCCGTACAAACCTTCTTCGTCTTCCTCATGGACGGGCGCTCTTTCTTTGCCCTTCTGACGTGCATAGTCAGGGAGAGGCGGGAGCTCAACAAATGGCTGTTCCCTCTGCAGCGTAGACTCGATGTCCTCGGGGCTGATCGGCTCTTGTTCCTCAGTACGATCCTTCGTCTCCACGGCTACAAGAATATTGTCCTCATCCAGAGACAATTCAGAGAAACTTTGAGAAATCGCACCACCCGCTCCCATTCCCCCATCCACTTCCATGGGCCCAATAGTGGGGGTTGCGACTTGTGCCGCAGGCTCTTCATCGTCGCTTATTTCGATGATCTCGGCATCGGGCGGGGGTCCGCTTCGCCTCGGTGACGATGGGGGAATTGAAGTGGGAGCACGATCCACAGCGGACATTTCCTCCATGTCTGGAGCCGATTCATGAACCACCGGAGAGGGGGCGGAATCTTGCGGAAGATTTGAGCTGGGGGAAGTTGGTGGCTGGGGTACCAGAGAGTCCTCGTGTGGCTGGGTATCCATGTCGACGTCCTGTTCGGTAGCATCAATGTCATGAGAAGTTGTTTGTGGGTCCGGATCTGGGTATTCGAGCAACGGCGGTTCGCTAGTCGGAGTTGCTGGAGGGTGGCTCATGTGCAAATCGGATGACGCAACCTGGTCGGGAATAGAGAGAATCTCTAGAGGTAAAGGCGGGTCACCATGGTTCGGTAATAATGGGGGTTCGGTGACCGCAGGTTCGGTAGCGGGTTGTACTGGAGTGGCCTCCATCTCTGCCTCCGCCTTCTTCCTTTCTTCGTGCTCGTAGCTGGTAGGAACTGCAGGGGCAGAACCAGATGGCTTCCCGAGTTGCTTCAAAAAATCCTTCGCCAGCCTAGACCGATCTGCTTCTCTTGGGAGGCGAACCTTGACGGGGGGCCGCTCTGGGAGGGCTGAAGTTGACGCCTCTGGTTGATAATATGGCATCCATACAGAGGGTTGTGGCTGATGTACCTTCCCTTGTATTTGGTTGGGAACGACGCTGGAGACGTAGTACCTCGGGGCCAGAGCAAGCTGATTATAAGACACCGGCTGGTACGCTCTGCGAGGAGCGCTACTCGGAACGGTGGTGGTATGGGGATTTGTGGTAGTGGAGTAGGGAGGGTTCGCGGGTATGATATTAGAAGAAGACGATGGTTGGGTGGACACATAGGATGCAGTTCCGGTGGCCTGGGTCCATGAAACTCCAGCGGGTGCTAGGTCGCGCGACTGCGTCATTTGTACCTGTGGAAGGGTATCGGATGCCCCGGATTGCATAACCACGTCATCTTCCGGTGGTTGTGCCCCCACACTGGAGTCCTGCCTCGCGGTTGAGGACGTGACATTCGATGCAGGTTCAGCCAATGCCCCAGAGAGGGAACTCGAGGGATGACCTGCAGTTCGTGGTTCAGTTAACGCTGGGATGTTGGGGATCGGTCGCTTGAGTTGTCGGAGCAGATTTTCAAAGATGGAAGGGAGGCGGTCTATGGAGAAATGTTTCTAGGAAGGACTAGGTCAGAAATTTTTGAGTCAATAATGCGCATCAACACACCGAAAAGATCTCCAAAGTCCTCCGAACCCACACATCGGGAGTTTTCGGCGGTTCCTTCAAACGTGCGCTGACATACGCGACCGAAATAATGTCGGCGGCTCTCCTCAGGTCAATCTCAAAAATATAAACTCAGCATGCGCCGACTTGACAGGAGGCGAGTGGTACCTTTGCCTCTGACAGTTCACGGGCGTATGCTGTCAGAAGATTCCGGAGGACTTCCTCGGATGGCGGGGAATGCGGAGCATCATCGGCCTGAGAATGTGGTTGGAGACCTCAAAGCTAAGGAGATTCGTTTGATGACTTACGAGATTTGTGGCAACACTAATCTTTGGGAGTTGAGGTGGCTGGTCCGGTTGTGCTGGTTGAAACTGAGATTGGGGTGCTGGCTGATATTGTGGTATTTCCCAAGATTGCGACACTGGTTCAGCCTGGGGCTGGGGTTGCGCATCGTGTGTTCGGGACCTCGCAGCCTGTCGCGCCTTCCTTTGTTCCGCTAGTCCGGTAAGAACGGCGTTCAAGAGTGCCTTCGGGTCCGGACCTCCGACTTGCTTTCAAATGCGAATAACAACCAACTCTCAGTCACGTCTGATGAATCCAGTCGAAAAGTTTACTTCACCTTGAGTGCATCACCCCAGGCTCGGATCTGGTGGTTCGGCGTTGGCTTCCCGTTGATGTAGTCCAAGATCTGAGCAATAGCCCTCGTTTGGACCTCTTCCTTATGTTTCTGCGCTGATTTAGCTCGGGAGCGGAATGAAAGACCATCGGGAACCTCACTTGTAAAGTCCCAAGAATGTGCTTCACAAGGTCGTACGATGCAGTAGTCTGACGTTGTCCGGTACTTGGTTGCGGCTCAGAGACATTGTGAACAGGAACAGGGTGCGATGAAGCGGAGGAAGACGTTGACGTGGTCGGATGCGAGGGTGCTTGCTGATGTATGGGTTGGTAGACAGCTGGAATTCGATCAACGACGGCTCACTAGAATAGGATATTTGCGACATACGGGGAGGTGGGGGTTGATGAAGAGGTGCAGAATGGATAGGGACGGCCGGAGGGGGGGCATGATAATTCTGCCACCTTGACGGTTGACCACCATGGAGCTTTCCAAACACCTCAAGTCAGCTCATGTCCGAAAAAGGTTCAAATGACCCACATCATGCGGAATGAACGTCGTCGTCTGGACTGGAACGCTGCCGTAGTTGACTGACTGTCCGTATGAGAAATTGGTATTCTGCGGAGATTCGGACTGGGGGGAGTGTTGATTCCGATGGTTGGAACTGCTGTCGTTCCGTTGGAATGTCGAATGTGATCCCGATCTTGAAGCCCTCCCCGAAGCCAGTGACGGAACCTCTTCAATCCTTGCTGACGTCGGATAACCGTGTTGCTGTACACTGGGCAGAGGCATGGGGGCATGTTGCCAAGTAGTAGCTTGAGGCTGTTGTGCAATGAACGGCTGCCTTCGTGACCCATGGCTTCAACGAAAGCTGAGCGGGGACTATAGGCCATCTTGGACTCACTGTGGGACGTTCCCTGCCCTGAGTTGTGCCGCAAGCATCCTGCCTCAGCCAATACCTGATGAGCGAAGAAGGCTCGTGCTCGATGTCCTGACCGAACTCACTCAGCTTCACGCCCTTCACGAATCCGTCTTTGTAACTCCTGCTCTGTATAGGAGAACGCTTGGAATCCGGTTTCATTTTGTGCCTCCATCTGGTCCATGTATATCCTGGCGTTCTGAATCATCTGCCTTGTCCTCTCATAATTTTCTGCGGTGGAGAACAGGTGAGCCGGGGGCTGGGGGCTGGGACGCGGTGACGATGCTTACGGGGGTCAATCAACGCCAAAAGGTTAGGGTTGGGATTTGGAGGGTCCATTACACAGGGTGACGCGCTCTTGGCACGTGTACCGGCGAGGTAGGGCTCTCGATTTGAGGAGTGCGAGCGGCACAGATGAGGGACGGAGGAAGGTCGCGTATCATATTGCGGCCGACTTCCCGATATGGAGAGTCGCGTCAGGAACTCGTGTATTTGTCAAAGAGCACATCGAGTTGAAAACGGTAACAACCGAGTCGTAGGATATGATTTTAGTGGGGGAAGAAAGGTAAGAATACAGTACAGACATTCGTAATATTCAGAAACTTTACCAACGGAGAAGGAAGCAACGTGAACCAAACGAATAAAGACATAAAGAACGCCAGAGGCGTAAGACGGGCAGGGAAGCAATGCAAGGATATGTGGGACAAAGCCAAGGAAGGGACCTACATTGTATGCAAAAAGTGGGGAGTTCGTAGAAACCGAAACGAGGAACAGGTGACGCAAGAGGGGGGTGAGAAAAGTATATGAGGAGGCAATTACGAAGAGGATTCGGTTAGAAATGAAGCAAAAGGGGAGAATAAGAAACAATGGACGTGATGTGTTATGTATATGTGTCGGAATTGGGGATGTATTACTGACGATGGCAATGGGTTCGGATGATGAATGCAGAAAGACAAAAGTGTCCGACGAGCGATGAGGAATACGATGAGAATACGTTAGGAAAAGTGGAGGCGAGAGATGTGCGTTCATACTGGATACAAGTGAAAGGCCAACCACAAAATAAAAAGGTGAGGCACGAGATGCCTCAACTCTACGCACTGTGAACCGTGGGAGTCAAGGCGTGCGAGAAACGATCATCGGGTCCCAGAGGCTCGGATATCTGCTGGTGGGTGGATGCCGTCGCGAGGCGGAAGGGGACGAACGAGTCCAGCCCAAATTGGGATTGAATGGACCTCGGGTACGAGGAGTGGGTGGGGATTTGAGCAACAGCCGTTGAGTAGTGGCTTGCAGAGTTGGAAAAACGGGGAGCTGGTGGATGGGTATATGGATAGCTCTGGAGTGATTCTCTCCGGCCGAGCGGTCCGCCATTGAGTTCGGCTTGTCGGGCCATACTGGACTCTGGGGGGTAGTATTGAGCACTGATCTGCACGGAGCCGAGGTCTTTGAGTGCCTGCTGTTGTTGTTGCATGCCATTCGCTGTTGCACTTGTTGGAGTGCGAACGCCAAGGGGATTCTTACTGTAGGAGAGGCGAATCCCTCCCCCTTTCACGAGGCCGTTCAGCGTATTTCCCTGTAGCTCATGGAGCGCCTTGGTTGCATGACGTACGTCCTCAAACTGGATCAAATATTAGACACATGAGAGTTGAAGGTAGAGGTAAGGTGTGCATACCTCAACAAAACACATCGGTCCGTTATTCTTCTGACGGAAGCACAATTTGCGGAAACCTGGATGACGGCCGAACAATTCACGTAACTCATCTTCCAAATAGCTCGGAGAGTATCCCACAGGCGGAGGGGAACTGGGGAGGTTGCCAACGTATAGAGTGTTGATGGGTGGATTCTGGTCACCTGGGTTACCCCTAGTCGTGGTAGTGGCGTTACTTGGCATTACTCCTACGGAGGTCGGTGAGGATGAGTTTGGAGATCCAACGGACATGGATCCCATATCCTTAGCAAGATCATTCTCCACCGTCCCGTTCCCATCATCACTGGAGGTCTTGGATGAGGGCAGGGAAGAAGATGTGGAGGAAAGGGGTTGACTAGAGTCCAAGGATGGGGGAGAATAGGGTCGGGATCTAAGACCAAATGGGGGTTGTTGGGGCAGGACGAATGTACCGGAAGGGGGCGAAAGGGGGTCACCGTAGTGGACACCAGAAGAACCGTCAGACTCGACGCTGTGCGCCGACGAGGGAAGACCGGTGGACTTTGGGGGAGAAGCTTGAGGTGAAGTCAGGTGAGCAGAAAAATCAGGAAGGGCCACCCGTATGGGCAACCTTCTGTTGACCTCCTTTGCGGTCATTCCCCAAACGTTGGTACCGAGCGACCCAACAGAGTCGTGAGAGGAGCCTGGAAGACCTCCGTTGATCGTCGAAAGATTTTGCGTGGGGGACCTGGAGACCTGAGCCGGGACCGAATGGAACGCATCATAGGCAGCAGATCTGATCTGCGATGGGTCGCTCTCCTGGCGTCGTCTCAACCTCTCTCGTTCATCTTCATCAGCACGACCCCTTGCACCACGGACAGGAACCATCGTACGATCCATATCTTCGCTGTCCGTGTAGTCACCGAATCGGTCCCGCCTGGATCCAAGGCCCATCGCTCCAATAGCGCCTAGCTCCCGGTCACGAGTAGTGAGTGGCTCAGAAGGGTGGATGCCAGTCGGAGAGGTCAAGGAATCGACGATGCCACCAGCAGAGCCAGAGGTCATTATCGGAGGGAGATTCGTGTTGACGGCGACCGGACCACGTTTGGTGTGCAGGTTCTTCTTGGCCATTTCGGCCTTGAGGACGGCATTCTTCTCAGCGTCCACGCGCTTTCCCTGAAGGATATCCCGGGCTTCAAGGGCCTCTTGGCGGGTGCGGAACTTTGCAAATCCGATTATTTGTTTCCGGGGAGGTTGAGAGACGGAGGATGGGGGGAAATGAGAGTCCTCTGTGGGCCAGGACGAAGGGATGCCATCACGAGTATTCTCGGAGAGGCTGGCGAGATTGTACTGATCGCTGAAACTCTGCGGATAGCTACCACTACGAACACCAGCCGCATTGGGAGCATTGTATGAAGTGGATTCCTTGTTGGGGATCTTCAGGGTAGCCGCCTCGAAACCGGAAGAGAACGTGAACATATTTTGGAATTCGCGCTCCTGTGGTGACATTAGAAAGAGATGACAACATGGGTAAAGAATGTAACATGCCTGCATATCATCTGGGAATCCGACAACAAAAATGGTTGATATCTCTTCCACTTGAGTAGGATTTGTGACGGTCCCGCTAACGGAGTGCATAGGAACGGTGGTGGAGGTGGAGGGCAAGTGAGGGCCGTAGGGCGTCTGTGATTGCATGTGCGCCAACCCATTCAAATACGAAGCTTGAGGGTACTGCTGGGATAGGGATAGGGGGGAGAGCATGCCCGACGAATGGAGAGCGGACCCAGAGCCCGAGTCGTTTATAACCCCGTCACCATTCAGGAACGACTGTTTGACGCGGTGGTCATCAGATAAGCCGGAATGAATACCACCGAACATATCAAAGTGGGATTGGGGGTGATGTGGGTCAACCTGCTGCGATGACGACAGGAACAGGTCCGGGTTTGCAGCCGTGAATGGTGACGCGTAGTTGTTGATGGGTACTGAAGATGTGTGGCGGGACTCGCCGTTGAAAAAGCCGAAAGGAATGGTACGATCGGAGGCGAAGCTATTCGTCTTTGCGAGTTGCTTCCGAGAGTTGGATTCGACCGAGGCGAAGTCGGTTGGCAAATGTGAGGTGTTGTTGTACACGGAATGATGGGCAGAAGTTGGTAGGGAATGGAGAAACGGGTCCTTTATGTGAGGGGATTGTTCGTTATTTTGAAGCATACTGGGAGAGTCAGGGCGAGTATTGAGAGGCATGTTGAGGTGGAAGGGAACTGTTGGGGACCCCTTGGATGATGAGATTGAGCGAGGTCCTACTGCTTCTGAGTCAGACGAGGAGACTGGTTCTGCGTCCGCCTGAGCGTCCAAGCTGTCGAGGAGGGATCGATTGATGAAGTCCTCGTCTGCACGAGAACGGGTGGAGGAAGAGAGAGTGGGATCCAGGGTGGGCAATAAGGGTATTTGTACGGGGAAAACGATGGATTGAACAAACCGAGGGATCAGAACATCAACAGGCTGGATACTGTGAGGGAATGAATGACGAGGAGCGGTGGGGAGGGATCGGACGACGCACAAGATGCAAGGCTACAAGGATCGAATGACACGAAGGTTGACAACAGGGGATGCGCGCGATACGTGTGGCAGTTGGCAAAGAGAGGGAGTGCAGCGACGCCGGCGATGTAGAGGACGATGGTGCGCAACGTCGTCGAGGACGATGAGCAGACAAGGTTCGGCGCTGTGGCTGACGATCGAAGACAGAGATGATGGATGGAGAAGAGCGAAACGCGAGTTTACCCATTCTAGGTTCGCACGGAATATTCCCACGCACTGATCCCACAGGACCCCGGAACCCCGTTGTCGTCACAGAGGTGGCATTGCGCGCTGTGGACGGCCGCTAGACCTCACAAAGGAGCCGTGCACGCGTCGAAGAAAGGCAAGGTGGCCCGACGGAGGAAAACACGCAAAAAAATCTGCCGTGAATCCGGGCAATCCGAGTGGCCAGGAGTTACGGGGTCCGACGTAACCCTATGCTGGGAGTTACAGGGTCCATTGTCTGGCCAGATGGGGAGGGGAAAGCGAATGGGACAACGGAGACTGAGGAGAGGCAAGAATCGGGAAAGACGGCGATGGTGGTTGGTCGTCAGCCACTGTCCGGGGCGTCCACCACGATCGTGCGATAGAGATCGGGGGCCGAGTAAGCCAGAGCAGATGCATCCACAGCACGGGTGGACAGACGAGACAGACTGGGAGAGGGGGTGGTCGTGGTCGCTGTTATCGTTGGGAATGAGGAGGACAGGAAGGGAGAAGAGCGTGTGGCGACTCAATTCACCACCCGGTCATCTGTGTGGTCCACGACCCTTTCACGGTGATTGCGTCGAAATATTCTTTTTTAATCTCGCTGCACAATGAACCGAACACTCCCCCTTCACCGGCTTAATACTCGTACAACATGCCTGCTACCAACGTACACACGTCGCGATGTAACTAACGAACCAAGACAATAGGCAGAGTCTGCGAGGAAAGGGGGGTCCGGTCAGGTTCGGTCCGCAGCAGGGCCCAGTGGGAAACTAACCATCCTAACTGGATCCTCACGTTCATCCAAACGAGCACGGAGAGCAGCGCAGAGATCGCCAGAACCCATAGCACTGCCCCGACGAATCTCTCCTTCGCTCTCCTCTTCGCAGCCTGTACGGAGTGCACCGATCGCGGGTCATAGTAAGGAAGAGTGCTTTGTTGCTGGCCTATCGGCGTCGGTCCGTACCCATGCGCGTGGGGGACACTGGAAATCCCAGGCTGCACAACAAGCGGGTGGGTGAGAGCCGACTCGGCATACGAGGGGGGTGGTTGTGGTGGGGGTGGTGAGGGTTGCCTGTGACCCTGGTCCTTGGCAATGGAAGGGTCGATAACGATTGCCATTGGTCTTGCAGAAGCGTGGAATGTCCCTTCCTCGATCCGGGATCGGCAATGACCGAATTTCACCTTCAACCCCGCATCGGGGGCGTCAGAAGCCTTAAATGTCCCATCCTTCGAGGTCATAACATTACCAAAGGTCGCGTACGTGGGTACGGGGTTGAGACTTCTCGGAAACAAAATTCCTCAAGTTCCTTGGTTAAATGATATTGGGGCCGGATATGCATGACTTTTGTCACAATCCCCACCGGAGAGGATTTCCTGGCATTCCAGGGAGTGGGAGTGGCCCCCCAAGCATCCGCGAGAGACAATGTAAAATATCAGCACGTAAGTTACAACTATAGTCGAAAGGTAGCGTAGTAACTGGCAATCCCGCGAGCCAACTCAAGCCTCAGCACGACCCCTCCCCTTCTCAAGGAATCCATGTATCAACTCTATCAAGTTACCCTCGTCCGCTTCTTGCGGTAACCACTCCCCATTGTACACACACAACACCTTCATCCGAGTGTGATATTCCAGGTTGGGGAGGAGCTTAGGCGTGATAAGGAAATACTGGCCAACATCCGAATTGCAGGTGACGTCCACGAGTTGGTTGTGAACGAGCCGTTCTGCCCGAGCATCCATTCCTTGGTTGATCTCGTCAACAAGTGAGAACGGTGACCGAGCTTGCTCCATCAGACTCATGAGATATAGAATCGTGGTCAAGGAACGTTCCTGCCGGTTGTCGTTAGTACTTTAGCAGATCAATACACCAAACCACGACGTACTCCTCCAGACTGGCGTTG
>Ga0307517_10011084_pt1 | contig 12524 bp, 1 predicted proteins | sample 23_EM_MG_FD_194515 | JGI IMG/M metagenome (GOLD analysis project Ga0307517, IMG submission 194515) | Populus trichocarpa ectomycorrhiza microbial communities from riparian zone in the Pacific Northwest, United States - 23_EM | ecosystem: Host-associated > Plants > Roots > Unclassified | place...
TATACACACTTCCAATATAAATATTACTATTTTATTTTTTGCTAAATAATAAATAATAATAAAATAATGAATATCCATATAGATATATATAGAAACCTAATGGATTGAATATAAATATTTAAAATTTATATACAATAAATAATAAATAAAATATAAATATAAAAAAATTCGAATCATGAATATTCATCCTTAATATTTATGTTGAGCAAAAACTAGTAATCTAATTCAAATGAAGTGGAAATGAAAGCGTGTCATACATAATCGATAATTAGGTTTTACTAATTAAAAACAGATGGAAATAACTACGGCAAATTAAGATCAAGTCTCCAGAGGATTATAATTCAAAGGAGTTAAAATAAGCAAAGAACTTTATCATTAGTTAATTAATTTCTTTTTCTTATATATTCACTCTCTCATTATCAAAGCTTGCTCGTTCCGTCTAGAAACTTTGAAAAAAAAATAAAAAACTTCTGTACGTTTTGCTACCATTAATGTGGAACACGTTACATACGTTTACTGATAAGATAGATAAAGCAAAGTATGCAAAGAAGTTTGAATGCATTTACTGTGCAGCTTGACAAATAAAGATTCATATATCTTTTGATTTATCTGTTGATTCACCTTCAAATTTTATTGTATAGTTTTATATATAAAAAAATTAATTGGTTGTAACCAACTGTTTTAATTATTTTATAAGTTAATTTTTTATTTTAATTATATTCTCTATTTAGCTTCAGATTTTTTTGGTTGGATTAATTTGTATCTCGTGTGTTAATTTGTTTATTAAATTATTGAATTATAAACTTTTCAATAGTTATAATCTTAGCGTGGACCATCTATTGTTTTTTTTTCGATTTATATTTATGTGGTGTTTTTCTCAAGGGTGGTCAATGGGCCATTATTGTGATGAAATCGCCTACTCAACTTTCCGGTGTAATTGGGACCAATTAATTATCATAATCGACAGTCATGATTCCAACGTTATTTCTGCGAAGTTGGATATTATATATCAAACTTGACTTGCATCTAGAAGGGGAGGAAATCTGAAGAGGAAGATGACTATCGATCGATCTAATTGAGTGGACAAAGTACTGTATTTTAATTATGTGGTGTTTTTCTCAAGGGTGGTCAATGGGCCATTATTGCGATGAAATCGCCGACTCAACTTTCCGGTGTAATTGGGACCGATTAATTCCAACGTTATTTCTGCGAAGTTGGATATTATCAAACTTCACTTGCATCTAGAAGGGGAGGAAATCTGAAGAGGAAAATGACTGTCGATCGATCTAATTGTGTGGACAAATATTGTGTGTGTTTATTAATTAGTTTTAATCGATCTTGCTCAGACATATATACCCAGTTTGTGTTACTTTTATTACAGATCGGAGATATTATTTAAGTTGATGTACTCAGGCATGCATGTTCTGTCGAACTGGTTGTAACGTAATCAGAAAGGATCAGATCTCTATTCTATAGCAAAAGCCTACTATATGGATTTCCGATGAGTTAAAGAAAAAGTCCATGCATTAAATATTAGGTTGGATTTTTTTTCCAGCTTTAAAAAGTGTTAAGATTTTAGGAAGTCAATAATTTAATTTAATGCATAACGGTCAAAATACTTTTAAGAAAGTGATATATTAGCTAATGTATTTTTAAAACATATATATATTGAGATTGTAATATATTGGATCGATTGATCAACAATAATTAACTTGTAAAGCTTGTAATTTGGGATATGAGATTATAATAAAATCACAACGAAACAAAATAGAAAATTTAATTATAACAAATCAAATATTGAAGGTTGAAAGAGGAAAAACAATTAAATTTAAAAATGAATTAAAAAAATCACTCGAGTAAATCTATATTGGTGACCAATGCAACGACATGGCCGAGCCAACTTTTTTTCGAATGTAAGAAGAAAAAAATTTAGTGGATGCTAGAATTTTTAAATAAGTAAAAAAATCCAAGAATCGATCGGGTTATTGATTTGATTGAGTTTAATAAGTTCAAGTCTATTTTAATAATATGAAAAAACAAACAAACGTAGATGAATTTTCTAAACTTGGTTCAATCTTCTAAAATCTTAACCTGTGAAATCTCATACTCGAGCTCAAGAATCTTAGTTCCCAACCAATTTAATTTTAAAAAATAAAATTAAAAAAATCAATGTAAAAAACTTGTCAAAGCAAAAAAATAATAGCAACAAAAAAAAACAATAATCAAACTTGATCGAAGAAAAATAAAAAAAGATGAAAACACAAGAAAACCTCTCGACCTAAGTTATGTGTTGTTTTGTTTTTAAGAGTATTCTAGTGACTTAACTCTGAAAAAAAGTTGTAAAAGACTATAGTAACCTTGATTAATTAAAAAAATATCTAGAGGATGAGTGAGAAATTGTTTGAAGGACAAAACATTTAATTTACTTTTTCAATCCCCAATAATTGACTTGGGACAATAAAAGAAAAATCAATTGGTGTCAAACTAGAGGTTTATTGATCACACATGTCACCAAGATGAATCAATTGACGCGACAAAACAAAAGTTTTGACCATTAAAGTTATTCTTATAATTAGCCTGAAGGCGGTGGAGCGACTGATTTGTGCCATGCATGTGTAAGCAATTTTTTTGAGTTTTTAATTTGTCAAATTACCACATTGCCTATAGGATCAAATAATTATTACAAAAGAAACACTGTGAAATTATGAAGCCCCCATAGGCAAGCTTTAAAATTTTTGATTTTTTGGGTAATATAGTCATTAATTACACTGCTTGAAAAATTGAAATATAAAAAAAAGTCCTTATACCACAGTTAGGTTTTTATTTTTATTTTTAAGGGCAATATAATCAGTAATTACACTGCTTGAAAAGGTGAGATAAAAAAAATCCTTATACCATAGTTAAGTATTTTTTTTTGTTATTAAGGGCAATCAAGTAATTTAATTATGCAAAAAAATTAAAAAAAAAACTAAGATATCCCTAAACAATTCTAGCATGACAAATGGACCTTGTAAAAAGAACATTTTACCCTTCAAAGCTAATTTTTTGTATTTTTTTCCGATGATGACAAAACTGTATATTTACTATTTCAATTCACAATAATTTATGAAGTCTGGATAATGGTTTTTTCACATGAAATAGGTTCTGCTGATATGTGATATTGGAAAACGACTAAAAATGAATCACTTACAATCTATTAACTTAGATTTATGAATTAAAGTTGATGTTCTAATATGATTAATACTTCATCTTCTTCTTTAAGCCTACCAATCATAACTGTTTCTATAGAAATGACCTTAAAAAAAAATTGTTTCCGAGCATTCCAAAGTTTATATCAATAAACTTATTATTCATTTTGTATGTGTGAATTTTCAAAATAAAAATAAAAAATCATCATATCCAATGTATTGTGAATATTAAAGAATCATATCAATAAAAAAAAAAATTAAACCATTAGATCAGTATTAACTCTTTAACATATCATCTTGAAAGAAAGTAATTTAAACTTGAAAATTTGTTGCATTTATCACAATATTGTTTTGACCTTTTAATTTAATTAAAAAAATGAGAGTGGTAGAATTGAATTGTCAACGCTTGATCGGTGAGGTCTTAATGTAAATTAAATATTTATATTCAATTTATAGGGCAACAAATTTAGAAGTAGAGCACTACACATGGGAGATCGAGAAGACAGAAATTTCAACACAATACAGCACCCCTTGCAAGAAACACAAAGGACAGTGATCACAGGATATTGATATCTTTTTGTATACAAATTATTAGGGCAAAGATTTGTGCCGTAGAAAAAATGCAAACCTTAGCAGACAGAATATCTTGACCTAATCTTTCTCCACAGTATGTAAACTTATTAATAAAATATTGTACAGAAAAGAGAAAAGTAAAGGATTTAGATTCTTTTATGTATTTAATTAGAACCATGAGTAATTGTGTTGAAATTGACTGAAAGTTCATGGGTGACCCCACAAAATGTGTTGTGAGGCTATACACATGAAACACAAGAAGAGAATTTGTCATATTTAATTATAAAGTTATGATTATAAAATTTAAAAATTATTATTTAATATTATAATCACTAAAAAATCTAATGATTCACAGGAGTTTAGATATAAGTTATGCAAGAAAAATATCCTTACTTAAAGTAAAATTCATTGCTTGAATTGTCTTTCTAAGTCATGTTTGTGTTAAAGTATTTCTTTATTAAAGTCTTTGTATATTAATAATTAACTACGTGGTTCCCATACACTCCTCTAGTACACGTTGGGTGACTTTCTTATGGCCAATTGAAACAAGATATTTTGCTATTCAGTGTCATTGTTGCTGCAGAAATAGCTAACTTTTTATATATATATAATAATCTATTGATATAATGAATTTAAAGAACATTAAAAGAAAAAAAATATTGTAAACAAGTTCAATTATATTATATCAGTAATATCAGAATCTAAATTTTATTTTTTACGTGTTTTTTGTATATATTTGTCTAGAGATTAATACGTTCAACATTGTGAATGAGATAAATTTCTGTGCATGAAAAATCAAGCGTATTATATATGAGGCAAATTATGCAGAAATAAGTATCGACCTCTGGACTTTCTTTCCTTGCTTTGATTATATCTTTTTTCCCCTGCTCTGCTTGCTTGAACATTTCACGTAGAATTCTTGGTACATGTTTATCCAGTACATATAAAGCCCTTGGATCTTTGGTTTGTGCAGCATGAGTCAGGGTTTCAATTCCCTAGTCGGTCAAATATTCTTTTTAATAAAATATTATGTACTAGCATGAGATTTGCTTCTACACACACACACACACACACACAATCTTTTTAATGGAATTATAACTATAATGACTCCCTAAATATTTCTCCTGCCTGTGGAATTCTTACTCAACTTTTCAATCAAAGAGTACGCGTATCTAACTACATATTACACCCTATAAATTTCTCCTGCTTGTGGAATTCTAACTCAACTTTCCAATTAATCGAAGAGAGTTAATTCGTGCTTAATTTCTTCCACATATCATAAATTAATTACTCCTTGTTGCGTAGAATTTGCAGGTCAAGATCTCCTCAATGACGTCTTACAAGTGATCCTCTGTATTATTTTCCTGATGATGTCTGCATATTGCATCACTCACTTCTCCTCATCCCCATCGTCATGCATGGGAGTAATCTAGACCTCTCAACTTTTCCTGGAATGTGAGATGCTCCATGTTCACTTTTCGAATATGATACTGCTCCTGTTTCAAAACGTTTTTTAGCCAACAACGAATGGCTAGAACATGCAAGGACAATGGAAAAGGTTTTCCACAATATTGTTGCGAAAGGAATCATGGGGACAGGATGTCTTGTCCTTTCACGTTATTTCAAAGTCTAATGATAAGGTGGAATCAGCACTTACATTTACGTGGAAGACTTGGATTTATTTTTAAGTCAACAACGGCAAGCACTTCTCTTGTAGCTAGAAGTCATGTCCCTACCACTTGGTTGCAAATTTGAGGTTGTTTTCATGATGTTGTAATCCATTAGATCAGCACACATACGTGGTGATTTGTCCCTTTTGTGATTTGTGTTTGCTTAGTTTCGTTTGGAATGATTATCGTATTTTTTATGTTATTGGTGTTTAGTCTTTTTCTTATTTAAAAAAAATATGTTTTTGTGTTTTTCTTTTAAGTTTTGATCATCTGTTTTTAATTTGTTTGATTTATTTTAGTTTCAGGTCAAATCATGATTTTCGATTTGGTTGAGGGTTGAACCAGTGTTTCAACCCGATTGATTTTGTTTTGGATCAGGTATTAAATCTTTGTTTGGTTGGTTGCATTTTTTGTTGAGGAACTTTTTGTCAATGAAGTTGTTTATCAAACACACCCTTAAATTTATTTTGACAATTTTGTTTTGAATAAAAATATTTTTTGCCAAACAAACCCAAAAATAAAGAATAAAATTTTTTGTAACAATTGCTCTTGAAATAAACTTGATTTTTTGTAATTACTCTAAGAATAAAATAAAACTTCTCTCTTTTAACCAATATTATTAAACTCGGCATGGTGATGAATTACCTTGAATTGGGTTTCAAGGTTAAACCAGAATGATAGTTGATCAGGTTAAATTCAGTTGACCAGAATGATCAACTTATGACCCAGACAAAACCGAAGTGAGATTCAAAAAAAAAAATCAAAATGACTTTGTTTTAATATGTTTTAAAAAAATTTTAAAATAATATCGTTTTGGATTGACCTAGACAAAATCAAGAGGGGGTAAAATTAAAAGAATTCTAGTATCACAATATATTTGGACTTGGACTGCCATTCTGAGCTTCCATTATGGGCTTCATCAATTGTTTCTCATATTTAATATGTTTAGTAATGTAATCCAGAGTGATTTTGTAAAAGTATTTTTTAATTAAATATATTAAAAATATATTTTTTTAGATTATTTTTATTTTTAACATCAATACATTAAAACTATTAAAAAACACATAAAAAAAATCAAATCAGTGAAAATCACTTTAAACATATACTGGAAATGGAACCTTATAGCTTTCTAGGTTCTGCTGAGCCACATGGATCTTTAACTTTTTTTTCTTTTATAATGAAAGATTCTTAATTTATTTTAATTGTGGTGGTCCAGTAAATTTATGGTGTTAACTTACCTAGTTACCTCCCATCTAGCTCAAAATTTACCCGAGCCTTAAAAATGATGAAGGAGTATTATAGTAATTCATGGAAAAAAAAAAGGGTTATTTAATTTAGAAATAATCAGCCCGCTCTTGAATTATGATCCAATGTTTTTCTTGCAATTCAAGAATCTTGGCTTGGGCTGGTGAGAGCTAAAAAATTGAAGCAATAGAACTGACTTGATGCGTGCCCATAGGCTTTCTTCTAAAGTTATCCAGGCCCATTATGTCTTTTTGCAGTGGGCCTACTCTGTCTCTTCTTGAGAAATTGGGCCTATTTTATCTTAGTGGTACGCCCAAATTCAAGTAATCTTGCACAATTTGATTTTGTTTTATTTCTAGACATTGATGGTAATTCTTGACCTTTCTTCTTCTTTTTTCTTGTGGTAGTGGATTAGAGGTTATTTTTTGTTTAAAAATATATTAAAATAGTTTTTTTAAATAAAATTATATTTTTAATATCAGCATATCAAAACAATAAAAAAAACTAAAAAATATTAATTTAAAGTTTTTTCAAAATATAAAGTTTAAAATTTTTGGAAAGCACGGAAAATAATTATATATATATTATCCTTTATTAATTCTCACCAAATAATTATAAATACAAATAGGACTAGTAATTCATCAAATACTATTGAGTTTTTAGATGGCGTTTAGTTATTGTTCTGAGATAAAACGTACAGGGCAATAATGATAAAGAGAATATATTTTCATGTACTTCATGTTTAAAAATGCATAAATTTACTTTAAAATTATCTCAAAAACATATTTATTTTAAGTTTTCATCTTTATCTCTTAAACTAAATATAATTTTGTTTTTATTTTTATTTTATCCTCACACAATAACTAAATAACTAAGTTCTATTTTATGAATCTTGCTTTTGAAACAAAAAAAACCTGTTATATACAAATTGCATTTCAACAATCGAAATAAAGAAGGATTTTATCCTGATATATATATAGATCATGTTTGGTGCATGCATATGCATATTTAAAATATTACACATACATTACAATATCGATTACAATGATATTGTGTTTATATATATATATATATAAAAGATCGATTCATTACAGACTAATTTGAATTAAAAATTAATAATTTTTATCATCGTAGGGGCATTAATTATTACTTAACACAAAACAACTTAAGAATATAGTTTCTTATCCTACGAGTGAATGTTTTTCTTTTCCTAATCTCTAAAAAGCATATATACCAGACGACACATCTAGTTAAATAAAAAAATGTCATTTTCCACTTTTAGCTTACGGGGTTTGCTTGAAAAGTTAAAAAGTTTCCACTTTAATGAAAAGACTTGAGAGATTTATCACTCATCAATCGCAAGATCTACAACAGGATTGAGGGTGCTTGATGCTTTGTTACCAGGTTGTAAATTAATTATATATAATTTGTGTCTTATCAACATGATTTTTTATTTATTTATTTATGTGGGGTGTCCGGACCAGCTTTCACGCACCACGACTATTCTCCACGGTCCACTGGACATCCTGCAAGCCCATGAGCAAGTAAGACACCGCGGGGATGACAGACGTGCACATAAAGGGTCGAACCCGGAACGAGAATGAAACAAGTCACACAATTGACCACAACAACTAGACCCTCAATTACACATGATTTTATTTATATGGGATGCATAGATCATAATCTACGTATCATTTTCACCAGGAGATTTAGGGCTCGATGCTTCTCCCTGATATTTACACTATCTTTAGTCTGATGTCAACGCATCCCTCCAAATTCTCAAATAAAGTATTCGAAATAATATATGTGAAAAAGCTTATAAATTTCCCAAATATATATATATATATATATATATATGTTCAGCATCATGATCTTATCCATGCATAAAAAGTTTCCATACTTAACTAATCAATCTACGATTGAATATCGCGTAATTTTATCTCTAAAATAACCCATCCAATAAAAAAAAAATATGAGTAGTCTGTTTTTTTATCAAATCATAAAAATTAAAAAAAATTGAAAAAAATCCTAACCCTAAAAATCAAGAAGATGAAGAAGAAGAAGAAGAAGAAGAAGAAGAAGTTGTTCATAATTAGAATATGATTTTTCAAGAATCAATTCTTTTAATTTTAAGCAAAGAAGAAGCCATGGACAACTTAGTTAGCTAGAACAAAAGGTAGATGGGAGTGGTACCGAATGTTTATTAGGACTTTCATCCCCATGAATGGTCCAAACTTGTTTTTCTCTTCTATTGACGAGTCAATATTTTTATGTTTCGAAACAATTCAAATCCATAGATAAGATATCAGCTCCATCGAACATGGCTCCAGTTAGATATTAGATCAACTATATATAATATATGGGTTTAATTATGAACTGAGTCTAAGTTATTATGAGTTTAGTGAAATATCAAATTCAACATACTTAAGTACAGCCATAAGTTGAGTCCGGGTTATCATGAGTGTGACAAAATGCCGGACTCAATATATTTAGATTCATCCATGAGTTGTTCAAATCACCATGGATCTGATAAAATATTAGACCCAGTTAAACTTAGAAATTCATTTTAGAACCATATAGTTTTATCTATATGAACTGTTTATGTAGGAGGTAATCATATCCCTACATATATAAATGTATAAAATGTTTCTTAATGAGCCTACTATATTTTTCATCTCATTAATGATATGTAAGATATATTTTTCTCTTATTAATGATGTGTAAAAAATATTTATCCTTCATTAATGTCATTAGAAGTTAAGGACTTCTTGGTCTTTTTTTTTTAAATCTAAAAACGTCAAGGTTAAGAGGTTAATACCCTTTGAACTATCCAAGTAAAGAGTTCATAACTTTTCTTACTTTAAAAAGATTAATCATACTAAAAAACAAGAACGATCATTCTTATTCTTGAAATTTAAAGTTTTTTTTATTTATTGTTTTTTTCTATTTAAAATTATTAATTTTATTATTAAAGAATCTTTGAATCTCACCGATAAGAACTACTTTTATAGGTAATAAAATTTAACCATTAGTTTTGTACTTCTTAAACTAAAATAAAAATTAATGATATAAATATTTGATTAACCACGGCTCATAAATCAAACAACCTTTTGCTTGAATATACTGATTTTAGTACGTCATCACCAATCATTATTCCATCGAGCAAAATCCAAAACTTCTCTTATAGTTTCTAGTTTTAGAAAGTAAAAAAAAAAAGAAAAGAAAAGCATTTGGATAGTGGGAAACCAGCCAATGAAGGTGATGAGGTTTTTGTCTCTCCTACTAGAGAAATGCCTCCCCTTTTTCCTTGGATCTTGCCATGCCAAAACCCATGATAGTTGAACGCGTGTCTCAAATAAAGAACATTAACATAGATAGCTGGGAGGGAAACCCACACGACAATGAAAGCATAACCACTTTCAGTTCTTCCTACCATTTGTACACCTACCAGCCAGTGGAACTGTTTTCTAAACTAGTTTAAGTCTTTTTGGACCGGTCTTGCGTATATTGAGATTATATGTTAGAGAGAAGAACATTAACTTATGTTAAACTGAATAATTTCTCTTATTTTTAAGACAATCAAATTATATTGGTGGCATCCAAAATTCTTTTCCTCCATCGAGCATACAAGTTTCTTGCAAGTAAAACTGATATTAAGATGATCCAATATTGAAACTAAATTAGATGATCATAAGAGAGTGTAAAACTTTCTGGTTATTTTGTGCTTAACGAAGACACTCAACCTCTGCATTAATTTACTTACCAAAACTTATTTACAGATGACAGAAAATCGTAAAACTCCCCCAGTTAAGATCAAAGCCTTTCTACAACAATTGAATTTCACAATCTTCTACTTGACTATTGTTGTTATCATTAGTACAAACATTGTCTCCTTGCCATGTCCAAACAATGTCTTTTAGTGCAGGCCTGACATCTTCCTTGCAGAACGTGGCATACTCCAAGGTATCTCCGGAAGACTTGGAGAACTCCACCACCGCAACCTCCGGTGCCACCTCGAACACCTCTGTTGTCACTGCCAGCTTCCCCTTTCTTCCCTCACATGGACTTTGTAACCTCACTTTGAAATCTTTAACTTTTGCTACCTTAAAATTCAGCCCTTCTGCAACTCCTTCAATCTTTTCCATGATAGCACTTGCTGACACTTTTGAAGTGAACATCGACCCTGGTTTCTTCTTAGTCTCAAAAAGACTGGACAGATCAAACCCAGATGACATTGAAGAGATGAACTCGAATGCATTGAAGAATCTTGGTGATGATACTTTAGGCTTGACAACAGAACAAGAATCAAGATCTTGATCTTCTTCTGTTTTATCCATGATTGATTCTTGAATTGAAAAGGCCATTGGTCTTAAAAACCCTTTCAGAAACCAATGATTTCTCATTATGGCAGGAATTGTGATTCTCCTTTCAGGATCAGCAACAAGAAGTCTTGAAATCAACCTCTTAGCATCTGTTGAAAACCAAGGCTGAAACTCATATTCAGCCTTGAAGATTTTCTTGTACATCTTCATAACATTTTCATCTTGAAATGGCAAGAATCCTGCAAGAAGCACGTAGAGAATCACCCCACATGACCATGTATCTGCTTTTGATCCATCATAGCCTTTCTTTCTCAAAACTTCTGGGGCAACATAAGCAGGAGTCCCGCACAGAGTATGCAAAAGTCCATCTTGCAGCAATTGTTCAGGTAAGGCTGACAAGCCAAAATCAGAGATTTTCAAGTTTTCGTCTTCATCAAGCAATATATTCTCTGGCTTCAAGTCTCGATGATAAACACCTCTGCTGTGACAATAATCAATCGCGCTGATTAGTTGCTGGAAATATTTTCGAGCAACTTCTTCTTTGAGCCTTCCTTTGGCTACTTTGGCAAACAACTCTCCACCTCGAACATACTCCATGATGAAGAAGATCTTAGTCTTTGTAGCCATGACTTCCTTGAGCTCAACAATGTTGGGATGACGAACAAGATGCATCACTGAGATCTCTGTCTGGATTTGTTCCATCATGCCTTCTTTCTTGACTTGATCTGTGTTTATAACTTTGATAGCCACACTGTCTCCGGTTACCGAGTGTTTCCCATAGTAAACTTTAGCAAAAGTCCCCTTCCCCAGTAGCCTCCCCATCTCATACTTCCCAAAAAGAACATGCCTCTCCTCCATGACTGAATAAAGCTCAACAACTTGTCATCGAGATTTTCTTTCTTGGTTTAATTTGAGACTTTAGTGATTTGGCTATACAACATGATGTAAGGGAATCCAAGAAAGGATGGAAGAGATGCTAATTTTGATGGATCCCATTAAAGGGGTTGTCAAAAGAAGGAGATGGTCGTATAAAATCGAGAAGAAGAAGGGATATTTGTTGATTGTTTTGAGGACAACAGAGGAGTACAAGGAATTTATTTTTTTCCCCTCGGGGGCTGTAAGAATTGAAATATAAACAAGTTTTTTTTTTTTTTTTTTTTTAAGATTAACGTAGGTGTCCGGATCAGCTTGCGTGCATTTCGACTAATCTCACGGGCCTTGAAGTTAACGACCATGTAAGCCTCCAGTGGCCATCATATAAGCAATTACAGGGCTTAAACCTGAGACCACAGAAAAAACAAATCTTTTGAACCCAAGCTATTATCTGAACAACTATGGTTAACAATTATCTATTTTTACTTATAGGAGAAGACACGTTTGTTGGGTTCGATGCTTCACAATTGAATATTGGAGTCTTTGATTAGTGTTTTATGGTTACTGAGAGATATTCTTTTAACAATGTTCAACTCTTGTCGGCGTGTATTTTTAGACGTTGAGTGTCTATTTCTGTGCTATTACATGTTTTT
>Ga0307517_10011085_pt1 | contig 12524 bp, 5 predicted proteins | sample 23_EM_MG_FD_194515 | JGI IMG/M metagenome (GOLD analysis project Ga0307517, IMG submission 194515) | Populus trichocarpa ectomycorrhiza microbial communities from riparian zone in the Pacific Northwest, United States - 23_EM | ecosystem: Host-associated > Plants > Roots > Unclassified | place...
ACAAGTGAGGGAAAGATCGATGGTATGGATTCTTTCATTCTTTTTTGGATCTCAATTCTTCTTATCAACTCTTTCCTACCCCATCCCTCCAAATAAAACATACTCTTATTATATACAAATTTATCCTAAAGACAACAAATATACATCTCACTAAAAAAGCTATTATTACTAACTCTTCACAGGAACTCATGAGTTAGAGAGGAAAAGATTAAAAAAGAGAGGAGAGAAGGTATGTGTTCTGATTTGATTTTAACTAGGACATGTATTTTTTAAACCGCGTTAAACCGATTAAAATTAAATTAAAATCAGGATCTAATTATTAGTTCAAATTAAATTAAAAAATCAATCTAATTTAATTTAATCAGTCTAGAAATCAATTGAAATAAAGATATGATTTAATTTTTTTTAAAATAAAACAGTATTTTAATTGATTCTAAATCAATTGATTTAATCCATTAACTCATGATTTAGATCTAATAACTTCAAATAACAATATTTCCTAAGAAAGAAACTAATTAATAAGGTTAAGTTTATCTATTAAAAACGAATACAATATTGTTGACCTAATTAAGTAGTGAATGTGTGTGCGCTAACGTGCTCGATGTGTGAGTACGGAACTAACTAATAAGGGTAAGTTTATGTATTAAAAATGGGTACAATGTTTGACCTGCTTCATGAATGTGTGTGTCTGCCAACCTACTTAATTATGCGTACGACTGTGCTCTTGTTTCCTCGTAGGCTAATAATCTATTTACTGATTATTTATTTTTGTATTTTAAAAATATTTTTTTAAAAAAATTAATTTTATTTATTTATTTTAAATTGTTATTTTTTTAATATTTTTTAATTATTTTAATATATTGATATTAAAATAATTTTTTAAAAATAAAAAAATATTATTTTGATATATTTTTAAATAAAAAATACTTTAAATAACGATTTTTAAAGTTGCCTAGGAAACTTGTAAAGTCAATCTCATTGTTTTACAAGAATAAAACTTATAAAAAAATAATGCTATACATGCTAACAATTATGCAAGATTTTCATATAAAGTGATATGATAATATTCTTTTCATTTTTAATAAATAGTTAGTATTATACTTCATATCATATATCTCGAACCATACATGACTTTGTATGATATTCTATTATTCATATACATAGTATTTAATTTTCTTTAAAAAATTTGAAACCGACAATACCTCGGTCAAGGCAATACTATTATAATAGTTGATGGATTTAATTTGGCAACTAATTTGACAAAGAGATTGGATCACCTAGGTTTTTATTAAAACAATGTTATTTTATTTTGTTTCTATATCAGTTTTAACTGGTTTAATAAAATCATTAAAAACCTAGTTAAATTAATTAGTTTTATTATATCAATATTATATTAAATTCAACTAAAAATCAGGTGATAAATCTTGAATTTAAAATTTTCTAGGTCATCCCAAATAAAGCAAAACAAGTTTAATAACTATGTCTAAAATATAAAAAAAATATCAAGTACAGTGATGTCTTCATATAATCTAATATTAAGAGGTTGTTTGGAATTGCATTCCAAACAATGTTTTTAAAAAATTTGAGTTTTGGTGTAGTTTTTTTCAATCTTTTTATATCGTTATGATGTGCTGATATCAAAAATAATTTTTTTAAAATAAAAAATATATATTATTTTAATATATTTTTAAATAAAAAATACTTTAAAATACAATTATTATCACACTTCCAAACACCACTAAATTTGCAACTTTGGAGCTACTTCACATTAGGCCTTCGCACATGCTCCAATCTGTAATGTGTCTGAGCCCATATTTTACAGTACATATATAGTTATAGCTTAGTTAGAACTTAGAGGGCATCCATTGCTAGAGGCATTGCTAGCGGTTTGTAGATGTACGGAGTGCTACGATACAGAGATGACAAAACCCTTCATATTACGGGTTCGGAGCTGGTGAGAGAGATAAGAAGAGAAAATTCAGATTTTAAGCAAAACCATAACAATTACGTACAAACACCAGCACCCTACCAGAGCTAGCTAGCTAGCTAGCTAGCTTGTTATATTATTTTAACAAATTTGTTATTTGTATTTTACAATATTATTCAAGACGCGATCAATAAACTATTTTGAACTGTGACAAAAAGGTAAACTTTAGTAGAAAAAATTAAATGCATATCATTCGAGATTGGTGTCTCATGAGATATTATTTACTTATGGTCTTTTTTATATTATTAAAATTGACACAGTATTCTTGATTTTAGAATTTAAGTGTTTCTATGAGATATTGTAACCATAGTTTTCATATCTGAACCCGAGTTTTGAGTTATATGGATTGATTCAGGTTAACTTGGAAAAATTAAAAAAAAAATATTTGAAATCTAGGTGTGATTGAGAAGTATCTAAGTTTTTTATATGCCACGAGAGTCTTTTCCCTGCCAATTCGAGGTTTGTAATGGGAATGCCCACATGTCATGCACTCGGTCACCTCAGCATTTTCAAGGTAGTATAACATGCAGAAGTTAGGGCACATGTCAATTCTCTAGTATCTTAAACCGAGAGGTTTCATCACGGACTTATCAGCATAAAAGTTCTCTTTCAGTCTGTTCCCTTCAGCTAAAATTCTTCTTGTCCATTCAATAATTTTGTCATAACCGGCCTCACTCAACCCGTGATCTGACTTGATGGTAAACATCTGTGCTACGACCGATAATTTACTGTGATTCGCGCAACCATTCTATAATGGTTCTTCAGAATCTTTCAACAGATCAAAAAACCTTGTTGCATCTGCATTAAGTTTTTCTTCTATGATTGAACATTGACTGACATTACCTTGATTCATTCTCATTGCATCCATAACCATATTCCTGTAAGGATTACTGTTGTCATTTACAACTCCATGCACGTTGCTAGCACTAGAAGTTGACCCAATCACCCTTTCTACCATGCTCTCATTAGGAACAAATAGTTTTCCGTGTGCATACCAACATATGTAATCATCCATGAAACCCTTTGGTTAGAAGATAAATCGTTACAACATCTAGATATATATGCTTTTTATTTTTACACTTCCTGCATGGACATCTAATACCGCCTTCAGTAAAATTCCTCGGAATAGATATTGCGAAATTAATAAAACCCTGAACCTCATTATAATAATCCATCCTCCGCAATTCTTGTGGTGAGTCTCGATACATCCATGAACGATCATCCATGACTTCTATCAAACCTCTATAAAATTATGATGACAACATGTATTAATTAACTATATTAAGTAAATAAATTTAAAAAAATATTGGTTTCTCTCGACATTATCCAACAAACTAAAAAAGGACTTCTCTTAAATATTCATTAACACTTATCAACGTCCATACAAATTTATACATGTATAAATTTATGGAAATTACAACTCCGTAATAGAATTGATAAAAATTAAAACGGACCCGTTAAACAAGCTATTATTTATTTCATCACAACACATCTAATTTGGTAATTCAACAAAGTTTCAACAATTTACAAACAAATATAATTTGACAAAATCCAAAACAAACCATAACAACCACAAAATTATACATTCATACTACAAGTTTCTTTGACAAATAACAATAAAACATGTACATACACTAACGAAATACATGTACTAAAAAAAATTAAAAATTATAAAATTGACATTTAAATGTTAAAATTAAAAAGGATAGATTTACTTACAAAAAATGATAAAATCCACAATAAATTAGAGCACGGATGTTGTGACCACGTACAAAAGTACAAGAAAGATGACTTGTGTTGAGAAGATGAGGATATTTTTAGGGGGGTGGGTGGTTGTTTGCAGTTTGGGAGGGGAGAGTTGGGAGCGTGGGGATATATTAGCTTTTACCGATGGAGTCCCCGACGGCCACATTTTATCGATATAACCGTCGGTAATATATCGGTAATTCTGACGGTGAATGGGTCATGTCACTGTACGGAGATCTCGGTTTGAATCCCTCGGTCATTCCGTCGGTAAAATCGCCTGCAAAAAATCCACGTCATCAAACTGCTTTTATTTTTCAAAAATCTATATATTTCGTCTGGAATCCGGTCGGTAACGACTAATGAAATTGATCCATCAAAACATACCGATCGAATTGCAGACGGATTACAAGCCGTCGGTAATGATTACCGACAACAACATTCTGCCAATATGGACTGACAAAATTACAGACGGAATTAACTATGTCGGTAATTATTACCAACAAAATCATTCCGTCGGTAATGCCGTTGGTATTAGATGAATTTCTGGTAGTGTATTTACTTATGGTTTGTTTTATATTATTAAGATTGACAGAGTATTCTTGATTTTAGATTTTAAGTGTTAATTTTTAGGAGATATTGTAACGTATACAAGGATTGGAGGGAAAACATAAGATCAGAAGATAAGAAAAGAAATATGAAGGGAAAAAAAGAGTCAAGTATTTCATTAAAGATATTTAATGGAAAAGGATAATATTGAAAGTATTTTAAAACTATAGGGTCAAGTTTGATAAACAATACAAACGAAACTTTGATATTGAATCGATAAACACAAAAGTGTACATGAACGTATGAAATGCCAAAGCTAAGGAAAAGTCCCCAAATTATCATCTTCCTGTTATTGCACTTTTCTTTAGACGAATTCTCATTTGACTAGCATTCTTTTCCCTCTCTTTCTTTCAGAATCAAACAAATTGCTGTCTGGAATCGCGTTTTGCCTGCTAAAGCTCTGATAATGGACCATGTTCTGGGATCACAGGTTCTTCTTTTGGTGACCAGATATAGCCAGCCAGGTGAAGTCACGGACCCAAACTGGCACACAAGAACAAACATCTGGCTGGTCTGTGCCACCTTTAATCCTGATTAGATTAGGAAAATCACAGCTTTTAAGAGTTGCTCCATGGAACGTGGCTCAAGGTCGACCGTGTTATGTGCTCTAAGAGTCAATTAGATAACAAAATTAGATTCGGCAAGCTCACAGGCAGGAGATAATAGGCTAGATTTCTTTACATGCATGGGCATCTCGGGGATTCGAATTGTTGCCACGTTTAGCGATCTTTCTTTTAAAATGCATCATTAAGGTTTGTGGCTTAGTGAACTTTCCATTTGGCTAATGATTAGGACTCTAAAAGTCAAAATGATGAAAGCCCTAGTCAATTCTATTATTATTATTATTATTATTATTATTATTATGCTGGTCGTGGTGACAAACACATGTCAGTAATCCAATTTTATCTTTTTTCTTTTAACTGCTTTCGTTCATTGAGGTTACCCAATCAATGGCTTTAGTTCTTGGATTTACTGTTGTGATTTAATTTTTTTTTGTTTGTCTTAAACTGTTTATTTTTAATATTTTTGAATTGTTTTCTTATAAAAATAAATTTTAAAAAATAAAAAAATTATTTTGATACATTTCAGAGTGAGAAAAACACTTTGAAAAATAGTCGTTCTCATCCTTTGAAAAACCATTTTAATTATTAAAAAAATATATTAATATCTAGATTTATCTAATGTTTAATCTCAATTAACAATAAATTAATATGAAAATATTCCATCATTTCATTATCATAATATATACCTTATGTAATGTTCTTCGTGCGTGTATATATATAATATGTGATGGTGCAGCCACTTGCACCATTACCTCATGTAATGTTCTTCGTGTTCTGAACCCTAGCCTTCTGGAATTCAACTCCAAGCGTCGTGGATGCAAGAATTTTGTTTTCCAGGTGGCTCAATCAACGAAAAGAGAAGATCATAAAGCAATTTAATCCTGTTTTTATTTTATTTTATTTTATTTTTGTCAATCTACCATGTTATTCTTTTGACTTCCTTGAATTTTGTATATTAAAGCAGCAAAGCACATGTCCCAAGAGATCCACTCCATGAAATATCCCTCGGCATTGATTCTTGCGATAACATTATTAACGAGGGAACAAATTAGTTTGGCTGGAATAGTAAATATAATTATTTAGTTTTGAGGTGTCAACCCTAGGCTTAGGTTTTGCCCTTGATCCCGTGAGGTGGCATAATTGTATTTAATTAGCCCCTATATATGCTTATTTATTACTAGACTGTAAATTAGTCCCTTTAGTTTTGTAAAATGAATCAAATAGTTCATTTAATCTCGAAACTTAATTAACCAATCCCTATCATGCACTTCATGCTCCTTTTCTATTTATGTTCTTTTTAAAGAAAATGGGAAAAAAGATATTTTTAAAACAAAGTAATGTTAGTTTAATTAAACATGGTCGACTCCGGTCAATAAACTAATTAATTAATTTTTAAAATCAGAGAAATCTTTTAAATTTATTTTTATAAAATTAGAGGCATTAAACATCTATTGAACATTACCCAGTAAACCCTTGCCTTGATTATTTTTTTTACCTTTATAATCATAAAAAACGAGGACCCTATTTGCATTAAAACAATTTTTTTTTTCATAAATATTGATGGTGAGATTAATGGGGAAATGCTTAATAAATGGGGGACCCAATTGGGAGGTTTTCTTGTTTGGGGAGGAAACACGTTCTCACGTTTCATATGCATCGCAGGAAGGTAGTTGACCTAGCTAGGGATAGGTATATTGTGACATATTTCTGAGAATAAAAATCTTTTATATAAATTAAGAACCAAGTGCCCAGAATCCTCCTAGACTCCATCTCCACATCCTTCAAAAAAACTTCCACTACGTATTCAAAAACAATTCTTCTTCTTCTTCTTCTTCTTCTTCTTCTGCTCTGGATAATGTATCCTTTCTTCCAACTTTCTGAAGTGCACGAACATGTAACCATACCAGCCCAAAACTACATGCCTTTTCTTTTCTCTGAATATTATCAATGTGGATTGATAGCAAGGCAGTGCTCTCTCTTTTGTTTTCTTTCAAGACAATCAACCCAGGCTCCCTGGAACATTAACAGAAGGAAAAGAAAAGAGAGAAGAAGGCTGAAACTGCAGAGAGATCAAGTCAGCTTCAAATTAGAGACCCGAGCTTTCCATGCACAGGTACTCTTATTTCATCATTTATTTTTACGAGCAGCTTCGAAGTATTTGCTATTTTTACTAGCAGCTTCTAGTAATTTATTTTTAAATTACTCGATACATATAAAATGATGCTTAATTTATCTTTGTTATATCATTGGACACAATATGGACCGAATTTTAGAGAAAAAAAAAATAAGTGAGAAAAGAGAGGAACATTTTTTCCATGCGTAGGGTAGGGGGGAGGTACCTCTATGCTAGCTTGTCATTATTTGCAGTCTAAAATTTGACACGTCAGTCAGTCATGAATCTGACGAGTATCAAACACTGGCGACTGGGTTTTTGCTCGAAGAGACGGCCTGAGGCCACCAAGCTGATTTTACCTTTGTTCTACTATTTCTTTTATTTATTTATTTATTTTATAAATGACGAACCGAGCCGGTTTTTACGGTAATACTTGGTTGTTTCCCCTTCGGGGTCTCATGGGCCGCATACCCAGCCCACTAAATAAAGCTCATAGCTTATCATAAAATTAACCGATGCCCATAATCTGCCCGTACCCATTAACAAATCACTCCAAATCCAAGCCCCACGTGTCAAACATTAGATTAGCGTACAGCCCAATTAACCCATGAGCTCACTTGGTTAGGGCTTCATGGGCCACGCATCATGTTTGGGTCATGTTATGCCCGGCATGGTTACTCTTACGCTCGGGTATAACCTTGACCCGGTTGACTCGATCTTTTCAAAAATAGTCTAATTAACCCATCACTCTAAGTGTTGAGTTTAAAGTTACCATACAAGAACAACTCCATCACCATCACCATCTAACAAGATTGAATTCATGATGCCCATGCTTCATGGGCCTATAATAACAATCATGGGCCTATAATAATAATAATAACACATCTAAATGTATCATTTTATAATTAAATTGTAACTATTTATTATCTTGCATAGTTGCATTTAAAATAGACTATAGTTTATCCTCACCCTTATCTTTTATTTTATGCAAGTTGATATTATTCACAAGTAAACATCTATGATTTATTGGGTGAAAAATTCAATTCATAAACCCACTTAAAAATACTCTTCATCCACATCCAATGTATCCATCATTTTCATTTATTATCTCTACAATACACTATGCACAGTATTTAAGGTAACATTTTTTCCAACTTGGACATAGGAAAGTTTCCTAAGCCATTTATAAAACTTGTTTTATAATTAAGACGGCCATTAACCAAGCTATTTTTCTTTAGTTTTCAAAGCTAGATAATCATTTATGAAAAGGTCTAATAATCATTAAAGTTTGTTTATGATTTTATCTCTATTTGATATTGCAGTCTAATTATATTTTTAAAATTTTATTTTAGCTTCAAATTATTTATTTTAATTTTTAAATTGTTTTAGTGTGCTCGTATCAAAGATAAATTTTAAGAAATATTATTCTAATATATTTTTAAATAAAAAATTCTTTATAATATACCAAAGATGCCCCAAGCTCATGCTCTCAATTAGGCATGTTTGTTGTTTGTGTTTTAAAAGAGTTTTTGAAAGAATTTAAATTTTTTATTTATTTTTTCTTGGTTTCAAATTAATATGTTTTTTTGATATTTTTAAATAATTAAATTATAAAATATTATTTTAATATATTTTTAAATAAAAAATATTTTAAAAAATAACAGAAAATACCCTTTAAAGCCAGTACAAGCTAAACAATGAGTCAATGAGTAGAAAGAGTTCATACAATAAACATTTTAGCATGCTTCACTGGCATCCATTGAGCTTGATTGGATGGATACTTACTGCAGGGCCCGTCTATTGATTTTCGTACAACTATGAAATTTACAACTGAGTCCCTCTATGTTAACAGTTTGCTTACCGCCACCCCCTCTGTTTCTCAGCGAGTTATCAATGATTTGATTACTTGTTGTTAGCTTTATTTCGATTCCATTTTTTTCAGAAATATATAATTTAATTTGACGATGTAGAAACTATTTTAGATTAAAAATATTAAAAACAAAAAATAATTTTAAATTATGTTTCATTTCGTCGCCTAAATTCAAAGGCATTGCAAATTAAGTCACTTTAGAAATCATTTTAATTGAAAAAGAATAAGGAATAAAAAAAAATGATAACTATAATTTACATTGCAGCTCATTTAATTGGAAATTAATTAAATAAAAGTTAAAAAATAAATTGAGAATTTTAGACCTATTTTATAATGAATCTGAATTAAAATCTAAAGTAAATTAATTAAAATTAAAAACTCATAATTATGATTTTTGTCTGGAAATTAAAATTCAAGACATTTGAATTTATCTTAATTTTAAAACCATCGTTTATAGTCTATAACTATAACGATGAATTAACATTTTAGAATATAAATTAAAATTTATGTTTAGTTTAATTGGAAATTAATTAATATTATTAAAAAAAATTTAAACCTTTATTAATAATATTTCAAGTAGATTGAAATTAAAAAAAACTACAAGTGAAAATAATTCTTAGTGATTTAGTTCATTTAATATAATTCAATTTCAGTTTATTTAAGCTGTCTTTACTAAACTTCTTATTCTTATTGTTTTGAATTTTTATTCAGTTAAAAGAATTGAGAATGTTGGTTCATATATTACACCAGCGTGAAATATATTCATGTATTTATAAAGATATTTACATGTTTAAAATTACAGATAAGGTAAGAAGTTTAAAATACAAAACCAAAGATCATAACAATCAAATATTGTGAACAAAACAACTAGATAGAAAACATGAACCGTCATTCCTTTATTTTTTTGCATATCTTCTAAGATTGCTTGTGGATCATCAAATTCTTTTGGCTTGGATATATCTTGTCTAACATCCCCCCTCAAGTTGACGGGGAGGGATTGAACCATCAACTTGTTGCGAAGTAGGAAGAATCATGAAGAAGAGAGGCCTTTAGTAAAGATATCGATGGTTGATCATAAATGGAAGTATAATGAGCTTGTAAGTCTTTGTTTAGAATCTTCTCACGGACGAAGTGATAATCGACTTCGATGTGTTTTATCCTAGCATTAAACACGGGATTGAAGGATAAGGTTAGAGCTCAAATGTTGTCAACCCAGAGGCAAAGAGATAAGGTGAGTGGAATATGAAATTCATGAAAGAACATATGCAGCCAATAAAGTTCAGCCACGGTGAAAGCCATGGATCGGTATTCAGCCTCGGTACTTGACCTGGCCACAACAGGTTGCTTCTTAGCTGCCCATGAAATTAAGCAGAAACCAAATAGATTACATATCTAGTTGTTGACTCTCGATCATCGGGACTATCGGTCCAATCTAAGTTACATAAGTCATTGAGGTTCAAAAAACTCTTGGTGAATTATAGACCCAATGTAAGAGTGCCCTTAAGGTACCTTAAAACAACAACAGTGAGATGGATTGTTGTTGGACAATGTAGGAATTGGCAAAGCTAGTTGACACCATATGAGATGTCAAGTCTAGTGAGAGTGAGATATTGCAAAGTTCCTACGATAGATTAATATTTTATCGGGTTAGATAAGGGTTCGCTATAAAATTTTGATAGTTTTCTACTAGGGCAACAAGGAGTGGACACGGGTTTGGCACCAACCATCTTAGTTCGATGAAGTATATCAGTCACATATTTTCCTTGATGATGGTGAAGACCATCAATAGTTCGTATGACCCGAATACCCAAGAAGAATGAGAGTGCACCAAGGTCTTTTACTGTAAATTCACTGCTCAAGGTTGAAATAAAGAGAGAAATGGCAGTAGAAGAGTTATCAGTGACTATGATATTATCCACATAGATAAGTATATGAATGCATATATTATGATGATTAAAAGTAAATAAAGAGGTGTCCATATTAGAACCAACAAAACCAAACTCCAATAAGGCTTGTGAAAGGCATATGAACTAAGCTTTAGAGGTTTGTTTTAAGCCATATAAGGATTTTTAAAGCTTATAGATATAATCGGGATGGTGATGGTTTTCAAAGCTCTTAGGTTTCTCTGTAAAAACCTCATCTTCAAGAAGTCCATAAAGGAAGGCATTTGATATGTCTAGTTGTCGAATAGACCAATTATGATGAACATCAAGTGCTAAAACAAGTCAAATAGTTGTTGGTTTGATGACTGGACTAAATGTCTCATGAAAGTCATTGCTATTTTCTTGATCAAAACCTTCAATCACAAGCCTTGTTTTGTACCTGTTAATAGATCCGTCAGATTTCTGTTTAATCTTGAATACTTATTTGTTACTTACCACTTTCTAAAATGTGGGACGTAGACATAAAATCCAAGTTTTATTATTTAAGAGAGCATTGAATTCAGCTTGTATAACATCACACAAATGTTGATCCTTTAATACTTAAGAGTAGGTTTTTGGTTTGGAGGGAGGGTAATTATGGAAAAACATAAAAAGGATGCTTAATGGAGTAAAATAGTCGATAATCAGGGAACTGCTTTGATTTTAATGAGTTGGTTTGACACCTTATGACCATATAAAAAGCTAATAAAGGAGCAGATTCCACGTGGCAGTGATAAGAGAAGAGAATGAATTGAAAGGGATAAGTGAGGTAATGGATATGGGTTTGTGAGGTATTGAATTAAATGGGGACTCAAGTTCTGTGATGTCTATTGCAATGGAAAATGTAGTTCAAGATGAAGAGTACGTGAAGGAATTCTAAAGATTAATTGAAAAACAGTGGCAAGCTGGTCAGACCAATATTTAGCTGTTAATAAATAATTAGAGTAACTCTAAGACCCTTGGTTCAAAGGTTAGAGTTGTCTTTTGAGATGAGAGATAAGAAGGATATAGGTTTAAACCATCAACAATGTTCAAAAGATTATAATCACGCATGACATGAGTGAACTGAATAATCCAATTAAGGTAATGAGTTCAATTTAGTTTAATAGATACCAGTTGGGTGATGTTGGGGTTAACAAAGGTGGTGGAGGATTCACTTGAAGAGGTCATATGAGATCAAGTGGGGTGAGCCTGAGAATGCTCCGGTACCAAGTTGAAAGAATTGAGAAGACTAGTTCATATATTGCAGCAACATGAAATATATTCATGTATTTATAAAGATATTTACATGTTTGGAATTATAGATAAGGTAAGAAGTTTAAAATACAAGATCAAAGATCATAACAATATATTATGAACAAAACAACTAGATAGGAAATGCAAATCGTCATTTCTTTATTTTATGCATATCTTCCGAGATATATCTTGTTACAAACAAAACTAAAAGGCTATCTTTTACTATTCTTCAAATAGTGTGCACTCTCTCACAATACACTTTGGATTGGAGCAGTGCATTTTTTGGTAATTTTCATTCTGGTCCTCGAAATTTTATTTTGCATGATTTGGTCCTTTTGAGCCCAAATTAGCCCCCAATTGCATATTTTTTAGGAGGGAGGGTTGAATTGAAATCTAAGGGACTGAAATGAAAATCTCGGGTAACATAGAGGGCAGGTTGAAACTTTTGTTGAAACATTCATTTTAATCCTCCATATTTTTT
>Ga0307517_10011086_pt1 | contig 12523 bp, 9 predicted proteins | sample 23_EM_MG_FD_194515 | JGI IMG/M metagenome (GOLD analysis project Ga0307517, IMG submission 194515) | Populus trichocarpa ectomycorrhiza microbial communities from riparian zone in the Pacific Northwest, United States - 23_EM | ecosystem: Host-associated > Plants > Roots > Unclassified | place...
ATTCTTGAAGTGTGGATTGTTGATGGTCGCTAATGGTTGTTTGTTTACTATTTACATTAGGGGCGGGGTAGCATCTTGGCATTGACCGGGATCCGGGTATTGATCCGGTTCCCCGTAAATTACGTTAAGGGTATGTCCAACAACCCGTAGGAAGCTAAGCTATGATATATAAATGTTATCGTGTTTGTGGTAATATACATCATTATTCTATATACCTGTGGTAGGGCTAAACTCTATCCATGACTAGCTCTAATAGGATAATGTACACAGCCAGCAAATGAAAATTATGAATAAAAATACAATGCCATCGTAATATCTCTAGCACATGCCCAAAAGAAATGCTATAGCCGTTCTTGGGCCTTGTTTCTCTTTTTTCCACCCAGCAGGGGAAAATATGTTGCGCTATAATCTGCCTATACCTGCGCATCCGAGAAGTCTTCGGGGGTGGTTCTTCGGGAGTGTCATTGCCCTGTGTGACTGTTGATCGCACGAACCCCTCATGAGTGTTGCCAGGAGCGCATTGGGATGGCGTTATATGATTGTTGTCAGGCTCATCAGGGGTGGCACTGTCCCGTGAGACTGGTGGTCTTACTACCTCTTCATGCTCATGGCTAGAAGCGCCCTGGAGTGGTGTTGAACAATCGTTTTCTGGCTTGTCGGGATTGATAGCGCCACGGGAGAGAAGTAGTCTCGCCACCCCCTCATGCCCATTGCGAGAAGCCTGCCAGAGTGGTGTTCGACCATCCTTGTCGGGCTTGTCGGGATTGACATCGTCCCGTGCGAGTAGTAGTCCCACCACCCCCTCATGCCCATTGTAAGAAGCGCCCCTGAGTGGTGTTCGACCATCCTTGTCGGGCTTGTCGGGATTGACATCGTCCCGTGCGAGTAGTAGTCTCACCACCCCCTCATGCCCATTGCGAGAAGCCCGCCAGAGTGGTGTTTCACCATCCTTGTCGGGCTTGTCGGGATTGACATCGTCCCGTGCGAGTAGTAGTCTCACCACCCCCTCATGCCCATAGAAAGAAGCGCCCCAGAGTGGTGTTCGACCAGAGTTGTCCGGCTTGTCGGGATTGACATCGTCCCGTGCGAGTAGTAGTCTCACCACCCCCTCATGCCCATTGCGAGAAGCCTGCCAGAGTGGTGTTCCACCATTGCTGTCCGGCTTGTCGGGATTGACATCGTCCCGTGCGAGTAGTAGTCTCACCACCCCCTCATGCCCATAGAAAGAAGCGCCCCAGAGTGGTGTTCGACCAGAGTTGTCCGGCTTGTCGGGATTGATACCGTCTCGTGCGAGTAGTAGTCCCACCACCCCCTCATACCCACTGAGAGAAGCCCACCAGAGTGGTGTTTGACCAGAGTTGTCCGGCTTGTCGGGATTGACATCGTCCCGTGCGAGTAGTAGTCTCACCACCCCCTCATGCCCATTGCGAGAAGCCCACCAGAGTGGTGTTCCACCATTGTTGTCCGGCTTATCGGGATTGACATCGTCCCGTGCGAGTAATAGTCTCACCACCCCCTCATGCCCATTGCGAGAAGCCCACCAGAGTGGTGTTCCACCATTGCTGTCCGGCTTCTCGGGATTGATACCGTCTCGTGCGAGTAGTAGACTCACAGCCCCTTGATGCCCTTCCTGAGCAGCCAAAATGAGCGGTGTGACCCCCCTACACTCTCCTTGATTAATACCACTGCCTTGCACCTTGATCAGGGCAGCCACCATGACGTCAATGCCGAAGTACGATGCACAGTGCAGGCCTGTAAATAGGCGATGAGTAAGCTCGGAAGAACGGTATCCCCGAATTTTGTCAAAAAGTAAGGTCGACGCTATATGGCTATCGTATCGGCTTAATAAATCAAGTGCAAGCAATTTGGCGTGGTCCGAGAGTTCTATTTTTGCGTGCCTTCCCCAATGCAAAGATGAATATTCGAGAAATGGCATGTATCCAAGGGTTGAAACATTATCGGTTGGAAGTCTCTTGACCTGGTGGTAGTTCAGAAAGGTCAAACATGTTTGGCCAAGTGTTCTGTGGGCATCAGGCAATGTACTAGGCCGGGAAAGGTATTCTTGCAGGGTGTAGTGGATTAGCCGAACGGTTGATGTCTCTTTATCAACCACGGCAAGTCCGAAACATGATCTTAACACTGTATCTTGAGACCGGATATTCTCAGGGTTATGGTCCGTTGCCCCCATTTCTGTGGCCAGGGCATGGCAGAGTTCGTCGATCCGCAGCGGCCGTTCCGCGTGGGAAACCCACATTAGCACCTCCATCCCGAGTCTTGACCGGTCGCCCTTCTGTTCCTTTATTCGCCGCAGTGTTTGGTCGTAAACATTGTCTAGATCTACGCCAGTCGTAGCTACCCTTTGCAACATTTCCTTTCTTCTCGCTACCGACGTCTCACCCAAGATTGCATCGATATTTAATACCACGAGGAGAAACCTGAGTAGAATATCAATCACTGATCCAAACTTAGAATCCAGTTCCTTCTACTCACATATCCGATGCCTTTTCCAACATTGTTTCCATGATATCATTCTTCAGATTTTCGGTCATCAGGTCCGGATCTCGGGCATCGTCATCGTCCATCTTCCGGGTTAGGTATCGAGCGATATCCCCTTGGTCGGGCACGATGTGTATGGTATAGGCTCCTTTCGTGAGATGGTTGTCAAGTTCTCGGCGAATATGCGGCCTCCCTGTAAGAAATAATCGCGTATTTGGCGCTTCTTGAGTAATCTGCCGTAGCGCGCGGAGAAACTCTGATCGATGTTGTGGTACTAACTCATCCATTGCGTCGACGCAGATATATACCCGCTCGAGGGGGCCGATTATTTTAACCAATAATTCTATCATCTCTGGCAATCGGAGACCGTTTCCACCTCCCTGCCTTGACCTATCAAAGGCATTCTTAATTTCACCTACAATCCCCGCTCCTCCAAGGGCAACCTGGCGGAGTAGACCACCTATCATATTCACCGCCGATTGGTCTTTCTGGGCCTGGTAATCGCAATAGAGGGACAAGACGGCGATGTTTTGTCCATAGGCTTGCTCGCGTAGTGTATCTATTACTAATGAACTAATATAGTTCCTTGTTAGCATTGCATTGTCTATCGTCCCCGAACAATACCCCGGTACCTTATATATGTCTTTCCAGCTCCTTGATCCCCATAACACAGGAGTGTACGATTCGCTGAGCCATCCTGACTCTTGCGCCATGATTCGAACTCATTCTTCTCCAGAACCCAGTCCCCAACACCATCCAGCCGCCGGTTCCTCACGTCTTGGTGTCTTGCATGGGGCTCGAGTGGCGACAACCACGTTTGGATCCTGGAAGTCTCTTCACTTATTCCCACATTGATGGTGTGATTATAACTGTTTAACACATTTCCGATGTTCTGATTTGAGCTGCCGTGAATACTATTGCTCGTGTTGTTGTCGGTACGGGTGTTGGATATGCTATGCTGGGAGGGATCATGAGTGAGACTTGGTCCTCTGTTCCCGCTGGGTAATGTGTTCATATTGGATAAGGTTCGGTGATAAGTGTGATGATACGGCAGCACACTAGTATGGGGGTGTGTCGTGGAGGTTGATGGACTTCTCCCCGAGGCTAAGAAAGCGGGGAATGGTTTCATAGATTGAGACAATGTCATTGTTTCTAATAGGAGCGCCAACCAATCATCACAAGGCTATCTGTGAGCCAGCCTACAGGTATTCCTTGAGGCCATTCCCGCGATGGAATATATTTTACAGACCATCACTATCTTACAACGGCTTCACCTCATGCTATATTTACATCACCAGAAGACCCTCCTAATGGACTCGCCTCTACACACGCACAAACTTGATTACTTCTTGGTCCCTATTCAAACGAGCTACTAGTCGTCCATTATTGGGATGGTAGGACGCATTTAGAACTCGCGATTATATACACACTACGTTGAGTCTTTTTTTCGTCGAATATTCGCTGAGCCTGGGTAAAGTGGACCTTAATCAACTTGATGAAAGGAGGGTTTACCGTGTGAGAAGGTAATGCGCCTCGCTAATGCGGTAAGTTACTTAAAACAAGAAAATCGGTGGAATAGTATCTACTTTATGGAAGCGGAGAAGTACGGGGAAATAACTGCCACTTTCAAAGAATACCCAAGTAGTAAACAAAAGCACACGAGTTACGATTAAGGGCCCGTTTACCGATCCGTCGCGTTTCGAGATTTTAGTGGGGAAACTAGACGGTGGCGTCTCAACCAGCATCATATTCCGATAGGCGTGGCAAAACTGTCCCTGTTTTCCACCGTTTAATATTCTGGGTGTTAGACGGTCAAAACAGGACGTGGCTCAAGAGGTGGGATTGCAACCACCGTCTACTGGCACCACATAAATGCCACCAACCTTCCATGTCTGGAACAAGAGCAGCTATGAATAAGCTCTCTTTTTCTGGCACAGTTAGCAATTGCTTTTGTCATAATTTAGGGCAAGTTTAATAACAAAATTCTCAATGTTTGATTGTAAGAGAGAATTGTTGGTCAGTCCAATATCTTGGTTGTCGAGTACTGTGAGAATTGAAAGGTACCTGGTTGCACACCTCACGTTTGTGGATCACACTTTTCACACTACTACATACTGTATTAGGTAAACACACACCCATCAATTTTGCCTACCGCTCTTTGACCGTTTAGCCTCCCTTGACGGTCGGCACCGTCTACGGTTGCTTGACGGCCTATTGGTAAACGGGCCCTAATTCGAATTCACTAAGCTACGTCGCAAAACCAACAGGGCAAACCGCACAAAAAACAGAAAATTCCCATCGCAAAGAAAGCCCAACCCAGCATGTTGTCCAACTAGCTAAGGACAGGTCCAATTTTCCTTCTTCAAACCACACGATCCTCATTCCCGCTTCTTCGTCGCGGTGGTCGTTAAAGAGGGGAATAAGGGAGGAAAGCGTGAGAGATGTCAAAGAAACTAACTTACATAGACCCGCCACCCCTGCAGAACCACAAAACCTTCCAAAGCCAAGACCGTCACTATCTATCTATTTAGTGAAAGTTAATCACAGATAAGCTAGCAAACAGCGAATTAGAAAAGTCAATTTTGAACAGCAACAGTACTCGAGTACTGGTAGGTGTTCGATGGCGGCTCCACGTGCTGACAACCACCAACCAAGGCCAGGCAAATCCTACTGCACGCCTACCGTCAGCGACCAGCCCAACCGCACAAACAATCACTGAAGATGCTAAGAAAGCAATGCTATAGCGGTTCCTAGCACTAAAAGTGTGAATACCTGTACACTTAGTAAGAAGGCCCATGTGGGTCCCATTCCTGTGTTTGGTCTGGTGTTCCTAGCCCCCCGTCGGTCGCCTGTTCCCGGCGTTTATTCTCACTCCACGTGACCCTGCCCTGCGGCCTGAGAAGTGTTCGGATATGGTTGCTTTCCCCCTCAAACCTTCTTTCAGTCCTCTAACTATGCTAAGGGTCCCACCTCTCCGAACGACGCTAAGCGCCCATCGAAGAAGGTGGCAAATCGCCTCCACGATGGATTTATTTCTATGTGAATTTAAGAATTACGAACCACTAGTAAACATCCTCTGGTGCTTTAAATGCCCATCTGACTTTCCAATACATTATTTCAAGTCTTTGCAAATGAGGCTTCCATTTTTTTCCCTCTCTTTTTCAACTTTTATTTTCGTGTCGTGGGAATATTATTTGAATTAATTCAATATTATTTTTATTAATATAAATAAAATGCCATGCCAATCCAGGCTTTTGACTTAAGCGTAAATCTATCGTTGAGCCGATTGGGACTCCAAAGGAGTGCTATCATACCTGCTTCCAAGGGCCCTTAGCGGGGTTCGAATTGGTGGGAACCTTGCCATGGTTACATCCTCGCGAGCTGGCACTACTTGTAGTTAAAATAAATGGCTATCCCGTGGACGGAGTTATGGCAGGTTGGGGACCTTCCGAATCCGGGGGCCCGGCAAAATAGCCCGACTAAAATCATGAAATACCAAGACTTATTCTCTGCAAAAATGTTGCCTCCACAGAGTGTTGCAAAGACGCCTTTGATGATTGAACCCAGGGGTTTAGAAGGGAGGGTTTGAATCGGGGCTTCTGGAAATGAGGATTGAAGGGGGGGGTTCTTTAATCTCTTAGTAAGCAAAAACAGCAAGAACTCTGATGGGAATTTCTACCTTTAACCCAGATGTGCGAGTATTTATTGCTCAGAAGCCAGGGAAGTGGAGTGCCAGTGCTAGTTTATTTGCTTTTTCTGCTACATTTTGCCCTTCTTTCCTATCATTTCATTTGTGTTTTTGCTTCCAACTGCCATCAAATATCTTGGTTTACCGATTTGTTAGAAGGAGTTCTATCATAACCCCCCGATTCGAAAAAGCGCATTCCTAGCCTTCGATCACTTTTTGGTCGAACCCCCCCCCTTCATTGCATTGCAACATTGCCTCCACAGCATAGAGCTACGATATACGGAAGGTCGAAATGGTGGAACGAAACGAAACGCCAAGATTAAAACAACACCTTGAAGACAGATCGCCAACACACAACTGAGGGACTTCTTATTCAACTCACGATTACACTCCACAATACTCAACTAACTAAAAACTAACGGTGAAAACAGGGGTGTAAATAAGATAACAACGGAGCGCTCTCCTCTATATATCCTCCTATCCTTCCTTCCTCCCTTCCTTCAATCTCCACACCGGTCCATTCTCTTCAACGCATACAACGCATACCCCCCTTTCCCTTCCGCAATGAACTAAAATTTATCCTGCTAACAAGCGAAAAAACTAACGTTACAAAGAAAGCTTCTTCAGGCCCCATCGCCTCCGTGCGCCCCACCCTCCCTCCCATACCCTTCCGGTGCCCCACCGATCCCGGATGCTTCTCCGGGGTTTGTCGAACGATATCGGGATAGGCTGCGCCTACGTTGAGCATGCGGAGCAGCATCAAAGAACTTGCGCCCGGCGGGGGTATCAATCGAGAGGGCATGTCCGAATTTTCTCTTTCTGAACGATAACGGGATAGACTGTGTGCATGCCCGATAGGTCAAGCATGCTAAGCGACATCGAATAATTCCAATTCTAGTTAGAAGGAATGCGGGCTCTCTTTTATTCCTTTAGTTTTTCCCATACGATTTCTTCGAAGGCCTTTGTTTTCTTGATTCTAAGTTCTTGGAATTGAGAGATCCCGGTGGTAATGGCAGGGCTGTACTATTTCACTACATGGCTGGGCTATATTTTTCTTATTTAGATGGATACGGCTTTCCAATCAAAAATCTCTGCCGTTAAGTATTACCTCTTCCCCATCCAAACCGTCGTCCAGTACCCCATGAAGTAATCGACGCTACCGAGTGACCTTCTATGATGACGATTAGCGGGGGTGTTCGACGTATAGGAAATAATGCCGGGAACTACAAGACCTCCTGCTCAATAGTATTTTATCAGCACATAACCCGCCTACCCTGCTCCTCGGACTTGCTCTATGGGCTGGGCTCTCATGCAAGGCCTCATAGCGAGGCCTCATGACATCCCTCTCGTCTTCACCACTTTGTCCAGTTTTCCATCTCATATCATTCATGTTAGGCAAAATTTGGCTGATGTAGGTCTCTCACCATTTATGAGATCCTCTACCAGGCGATCCTATAGGCGTTATAGTGAAATAAAGATGTAAGATTAGGGTTCCGCCTAGTATGCAGCTTTAATGTAAAGGTGGTTTTGTCTAGCAAATTCTAGTTTTTATATAAGAGTGTGCCCAACAACCAGTAGGAAGCTAAAGCTATGATATATAAATGTTATCGTGTTTGTGGTAATATACATCATTATTCTATATACTTGTGGTAGGGCTAAACTCTATCCATGACTAGCTCTAATAGTATAATGTACACCACCAGCAAATGAAAATTATGAATGAAAATACAATGCCATCGTAATATCTCTAGCACATGCCCAAAAGAAATGCTATGGCCGTTCTTGGACCTTGTTTCTCTTTTTTCCACCCAGCAGGGGAAAATATGTTGCGCTATAATCTGCCTATACCTGCGCATCCGAGAGGCCTTCGGCGGTGGTTCTTCGGGAGTGTCATTGCCCTGAGTGACTGTTGATCGCACGACCCCGTCATGAGTGTTGCCAGGAGCGCATTGGGATGGTGTTATATGATCGTTGTCGGGCTCATCAGGGGTGATACTGTCCCGTGAGACTGGTGGTCTTACCTCTTCATGCTCATTGCTAGAAGCGCCCTGGGGTGGTGTTGGACTACCGTTGTATGGCTTGTCTGGATTGATAGCTCCTTGGGAGAGTAGTAGGCTCGCTATCCCTTTATGCCCATTGCTAGAAGCGACACAAAATGGTGTTTCGCCATCCTTGTCGGGCTGGTTGGGATTGACGTCGTCCCGTGCGAGTAGTAGTCTCACCACCCCCTCATGCCCCTTGAAAGAAGCCCACCAGAGTGGCGTTCTACCATTGTTGTCCGTCTTGTTGGGATTGACATCGTCCCGTGCGAGTAGTAGTCTCACCACCCCCTTATGCCCATTGCAAGAAGCCCCCCAGAGTGGTGTTCCACCAAAGTTGTCAGACTTGTCGGGATTGATATCGTCCCGTGCGAGTAGTAGTCTCACCACCCCCTCACACCCATTGTAAGAAGCCCGCCAGAGTGGTGTTCTACCATGGTTGTCCGGCTTGTCGGGATTGATATTGTCCCGTGCGAGTAGTAGTCTCACCACCCCCTCATGACCATTGCTAGAAGCCCACCACAGTGGCGTTCTACCATCGTTGTCCGGCTTGTCGGGATTGATACCGTCCCGTGCGAGTAGTAGTCGCACCATCCCCTCATTCCCAATACTAGAAGGCCACCAGAGTGGCGTGCTACCATCGTTGTCCGGCTTGTCGGGATTGATATTGTCCAGTGCGAGTAGTAGTCTCACCACCCCCTCATGCCCCTTGAAAGAAGCCCACCAGAGTGGCGTTCGACCATTGTTGTCCGCCTTGTTGGGATTGACATCGTCCCGTGCGAGTAGTAGTCTCACCACCCCCTCATGCCCATAGTAAGAAGCCCACCAGAGTGGTGTTCCACCAGAGTTGGACGGCTTGTTGGGATTGACATCGTCCCGTGCGAGTAGTAGACTCACCACCCCCTCACGCCCATTGCAAGAAGCGCCCAAGAGTGGTGTTCCACCAGAGTTGTCCGGCTTCTCGGGATTGATACAGTCTTGTGCGAGTAGTAGTCTCACGGCCCCTTGATTCCCTTCCTGAGCAGCCAAAATGAGCGGTGTGACCCCCCTACAATCTCCTTGATTAATACCACTGCCTTCCACCTCTATCAGGGCAGCCACCATGTCGTCAATGCCGAAGTACGATGCACAGTGCAGGCCTGTAAATAGGTGATGAGTAGGCTGGGAAGAACGGTGTCCCCAAATTGTGTCAAAGAGTAAGGTAGAAGCTATATGGCTATCGTATCGGCTTAATAAATCAAGTGCAAGGAATTTGGCGTGGTCGGAGAGTTGAATTTTTGCGTGCCTTCCCCAATGCAAAGATGAATATTCCAGAAATGGCATGTATCCAAGGTTTGAATCATTATCGGCTGGAAGTCTCTTGACCTGGTCGTAATTCAGAAAGGTCAAACATGTTTGGCCAAGTATTCTGTGGGCCTCAGGCAATGTACCAGGCCGGGAAAGGTATTCTTGAAGGGTGTAGTGGATTAGCCGGACTGTTGATGTCTCTTTATCAACCACAGCAAGTCCGAAACATGACCTTAACACAGTATCTTGCGACCGAATATTCTCAGGGTTAAGGTCCGTTGCCCCCATTTCTGCGGCCAGGGCATGGCAGAGTTCGTCGATCCGCAACGGCCGTTCCGCGTGGGATACCCACATTAGCACCTCCATCCCAAGTCTTGATCGGTCACCCTTCTGTTCCCTTATTCGCCGCAGTGTTTGGTCGTAAACATTGTCTAGATCTACCCCAGTCGTAGCTACCCTTTGCAACATTTCCTTTCTTCTCGCTACCGACGTCTCACCCAAGATTGCGTCGATATTTAATGCCACGAGGAGAAACCTGGGTAGAATATCAATCAGTGATCCAAACTTAGAATCCGGTTCCTTCTACTCACATATCCGATGCCTTTTCCAACATTGTTTCCATGATATCATTCTTCAGATTTTCTGTCATCAGGTCCGGATCTCGGGCATCGTCATCGTCCATCTTCCGGGTTAGGTATCGAGCGATATCCCCTTGGTCGGGCACAATGTGTATGGTATAGGCTCCTTTCGTGAGATGGTTGTCAAGTTCTGCGCGAATATGCGGCCTCCCTGTAAGAAATAATCGCGTATTTGGCGCTTCTTGAGTAATCTGCCGTAGCGCGCGAAGAAACTCTGATCGATGTTGTGGCACTAACTCGTCCATTGCGTCGATGCAGATATATACCCGCTCGAGGGAGCCGATTATTTTAACGAATAATTCTAGCATCTCCTGCAATCGGAGACTTTTTCCACCGCCTTGCCTTGACCTGTCAAAAGCATTCTGAATTCCGCCAACAATCCCTGCCGGTCCAAGGGCAACCTGCCTAAGTAGACCCCCTATCATATTAACCGCCGATTGATCCTTCTGCGCCTGGTAATCGCAGTAGAGTGATAGAACCGCGATATTATGTCCATAGGTTTGGTCGCATAGGCTATCTATTACTAATGAACTATTATAGTCCCTTGTTAGCATTGCCTATCTTCCCCGGAAAATACCCCGTTACCTTATATATGTCTTCCCGGCTCCTTGATCCCCATAACATAGAAGAGTACGATTCGCTGAGCCATCCTGACTCTTGCGCCATGATTCGAACTCATCCTCCCCCAGAACCCAATTTCCAACACCATCCAGCCGCCGATTCCTCACGTCTTGGTGTCTCGCGTGGGGCTCGAGTGGCGATAACCACCTTCGGATCCCGGAAGCCTCTTCACTTATTCCCACGGTAATGGTGTTATTATAGCTGTTTGACACATTTCCGATGTTTTGATTTGAGTTGCCGTGAATACTATTGCTCGTGTTATTGTTGGTACGGGTGTTGGATATGCCATATTGGCAGGGATCATGAGTGAGACTTGGTCCTCCATTTCCGCTAGGTAATGTAGTCATATTGGTGATAAGTGGGATGATACGGCAACACGCTATCGGTAGTATGGGAGTGTATCGTGGAGGTTGTGGGGCTTCTCCCCCTCCCCCAGGAAAGAAAAGCGCGGAATCCTCTCCTGGATTGGGACAATGAGATTGTTTCCGATTGCAATTCCAGCCAACCATTCCATGCCAAGGCTGTCAGGGGGCCCATCTTATCTCTTGAGACTCCCGATACTCGAGTAGATCATAGAGCCATAGACTATCACTATTTTACGACAGCTTCACCACATACCGCCTTAGGGCCCGTTTACCTACAGACCTCCGTCTAAAAGGTTGCAACAATGCCGACCGTTAAGGGGGGGTTTACAGTGGGGGAGAGTGCGGCAAAGTACTAGTAGATGGCGCCTACCTAGAGGGAAGCAAGGTACTCGGATACCAGGGCTAGTCCGCGAACACAGGGCTGACAAATCTAACGACGATATTGGGAATAGCGCACGCACTAAGGGGTGTGGGTTGAAAACCAGAAGAATTCCTCGAACGCTTTCTGCTTTACTATTGGTTGAACTATCTATTCACGGTTTCTATTGGATATTTGCCACTTTAGCTCATGCTCAGAATAAATCCTCGTGTTCGCGGACTAACCCTGGTATCCTCCTTTTCATCTACCCTATTGTTGATTTTGACCAATTACGTTACTTGGTTCGGCTCGATATAGTTTACAAGTCTTTACAAATTCAACCAGGTGAACTTTTGTATTTTGCTGGCTCACCGGGGCTTCCCTACTACTGGTGAATCGATGGATCACTGGATCCCACCTCCTCCTCCTCCTGCTGCCTCTGGGCCTCCGAGTGGCTCTGGGCATGTCTCTCAGAGTGCTGCTGCGCCAATGCTTGCTACTCCAGGGCGGGCAGCTGTTTTAGCTAATGAACGTGGTCTTATTGAGGTTGTTCGACAAGCCTATCTTGCTCCTGGGGGTCATTATGAGACTCTCTACCTTTCGCATACTCCGGGTTGTCATAATGACACTCATGAGTTCTGTGAGGAAGTGAGGGCGGTTGTTGCCCGCCTCTGCCTCAAAACGTTTGACTTTGTGGAGAACGCATGTAATGCGGTTCTTGCTTCTCGTGGGTGTCCGGGTTGTCGTTTCGACCGAGATACTACGCTGGGTTTCTATGCCCGATTTCATACCCCTGAGGGTAGCTCTCAGAGCTTTTCCCCTTCCTCCATGTCTTCATCTGCCTCCCAATTGACCTGCTCTGGGAGTGCGTTTCCTCCTCTTGCCTCTGACCCTATGGTCCCCTCTGTTGAAATTCACGAAGATTCCATACCTGCACCATCGTCGGAACACTGATGGAACATGGCTGAGAAGAATTGGGTTTGATTGTTGTTGCACGAACGACTAGTATGGTATCAGATGGCTTACGGTAT
>Ga0307517_10011087_pt1 | contig 12523 bp, 7 predicted proteins | sample 23_EM_MG_FD_194515 | JGI IMG/M metagenome (GOLD analysis project Ga0307517, IMG submission 194515) | Populus trichocarpa ectomycorrhiza microbial communities from riparian zone in the Pacific Northwest, United States - 23_EM | ecosystem: Host-associated > Plants > Roots > Unclassified | place...
TGATTTTGGGGTGTGAAGAGAAGAGGTAGAGAAATGGGGATTTGGGTGAGAGAGAAAAGGAAAAAGGGAGTTTGGTGGTGGGTTTGAGGAGGGAAAGGCGGGGAGTGGTGGTGGAGGTGGAGGTGGAGGTGGGGGCGGTGGTGGTGTGGTGGGAGAGGGAGGAAAGAGTTACAGCGGTGGTGGACATTGGTGTGCGTGGAGGACCAAGGGGAGAAGGGAAGGAAGGCTTATCCCAAAAGGAAGGATAAAGAGCAGATGGTGTTGAGAATTGAGGAGGTGAAAGGAGAGTGTAAAAATTAAGAGAAATACAACTCGGTCCCTCATTTATACATGTAGTTTCAATAAAGTTATCAATTGTTTCAATTTATCAAATTGTCGCAGTATATTAATTAACAAAAAGCTAAAAACGCATTGAGAAAATACCGTAGTTATTAAATTCGGACCAGTCTGATAGGTCGATGGCTGGAGTGATTTGAGTAAGTGAAAAGACTAGGATGAGCAAAAACCCGACAAAACCTAGTTGATCCACCAGGTTGACTCGGGTGACCCGACAAAACCCGGTTGAAACCCTTTTTTTTTCAAATGTGTTTTTTTTCTAGTCAAAGACCCCTCTTTTTATATATTTTTAGTTGATTATTAACATTTTCAAAATTCACTATATAAATATAAGAAGAATATTTTATTTTTTTAATGTGGAATTTGAAACTTTTAGTATATATATTTTATGTTCACAAGAAAAAAATTATTTTTTTAATATGGAATTTGAAATCCTTTAATATATATATACTTTATGTTCACAAGAAAAAAATTATGTTTTTTCAATGTGAAATAAAAAGATCTTTTTAGTTTAAATATTTCAACTTAAAAAAATAACATACTAACATAATATTTTTTTTATGTGGATAAAAAACCTTTGGAAATAATATTTTAAACTTCATTATTTATAGTATGTATAACATATATTCACAAGGATTGTTTCTTAATTTTTTCATATGAAATATTAAAACTTTATTTTTTTAAAAAAAATTTCCAGGTTAATCCGAGTCAACCCATATAACTCGAGACCTGGCTCCTTGATCGGGTCAACTCTAGTCAGTCAGGTCTGATAACTATGAAAATACTGTAGGAAATACTGTGTACACACTCTTAAATCACTATTCATTGCTGTAGTGGAATCACACTTGTGACCTTATAAGCAGATAAAGAAGCTAAAGGTATTTTGGTTTTTTTCTATCACCAATTAGTTGTTAATAATTTTTTAATAACCAATAAGCCATTAAAAAAGAATAAGCTGCTCCCAACACCAAATCCTCATTTTTTAAACCACAGAAAAAAGAAATGTAATTTTATTATAGCAACGCATATTAAATTATTTCTATTACTACAATGAAAAACCCAATATATTTTTGTTCAATATATACACACACCCTTTTTTTCAATAAATATCAAAAGAATTTATTTTTTTATGGTAAATATACCATGCTCGATTGAAATTGATTATAAAAAAATAACAATGTGGATCATCATCACCTCTATAAGTCAGAGAATGAAGGATTAAAAATTACCTTGTATATAAATATAAATAGAGCTTGGTGTATATATATATATATTATAAAAAAGACCCTCAGCTTTGCTAACAAATGAGAAATTATTCCAATAGAAAAGGATTATTTACTTTTGAAACGCACGCTATTACAGAAAAAATCCTCAAACATACAAGGAACACAAATTTCTTCTCCTTTTCTTTTCTTGCTCTTCCTTTTCCTCGGCTAAAAAGAAAAAAACAAAGAAACTTCTAATATCCAATACCCTTGTTAAAAATGAATGTATCAGTATACTATCAACAACTGATTACTCAACCTTTTAGTTGCATCAACCATGCTTTGACAAACTGCTGTAACCCCATCTTCTTTTATGTCATGAATCTTGATAGCTATTGTTAATAATATTCTAATGATCATAGCGAAAAATTGTAGCTATGGACATCAGGGAGCATACCAAGACCAGTATAGCAGTCATCTACGTCATGAGAATCATCTACCGCCTTCATTTTACCATTTGGCGGAGAAGTTTGCATAGCTGCAGATGCTGGTTGGGTATAGGTACTAATGTTGTTGAAAGGATTGTTGTTAAGTTCTAGTTCGTTTGTATATGAACAAGAAAAGTCCATAGGCACAGCTCCAAGGCTGTTAGCTTCTTCTTGTTCTTTATTCTCAAGTTGTTCTGTCAGTAATGCTAAAGATGTATATTCTTCATCCCCATCTTGCCACATATGTTCTGTCAGGTGGTTACAGTTGTGGCTCTTAGGGTGTGGTGTTTGAGCTAGGGCTGATTCTGGTCTCTGCACCTTTGTGATAGAGAAATACTGCTTCCTCGCACGACAAAAGACATCAAAAAGTTATTCATGGCTTTGCATTTACTGAACATTTATTCAAAAAATAATCAGGCAACATTAACATATATAACACTTCACTCAATTAAACACAATCTAAATCTAAAGATTGCTCGAGGCAGATCCTTGTCTTGACTGCCTCATCTGGGTTATCCTGTTAACCTACTAGTGCATGTAAGGCCCTGGACGGCAAAACGGGCCAGTCCTGGACCGGAGCGCTGCCTTTAGCGAGCCCCATCTAAAAGACTGCAATTTTCGCACTAAAAAGTTTGTGTTTCAAATCTTTTTTCTGTGATTATACGATACACTTATATGTTTTTCTTTTAGATGATAAAAAAAGGCATTCTTTGTAATGTGATGTAATGCCATCCCCTACGTGTTCAGCAAAGGTCCTGCCGAACTAGCTAGAAGGACCGTTTCCTCCTCGGCCCCACAAGATAGCACTCGGGCCACACAGGTGAGTGTCCAAGTTGTATATGGTAATGCAGTTCTATTACCAGCACATCATCAGTTAAGTTTTGTCATTTTCAGCACCATTAGTGTGTCTTTATCCCTTCATATATATCCTTCCAAAGGATGTGTCAGCGTCATTGAAAAAGTCAAGGGCAGCGTTGTCACATAGCTAAACAAACTTGTGCGCGTTAGAAAATTCAAATCCCACTTTTAATTTTTGGACATAATCTAAATTACCAGTGACATTGCAGTAATTAGGTAGATAAACTCACGAGATTCTTGCTCTCATCCTCGTAAAGTGTAAGGGAATCTCCAGTCTCCAGCCCATGTCGCTTAACGAATTCTCCTGTGGAATGCAAATTAAAGAGATTTGAGTATTAGAATGAAATAGATAAAAACTTGGACTAAACCAGAAAGAACTGAAATTAGCTGTGAGTTTACCTGTATTTTCAAGAACATACATCCTGCTTTTGTTGTTAGTCCAGAACCTACGTTACCAACAGACAAAGAACTTGTCCTCAATGGGAAACAGAACTCAAAATCGCAGTTTAAAGGAAAGAAGGAGAAGAACGATGGAGTATCAAAATGCTCACTTTAACTTTAAACCCCACTCTTGGTTAGAGTATATATCTCTGAGCACAAGTAGGATTCCTTCTTTATCATGTAGAGGAGGAAGATTTTCCTCTACCTCTCTCTGGATTGACATGCAAGAAGAAATTTAAATATTAGAGGTTACCATTTCTGTAAGAAACACAGGAAAATGAAAAAGAAAGGATAATTTCAATCTTTAACATTTCTTGTTTCTGTGCTCAAATCGAGAAGTCAGGAGGAGATTAGTTATTGGGCAGTCTTAAATCACATTCATGTAGCAGTGTTCATTGACAGCAAGTCAAACATGGGTAATGGTTGGTTATTTTGCCTCGTTTTCTGTCATTTTAGAAGAAAAGAAATGATGAAAGAAAGGAACAGAAATCAAAGCAACCAAAAAAATATGCATACAATCACAAGGGACTAAAAATAACATCATTCATATCAAGAGAACCATACCTTTGGAAGGACAATTCTCCCAAGAGACCCAACATCACTATTCTTCAAGTCCTTCCTAAGCAACGCTCTCAGTTTCTGCGCCGCCCAAACAAGAAAAATTCTTAAAGGACTCAAAAAAGGTTACAGATAAAGGCAAAACGCATGAGTAAGCAAAATACATGATTTGACAAGAACGCACCTTGTTATCTGGTGTTAAGAACTCGAAAAGATCTTTGCTAGTGTTGGTCCTGCTGTTTTGGCCATCAGTACCAGCACCATGCAAAGCCAATCTACTTGCATCCGTTATTCGAGTCGAACTAGCTCCAGAAGAAGCTCTACCAAGCCTTCTTTGGCGTGCAAGTTTTCTCATGCACCTTGCCACCTTGGTCTTGTATGCATCTAGAGCTCTCCTTTCTTGCTCTAATTGCAACGCATTAGGCTGCAAAATGCACGATCTTTGCATTTCAATTGCATTTTGGCCAACCATGACAGGATAGAAAGGATCTGCAGCTGGTGTATACTGGCTACGCTGGTCTAGAGAATCTGTGGATGGAAATTGCGTAGTTTCACAAGGCGGTGTCGTATAGTACTGTGGTGCAAAATAGTTTGACTGAGTTAATGAGCTTGAAGGTGTTGAAGGGTAGCTCAATGGTCCATATATAGAGGAGAACTGGGAATTCTGAGGACAACCCATCATTACTGAGCTAGCATTTGTGGTAGTGGTGGTGTTGCCTGAGTTGGTTGATGAAGTGGGAAAAACGTTCTCCATATTATCAAAATGGGCAGAGGAGTGAATGATGAGTCTTCGGAGCTGTGCAAGTAATCAGAGAGAATCCTGTGTTTGTGTGGGTGTGTGTGTTTAAGTAGGTGTTTTGATTTCTAGTGAAGGTAAAATTGGTTAGAAAGGGTTATCGAGAGTGCAAGGTGCTGCCAGTCGAAACAGCCCAGGTGTTAAAGAGCAAGATAAACGCGTCAAGAAACGCAGTGGGGTTGGATTGTAGAGATAGGGATGAAAGGCCATGAAGAAAGAATAGGGGTCTGAAAGGAGAGTGCCAATTGCGTGAAGAGGGTGACAAGTGGCCGGAGGATGCTGGTTTTGGGATACCCAACTGACCAGTGAGGAACTTGAGACAGAGAGGCATAGGTTTGAAACTTGGCGCCAGCTTTGGTTTAAATATGGTTGCCCATGGCCAAACCTTGCACAGAAAACCATTCTATAATGGCTAAACCAATGCATTGATGACCAAATGCCAACAGTCAACGCCCTCCCTCTCTATATGCCATCTTTGCCAGTCTCTTTCCCTCCACAGCACACTCTAATGCCAGTGTGCCTAGAGTTATGTGGTTAGTGAGAGTGTTCAGTAGTAGGAAAAGGTAAAGCCTAGAGCCTGAAGCCTGTGCACTATGGTAATTCCATGATTGTCTATTCTCATGCACAGAGATTCTAGTGCCTCCCATAATTATAAAGAAATTGACTGGAAAGACGAGTTACTGCCAGTCTGTTTCCATCTCTCGGAAAGCACCAACTCGGCATCTTCTGCTCTTTTGGCAATTTCTCTCTGTTAGCTTTGTTTTATTTAGCTCAAACATTCACTGCTAAGTACTATTCTAGTCAGTTATAGTAAATATTATATTCCAAATTTTTATAACTAATTAAGGGGTTATGTAATGTTTGGAATGTGAGTAAAAGAGGGTAATAATGTTTGGAATGTGAGTAAAATTGAGAGGTGAAAACTGAAATTGCAATTTGTTTGTCATGGTTTTCAGCCACTCCCTTGGTAGTCATCAAGTTGGTCAAGGACTCAGGACCAAGTGCATCCTGCATCAAGTGAAAGTGTACTTATGAGCTTTAGATTTAGACAAGCAGAAAACATGCAGTCGATATAGGGATCCAGTGACTAATGTGAGCACCACACTCTTTAAAATGGCGACAAGGCCATGCCATATAAGATATTAAAAGAAAGTTTGATCAGTCACTAAAACTTTAAATTAGTCAGCCAAGATTTAATAAAATGGCGATGAGGCAGTGATCGTACAAGTGAATTATTACTAAAATTCTTCTAATAAAATTCTGAAGTCCTCTTAAATGATAGGCAAATCATCCCAAAGCAGCAATCATTATTATAACCAAACCATGAAAAAGAAAGTAGTATGATGTACTACTCATATTTGCACACAGGCACACGCGCATGCAGAAAATAAGAAACAAAGACATGCCGAGATATATTTGATTTGTCTCTTGAGACATCTACAAAAAAAGTACCATATGAAAATCATAAAACAGACTATTCTTTCAGAATCAGTGGTCAAATATGCCAAAAGAGTTGATATGAGGTGCCCCAGAAATTGGACAAACAGGAATAAATTGGGGGCCGCATATCAATATGAATGCATAGGAGTTAAAATGATTTGATCAGTAAGGGCATAAAAGTGCAAGATGTGGATTATATTTGTCAAAATAAAATTTTCTTGATCAGATCTCTTTGCAGGTCATTGAGCATTAACATTACTAGGCTATGCTATGTCCTAAAAGAGTCACCTTGGTTGAGTTTGCTGTCAGCTCCTTCATGGTTTTCAACAGTTGAGAATGTCCACTGCTTAAAGTTGCTTCTATTTGCAGGCTGCATTAGATATAAACAAGACAATCAATCCTCTTATCAACATCAATGTGACATAACCTATGATTTCATTCCACTATGCAAAAGAAACCAGGTGCTTAGGTGCCCCCATGTTTCTTGAAGATCACCTTTCATGTCATTTTCATGGAATTAAAGTTCATGCAAATATATTGATTTCTAATGTGCCAAAAAAGGATTTAAAATAGAAAGATCTATTACCACATGAAAATCTCACTGCCATTTGAGTTATCTATTTTTTTGGGAATCCATGCATCCCTCTGATTCCAACAAAAAAAAGCAGTAACTAACATCATTAGGGAATTCTTTTTATTTTTTATTTTTTATTTTTGTAAAACTCAGCAGCCTCATGTAATAAAGGCGCTATTTACCCCAGATTCAGCATTACACACTGTAAAAGTAGCAAAAGTTATGCATTGAAACTCTTTTCTGATTCTGCTATTGCAAATGGAACACAGAAAGTTGTTTGTATAAGTTGCCATGCATTGAAGCAGAGGAAACCACCAATTATAAACAGACACTGATATAGACACAAGGTTAAACATTGTTTCCCATGTATGCATGTAATGGTAGACCAAAGTTTTCCTTTTATACTGCTAAAGACGGAAAATCTCCAATTTTAAGCCAAAATGATACATGAATTTGTGTAAACAAGGCATATTTCTTAACTTTTGTTGACAACTGTAAATCATAATCACATATTTTAGAACTCCCATGGTTGCTTTAAGAAGTAATATTGAAATTAAAGTCACTATCATTACTTTCCAAGTTTGTCAAAAGGCAATGACAAAGTTTTTTTTCTAAAAAAAAAAATTTGCACCTAAAACCGTATCCTGCTTCAACTAAAAAACATATCTTCTGCTGGGAGAAAATATTTAGGCCTCCTACCATCTTCATTCATGCCATTATTTTCCCAAAGTTTCCAATCAGACCCTTCACCTTGCATAGCCATGCTTGAATTACATGTAGAAATAAAAGAAGAGCAAGTTTGACAAGGATGCCTAAAAAGTAATATCAGTGTCTGAACTCACCAGAGAGATTTATTGTCTTAGGTAAAATCAGGAATACTATCTACGTATTAAAATGTTTTAACCATATAAAAGCAATCCAACATGAAAAAAAAAAAGAAAAAAAAGAGAGATTAGCTGAAGATTCAAATAATAGGAAAGAAAATGGAACAAAATTTCTTCATGAAATCTACTTAATAGAGATATGAAGGACACATTAAGCACTTGATGGACATTATGATCGCATCTTTATTTGCACTATAATAATGATAAAGCAATTTAATTGGAACGATCTTTGCATGCATGAAGCATAATGCAGAACTAGAGCATTTGACTTACAGAGCAACTTCAGCAAGACTCTGGAAACTATAGCAAGGAAAACTCTCCATGTCAGCAAATGAAAATAACATTCATCGCCATTATGAATCTAATAGCTTCTTAAATTGAAAACTTCAAGAATTTTGTAAGCAGAAAAGGAAGTCTAGCAATAACAAAAGTGAAGAAAGGAAAGATGGATGGATATATTTGCAAAGAGACTGTGGGCAACCAGTGTTTATATAGAGTGGAGAAGAGAGCCTGCATGCAACTGCAAAAGTGTTGATCCAACACCTGCGTGTTGCCGTGTCAATAGCTGCAACAGTCGAGAAGTTACTGCTAAACACGTCGAATAATGGCCAAAACATCATGCTCTAAACGACAATTTAAGAGAGATGGAATGAATTTATTATTCACGTCCGCAACTTTATTCGCATTTCCATTCAAAATCAGTAAATAGCTTCAAAAACATGCAGATGGGCAAGAACATCAAGGAATCAGAAATCCAACAAAGCCCACTCGCAGTTTGTCTTCATCGTTGAGGTTGAATAAACCTATAGGAAGATATAGCATGAGAAACGGAGGGAGAAATCAATGATCAGAAAATTATTTTACAAATATAATTTCGTGCAAGAGTTCTGCATACTCTAAGACTGCATTGGGGCGTGTATAGCATCAAAAATGTAACCGTATAATAGTTCTAGATATGCTAGAAGTGGAAAGGAGCATTAGTGAACTTAACAGATAGCAAGAGGTCTGGAAATGCTAATAGGAAGCATTAAAAGCATAATGGGATGGACAATAAAGAATGCATGTAGCAGATCAGCATATTCATCTTCTTAGAGAAAATTTCTCAACATTTAAGTTTTCAATTTCCTATAACATGCAAGACCAGCATAATTAGAATATTAATTGACAGAGTATCCTTGAACTTTAATTTCATCAGCACATCAATAGAATTTCCAGATTAGATTCAGAAAGCTCCTTTTAAAGTCTCCATTGATTATTCAGAACTTTGGCTTTAAAAGTTGTACTTTGCATCTTTAATAGGCTAGTCAGACTAATAGGGCCTCTTTTTCATTGCAAGGCCAAAATACTGGTTATATATTATCACAAAACAAACTCAAACAAAAATCTTACAATGGCTCAAAAGAAACAATCAGGTTGGTTTGGGCTACAAGAAACTTCCACATACCCCATTAACTGATAGAGCAATATGAATAAAGAGTTCCATTCCAAAAGGGTCTTCATTTTCAACACTTCTCTTCATTGTAGGCTATTTGGATCACATCTACAATAGTGTGAAGCACTCCATTTAAATTCAAGAAGTTTTCATCTTCTGATCCGATAACAAATTAGACAGCCTAGATCCAATTCTTTCTTTTGGCACTCTTTTGCACCCAACTAAGAAGCTACAACTGAACTTGTTGCTTCAGCTAGCAAAAACAAAGTCTCAACAGTTCCAGCTCATCTTAAAGTATAGATACTCCTTTAAGTTTTGCACCCCTTAAGGATTTCATTTGTCAGCCATCAATAGAACAAGAACCAACTACCCTAACTTACAGCAATAACAAGTTAATTGAAATGATTCCTTACAAGATTTTCCAGGGCATTCAACAAACTAATTACTAAGGCATTAAAGATTTACGTAAGCACTAACATTAAAGGAAAAACTCATGAACTCCTCCCCCTTTCACTGCAACAAATAAGTCCCAACAAAATAATGCATATCAACTGCTTGTAAATTTGCCTGAAAGCAGAATAATCTGGACCCCAACTACAGGTGAAATAAGAGTTTGTTAATGAATACTTGTGCAATGCAATAACTTCGAGGAAAACAGCTACCTAGACTATGAGTAGAGACAGCCCATAGCATTCCCCTGACTCCATAAATATGGATATCTTTTCTTAATTTCATCCATGGATGAATTATGTGATTGACTGAGTTAATAATTTTTCCTAGAACCCACCAAGATTAAGAAGCTAAACTCGGATTTGGCTTGAACTTTGACCAAAATAAAGGCAAAGTGTTGCTGGACTCCACTCAACTTGTATATGACCCATTTTAATATATGCCTAATACAATTGAGACTTTCATTTTGTGAAATTGTTTGATCACATGATGCCAGATAGCTTCATGGAAAGAATGTACAAAAATAAAAACCAATAAAACCCAAATTAAATAAAAAGAAAAAAAAATAACAGAGATAAAAAAGTGAAAGGGACTGCAGAGGAGAAATTGTGATAGCGAGTGGTACCTGAAATTGGTGATGAAAAAATGGGGTGTTGTTGCAAGGCATGCATGTGTCAGTCTCCCTAGTAAAATTGCTGTAACGGTCGTGGAATTTTCTTCGAGCAGTAGAAACTTGGTATGTAACTGACAGCTACAAGTGTTTTGGGCTAATGGATTGTAGTAGCTTATGAATTCGACAACCTAAAAAGGGCTAAAATTGCATGTATTATCTTGTCTCTTGCTAACGGCCCGAGGTGATCAGATTTGAAGCTGACGTGAGCGTAGCGAGCAAGTCTTTACTACACCTATTAATACCGAATTGTTTGTTTGTCAGTTTTAAAAGTATTTTTTAAAAAAATAATTTTTTTTTACTTTAAATTAATTTTTTTTTTGTTTTTTAGATATTTTGATAGGTTAATATTAAAAATAATTTTTAAAAAATAAATAAATATTATTTTAAAATATTTCCAAATAAAAAACAACCGTTAACTCTCTAACCTCCTAATTTACCTATCAAAGTTTTCAACTATGGCCTAGAAACTACCTTCAACACCATAATAAGCAGTCTAAACAACCCACGTCGTGACTATTTGTGTCATGTTTATTAAACTTAGGTTAACATCCATCAATTCAAAATCTAGTTCGAGTCTAGTTTTATGTCAAACTGGGTTGATAGTTGGCCTGATTAACTCAATTAATCTGATCAAAACTATATTAAAACCTGGTTTGACATTAAAAAAATATATATAATAGCTTAACTTTAAAAAAATCTTATTTTATTTTAGATTTACCGTGTCAAACCAAATTGACTCAGATTCACTTGAATTGATTGTCGCATGTAAGTGGCGTCGCATCGATCATCCTGCCAGATTAGGAATGTCAGGAATGGTGTGGGTGAAAAAGATAAGGAATTTTTATCCTTTACTAGTAGAAAAAAGAGAACAGGAGTCACTACCTAATATTTTAGTCGTTAGGTACCTTAATTGGTCTCGGAGTCTGTGTAAAGTGATTGATTGCGTAAAGTAAAGGTACTAGCACCTCTAATATATGTCTCACCTGAGATAAGCTGCATTGTTTATTTGTTTATTTTATGTCTACTGTATTCCGTATTGTGGTAGCTTTTTTTGTTGTAGTTTGAAAAAAGGTTCTTTTTTTTTTATAAAAAACACTTTTGGTTGAAGTTGGTTTGGTATTTATATATGTTTGATTAACAAGGTGTTTGGGTCTGCTGTTGCAGCTGCGGTTGGCATCAAAAGTTATTTTAAAGTGTTTGGTTACTGCTACCCACACTTTTTTTCACGTGGGCCCCCCTTCAAAAGGGAGGTTAGACCTCAGTTTTTGAAAAGAAAAAAACAATTGCTTTTTGTTGCCGTGTTCTCCTCTCTCTCACCGACACTGTATAATTTTAATTAACATTGCAAAACTTTCCCGTTGGAGAGCCCATCTTCCCCTCTGTTCCTAATTTGTTTTGATTTCTTTGGCCTCGACGACGATTCTGTTGAACACCTTATCCTCATCCAAGATCCTTTCCAAACAATTCAAGTGGTCTGAGTTCACCATGTGCAATGGGTCCTTTGATTTCATTGGATCCTTTCCAAAAGTTTCCCCTAGTTTTTCTTTTAGCCCGTCGATGTTGAGGAGGCAGACATCTTTTTTTACCCATTATCCAGTAGCCATCTTTTAATCAACAGCAGCTGTGCTCTCTCCTCCAAATTCTAGGACAACTGCTGTGAGATGCTTCGTTGCACTGGTAATTACATCCTAATCTTCTGTTGTTTTTAGGCCGAGGGAGAAAGAAAACGAAGAAGAGGCAAATGGGGAACTGAAGGGAAGAGAGGATTTGGTGCTCTACGTGGTGGCGGCTGGTTCTGAAAATTTACAAATTTTTATCCGTGATTGAAAACGATGCCCTTTAAAAACAAGTATAAATACAAATTAAACATGCTTGGTTTTCATTGGTTGGTGAAAATTCAGACAAGTTTTGATGTAATAATGGCAACAAAACATATATTGCTTATGCTATTATAATTTATTTGTATAAAGCTTTTTTATTGAGTGGTTATATTTAGAGGTAATTTTTGTTAGAGATAAATATATATATATATATATATATATATATATATATATATATTTATTTTTAGATATATATATATATATATATATATATATATATATATATATATATATATATATGTTTATTTAAAAAAAAAATTAAATATGTGGATGTTTAGTTATATCAACGGCACTATATAACTATATTAGAAGGAGATCGCAAAATGATGAGGTTTTTTTCGAGTATGATCGCAATTCCAATTTCATTCCAGATAACTTTTTACATGATATTGTACCTCGCTCAGCTATTCAAAGATCGCAGAGGCCTTCACGTATGGGATTTGTACGCGATAGAATTGCAAATAGTTTGTTATATATATATATATATGTCCTTTTAGATAATTTTACA
>Ga0307517_10011088_pt1 | contig 12523 bp, 10 predicted proteins | sample 23_EM_MG_FD_194515 | JGI IMG/M metagenome (GOLD analysis project Ga0307517, IMG submission 194515) | Populus trichocarpa ectomycorrhiza microbial communities from riparian zone in the Pacific Northwest, United States - 23_EM | ecosystem: Host-associated > Plants > Roots > Unclassified | place...
TTTATCTCTTAAATATGATTTTTCTTTAATTATCAACACAGAAACCTAGCGCGACTAGCCAGTAAGAAGGACCATATTGTCAAATCAAACTAGTTTAAGGGCGAAACTTTGAAGACTCTTAAGTTCAGGGGGTAGTCTATAAAGGTCCAGAGTTCAGGAAGCATTACGACAACAAGGCTCACTTTTTAGAGGCTGGAAAAGAAAAGGCGAAGCCAGCTCTTGGGCACTATATCCACGAATAAACCAAAATTTGTGCCTTCCTTAGACCACACCAAGCTACAGGACGCAGACACGTGTCCCTCACCTTGTCACTTTCAACTTTAACTTTCACTCCAGGACACTTTTTCTTTTTTCTTTTCTTAGTCCCCACTCATTGTCTCTCTCTGTATCTCATCCTCTCAATAGAAACATGGAGAAATAGAAAGGCGTTGTTTATTGTCTAATTCAGCTATATAAACCCTTCCCTGCTCTCGAACCCCTTCATGCCAAACCAAACCAGACCATTACAGATTGGGTGCAGCCTAAATATCTCCAGAAGCTTGAGCCCTGCTGTATATTTTTAGCGAGCTTTGTTCAGTCATCCTCCTCTCTTGGTTTAGTTGTGTCTTGAAAGTTTTCGAGCAATAACGATGAAGAAGAAAGCAGGTGGGTTCTTGAAGAGGGTAATGTCCGTGTTGGCATCCATGGCCAGGGCTAAAACTCTGGCTCTGAAGAGCAAGACCAATGCCTTGAGGACGCGGTTGATAATATTCTCTCTACTCGGAAACAAGAAGATTATGATGAGCTCCATTACTGAGAAGCTCCATTCTCTGATGGGGCAGCATGAAAAAGATCAAGAAGAAGCATTGGAATTGGAATGCTTAGATCAAAACAAGGCCTTAGTGTTCCATAACCACCTCGACTCTATGTCGCCCCTCCTCAATCCTACTCACACCGAGTTGATGGAGAATATTGTTGCAGAGGATGGCCAAGATAACATTATTGGCTATGTCTATGAAGAAGCTGGCGATGGCGAGGAGAAGTATCCAGACCTTACCCACTCGCTTTTTGACTCTGAAGGTGTAGAGTTTGAAGATTCAGGAGTGTCGGTGATAGATATGGTAAAGAATTCAAAGCAAGAAGGGGAGACGTTCAGCTTGGAAGACGAGATAGACCAGGTGGCAGATTTGTTCATCAAGAGATTCCATCACCAGATGAGGCTGCAGAAGCAACTATCCATGAAGAGGTATCAGGAGATGCTTCAAGGGGCTACTGCTTAATTAAAACTTTAAAGCCTTACAGCGAAGGTCAAGAACCATAAATGGTGAAAATACTCGTAAAACTACAGCCTGTGTTTTTATGGCTCCAACATCCCAAGTGCTGGAATGGGAATGGATAATAATTTTTTTTTTTTTTTGTAGATCTTGTAGTGTCTACTTGAAGCTTTATAGCTCAAAAATAAAACCAGAAAATCCAGATTCATCAGAGCATTTCCTTGTGATGGATACAACCAAAATCATATTCAAATAGAACGCATTAGTTTCAAAAATAAATCTAAAAAGAATTAATGTCAATCACTCTCAACCCTTACAAAAGAATTAAAAGCAGTTTGTATTTTATTATTGGTTTTATGCTGGTTACAGTAATGTTTCTTGCCAGTAATAAATCAGTAGAACAAAACGAGAAATTGTCAAGATGATGATCCGTGAATTTCAAGTAAGAAATATGGGAATGGAGTTTAATTGGATGTTAAGAAAACCTAATATTTAATTACTTGTCAATAATCTTTCAATTTTCTAGTAAACAGAATTGAAAGGCATACTTACTTACCATTCTCTTCTTTGTTAAGTATGCTTTTTTTTTTTTTTTAGTTTTATAAAAATTTAAAGAATTAATATCAGATAAATATTTTAATTAGTTCCTTTTTTTAGAAAAATAAATAATATTATTCAATTTTATAGCACTGCAAGAAACTTAGGTTTTGCCATCAATAATGAGTGGTGGAGTTGTTATTTTTGAGCATGTTTAAGAGCGTAGTTATTTTTTATGCCGAAATATATCAAAATAATATATATTTTTTTTTAATTTTTTTTTTAAAATCAGCGCATCAAAATGATTCAAAACATAAAAAAAATTAATTTTTTTAAAAATACGGGTGCCACCGCATTTCCAAATGCTCACAAAATAAAAATAAAAATATTTATTTAAATAATAAATTGCTTCCCAACTTATCTTATAATTACAAATCAATCATTGTTAAAAAAGATAAAAAAAACATATCAAGAGCAGTTTTTTTTTTGAATATTTTTAAGAATATTTTGATGGTTTTAATATATTTTAAAAAATTAATAAATATATACATATATTTTCGATCAATTCTTTAATAATTAATTATTCATGTAAAAAAACCTAAATATCCCAAATATTAAAGCATTTAATTTTTTTTTAAAATGACAAAGACACCATTGAACAATAAAAATAAGCCCGAATCTACTTTTGTCAATAACCATTGAAAGTGTGTGTATCTAAGCTCGTATATCTTGCTAAAAAGAAAAATAAAAGAATTTTTTAACAATTTATTTTTTAACGATAGAAAATAATAAATAATCATTTTATAGGCTCAATCATCTAACAAGATCCACTCCAAAATACCAAATTAAGGGTAAAATTGATTGATTCTCCAAATTGATAAAGGGCAACATTGTAAACGACCTGATAGAGGAGGGATATTTTTGTAGCTAACCTATTTTTTCCCTCAACATTCCCTTTGGGAAAGAAATAAAACTAAAACCTACCCTCCATTAATCCCCCAAGCTCTGGGTTTGGAACAATTAGGGTTTGAATAAATTATCCTCTGCATCTGCCAAAACCGAACTGCGGACAACAAATCCAAGTCGGTAAGCATTAATTCTCTCTTTTCTTCTGTTTTTTAGGAGATTGAGAAGGGGGTTGCAAGCAATTTATTTTCATATTTGTTTTTACGTTTTGGGTTTCATTCATCTATCTACGCCAAAGTGGTTGTTCTAATTTTTTTCTACTTCTTCAATTCATGGGAGACGTTAACAGAGAGAATCAGGGCCGAACTTCAATGAGCACACCACTTGTTGATGGACTCACTGGTATCTTAATTTTCAGCTGCAATTTCTTCACCTGATTGCTGATTTCAATTTTTATTTCTTCTTAATTGTAAATTGAGTTCAGATTTCTATAACCGGGTGTGTTCTGCTTCTTATTTAAATAACTTATGTTTGTTGGGTGTTTGTTTTTTTGAATTTAAGACTAGACTACTGTTAGATTGTGGTTGAATGAATTTCGTGTTCTTATCCTTTAGTGTCTGAGGCTGCGGGAGATGATGTGAAAAAGACCTCTAGAGACCAGAGAGAAGCGCTGCCCGGGGAGCCTATATGTGTTGTTTGTGGTCGCTATGGTGAGTATATATGTGATCAGACTGATTCTGATATTTGCAGCTTGGAATGCAAACAAACTCTCTTAGGGAGGGCTGCTGACACCCACCTTCCAGTTGGCCACCCACTTCCTAAACGACTGGCTGCAACTGATGAGTGCTTTTATGTTAGAGACTCAGAATCTCCTTTAACTAGCGATCAAACAGAACTGCTGAGGAGGAAACTGGAAATCCATGTGAAGGGAGACTCAGTTCCAGATCCCATTTTGTCTTTCTCTTCTTGTAATCTTCCTGAGAAACTCCTGCACAACATACAGACTTTAGGATATGACATGCCGACACCTATACAGATGCAAGGTATTGCGGCTGCTTTGACCGGAAAAAGTCTGCTTGCTTCAGCTGACACTGGCTCAGGGAAAACTGCATCCTTTCTGGTTCCTGTTGTTTCTCGTTGTGCGACTTTTAGGCATGGGAATATATCTAAAAGTAAAAAGCCACTAGCGATGGTTTTAACTCCAACCAGGGAGCTTTGTATACAGGTTGAGGAACAGGCTAAATTGCTAGGAAAGGGTTTGCCTTTTAAAACTGCCCTTGTGATTGGCGGTGATGCCATGCCTAGACAACTGTACCGCATTCAGCAGGGTGTGGAACTCATTGTGGGAACTCCTGGTAGGCTTATTGATCTCTTAGCAAAGCACGATATTGAACTAGATGACATAATGATATTGGTCCTGGATGAGGTGGACTGCATGCTTCAACAGGGCTTCCGAGATCAGGTTATGCAGATTTTCAGGGCTCTCTCACAACCCCAAGTGTTGATGTATTCGGCTACAATGTCACAAGAGGTAGAGAAGATGGCAAGCTCTATGGCAAAAGATTTAATTTTTGTTTCCATTGGCCAGCCTAACAGACCAAGTAAGGCCGTGAAGCAGCTGGCTATCTGGGTGGAGTCAAAACAAAAGAAGCAAAAGCTTTTTGACATATTGATGAGCAAGCAGCATTTTCTACCACCATCAATTGTATATGTGGGTTCCCGAATTGGGGCAGATCTCCTATCTAATGCAATCACAGTCACCACTGGATTGAAGGCCCTATCAATTCATGGAGAGAAGTCTATGAAGGAGAGACGAGAGATAATGAAGTCATTTTTGGTTGGAGAGGTTCCTCTGGTTGTGGCTACTGGGGTTTTGGGTCGGGGAGTTGATCTCTTGGGCGTGAGACAGGTAATAGTGTTTGATATGCCTAATTGCATTAAGGAGTATGTCCATCAGATTGGGAGGGCATCGCGAATGGGAGAGGATGGTACATCTATTGTATTTGTTAATGAGGAGAACAGGAATTTATTTCCAGATTTGGTTGAAGTCTTAAAATCTTCCGGAGCTGTGATCCCTCGTGAGCTTGTTAATTCAAGGTATGTGAAGCGTTCTTTTCCTATGGGCAAGGGCCAGAGAAAGCGAAAGTATGGTTCATGAGTTTAATCTTTGTTATTTAACTGGCACTATTTGCTTGCCACACATGAAAAGTCTACTCTAGTGCTGCTTACTAAATTCCTTGGCCTTGCTGGGTGCATGGACCAAGGAAAACACACTACCTTGAGAGCAACTTCATGACTGCATAGTGGAGCAAGAATCGTTACCCTTGACTTTTCAAGGATGATGTTCGCAGAGGGAGAAGTGGCCCACATAAATATGCTATAGCCATGCAATATGTTGGTTGACGACTATTTCCATAGTCCAAGCTCAATTACTTTTTTCTGCTGGTTTGTTTGTTTGGTTTACTTGGTCATTCTAGGAGGACAATGGACATTAAGAATTGGGTGAGAAGATGTGCTGATATTAATTCACCCCAAAGCAGTTGAGGCATGCATAATCTATGCTTTGTGGAAGCCACTCTCCCATCGACTGAAGCATTTTGATTTCTGGATGGTTTTTGGCGGCTCTGCTTGAAATACTGGGGCAGTTTCATTTTGTAATGAAAATATTTGCAGGAATGATTTGGGTTCTAGCTGAGGACCTCAAGGCCCTGGCTCTGCGACTTTGAGTTTCTTACGTTTCCTAGTTGAAGGGACTACACACCTTGAATGATTGTGGTTTTCAGCTTGGTCCGGCATGGAATAGAGGCACATCTCTTGCAGTCCTGAAGGAAAAAAAAACCTGTAATGACGTGCTTCTATAGATAATTTACATATGAAACAATGAAAGTAGCAACCAGAATATTTTGCATTGAATACAAATCTGGCTCCAACGTATTATTATGACTAGCATATAAGCATTTAGCCCCGGATTTGAGAGGTGGGGCCATAACAATGAGGTCCTCGTTGTGCTGTTTTGGCTTGACCTTTTCTTCCCTTCCCACGCTATCTGCAGCTTACAACAAACAAAAAAAAAAAAAAATTTGAAAATATCAGTGAACAATTTATTGTGAATGGCAGTGGCAGTAATTATTAGATAAATATATTGAAATAATATATTTTTTTATTTTTTATACTATTATATTATATTAAAATGATCTGAAAATATTAAAAAATATTAATTTAAAATAAAAAAATTAAATATTTTTAAAATGCAAAATCAATAATTAACAGCCGCCAAAATGGTTGATGCCGGAAGGACCGGCAAATCAGCTCATGGCCCATTATACTTGAAATCTAGTGCTAGCAGCGTAACTCAATGGGCCACCGCGTAACCCAACAGAAGAACAGTTGCGCGCGGGTCCACACACTCCAATACAAGATAAATTATATAAAAATCATCAGTTGGGGCAGACGCGTTACGTGGAAGATTTATCTTACCAGCAGTTGCTTGCTAACCTAATATAATTAATTATCACAACAAAAATTAATAATTAAATTTTAATAATCTCTTAACTTAATTCTCTGTTAATAAACTAAAATGCCTGTTGGACAGTTTAAAATTACATTTCAAATGGTGCTCTAAAATATAATTTTTATTTATTTACTGTGTTTTTTAAAATTGTTTTAATATATTGGTAGTGAAAATAATTTTAAAAAATAAAAGTATATAATATATTTCTAAAATATAACACTTTAAAAATAACCGGAAACGAATACCCGAAAATAAACGATATATTGTTTGTTTTGGTTTCAGCCTTCAGGTTTCAACTCCCTCGCGAATAACATCATCAACCAACAACAACCGTACGATATCATCCAGCCAAAAAAGTTTAATGAGTCAATGCTTGAAAATCTGCACATAATTCTAATCTCTTCCCTTCATTTCCAACACCAGATCATTTCACCAACACATACAGGTAACTTCTCTTCTTCTTCTTCTTCTTCTTCTTCCACAACTCCATCTCTTTCTCCCATTATCAATTTCTTCTTTATATATATATATATATATATATATATATATATATATATATATATATATATATTATAATTGAACATCAACATGTCTTGTAAATCAAACAAATTTCTCTCATCAGATATACTGCCTCTTTATTTTTTCTAATCTGTTAAATGTTAATGATTTTCTACCAGGCAGTTCAGTTGTCCTTGTGCCATAAGGTAGGTGAAGAAGGAACGGTTAGTGTTTGCGCCGTTTCAGCATGAGAAATGGGACATGGAGCGTGGGTGAATCTTCCAGCTCAACTTCCTTGAGCAGTCAGCATGATAATGAGGATGATCGGATGATTGCTCTTGTGTTAACCGAGGAGTATGCCAACCTAGATGGAGGAGTCGCTAAACGCCTTTCAAACCTTGCACCTGTTCCTGTAACTTACCCACTTTTCCATTAATTAATAAATGCCTTTTTTTATCTATTTAATTAATGATTCTCTATCTATTTTTTTCAAGAAGAGTTTGTGCAATACTCGTAGAGTTAGAAAATGTCCGTGAATTGTTTATGATTTTGCATGATCTATCTGTTTCTCGGCTTTGATAAGATTTTAATTAAATGTTCAGCATGTTCCGCGGATAAATTCCTACATTCCCAACCTGAGCGACGCCAGTTTGGATCATCAAAGGCTTCTTCAAAGGTATGTCCTGCATTTGGTAACCAATCGCCAAAAGGCAGATAAAATGTCGTTTTCTTTTGGTTCATGATTAGGATAAATGACAGCACTCATACACTTGCATGGAAATGTTTGAATTCTTACTTCTAGGTTTAATGAGAAGTTATTGATTCTCATTTGGAAGGAAAGCACAGCTTTTAAATATAGTACTGAGAGGGGGGGGGGGGGGGGTTGGTAGAGTTTATGTTCTGAGAGTTCAGCTCGCGTAAAATAATTGGTAAATCTCATCGACTAGCTTCAAGCCTTTAGTATTTTACACTGGAGACTGTTCAGGATATCAAATAGAATTTTCCTTTAAAACAGTACTATTTAGTTTGGGGTCTCATTGGGTTAATGCTAGAGTTTGTTATTATGCAGATGCTCAGAGATAATGTGTTTTTAATGTTTTTCTTTCAGGCTAAATGTTTATGGTTTATGTGAAGTGAAGGTTTCCGGGGATGGAAATTGTCAGGTATGTTGACTTTAGAAGTCACGTGGAAGTGTTTTCTCGCTCTTGGCCTGATGAAATAGTATTGATTTCTCCCTTCTTGATTTATTGCAGTTCCGTGCACTTTCAGAGCAGATGTTCAAGTCACCTGAGCATCACAAGCATGTTCGAAAGGATGTTGTGAAACAGGTGGGGGTTCTTTGATGTGCCTAATAGATTTCTCTGAAAGGTGGATTTGGTTCATTAAAATCAGAATTAAATTGAATTGGGGCTTCTAATTTCAAACCTTTTCATGTGATCTTAGTGCTTTTGCTAAGTGAAGAACCGAACCAACCTCTTGTTGCAATACAGTAAAGGAATGATAAATAAATGTTTGATGGGATGTAAACTTCGTAGTCTAAGAACAGGACTTTGAGGGGAGGATGAAATGGCCATTAAGGACATCATGTTGGCTTCATTATGGACACATGTCACATCCCTTTCCTCTGGCCTTGCTGCTGGTGCTGCTAAATTCCAACTTTAGATCCATGCCAGTAGTTCTGATGTTACCACCATTACTGCCACCTCATCTCTCGGCCTCTTCCCCATATTGTGCAATGTGTTGTTTCTCATGTGTTAGCAGCACGCTTGAGTTGCAATGACCAACCAGCCTCTAAGTTGCACAATTACCACCACCACCTTCCTTCAAAAGTAAGTGGTAGTTTGCCATTTTAACTACTTTAGGATTCCATCTGGCAGGTTCTGTGCAGGCATGATACCATTGCTACCTTATCGTCTTTGGCACTCAACCAGACTAGCACTGCACCGCATTACCTCAGCATATCAAACTGCTTGTAATCTCCAAACATCTGATTGTCAAGTCAGTCACCTTCTCGCTGACAGGACAAACACCCACAATGCAGCACCTTCAGTCATCTCTATGTCTTGCATGCCTCTAGTTTCTCACTGCTGCTACAATCAACATCATGTGCCTCTCATTAGACCAGGACCACTTTCTCCTTGTACAATTTTGAAGATCCTAACCCAACTGCCATTTCAAGCTGTGATTTTCTATAAATCTCAAGCATTTTGAAGAAGAATCTCATAACTAAGATAGCTCTTCCTCATAGCAAAAATATTTCACACTCATGTCTAGTTTCAAGATCTGCAATCGAGTACAAATGCATGGTCTGACATAGAAAGTTCTATCTGTTTGACTCAACAAATTTTAGTCTAGCAATAGCAAAAGAGGTTAGCCATCTGTCAAGGCAAAAGACTCAACAGTGAACACTAATGTTATTTTACCTTTTCTTTTGGTTCATTTTCCTGTTTTAGCTGAAAGAGCACCGCTCGTTATACGAAGGCCATGTCCCGATGAAGTACAAACGTTATTGCAAGAAAATGGCAAAGTATGCTTACTTAAGAATCATTTACTTTTTGTTGCAATTGACCTGTACTTTGTGGTTGCATCTACTTTGTGTTTTAGTTTTATTGTTAGTGATTTCAGTTTTCTTCTTGTAATTAACTGCCTAATGCAGGTCTGGTGAATGGGGGGACCATGTTACCTTACAAGCAGCTGCTGATAAGGTCGAGTATCTTTTTTTCAAACTGTTATGAGTTCCTTCAGTTCACTAATTTCGTAATTATGATGCATCATTGGGGTGTTAGAGGACTAGACCATTGTTTTAACATTCTTTACTTGAAATTATTGTGATGAGAAACGTGGAGACTGTATTCAATCATGTTGGTCTCAGTTGCATTTTCTCCTTTGGAGTTGCTGCTTTTCTTTCTCCTTGATTTACCTATATCAAGAGGTAAACGTAGTCGATCGGACTGAAGGTTGATAAGCTACCCTTTAATTGCAACAATTTTGTGGCTTCTGGAATACAGTTATTCAGATTCTCATTCATGAAGTACTTTATTAATCATATGGTTATCTATTATTGGGTAAAGGGTTGATGGAATAATGACAATATAGCGGAGGTAATACTGCAAATAATAGCATTTCCTCCCTTCTAATTTAATGTAATTTAAATCCGCTTATCAAAACTGCACTTGAAATATTGGTGGGCGGGATTTAAGATTTGGGTGTTTTATGACAGCTTAATTAATAATAATAGCATAGAGACTTCTCCCTCACTTTGATTCTCTTGTGCTGTCTAGGACTGACTTTGTGCTTGTTTCACCATAGGATTGATTTTATACAAGATGTTGATGTTGAGATTGTTTTAGGGCTTCCATAGTCAAATCTGAAACAAATATCTTGTTGTGTTGTTTTATGTAGCATGGGATCACAGTCTTACACTAAATAGAATATAATTAGAAATTAGTAATGGATCATGAAATATGCACCTGGAGAAATTAGCCATTGGATGGAAACATTTGGTTAAATATCTGGTGGAACAGTAGAAATTGTCGTACTGCAATTCTTTAAGCCTGGAATAAGGAAGAAAAAAAATGTTATTTTGATGGAATGGATTGGTAAATATTTATTTTAATAAACACATGCACTCCAATGCTTAAGAATGGTGCAAATGTCTTCTGAAATTTTGTCAAGTTAAATGCCCCAATTTCCCTGTGAGCTTCACTTTATGATATGCTGCTAAAGTTGTACCATTTGGCATACTTCAGCACCGCTTTTTATTATATTTCTGGTTTTTTATATGCAGTTTGCTGCTAAGATATGCCTTTTGACATCTTTTAGAGATACCTGTTTCATTGAAATTATGCCACAATACCAGCCACCAAAACGAGGTAAGAACTGCCTCTGTAGGCTGTCGTAAAACCTCTGATATTGTTGAACATTCCACTTGCATTACTTTGACAGAGAATTAATTCTCTCTGAAAGTCGGAATTGAGTTTGTATTCAAGTTAAAACCTTTATGATTCAATCCAACTGACTTCTGCAGGATTTAATAATTTTTTTGCTTCCTGCAACTCAAGAGCAGGCAATAAAAGCCTATCAGCTCTGAAAAATAAATTTAGTAGCCCATGTATTTGAATGTAAAAAAAATAAAATAAAATTACAGGACCTTAGCCCATGTATGTGATTCCAATGTGCACTTCTGGCTAATTTATCAATGTTGTTGGATACGAAGTAGCAAAGATATGAAGAAGCCTTGTAGCTCTAAATTTTGAATTTGGGAAAGCATTTATCTTTAAACATTGTATTTTTACTAAAGATGTTATAAATGCCTTGATGAACTTGGTACTTTTACCATCCTCGTTTACTTTTAATTCTTCATGATGCAGAGTTGTGGTTGAGTTTCTGGTCCGAGGTACACTACAACTCATTGTATGAAATCCGAGGTTAGTTTAAAAAATAAAACTTTATTCTCTTAGGTGTGATGTTCTAATGGTTTTGTGGTCGTAAATGAAAAGGACCAATGTGGTTTTGTACTAAGATGCCTGGTTCCAATATCAGATGCTCCTGTTCCACAGAAGCCAAAGAAGAAACACTGGTTGTTCTAGATGAAGCCGAGACTGTTGATTTTGGTATAGCAATTGGGATCATTTATAAAGATTTTTCTACTGCACATAGTTTTGCTACATGTTGTGTTACATCTTCATTATTTCATATCTTTCTTATAGGAAATAAATTGTTTCTCTCTTGTAAAGTTATTGATTTTGTTTTGGGTTTTAAGAGGACATGCTATGACATTTTCTAACTATTGATGCATTGGGATAGGGCTAATATATTATTATCGACTCGTTATAGTGTCCTTTTCCATTCCTTATCGTCTCAGCTCGTCTCAAATAGAAGTTCTGGTTTAAGTTATCAATTATGCTTGCTTTGTTTTTTTTAACAGGAATATTATTTACATGCTCTTGTTAATTTGTAGTGGATCACTGGATGTTATAAAATAAATAGCAATATATCTAAATTCTAATGAAGGGTTATCGGGAACAAACCTAGAACAAGCAGAAATCAAAGAATTAAGAGCTAGAATGGATAGCAAGATGAGGAAGGGGAGTTTTATTTGTTTTTAATTTGCTTTGGTGCAAGATCCACTTATATTGCTCAGGCTGTATCTGTTTTGGGATTTGGGAGTTGCGTCTTGTTTCTAGCATTTTAAATATACCAAACCATGCGGATCGCTGGAATCCAGCTTCTATTTGCAGAGACGATCAGGTTAGCGAGCGGTAAGCATGCACACAGGTCAGATCCTAGGCAAAACACGTTCTTCTTAGTCCTCCTATAAGATTATTTATTTATTATAGAAACATTAATTGGAATCCATTCTTAAATTCCATAAGCTCCCATTAACAACATTGATTAGCATTTGGTTGCTTCCATGTTTTGCTGGTATCCATCTCCCAGAAGGAACAGAAAAACCAGCTGCTGGTGATGTGCCCCAGATTAGCCATAAGTAAATTATTCACTAATTAACAGCCTGGTGCCTCCTTGGTGTTGCTTGACATGGTTTAACTGTACTTTTAAAATATCTTTTTTCTTTTTTAGTTTTGATTTTTTTATATATATTTTTAGATTATTTTAATACGTTAATATTAAAATTTATTTTAAAGTAAAAATATATATTATAACTCACTTTTATATATATTATATTACATAGTGTCAGTGTGTGTCCCTTCCATGTTATCTCATTGATAAAAGCAATTCACACAACCAGCTCACGTGCTCTGATCTATCTATTGTCATTAATTATTTATTCCTTGATTTCCTCTCTCGGTGGATTGAT
>Ga0307517_10011089_pt1 | contig 12522 bp, 9 predicted proteins | sample 23_EM_MG_FD_194515 | JGI IMG/M metagenome (GOLD analysis project Ga0307517, IMG submission 194515) | Populus trichocarpa ectomycorrhiza microbial communities from riparian zone in the Pacific Northwest, United States - 23_EM | ecosystem: Host-associated > Plants > Roots > Unclassified | place...
AAATATTTTAGAATTTATGTGGTTGGATGTTTTGTTTTAAATATTTTAGAATTTATATTTTGTTTGTGTTTTGGATATTGAATTAAATTTATGTTGTTGGTTTATAATTTAAATTTGGTTTATATAAGTGTTGCATTGTAACTAGTTATGTGCTTTTTTTTATAGGTGTTTTTTTTTTGGGTTGACCCGGGTCAACCCATCTGACCCGTGACCCGATCACTTGACCGAGTCGATGACCAGGTCGGGTTTCAAAACTATGATAAAAACATTATTCTGCTCGCTATGATATTGCAGTTCGACGACCTCTTCTAATCTACCATAGTAGTCAACTTCTAACTCATTACGATCCTTTAACACAAACACCGTTGTTGTATGTCTTTCTTTCATGCCCATAGTCTTCAATATAGAACACATATCTATTGACAAAATACCCGTTATAGCACTTAACTCTTTTTTCAGAGCCCAGGCTTAGTGAAGACAATGACTTAGCAGCACTCCTTCTGATTTGATAAACCTTGTATATAATATACATCAATGAACAGTAAACAAGAATTTTGTAATGACATACAATAACTTTGCAAGAGATAATGAGTTTGTGATAGTACTTACATATGTTCTGAACCACGTGGCAAATTGTTCATCTTGTAATTAAAAGATTTGGGATTCGGTCAGCTGTGAGTTATTGGATAGTAAATATTGTCGATGTTGCCTGCAATGTTGTTCCAAATTATATGAGTTTATGATATTATAATATATAAATAGTACATTCTTAACAAAGTTTAATTAGTAGTATATATACTTACTGAATAAAAGGTCTCAGCTCATCACAGTTAAATAGAACATAATTGTGTGCTTATCTGAATTCTATTTCCGATAAATATCTTCCCCTTATGATATTTTTAGGTGTGGATCGTCCTGGATTGGAGAGTATTAACAAGTTCCCACTGGAAGGTACTTCACCACCATCATCATGTCATGGAACGCAATTGATTCTCGTTCTCAAATGAGATTCGAAATAGTACGAGATAAATATTGAGATCTACTCAACAATATAGACCTCACATATTGAAGTCTCAACATGCACCTTGTTCTTAACCTTTTTCTTGTGATTGAACAAGTATCTGTATTGAATTAATCAAATATTTTCATTTAAGAAAAACAAAGAAAATACTTTTATATATGAATTACATTGCAACTGTAATATCTAACCGTTCGAATGGATACATCCATCTATACTGGACCAGTCCTCCAACTTTTACCTCGGACGGTAAATGTATGGAGAGATGCTCCATTGAGTCAAAAAATGTTGGAGGAAATATCATCTCAAGTTTGCATGGTGTCTCGACGATATTTGTTTCAAGCCTCTCAATGTGATCAACATTCAACTTGCTGGAGCATATATCTTTAAAGAAATGACTGATCTCCGTGAGTGCATCCCATATCCCTTTTGGTAACAAATCATGATAAGCTAATGGAATAAGTGTTTGCATAAACATGTGGCAGTCATGACTTTTCATGCCATACAATCTGCATTCCTCCATATTAACCAACCTTGATATGTTCGAGGCATGTCCATCGGGAAAACGCAGACTCTTAAGCCATTTATAGACTAGTAGTTGTGCATTTTTCTCTAACATGAAGCTTGCTCTTGGTTTTGCGACCCGTGACCCATCACAAACCAACTCCATATTTTTATGGTTACAGAACAAAGCTATATCCAATCTAGCCTTGATGTTGTCCTTTGTCTTCCCCTTAACATCCATGACGGTGTTGAAAATGTTCTCAAACACGTTCTTTTCTAGGTGCATGACGTCAAGGTTATGGCAGAGGAGATTGGTCTTCCAATAAGGAAGCTCCTAAAAGATAGTTCGCTTTACCCAATTATGGGTCAAACCAAAACCAGGAAACTTCTGCTTACCTGATTGGAGACCAAACACAATGTCACCGTACTCTGATACAACATCATGCAATTCTTCACCAAAAAGACACGGGGGTGCAACATCCATTTCAACTCTACCAACAAAGAAATCCTTTCTGTTCTTTCTGTACTTGTGATTCGGTGGCAAGAAAGACGGTGACAGTAAAAAAAAGAAGCTTTACCTTCGTTTGTTAGCGTGAATGCCTTGTTGTTTTCCTTGCAGTATGGACATGCTAGTTTTATATGCGTGCTCCAACCATAAACCATTCCATAAGCTGGAAAACCATTGATAGTCCACATCAAAGCCGCTTTCATAACAAAATTCTATTTCCTCGATATATCATAAGTCAAAGCTCCAGAGGACCACAACTACGTCAACTCATCAATCAACGGTCGAAGACAAACATCTATATTCCGGCTTGGGCTACTCGAACCGGGTATGACAGTAGATAAAAACATGAACTCCAGCCTCATACACATCCCTGGTGGCAAGTTATAAACCGTTAGTATGACCGGCCAACAAGAATAAGGAGCAGCAAATGACCCGAATGGGTTGAATCCGTTTGTACATAACCCAAGACGCACGTTTCTTGATTCAGATGAAAAGTGAGGATGCACATTGTTAAAGTGTTTCCATGCTTCACCATCAGAAGGATGCACCATCACTCCATCAACCGCATCATGTGATTGGTGCTATGTCATGTGTTCAGCAGTCCTTGGTGATATGAATAACCTCTGCAGTCTAGGTGTGATTGGGAAGTATCTAAGTTTTTTATATTCAGCAATCCTTAGTGACATGAATAACCTCTGCAGTCTAGGTGTGATTGGGAAGTATCTAAGTTTTTTATATGCCACGAGAGTCTTTCCCCTACCTACATATCATGCACTCGGTCAGCTCAACATTTTCAAGGTAGTATAACATGCAGAAGTTAGGGCACATGTTAATTTTCTGGTATCCTAAACCAAGGGGTTTCATCATGGACTTTGCAGCATAGGAGTTCTCTTTCAGCCTGTTCCCTTCAGGAAAAATGATTCTCGCCCATTCGATAATTTTGTCATAACCGACCTCACTCAACCCGTGATCTGACTTGATGGTGAACACTTGTGCTACAGCTGATAATTTACTGTGGTTTATGCAGTCATCCCATAATGGTTCGTCAGAATATTTGGATCAAAAAACCTAGTTGCATCTGCATTAGATTTTTCTTCTATGATTGGACATTGACTGACATTACCTTCATTCATTCTCATTGCATCCATAACCATATTCCTATAAGGATTGCTGTTGTCATTTGCAACTCCATACACGTTGCTAGCACTAGAAGTTGACCCAACCACCCTTTCTCCCATGCTCTTATTACGAATAAATAGTTCTCCGTGTGCATATCAACACAAGTAATTCTCATCATTACAACAACTGGATGCAGATACTTTTTATTTTGACACTTCCTGCATGGACACCTAATACCACCTCCAGTAAAATTTATGGGAATAGATGTTGTGAAATTAATAAAACCCTGAACCCTGTTATAATAATCCATCATCCACAATCCTTGGGGTGAATCTCGATACATCAATGAACGACCATCCATGACTTCTATCGAACCTCTATAAAATAATGACGACAACATGTATTAATTAACTATGTTAGGTAAATAAATTTGCAAAAATATTGGTTTACCTCGAGATTATCCAACAAGCTAATTACAACTTCTCATAAATATTCATTATCAATTATCAACGTCCATACAAATTTATACATATAAATTTACAGAAATTACAACTCCGCAATAGCATTGATAAAAATTAAAACGGACCCGTTAAACAAGCTATTAATTATTTCACTACAACACACGTAATTTGGTAATTCAACAAAGTTTCAACAATTTACAAACAAATAAAATTTTACAAAATCTAAAACAAACAATAACAAGTACAAAATTATACATTCATACTACAAGTTTGTTTGAGAAATAAAAAAAAACATGTACATACACTAACAAAATACATATACTAAAAAAACAATAAAATTGACATTTAAAATTATCATATAAATGTTAAAATTAAAAAAGATAGATTTACTTATAAAAAATGATAAAATCCACAATAAATCAGAACATGGATGCTGTGACCACAAAACTTAAAGAAATATGACTTGTGTTAAGAAGAGGGGTTTTTTTTTTTTGGGGGGTGGTTGTTTGCAGTTTGGGAGGGGAGAGTTGAGATAGGAAAAAAGAAGTAGATATAGGGGAGGAAAGGGTCAGCAGAGTGGTGATATATTCACTTTTGCTGATGGAATCACCGACAGACTTCTTGTGTCGGTGATTCCGTCAGCAATTTCGATGGTGAATTGGTCACATCACTGCATGAAGATCCTAGTTTGAATCCCTCGGTGATTCCGTCGGTAAAATTATCCACAAAAACTTCCACGTCAGCGAATCGCCTTTTTTTTAATTTTTTTGAATATGTCGTCTGTAATTCCATCGGTATATACCGACCACAGTATTCCATCGGTATATACCGATTGACTTACAGACGGAATAGTAGCCGTCAGTAAATATCACCGCAATGTACCGACATAATTATTCTGTCGGTAATTCCGTTGGTTTTAGGCGAATTTCTGGTAGTGATAGTCAATGAATAGCTCGAGTTCCATTGGATTTATGATTTGAAATACCTAATTTTAAGGAATCATAATTGGTTGATGATGGGGATAAGTAGTAGTGATTGTGGACCAAAAACAATATTATTTCAACTGAAATTAGACGGAGAAGATTTTAGATGATTGTGATGATAATCAGGGTTTGGTAATAACTTTGATGTGTTTTTCAACATATCTTAGTAAATGGAAAATTTTAGGTGATGCAAGCTTGAAAGGTAAGAACTCTTGAACCCATAAACTTTTTAGAGACTTGGTTTTATTCAAAAATAATATTGTGTGTGTCCAAGGTTGCTCATACTTTTTGTTTTTCATTGAACTCTTCAAACTTATCAAAGAATTTTATATTTGTGGCGTTCATCCTTATACTTCTAGTTCTTGATTCGTTATAATCAAAGGTTTATGGTCTTTTATCTAATAATTGAAGTTTCTTGGTTCAAGTAATAATTAGGTTGGATTCTTTTAAATATAATTCTAGCTTTCTTGGGTTGTTTCTATCTTATTTGTGGGTTTAAAGATTCTTACCCTCTGGGTTTGTATCATTAAGACTTTATGTTTTTAGAAAATCAGTTGTGATAAATTTGCACAGAAGAAGAAGAAAATTGATCAAAACACTTGGAAAATGTTGTAGTTTTCAAAATGACACATCATTTTGTTTTTTTTTTACTTTCCATTAAATGAATTCCTAAAAACAGTTTTATATTTGTAAGAATTCTACTAATAAGCTCTAATGAAAAAGACTTGGTCATATCTTTCCCTGTGTTTGCTAGATTTTATAAATTTGATGTAATTAGACTAAATTGCATTATATAATATATAAGATGAGGACTAAATGTGAACCTTTTTAAACAAATAGGATTCAAAGTTTCACTTGTTAGGTCTTTCTTGGTTGAATCTATATTTCCTAACATATTGTTAGTTTCTTTGCCTTTCTTTTCTTTAGCTTATAATAGTTATGTTATCTACATAATGTCACAAATAACATTTAAATCTTTGAGCAAATTTATAGATAAAGAGTATGAAAATAAATATAGATAGATTTGTTGTACTATGATACGGTCCAAGGAAGGTTAGATTCGGATTTTGACGTAAAATTTTTTATCGTTCAATTTTACGCTATTGAGCATAACTCTAAATTAAACTGTTGGATCAAGCTGAAACTTTACTAGAAGATTACAGAGGTATGTTTCTATGTTGGGGTAAAATTTTAGGTGAATCGGAGTTCAGGAAGGATTTGCGATATAGGTCAGAATAGACTGTATGAATTTTGTTATTTACTTCCTTTTGACTTGTGGACTTCCTATTTGGCAAGGGTCCTTTTCCTACGAGAATGTGAGAGCTTGTTTTGGAAATTTTCTAGTTCTACAAGGATCTTTAATAGGCTGCAACATAATTTCCAAGTGTAGAAAAGATTCATTAATGTTCTAGAATCCTTTTCTTATAAGGATTCCTTATTCATCATAGCTATACAAGGAAATGAGGGCTTGTGGTATTTAATGATAGATTAGTTCTTTTTATTATTTTCTTTCATGTTTGGGCTTAATTAAAACTTTTTTTTCAGCTAGGATCCAAGGCTTGTTTGGATCAGAGTTTGGGCTTACTAGTAAAGGTTTTAGGTCTTTTTTGTATGTGGGTCAAAAACTAAAGCCCACAAAAGTAGATCCATTATGATTAATTTTCAAAACTATTTAAACACTTGTAAGCTTAAATTTCGGTAGCCATTGATGAATAATACTTCCGTATTTTTTAGTTTTAATGTGTTAGAGTGATTCTTTAATTCTTCAGTTCTTGAACGAACTGAATCTGACTTATCAAAGATTAACTGGTTTTGTGACATCATTCTACTTCATTCCATTAGTATTGGTGCCTTAGGGACATGTTTCCATTGTTTTATACTCCTATCAGACCTATTTCGGCTTTTCAATGTTAGATCTCAATCTTGATTGTGGGTTGCGTGACTACGTGATCACAAGGTTTGCAACAATTGGTATCAGAGCTAGGTTTTGAAATCAGGTTATATCCTTCTTGTTTTCGTTATCTATTTGTTTCGCGTCAGTTTCTCTTTGTCTGTTTTTGTTTTGTTTTGGGTCAATATTTGTTTTCTTTCTTATGTTTATTCTCGTTATTCTATGTTTATTGTGTTATATTTTGAGTAAAAGAAAAAAATGAAGCAATTATAAAATGTTATTTAGGTTAAAACAGGTCTATAACACATCTGTTTCGTGGTAGCATATCAAAACTTATTGTAATTAACTCAAATTTGATATTCTTGTTATTTAGAGTGAAATCGCACTAAATATCAAGTTTTAAGTCATTTGGACATCGTTGGGCCTAAGTTATAAATTCAGGTTTTAAAGAGGCTATTTTGTGTCCATGTATCAAATCAACTCGGAATCAACTCAAAATTTATATTCTCTTTACTGGGATCCTAATCACAAAATAAATTAAATTTAAGGTCATTAGGATATAGTTTTCTTTAGGTTCTAGAATCGAGTTTTGTCTTGTTGTAATGGGTCTGTTTTGCGTTAGCTTTCAAAACTTATTTTTTTTCTGTTGATTTCGTTCTTGCTAGTATATTATCATCAAGTTTGGGATATTTGGTTGTTGTTTGAGTCATTTTCATCACTTTCATATTTGTTTGTTTACGATCAGTTCTGGTTCAAACAAAAGTCAAATTTGCAATTTCGAGTCTAAATCAGTATTCAATGATACGATCCAAGCAATGTTAGATTTAGATTTTGGCGTAAAATTTTCTACCGTCTAGTTTTACGCTATTGGGCATAACTCCAAACTAAACTATTAGATCAAGCTGAAACTTTACTAGAAGATTCAAGAGGTATGTTTCTATGTTGAGGTAAAATGTCAGGTGAATCGGAGTTCGGGAAGGACTTGCGATATAAGTTAGAACAAGTTGTACAAATTTTGTTATTTACTTCTTTCTAACTTATGGACTTCTTATTTGGCAAGGGTCCTTTTCCTACGAGGATGTGGGTGCTTGTTTTGAGAATTTCCTAGTTCCACAAGGATCTTTAATGGAATGCAACATAATTTCCAAGTATGACAAAGATTCATTAATGTTCCAGAATCCTTTTCTTATAAGGATTCATTATTCAACCTAACTACACAAGGAAATGAGGGCTGATGGTATTTAATGACAAATTAGTTATTTTTATTATTTTCTTAATGTTTTGGCTTAATTAAAACTTTGTTTTCAACTAGGATCCAAGACTTGTTTGGATCAGAGTTTGGGTTACTAGTAAAGGTTTTGGGTCAGTTTTTGTATGTGGGTCAAAAACTGAAGCCCACAAGGGTAAATCCATTAGGGTTTATTTTTCAGAACTATTTAAACACTTGTAAGCCTAAATTTTGGCAACCATTGATGAATAATACTTCTGAAGTTTTCAGTTTTACCGTGTGAGAGTGATTCTTGCATTCTTTAGTTCTTGAACGAACTGAATTTGACTTATCAAAGATTAACTGGCTTTGTGATGTCATTCTGCTTTATTCCAATAGTATTGGTGTCTTGGGGTAGGTTTTTATTGGGTCACACTCCTATTAGACCTATTTCAGCTTTCTGGGATCAAATCTTAATCTTGATTATAGGTTGCATGACAATATGATCACGAGGTTTGCATTAGTTGGTATTAGAGCTAGGCTCCGAAACAAGGTCATATCCTTCTGTTATTTTGGTTTTTTAGTGTTCCTTTAAGTTTTTCAATGTTTGCATTGTTCATCTTTTTTTTTTATGTCTGCGGCATCTAAGAAAAAAGAACAAGTTATATTTCATCATGTTACTGTCTCTAATCATATCAGTAGCATCAATGAAATTTGAAGGTTGATTCAATTTTACTGTAAAAACACAACTCTTAGTGAACCATAAGAAAACTACCTCAGAATCAATTTAAACTTCATATTCTATCTACCGAGGGTAAGATGACACCATATATTAAATTTGGACTTATTTGATATCATTTGTTTGAGGTTTTAATTTATGGTTCAATTATGCCGTAGAAATACAACTCTTAGTGAACCATAAGCAAACCATCTTAAAATCAATTAAAACTTCATATTCTATCTAGTGGGGGTGAGATAGCATCATATATTAAATTTGGGCTTATTTTGATATCATTTGCTTGAGGTTTTAATTCGTGGTTCAATTATGTTGTAGAAATACAACTCTTAGTGAACCATAAACAAACCACCTTAGAATCAATTAAAACTTCATATTCTGTCTATTGGGGGTGAGATTGCATCATATATTAAATTTGAGCTTATTTTGATATCATTTTCTTGAGGTTTTAATTTGAGGTTCAATTTTGCCGCAAATTGATCAAACAAGGGGTTTGGGTACCTAGACATAAGAGAATGACCTATAAACTGAGATTTATTGTTTGTTTGATATAAAAAATACTAAATATTGAGTTTGAGATCATTCCGATATCGTTTAATCTGAGTTTCAATTCTGTTATGTAAAAATTGCATAATAGGTCAGATTTGCGTCAAGTTCCAAAAAGCGATCCTTACTGTTTGTTTTCATCCAAATCTTTTTGTTTCTATTATAATTGGGTTATATAGGAGTCAAGTAATTGTTTTCGCTAATATTCACTTATGTTTTATTTTATGTCTTTGTTTCGTCCATAATTCGTACGAATTTGCATTGCTACTCGTAAAATCGTAATCATAGTTTTGTTTTGCTTTGTTTTCAGTATATTTATTGATTCTTGAGTCTAAAAATTATAATTGGATTGCGTTGTGAAGGCTACTAACTTTGATTTGTTGATTTCAGTTCCTAAAGAACTAAAAGAAAGCAAGTTATGAGGTAAAAGACGTAGTTAGCTTATTAGAGTGAAAGCCTTGATTTGTGTGTGAAAAATGAGAGGTGTGAGGATATATTTTGTGCCACTAACCAAATTTTACAGATTCAAAGAATGTCCGAAAATAACAAATCAGCAACACAAAATGCTGACGTCGCTTTCTAATTATGAGCCATAAGCCAGCAACTTGAGCTCATGTCTAGAATGTACAAGGATCTGAAAGATGAGGTGAATTCGATAAAGCAACAGAATAGTGGGGTTGATTCCCGAGGAAATACTGTCTATAGGGCCGTACAGAATGTCAAATCTGATTTTGAAAAGTTTGTTGACGAAAAGACAGATGTGGGTGAAGATGCCTATGATTTTGGATCTATTAGCTAAGGAATCAACTTTAGACCGAATAGGGCTACGAGGAAGGTGAATTCATGTGGCATGAGAAATTATGAAGATATAGACAGGGACTTGGATACTATTAAACTAAAAATTCCTAACTTTCAAGGTAAAAATGACCCCGAGGTATATTTGGAGGGGGTGAAAAAGGTGGATTGGATTTTCAATTATCATAACTATTCAGAGGAAAAGAACCTGAAAGATTATATGGATTCGATGAAGCAACATATTAGTGGGGCTGATCGGAGGAGATTCAATATGAGTAAGGAAGAGAAACAAAGGTTAAGAGTTTCAAATATTTACGATCATAATGCTTCTATGAGGTAACTGACATTGAATAAAAAACACAAAGCAATCTATAAACAATTTAAAATCATTATTAACTACAATCATTCCATTTGTTCAAAACAACAATTAAAATAAAATGAATGCTAGTGACCAAGAACAAATTTCAACCCCGCAAGAGAGATCATAAAATAAAAAAATGAGCACAAACATCTCAATGGTAAGAAAGAACATTAAAACATGAGCAAATCAATGTAAGTAGTGTAAGTATAAATAGGTGTTAATGGTTTGGTAGCTATAAGGGCGAGAAAGAAAGTTGTGGTATTTGTGAGGATTCTAGAATAAAGGTGGCCTTAGGATCATTCTGGATGTTGTTTTTTCTATCATTTTTTTAATCTCTTGTAACCTTCTTCGTAAAACAATATGTGGTAAAGATATATCATATATTTATAAGCTAATTCTATCAACCTTTTTTTTTTATTAGCAATCAGATTTTTATATTGTGAATTAGTCATAACATTTATTCGAAGAAGGGTAGGTAAAACTAATCATGAATCTATACCTGGAGATTAGAACAAACACCGTAGAATGCTAGAAACATCAAACAACATGCATAAATAAAAGGTGAATATATATTTGCAAAGCATGCAAATCATAAAAGAAAAATAGACTAGAGAAAGAACACTGAGGAAAAATATCAATATTGCATGATGTTAAGATAACAAAAGGCATGTTCAACTCCATTAGATAAATGGGTGATGAAATGGGTTTGTGATGAGCATGAATCACAAAATCTATTTTTTTCTTTTTTTAGTTAACTTAAAGGTTGAATCAAAGTGGTGAATAATAGGCTTTTATGCAAGCTATTACATTTGTAGGTGTTGGCCTTGATCAATATCATTTCTTGTGTTGGCGGCTTTGATGTTTTATTGAATGTTGGTGAAGGGTGATCCTCTGAATCACTAAGGTTTTCTAGAATGCTCTCTAAATGTATGAAATTGTTATATATAAAAAAGAAGAGTTACGTGTAAAGCAAACACTGGTGCCAGCGGACCAATATAAAATAATAAAAAAAAAAGAATGAAAAAAATAGGTAAATGAAAAGAAAGAATTAGTGCAAACATCTAGTGTTGAGCATCTAGTCTCAGTACCACACACATTCTAGCACATAAGATGCTTTTTTGAGCATATTAAAACAAGGAGAATAAATTGCAAACCCATGTTATTTGCCGTAATTGAGGTTTAGGAAAAAGTATTATCACTTATGCTGTGATGACAAGACTTAAAACATTAAACACCTTCATGCCTCTCACTGACACACTGCTTGAGTGGCTTGGTGAGATGATATGGTTGGCAATTGGGAAGAAAGGGATAAGTTTATTAGACCATGGGCCAAGTAGTTCAAATGGGATTAATATTTTCATACATAAAGGTCAGTTTCAAAGACATATGCCACTTACCAAGCTTATAAATGAAAAGGAAAAGAGAGCTAACTAGTCAATGAAGCAAAGATAGTAGACCTACATACGGTAGAAATACCACCAAAGAAATTCAAACACCAATGAGAACTTGAAAATCAAATAACAAAAACCTAAAAATAAAATATATAAACACCAATAAAACCAAATCACAAAAACAAGAGAGTATGAGCAAAAAAAGAACTACAACAACTATAATGGTAAGAAAAAAAAAGCTAAAACATGGAGGAAAATCTGGAGAGAGACCTAGAAGACCCTCATGAGGGAACCAAATGAAATGAAACTAAAGCTCCTACTAGAAAAAAGCCAAGAGAGAATAACACAATCCAAGGCAATCAAATGTACATTGTACAACAAATGAGCAAACAAATAGTGTTTGAAATAAAAAAGGAATGAAACTAAAAAAACTATTATTAGACATAAGGGAAAAATAAAACTAAGAAAGGAAAAAGAACTTACCTAGTTGAATGAAAGGCAATAAAGACATAACAAGAAAAATCATTTCAAACCCATCATCCCGATAAAAAAGGATGTCAAATCTCACTAAAATAGTTGCAACTCTTCCAATGCATAAAGGACGAAGGCCCCAAGTAAGTGGATTATGCATTTAATGCATAATGATGGCTATTGACCTATTATGGCGAGGACCAATCCCAACAAAAAGCTAAAGAGTGAAACCATCACCCTAAAACCTATCCCCAACCATTGCAATGAATGACAATGTCCTAATTTTCCTTGAAAACCACTCCTAAAACAAAGGAAGGAACAAAAGCCATCAAATGAAATGATCAAACAAAGAGCTTAAATCCACTAGGACAAAACCAAAAAAAAAAAAAGTCAACGCCCTCTTTAAAGGCAAGCCAAACTGATTAATAACAAAAATCACAGCCATAAAAGCAGCCCCATAAAGAAAAGTAAGCCCTTCCTTCACCAACACCAGGTATAAGGGAATCTATCGGTAGAGAACAACACAAAACA
>Ga0307517_10011090_pt1 | contig 12521 bp, 9 predicted proteins | sample 23_EM_MG_FD_194515 | JGI IMG/M metagenome (GOLD analysis project Ga0307517, IMG submission 194515) | Populus trichocarpa ectomycorrhiza microbial communities from riparian zone in the Pacific Northwest, United States - 23_EM | ecosystem: Host-associated > Plants > Roots > Unclassified | place...
CAGCCGAACCGGGCGACCACAATATGTCCGTGGACGCACATACGGATGCACGTGGCTGTGCAGACCACACCGTTCGGGCGGAACCCATGGGAAGGGGGGGGGGATTGAATTGGATGGCGATCGTGGGGATGGAGGTGTTTCAGTGATGGAGATCTCTGCGGGATGATGATGCCAGGATAGAAGGGGGGGAGGGGGATAACGTCCACGGTGTCATTTTTGTTCAGGTTGCCTATCTCGGTAAGTTTCATTCGCTGTGTCTAGTGGGAAGTGGGAGGGCCGTGTTATCTCCCAAGGGTGAGAGTATTGAACGGATGAATCGGTGAGAACGCTTTTCAGGACGCGTGGATGATGATCGTTATTTGTCACTAGGAGCTATGACCTGTTTCTTTATCTTCTCAAAGGAAACGAGGGGATGTGGAGATTAAAAGAGAAGGGATAACGGTAAGACTGTTTGGTTTGAAGTCGGCGATTGTTGTCGTTTCAGCCGCATCTCTCATTGCTCTCGGAATGGTGCGCGGATGTTGTTCCTTTCTTTCTTCCTCGGGTCCCGGGAACGGTAACGGGGATTGACGATAGGCAGGCGGTACACGACCGTGTCCCTGCCAATGAGTCGGGACGAAACGCGCGAGATGGTCGTGGGAAAAATTGGTAACCGGGTTCTGAGAGCGACTGAATTCATCCGATGGAAGCGCCAGGGGGAAGAGGCCCGAAGGTTTCTCAGCCGAAGGGTTTTGAACCCGACGCCGTTGAAAAAGGACGGGGGCATTCATTTCCAGTGAGTGTGTTGCGTAGTCGTCTGTAGCGAGGGCCCGTTTCGCCGGCCGGGCGTGGATAAAGCGACCGAAAGTGGAATGTTTGGGTTGGATAAAAGAGGAAGAATGCAGATCGTGGTCACTGTATTTTTACCATTGGGACATGGGATTGGGCCTCGAACGGACGGGAAAAAAGAGTCTCCTTCGGCAGAGAGGGGGGGGGATTGGAACGTGATGGCATCTGTCCAACACGGGCTTACGATCATCTGGGGTTCTCCCGTCACAGGCAAGGAAACGAGAGTTTGTCCAATGTCCTCTCTCCCTCCCCCTCACTCACGCCAGCCCTTTGCGGTCAAGGTTGGACGAGAGGAAAGAAAACGCCCCATGACTTTATTTATTTTGACGTGTAAACCTCACCACCAGGGCGTTTATTATATCTCTTACCACACAACACGATCCAAGCGTTCGTACCTCCCCTGGCACGTCTCTTTTGTGTTCAAACAAGGAATATTTGAAAATGGTATGACAACGAGACCCTGGTAAGTTTACAACATGACGATCGATGGGCCCACGAGGGACAGGGTGTCCTTGACTACTACTGTAGTCTAGGCTCGGTCGTTTTGCTGATATAGTGGTTTCTCGAGTCGCGCGACGGAAGCGCGGAGATGGGTGTTGCCAGTCCCGAAAGGTACCCGTACAGCCGTCCAGCGTCAAGAGCCGGCGGGTAACTTCCGGGAGATTGGCGTCTATAGAAAACGCGTTGTTTATTCTCTATCACACGGTCCCGTCCTCCCTTTCTGCATTGGAGCGTCTCCTTCCTGGCCCTCGACGCCCATATCCCCTTGTTTTCCAGAGAAACGAGCACATACGTTGATGCGGGATTGTTTCAGAAGCCATGATCGCGTATAGGCACCATCGATGTGCGATCGCAGGCACAAGGTTGGGTGTGTGGATTGAGTTTAAGGGTCCGGAACTGCGTCAGAGATAAAAAAAAAAACTGTTTAATTACAGGGAGAGGCGGGAACGGTATCAACCGCTTCAGTGAGCCAGTGTATGGTGTACGAGTGTGTTGTAGCTGGAAGGGAACGTTGGAGTGTAATGAGATGATACGAGCGTGGGAGGGTCATGTATACATATCGAGAGGCGAACGGAGCTCGGTCTCTAATCGTTCCCCGTTGCCCGGAGGTTTGGTATTCGCAAAACAACGTAGAACATCCGCTTGCGGATCCTTGGGGGGAGGCCCCATCATCATCATCGGAAAGAAGAGTGGTGAGGATCCTGGGATGGCGAACTGTCCGTGTGTGACGGCAAGGGGTTAGCTTGCCCGGGGCGGATATCTTGGACGCTATCCGGGCAAGACACTGGTCCCTACTTCCCCGGTCACGCTATCTCGATGGGAAGCAAAAGGACTAGTGGATCCCAGAGATGAGATACGGTAGAGTCAAGGGGGGGTGAGGCATGTGATCTTCGTATGTTGTGCCAGGCACGCAGTGGTGTGGACGGTGTTGGCCGGCCGGATTCGTCGGACGGTTGACCTAACCCTCAAATTTCAAAGGCTTCCTCCACTTCTTCCAGAATGTCCGCAAAGTGGGGTGGGGAGCAGCACCAGAGGTCGTGGGCTCTCTGGCTGCAAGGCCCGTATCGTTCGATCACGATGCAAAGGACATTCTAGCTGTGCTGCGATAAAGATTGTTTCGTGAAGTACCGCCTCGATGTGTTTTTTTTTTAGGCGAGAGGGCCATGGACAGCACAGGACGCATCTACGTCAGCGGATTGCCGGATTCTGTAAGAGTCAACCGCAAGCTGTGCGAGGACAGGATCCTCTCTCCCCCCGTTGGTACCCCCCCCCCCCCCTCCGGCTCGGCTAGCGGCAAGCGGAACAAGCGATCGTAAGCCGGAGAGCAATGATAGTTACCGGATATGGATATACAGGCCCGGAGTGTATAGCTGACTAAGCATCGGAGTAGCCAAGGTATGCAGCCTAAAAAGGGAATTTAATCGGCAAGTTCCCGGTTACCGTCGATCTGGGGAAGAAGAAAATATTTATTATTATTGTGTTGGACATTTTCACACACACAGCTTACTTGACGGTTGGTGACAATACAGGACACGATCTTCTTCAAGAAATCAATTCCCTTATAATATTCCTCGTCTTTGCACTTTCCTCGTCCCTGCTCTCCCGTCCCACGTTCCCATACTCCTCTCTCGACCACCCCTCCCCCTTCTCCTCAACCCCAATGCCTTCCAGACGGCCAGGCAGTTCAGCGTCTGCCGCGACAACAACTTCCCTCTCCTCCCTTTCCGACATCCAATCCCCGTTCAGCAACAGTCTCACTCTAATCCCTCAGCCAGAGGACCGCGGCTCTCCAAATTCCCGAAGCTCACGGAGCACCCCCTCGCGTCCTGATCTTGACGTTTCGCGTTCCTACTCGGCTGGAAAGGGCGGGTGCTGGTGCGTCCGCTTTTCGTTGCTATCGCCACATCCCACACGCGCTAATTGGTGACCCCCCCCCCTTCGCCACTTTCCCATATCCCCAGGACATGTCGCCTCCGTAGAAAGGTATGCCCGTGATTGATGGATGATCAAGATCGACTTTGTCACTTACCATGGCTTTTGCGCCACAGAAATGCGACGAAATTCGTGTCGAAAATTCCTGCAAGACTTGTGTCCGCCTCAACATCGACTGTTTGGGTTGGGGTGTAAAACGACCCGAGTGGATGAGGGTCAGTTTCCACATTTCATAATCCCCCCCCCCCCCTCTCGGCCTCGGTCAACGACGGCTCACCAATTTGTGTACCTTTTTACGTAGGATAAACAACAGGTCCAGGCATACCGCGCCAAAATAACGGACAAGCTCCGCCGCGAAAACAGGATTCGTGGACAGCCTCGCCAGTCCTACGTCCAGACTCAATCCCAATCCGTCCCTAATACCCCTTCCTCCAACCCCACCCCCACTCCCGCCGCCGCCTCACGACCCCGACCAAAATCTTACATCAGTGCCCCCTCACTGTCTTCGAACACCGACTGGAGCTCTCCTGAGGTGACCAGCCACCGACATTCCCAAGCCTATATATCCCCCCAAGGTCTTGCGACCCCCATATCAGGTTAGTTTCCCCCGCCCTACCTCCCCCCCTTTCTTCTCTGACACTTCATTGCTGTTTCCAAAGCATCTAACAGCCCTCATATCACTGCGATGCCGTGTCTCAGCCTATACCCCGAACAGACCCTCAACCCCCTCGATCTGTCGGCTCAACTCCCCTTCCAATTACTCCACAACCGTCCTGGTTCCCCTATCATCTCCCTTCCCACTGATTCGTTGCCAAATATACCCTTTGGATTGTACCCTTCCGAATACGACCCCTTGCCCGGACCGTACAACACTGGGTTACAGTCGCGGTCGGTGAGGCATACGCCCTCTCCCGTTCAACTCAGCGACTTCTCAACGGTGAGACCGATTCAACAACGGCACTCAGATCCCCAACCGATCTCCGGTCAGACGTCAGAACTCGTCTTGTATTTCTTTGAGCACGTCAAGGGACTGCTCAAGTTCCACTCCAGCTCAAACGACATCACTAACGTCCTTTACTCCGTGAGTCTATTATTCCCACCTCCATTCTTCGATCTCCGCCCTGTGGCTTTCATTCTCGGCTAAAACCTCATGGATCGTCACTCCCGCCCCTAACCTCCATTGGTTTCCCGCTTCTTACGAGAAGAACAATCGATCTGACGACCGAATATCTTGTTTTCTTTTCTAGATTATCGTTCAAGAGCCAAGGGGAGCTGTAGCCAACGCGATCTGCGCTCTCGCGAGCCTCCACCACTCACGCGCACGGCAAGCCGCCGGTTATGAACTACCTGGCCCAAACCCAGACCATTCTTTCACCAAGTTCCTCTACGACCAGGCCTTCTTCCAACTCATCAACGCTAACCATCTCAACGGAGCCTATACCGAAACGGACGCAATTGCAGCGCTCCACCTCACCAGCTTCTCGCTCCTCTCTGATGGTTGGACCAACTGGGTTTCGACCCTCCAGATCGCCCAGGATTGGTTAGCCTCCACCGGCATCCTGAACGAGGACAACCCACGCCTTTTCGTGGCGAATATGACCAATGGTAGCGCTTACGCCGCCAAGGCGACCATGGTACGTTTTTCCCACAGCCTTCGGCGGAGAAAAGAAACTTACCTTTTCGCATTGCGGTAGTGGCTCGACATCTTCTCGAGCGTTACGTTGACGCAGCCTCCGCGGTTCATGGAGGTCTATCACCGCATCTTCAAAGGCAAGGCCGCGTTCGGAACCGGCCACCTCGGGTCTCTATTTGAGTCCTTCACCGGATTCCCCGACGAGATCCTCTATGCGATCGCCCAGACGTCGGAACTTGCCTTTTGGAAGTCCCAGGAGTCGATGAATGGGACGCTCAGCACGAGAGAGTTGATCCGAAGAGGAGATGCGATTGAACAAGGCATTAGGCAGATTCAGGATACCACGGCAACGAACAGCGGCCTTTCGTTGGATCTAGGCTTGATTGCTGACCTCTCGCCCCTGATGGGTGGAGACTCCAACTCGGAATCGCAGTTCCTCAATGACGATACCCGACGCGGGGTTCGGGGCTTGTTCAAAGAGAGTGCCCTTCTCTATCTTCACACGACGCTGAGTGATCCCAACCCAGGTGGGTCTCGTTTCTTTTAGGGGCATGATCATCATCAGTTTCAAGGAACCGCTTGCTGATCCATGCCGTAATAACTGCGCAGGTGTCCACGAGATTTCGACTTCGGTCGCGAATATGGTTCAGCTAATTCAGCAAATGCCCGCCGCAGAGATTGATCAGACCATCGTCCTCCCGATTTATATCGCGGGGTGCATGACGGACAACCTGGTTCAACGTCAGTACCTCTCTGGTCGACTGCGAAGTCAAAACAGCCTCGGGAACCTTCTCCAGACGCGATCCGCTATGGAAAGCGTCTGGCGTAAACGAGACGTCCTCCGCCAGACGGGTGCGCTCGGCTGGGAAACCGTCGATTGGCGAGAGGGCCTCCGTGAAGGTTCCTCGAGTCTGCTCCTCGTATGAGCGCCTGCATGTCCCACCCACCCTCCCTCCCCTCATCCCCAACAAATCATTTATGGAAGCACTCGCCTTGTAACATTTTTCGTCGCATCGCATCAACACAACTCTCGTGGACTGCACTCTCTGATCCCATTTACCCTTGATATCCTATGCTTCGTTCCCGTTCCCCGGTTTCTGTTCGGTTATGTGGTCAATGTTTGCTCTGATCTTGGATATTTTTTTATTTGCCGACTAACCCCGGTTGCTTTTGTTGACCCCCATCTCATGTCTCCATCGCCTGTTTCTCCTCCCCGGTATCATATGTCCGTAGTAAGATTGTGGTCCTATCTGCTGAAGTATTAGATGTACTGTCAACGTTTGTGTAATGTCCCGTGAAAATTTAAATGAACATGCCAGTGTCTAGTTATCATCGTACCAGAGTGAGCGCGGTGAGCGGAGAATGCAACGGGAGGATCTGGGGAATCAAAGAGGAGAGATGGGGAAATGGGCGCCGATAGAGGATGGGGGTGGGGCAGGAGGGCTGAGAATGTCACGAGAATGGGCGCAGAGCATTCTCATTGGGAGGGGTGGCTCGGAATGGATGGGCCAAGCCAACGCGAAGCACGGGGCGCGCGGGCCGATTGACATTCGGAACATATGAAGGCTGAGCTGACATGGGCGGGATTACCCTACCATATATGGAAAGCGGGGAGGAAAATATCCGGCCCTTCCCCAGCCCCAGTGGGCGCGAGAGAGCTAATCCTGTAGGCAGCTGTCGGGCCCACGATCGCTGACCGCTCAAGAATCCACAGTGTGGTCGGGTGTCGAAAGAGGCCGGAGGAAGAGGATTCCCGACCGCCTCGGAATCTAAATTTTGACAGGTGGGGATTTTCAAACTGCGGATGGAGGGCGAGCGAGGAGGAAGGGAGGAACGGCTCCGAGGCTTTGATAACGGAAGTATTGAACGGTTAGGGTAGGAGGGAGGAGAGGGAAGGCCCCGCGTAGTGGTAGATGAGAGGAAGAGGAGGGAGAGGGAGAGGGGAAAGGCCGACTGACCGGAGAATGCGCCCAGGTGAGGTTTTTAACTGGGAAGAGCTGGGATTTTGTTTCCTTGGGCGCGGCCTTACCATCAACGGATGGGCGGCGAAATAATATCGTTCCCGCCCTACATTTCCCTTTCCAAGATGTGTCTCTCTTCCCCATCCTACTTCCCCTCACCCACCCCCCCCAACTGTAGTGTTTTGACGTTTTGTGCGCGGCTATAGAACCCAAGGATGTTTAGAATACCGAGGATCAAGAAAAAGATGAGCAATCGACCACATCGATCCCGGTTTTTCCCCCCAGTCTCACTGCACGTAAATTTCGGTGCGATTGCGCTCGCCTCTCGGGTGTTGAGTCGACCGGGCGCATTTCACAGTGGGACATGAAGGCAAGCTGACAGGCTGAGCTGCACGCACGCACCAATCCGCTTAATGGACTGCCGTAAGTGTGTGACCACTTCTGCTGCGGCTCTCTCACGAGTTTACCGGCACATACGGTCCACCGCGCACACATATCGGTCGATGACATCTTCCGACCGATGACGGCAAAAGCCATAATGAAGACTGCACGTGATTCTACGATCACGTGACTGTCGCGTGGCCGGAAATTGCCATCAAAGTTGAAAGTTCAACTTCTTTCATCCTTTTCCAACCGGACGACTCACTCCCTTCCTCTCGGTTACCGTTACCCTCCTCCACCCTTACTTGCTTGGCTCAGCTCGCAATGTTTAAGAGCATACTTCCTGGCACCTCCAAGAGGATATCCACCTCCGAGTTCATGATGTTGACACCTGCCATGGACGCTGAGTTGCCTGACCCAGTGGCGGGTAGGGACAAAGAGAATATCGAAGTGTACTCTTCAAAGGCGGTCCATCCAAAGTTGGCACCGGCCAGTAGGGTGCATAAGAGGACTCTCAGTCATGCCGCGCCCAAGGAAGACACCAACGTCGCTTTCGAACAACTCCTCGTGAGTGTATCATTTCCCCTCGCATTAATTAGAGCTCGCTTCTGAGCTCGGCCTCTTTTACTGCTGCCCGCAGGACGACCTCCAAATCCCGTCCACGATTAGACCAAAGCTTGCGGGTATGGAGTCATCCGTCAAAGCTGCAATGCTCAAGTCTTCCAAGACCATTGCTACTCCTCAACAACCACAAACAACCCGCGGCCTCCGTAGAGCCCACAGCATCGAATCCCTGGATTCATCCAAACCGGTCCGGGGGTCGGTCGACCACGACAACCTTTACCATAAGATTGCTGGTTACGCCTCGGGTAACCCCGCCCCCCATAACGATTCGGCGAGACCCGAGACCCGGCCGAGGGGAAAGTCGATCGATATTTCGAGACCCAAGTCACGAGCAAGGAATAGATCTACGGACGAAGGTGTGAAGGGGAAGGATAAGAAGGCTGTGAACAGTTGGACTCCTTCTAGGTTCTGCACGATCCTTGATACCACCCCCAGCGCTACCCTCGAGGTTGAGATTGTCAAGAAGCTGAGGCTTCATCTCCGTAATGAACCTGCCAGGTATGCATCCTTTCCGTTTGGGAGTCATCGACCGACAGTTGACCTTTGCCGTTCCAGCTGGACCGAGGAATTCCTTCGGGAAGGTGGATACGACTGTCTCCTCAGTCGCTTGAGCGAATTGCTGCAATTCGAATGGCGAGAGGAACAACACGACGATAAACTGCTCCATTCTCTCCTAGAATGTGTCAAGGCCTTCTCTACGTCCGCTGTCGGATGCGCCGCCATTCGTTCGACTTTCCCCTCGCCATTCCCACAGTTAATCACCCTCCTCTATTCCGACAAGAAACCTGGAGAGGTGACAACGAGACACTTGATAGTCGAGGTTATTCAACTGCTGTTCGATCTTTTCCCAACGGGCTCGTTGCCAAGCTTCAACGAACAAGAGCGCCGCCGAGAATTCTGGGACGATCAGGATCTGTTCACTCCTTCTTCTCCTCACAGTAATCTCGTTACTCTCCCACATCCTCACAAGAGCGTTTTCACTCTCCTCCGCTCGTTGCTTCTCACCCCTGCTCCACGAGCCGCTGAGGCCCCGGAAGTCCCCGTTACCCCTCACGAATTTATCGACAATCTACACAAGCCTAGGGTATACAAGGGGTACCTTCAGGAACTCTCCGATACCTGCAGAGATTACTTCTGGGTTTACTGTCATCCAAACAACACTATCTGGAATCTCCCAGAATGCGACGAGAGCAAGGTCGAGAGACCTCGGGCACCCGGGGGCATGACCGGTGGTGTCGAAGCCGAGGCTATGCGATACATGGTTAGCAAATCTCGCATCACTCCCCTATACCCTGCGTTTGAATGTATGCTGATGCTGTTGTGTTCTCTCGTCAGACCCTCCATTTCAAGTTCATCAACCAGCTGGCTGCCGTTGTGACCCAATTGAATATGCCTCGGGAGCATGAGCACTCTGCATACAACTTCCATTCAGATCTCTTCCTATCAGGTTTCGAGCGCATCATTATGGTAAGCCGCCCACCTTTTCGGCCTATAATTCGCTCCACACCGCCCGTCCCTATCTGTCTTTTTTCTCGCTATCAGCTTTGAAACTGACTGGCGGGCCGCCCGCACTTTGCATTCCGATCTGTCGATCTGTTGCTTTTAGACTGGGCGGAAAGCGTCGACTGTGTACTATCCGACTCTGCATCTTGAGATCGCGCGGTATGTGCAGAGTGCTGGCTTGGCAGGGTACGATATCCCGTGGGAGATCTCGAGGATTATTGGCCCCCCACCTTCCGCGATGTGTAAGCCTGGCGTGCGAAGTGCACCACCGCCCACGCCGAGGAAGTCATGGTCTGCCCAGAAGGGAAGGGGTCAGACGAACGGACCGCCCCCCCCAACGAAAGGGTGGGCGAACCTCAACGTGAACGGAGATGGGAACGGGAATGAGAAGGTCACTCCTGCGGGATTGTTTGATTCATGAAGCAAAAGGATTGGAAGGCTGATCCTGTTTTTTTTTCGGCACAGGATGTCGGATCGTGGTCTCGGTATTGGTGATGGTTCGTCGTGGCCCCCCAACCCGTGGCGGATGACGGTGCCAAAATGGTGAAGCCTGAAGCTTGAAGCTCGAAGGATGGTATTATTTGTTTAACCTGTTGTATGTTCGAGACCTAGACGCTTATGACTCTCTATGCGAACTTCCTCTCTTTTTATTCACTGTTCTGCTCGGCTATCGATGAAATATGATTCACATTTCTCTCGTCTGTAATAGCTTCTCGCCCTCGATGATTTGACCTCAGGACGGGGAGAGGTTGCACATGAACAACAGAATAGCCAGGCTCCGGATCCTCTCGCTGCCACCAGCCACGGTGATCAGGAATGGCACCACGGTCCAGTTGCTGAAAACCAACGTGGTGGCAACGGTTTAGTACTACAGTTTGCACGAGCGACAAGCAGATCGCCAGTTACCCTCAGAAATCTCATCCCCCCCGCAACGTCCCTAAAACTCTTCATCTTCACCCTCGGCTTCCGAAAAAACAGGACTCCATGACCCTTCGCTGTCCGTGCTCGGCCTTCGTGAATAACCAAACGCACTACGAACTAACCCCTTGATCTCATCAATCACCTCCAGAGGCATATAAGAGGAAGTTGAGACCATGAACGAAACGGTTTGATCGTCAGAGGTTTGGTGGCCGAGGTATGTCGTTATGTGACCCCAATCATCGTCGCTCAGGGTGATATCTTCCAGATGCAGAGATCGAAGTGAAGGGAGGAGTTTCGTGTTGGCGCGCGGTCCTTCTGGATTTGGCTGAAGGAAACCTTTTGACACCGTCACGCCGGAGAGGTGAAGTATCGCAATGTTCGGCATCGTCGTGAGTAGGTCCTCCATTCGGTTCGTGGGGAGGGTTGTATTCAAACCCACCGCACGCTCTCGGGGAGCGAATGCGATGAGGTCGAGACACAGGTTATTCAGCACGTCTGGAGGAGTTATTTCATCGAGAATTACTTTAAATTCCACAGACGGCAGCGGCTCTCTCCAAAACGTGGCCCAGGTATCGAGTTCGCCCACGACTTCGACATAAATGTACAGGTGACCGTGGAGGGAGTGGGCGCCAATCCCAAGCCCACCCTGTAGCCTATGATGGCGTCGGATATATTCTCGAATGTACGGTCCAGGGATTTGCGAAACGTCCTCTACCGTGGAATCGAGCGCAGTGATTGCCATGAGATCCAACGTTCCGGGGAGTGTTAGTCGGTCCAATAATCTAAAGACGCGATGGAGCTCTCCTGTCAAACAGAGCGTTTTCAAACGACCCAATGGTACTCTGGATTCTGACCCATCGCTGTCGTCTTCGGGGATTACAGCACTACCCACCAGGAGTTGTCGAAGGTTAGGGTTCGCAGCCAGGATCGACAATAACTGGGAGGTGGTTGGAGGCAATGCTGGCGAAGATTCGAGAACGTCGAGCGATAGGGTGGTTAGAAGTGTAGTCTGTCGCGCGAGTTGGTCCCACGATGGCATTTGCAAGAGTCCGTGGAGGAAGAGACTTCGCAACTGTGGGAAACTGCGCCGAGCGAAGAACTCTGAGACGTCCACACTGGGGCTCTCCCTGTTTCGCAAGTCAATCGACTCGATGGAAACGTGTCGAACGTCTTCGTCGTCGGGGGTTGATGAGGAATAGATCTCGGACAGGATGTAGACGCCGGCGGCGCTGAGATGGATTTGTCGTATGGTATCTTGCATGGCGCGATCCCTGAGCGCGTGCGAGAGGGATTCACAAATAGGGACTTTTGGGTCGTTTTTCCCGACCAGCACCAGGTCGACGGGAGCAACTCCAGGACGACGAGACCGTTCCTCCCAAACCTGTAACGTGTTGCCCCAGAGGCTCCAGAGCTCCGGGATGTTGGAGGCGACCTCAAACCAATGGTGGCAAACGAGGAGGAAGTTGTAAGACCCTTTCCGCAACCCGTGGAAGTGTGAGTCAGTCGATAGCGAATGGTCTTCCTCCCGACCAAGGCTCCAAATGAAGATGTATCCGAGGATTTCCGGGGGTACGCGTATGGATATGTTCAACGAGTTCCGGGTCCGTTTGAGTTTGATTATGTCTCCCTCGCCCTCCTCTATCTGCTTCTCCAATGCTCTTATCGAATCGATGTTGACCTCACGACCCATTCTGATGCCAAAAGAATGTCAGGTATTGCATAATGCTTGGGAATGCGTCACCTTACACCAATAAGGATGCTTGCTCTTGACTTCGGGGGGCCGACGGTTCGTCATTGTAGGAATGTGGAGGCAGTGACATCGCTCGTTGATCGTTGTGGATAAAACACGGCGATGGTATTGACGACCGAGGAACAACAGAACGACGTTCTGGGAAGCGGGCCTTCTCACTGTCAGCAGCCACAGAAGTCACAAATGGCACCGCACCGCACTGCAGTGCGTTCAACTACTGCTGACTACATGAAGAACCGACAGATCACCGCTCATCCTCAGTTTCCCCACCATCCTCACTCTCCCCATAATCCTACTCGTCTTCCTCACTGTCCTCCTCCTCCTCGTTTTCCAACCAACCACATTTGCAGAGAGATCCTTCGCTCTCCGTATCCGAGTTCGGACGATAGGTGAACTCTTCGACTAGATTCTTTATCTCTTTCGCAACCCCTGGGGGCAAATAAGGAGAACGACCAGAGACCCGTAATGAGATGAGTTGATCGTCAGA
>Ga0307517_10011091_pt1 | contig 12520 bp, 16 predicted proteins | sample 23_EM_MG_FD_194515 | JGI IMG/M metagenome (GOLD analysis project Ga0307517, IMG submission 194515) | Populus trichocarpa ectomycorrhiza microbial communities from riparian zone in the Pacific Northwest, United States - 23_EM | ecosystem: Host-associated > Plants > Roots > Unclassified | place...
TTGATTTGGGTTTGGGCAGGTGGTTTGTTTTTTCCTTTGACACTAGGGACTGCAGTCGACTGAGGCTGAGCAGGTTTGACAGGAGGCTCGTTGGGGATGTTTGGACCGACAGCATAACCCATCTTGACAGGGTCATCCCAACTCTTCTCGATCTGCTCCCTCTCCTCCTTGTTTTTCTCTTTCTTCTTTTTCTTCCCGCTGGTACCAGCTCCATTTGTCGCGTTTGCGTTTGCCTTTGACTTGGGAAGGATGGTATTAATGTCGCTCAATGCGCTGGTGTCGTTGAAGTCCAGCTCGACGACATCGTCGTCAGATGGCCTATCGTCCAGTGGTTGACGGGGGTATGGCCACAAGTCCGAGTCAGGTTCGAATGGCACAAGTTTGCGCGGAGTCCCAAGCGCAGGCTTAGCCTTGTCTGTCGGGGTAGAAGAAGTTTCGGCTGGCGTGGTGCCATTCTGTAGCTTCCTTGGTGCCCCTGTCTTGAGATTCCGGTCCTTGGGCTGTTGCGAGGGGGAGGAGGCGGGGATCCCTTTGAGGGCCGGCCTGGGGGTGGTGTCTCCTTGAATTCTTGGTGTTGTTTGAACCTCATCCGAGCTGGTCGGGACACTATGGAATGAGAACGAAGGGACGGAGGATTGTTTTCCCTTGGAGAAGGAAGTGATCGCACTCCGCGTCGCCTCGGCGAGAATGGAGTTGACATTGGAGGTGGGATACTCGATCTCTTCAGAGCCGCCTTCGCTGTTTGATTCGTTGTCGCCTTCGTAGCGGTAGGTGGTGATATTTGTAGAAGATGACGAGACGCTTCCACCCGGGCTTGGCGCCATACCCAATAGAGCTGATATGACGCCCTGGTTGAGCACTTGGGGTACGGTGGAGGCCGTAGGTTGGGGAGAGACTATCTGTAGAGTGGGGGCGGATGTTTGTGCATGACAAGTGTCGTTGGAACCATTGGGGTGGTGTGGGGTCGCAGATGCAAATATGGAATCCAAAAGGGCCAAACTCCGGTTGGTGGTGCTTGAGTTCGCTACAGATCGGGTTTGCAGTCTGTTAATAGGTGCAGGTGTGCTGGTGGAGGGACTCTGATCAGACAACGCGGCGGCAAACAGACCATCGAGTGTGATCCCTTGCTGTCCGTATTTTCCAGGGTTCGGGGCTGATAATTCGGACGGTTCTGGGGCGAGCTTGTAGAATAACTTGTCGATTTCGGACATAGATGTGTTAGCACTGGTTGACTGGGAGCGGTTATCCTGCTTCGATGAATGCGCGATCGAGATCCTGGCCCTTGTGACTACGACAATGAGACAAAGGAGAATGATGTAGGGGAGACAGGTGTTACCTTCTGGTGTCTGCTCCGGGGAAGAATCGTTGGATATCCTGAAGTGCGGGTTTGGTGGTGGGGGACGATCAGGACCGTATCTAAACTGTTCGGGGTATGGTTCACCCCGTTTGATGTAGTCGTGCAACCTGTGGATATTTTGAGGATCAATTCAACTTGTGGATGTCCGAGGGATCTAACCTCATAAGAACGTCTCTCATCGGCTCCCTAGAATCCGTATCAAGCGTCCAGAGACCAACAGTGATAGCCCTGCCTTTGTGCTTGTCCGTCGCGAGTTCCGGATCTGTGTCTCGATCGAGGGGCAATCCGAGACGATGTGCAGTGTAGTCTGGATAGCATTTATACATGAGATAATCACCCAGAATATTCATGTCGTCCTCTGGGTACATTCGTTGGATGTAGTCGTCCATCCCCATACGATTGAGGATGTAGAACCCGTACGGCGGTTGTGCATCCCTGCGTACCAGAACACGTCACGAGAGTTGAAAGCCCAGACGACAACACACACACACCTCTCGTACAAGAACATGCTCCCTTCGTATCCTTTCTTCTCCCACTTTTCTCCGTTGTAGTGGTACAGGCAGACATGGCTGAACTGGTCAAAGATTGAGACAATCGAAGAGTCCCGACGACGCAGAACTTTCAGGTTGTGGTCATATCGCGAGCTAGGGGACATCCCTGCGGCTGTAGGGATGGGAGATTCGTTGTCGACAGAGCGGAGTTGGTTCGCGTTCGCGTTCCCCGCATTATTACGGATGATCTGGGTGATGTTTGCATTAGAACCGGAGCGCGCACGTCTACCCATGGCTTTGTATTTGTTGATGGAGGGTGAAAGTGGCGGGGGTGGTCGCTGAGCAGAGGTTTGCTGCTGCCGGTCTGTATTGTGGCTGGGAGGTGGGAGAAGGAACTAGGGGGTTTACGATCGCCGGCGTCTTTACACATTCCCCACTACCATCGGAACCTGTAAACCAGGGTAGGGCTAGACCAAACCGGTCACTCCCAGCTGGATCTCGAAAAATGCGTATATCGGGATCAATTCGAAGCGGTAGCATCATGATTTTTGGGCCGCCGAAAAATCTGGCATAATTTGGTAGGTCTACTGGGACAGCCATCCTGATCACAACTTACAGCCGCGTCGCTGGCCGCAGACGCCGCCGCCACACCCGACACGACTGGTTTTCGTGCTCCAGCTTCCCACCACGGTGTATCCCTACGCCAGAACCGCTTCCGTCATCATCTCTCGCGTAGCTCATGCTTTGATCTTTGGGGTAACTCCGCCCACCGCGGGAACGGAGATCACAAACCACTCCCTCCGAGTGGCTGTGTTTTAGCTTTCTCGGTTTAAAAATACTGAGGACAAGCCAAGGGCGATTCGGACGTGGGCATAACTGAGGATAAATCATTATTGATGTGATATTTCTATACTACCTACGGAGAAGTTTCGATACCATCGATTTGTGTGGGGGAAAGGGAAGGGCATTTCGTGGGGGGATGCAAGGGGACATGAAGTTGTCAGGCTGTCGATATCAAACCGACACCCATAGGATTGGAGGGGAACGATAGAATGCCATACAGTGGGCTTTCGATGACACTTACGGCCAGAGGTGACCACTGGTTAGGACGAATTGTTCTATGAGTCGAAGATGGCACCGTAGGCGGGGATACCACGGGAAGTGAGTCCGTACACCAATTTCTCGGTCAGGTACGGGTTGGAAATGACACCGACAGCCTCGGCATTGAACTCCTTGACCATCTTGAGGGTAAGCTTGACCAGGTCGGGCTTGCCATGCTTGCGGGTGTCATAGAGGACAGCATCGGGAGCGTATTGGAGGATCTGGTCGACGAACTCATTACCGAAGGTCTCCCTGACATTTGGCGAGGTCCAAAGCAGGCGGACGGGAATACGACCCTCGAAGATGGTGTTAGCGCAGGGGCCAATACCGGAACCGGTGGCGACGAGGATCATCCTGCGGAACATGGGGGCGACCCTCAAAACACCATTTGTGGGGAGACCACGGACCCACAGCTTAGTCGGGGGATTGTCAATGATGTTGGAGGTCCAGTCACCAGCTCGAGAGACGATGAGGGAGAACTCGTTCTTGGTTGGCTCGGGGATGGTGGCGAAGGCGTGCCATTCCTTGAGAGGGGAGTGGGTGATACGGATGGCAGTGCCGGTGTCAGGGCGGGCTATGATCGGACCATGTCAATACCGTGATAATTGGGTGAACACGAAGAGATGACGTACTGTAGTTGAAGTACAACCTGGTAGCGTGCCTGGAGAGAGTGACAGCGCGGACGTTGACCTTACGGAGACGGAGCCACGGGAGAACGATGGAAGTGGTAATGATGCACTGGAGCCAGAAGGCGGCGTTATGCTTGCACGCGTGGGGAAGGGTTTCGCCAGGCTTGCGACCATCGTTGATGAAGAGAACAATCTGGGCCCAGACCAAAGCCAAAGCGGTCCACCCGAGGAAACGGTGAGTCCACTCGAAGGAATCGTGGAGCTTGTTGCGCATGGTGGGGTAGGCGAAGACGAGCATCACCAAAAGTAAGCCCAAGATAACCCAGGAGATGACAACGGTGGCAAGAGAAATCTGTATCAATTGTTAGCGGTGGTCTCACAATCTGGGGTGGGGAAAACCTACGGGAGACAGGCCATGGATGTATTCACGAGTGCCCATAGCGACAAAGAGAATCAACCAGATTGTACCAGAAATACCACAACCAGAGTGCACTGGAATTGACTTTAATGGAGTCATAACATTGGATGGGAAGACGAATACTCACATCCACCAATATGGAAGATACGAGCGGAAATCCTCCTGATGGTGAGAGGGGCGGACTGGGGCCAGGCCGTGAAGATCTTGAAGAGGGTGTTGATGACATATTCTTGGCGCATCAAGATGGAGACAAAAAGATTGGAGATGATAGCGTAGGCGATCTTGCCGGTGTTCGCCTGGTGAGTCGCCGTGAGACCGATGAATACAGACATGTTGGCCGCGAAGGTAATACTGAAAAGCCTTCGGTAAACGGAGAAGAACAGATAGCGGAGATTCCGGACGGGCTTGGAGTGCCTCTTCTCGATATACTCTCCATCGAGATAACCCTCCCAATAGAGGGCTTTCTCTTTGTTGGAGATATCTTCTGAAGAATTGTTGGAGGAAGCAGGGGCCGCGATAGTTTCCTCGGATCTCGTAGCAGCAGGGAGTGTGATGACTTCTGGTTTATGAGCGGCTGGTTGTGGGGCGGCAATGATTTCACCACTGAATGGAAGAGAGGTCAGCGCTGAGGGATCTAAAGAGCGCCAAAAGAACCCTACTCACCGGGGAGGTGATCCCTTCTCGCTCGACATCTTGGATACTTGAATTAAAAGGTATTAAGGAAAAGAGTATTAGTGTGTGTAAGATACACTGAGGGAGGGTGTTGGAGAAAACTACAGCAAGCACCTCCCAGGTTATATATCATTCCCCTCGGGTCCATGATATGGGCTCAGGTTGCGCCCGCCCAGGGCCCCACTAGACAGTAGCACGCTGTTGATCGGTCCTAATCAGGAGGGCCGACGGTGCCAAGGAAGGTACAACCATAAACCAAGCAGTGGGAGCGCCGGAGCGAAGTTCTTCCAAGTCGGGAATCCCTCGTCGGTTTAAGGTACGAACGGAATGGGGTCCCAAAACCGTGACACGGGGACACGAGACGAGGTTCCTGAGCTGGAAAGTTAAGATGCCAAGCGGCATCGTCGAACCTATCACTGTCAATTTGTTGATACCAGATCAGACATGTGCACGGCTGACCTGCTATCCTTTGTGAGTGGGTTATGTTCACTTCGACCGTTGTTCGAACGTGATGGTAGCAGGGGGAGGGATGACGTGGGGAGGCGTAATACGCCGCCGACGTTACGCACAGAGCTCCTGGGTACCCTGACGGACGGTTTGTGGCGTACGGGAGATCTGAGCCTTGGGAAGATCTTGACCAATAGACCCGGTTGTTCTCGATGTGGATCCTCAGTTGCATGCTCTTCGCTTCTACGATTTGCCCGTTCAACGTAACCCCAGCACTGGCAAGAGAAACAAGCCAGTCGGGTGAACGTGGCGCCGGAAGATCAACAGGGACCAAAATGAATTGAGCGCGGATCAGTTGATGAATAGCAGGAAAAGGCGACACTTGTTTCGAATCGAGGGGTAGCCGGTAGAATGCCGGGTTGGAAAAACGTTGTCTTCCATTCACGTGACCGGTATGCGGGGATAGTGGTCAAGGGGAAGTCGGCGGGCGGAAGGAACAGGCGTTATCGGCCGAGGATCGATGGGCGTGTGTCTAGAACAGTACCGTCGGGCCAAGGTGTGGTTAGGACAGCCCCCAGAACGAAATGGCCGTTGATGTCCTAAGAAACTCCGATTGTAGGGTGGATCGAACTACTCCGGGACCAGACAGATGTTTGTGAGAAAGTCTGACGGCGAATAAAGAAGGGGATAGTTTGTGGGTGATCCAAAGTGTTCGCCCAGCCCGAGAAAACGGCAGGCTGAGCAGGCGGAGGATAAACAGTGTTAGACCTGGCCAGTGCGGGTGACAACACGCTGGAACTCAGTGATGCGACCAAGACGCTGGGTCGTTCCCATACATAGTCCGGAATGAGTCAAGGTGCAGAATAAAAAGAAACCCCAGCTATCGGCGATTGAGAACGGACTCTTAGTTAACCAGGATATATTCCAGGCCGACGGGCGTGTCAGCGCGCCCTTCCCCCCCATACCTCGTCCTCTCTTTCGGTTTTCAACGTCAGTGACGAACAGCGATACCCAAGAAGCGACTTCCAACACAGGATGGTCCCACGACAGGAACGAACGCAATCGAGTATCGAGAACCCACCCGGAATCGACACGAGCCAAACCCTGTGGCACGACAATAGTGGTCGACTAGTTTCGGGTTCACCTGTGGGGGGGATCTGCGAGCATGGTACCGAGTGCTCTCCTTCAAACGTCACGTACCCCCGGGGAAGATCTGCGTGGGATGTCGATGCGGCCCCGCACCAGGCCCTTGGATCGAACGCGCATCAGTTGAGGTGAGTGGGTCTGTCCGTGTTCCGTCCAAACAAACTCGTCATTAGACCACGATCATCTCGCGGGAATCGCTCGGTCTACGAGCGGCTACAGAGTATACAATCCGAATGCCGTGTACCAAAATGTGCGCGTGGAAGAATAGGATCCGGGGTATGGTCATCGCTGGATATCAATATCATCACCTCCTCCGGGTCGACATGGACCTGCCCCTCGTCACGGTCTCCTGAGCCTCCGCTCCCGCTTTCAACTTCTCCTCCCTCGCTTTAATCCTTTCAGATTGCCGCACTGACCGCCCTTTAGAATCGACTTTGGAAGGAAAAGGTCAATCAGACACGCGGACGGACGCTCCAGCAACAGGTCGTGACTTACCAGTTCCATCCAGCATCGGAAAGTCAAGTTCCATCTTGTCATTGTCGAGGTCGTCCTCGATCGACGTCAGCGGAGTGAGCGGGGCTTGCACCTGAGGCGACAGGTACCTATCGTGCACAAAGCCCGAGCTCCTCTCGCTGTCTGAGGGCGACGGAAGATTACTTTCTCCACTCCATCCAGCATCTATACAAGGTTCGCATGCCTTGGAGGATACAACGGTGACCGGATTCTTATCCGTCTTCCCGTTCTTTCTACACCAACCGAAGATGAATGGAGTGGGAGGGGCTCGTTCCCGGCTACCCTCTCGCCACTTGTGCATCCTCGCCATCTCCCTATCCCGCGTTTGGATGTAGTCTTTGCATTCTCTGTCTTCCCCTCCGCGGCTGAACACATTATGACACGTGGGGCATTCGAAGAATATTGGTTGGTAGTGGCACATCGTGACGAGGTCGTAAGAGAGGAGGAGGGGTGACGATGGAGTGGCAGGCTGTTGGTATCGCTGACCGCCATAAGCTCCTTATATACCCGGTTCCCATTCCAGCGAAAGCTCAGGGCTGGCCGTGGCTGATGCAAAGGTGTCGACCGTGTTGCACAAAGAAATGGCCTGATCTAGCCATACTCCTAGACATGCCGAACATGACCAATTGAAAACCCACGGGGTGGCTAGCATGCCGGTAGCCACGCAAACAATAGAACCCTCTCACAGGAACACGAGCGAACAAAGGCGCGAAGAGAGCGAAGATGAGAGGCGCAGTCTGATCAAACCTTCTGCTAGGATCTACAGGCGCCCATGTCCTTTTGTTCTAAAGGAAGTTGACCCCAATCCCGACCTCTAACCCTCTCCGGTGACTATCACTCTTGCTAGCAACCAGGGGCACACCGAAGTTCACCTCTACTCTCAACGGATCGAATCGATAGACTATTCCCAATCCGGCGGATATTGATGGCCGGGTAATGGACTCCTGCACGTTTACGGCAAGCGATTTGTCTAACACGAGGGGCGATTAGTGTGACCAATAGAAATGGAGGTGGCGGGTATGAGCTCACTTTTGTCAATGTTGTCTAGTCGCCCGGCATTGAGGAATAAATGGGTTTTTACCGGCCAGTGTGGCTTCTTCGGAAAGTCTGAGATTAAGCTCAGACCAGCGGCCCAATATAATTCCCCGCCGAGGGAATCCACTATACAGACAAGTAAGTTCCGGAATGAGATGGCAGGGAATGGAGAACAAATCCCACCTCCATCTCGAGGTCCCATGCTATTATTCCGGAACATCCGCACGTTCGTGGATCCTCCCAACTGGAACCGATCAGAGAAGTAAGTGGGACGGAGCAAACTCCACAGTACTCCGGCCCGGGTCGAAAAGGACAAGCACTACCAGAATGGAGATGAGGACCCGGCGACAAAAAGAGAGGTGAAACGAGTTACGTACGGCGTTAGAGGCAATCTTTCGCGAGATCACCGTTTCCGATTGGGCCTTGTAGAACGAAGCGTCGCCACCGATTCCAGCAAACTCGTGCGACAGTTTCACGTACTCTCCCTTGGTCGCCATGATCGGGTTGTCGCGAGTATCCCTCGTCCAATTGTGAAATATTGAAGATTTGCTGGAAGTACCGGTGGCTTGTCGAATGCTTGGTTTTTTGTCAACGCTCATTGCAATCTCAAAAGCGCAGTGGTCTACCTCATAGAAGCGGTGGATGTGAGGTGTCCAACGTGGCGTAGAGCAGCCTCGTACCCGAGCTCGTGTGACCCATTGCGTTCTGTCTGTATAGAGAACAAGGTGTGAATAGATGTGGATAGGTACGAGAGATAACTCTAACCTAGCTCACCCTGATAGTCGCTCTCAACCCTCTCAGAACCTCTGAAGAACTAGCGAACGCAGAGTTGTCACGTTCCATTCCGAAAACCGACAGAGCGCCATGTGTTGAGAGGGTTGGATCAAGCGGAGCCGTCAACGCAGCATGGAAAGACCTTCTGGTTTGAGTGCCAAAGGACAATTGGCCTTCCAAAACCTCTGCGCCTCCGAAAACGTTGCGCAGGCGGCCCACGACACTCTGAGAGGAAATCAGTCACGTCAATGACATCACATTCACGGAGAACCCCACGCACCGCGCTGCCTTCTTGGTTTCCAAACTCCGTTGATGTCTTGAGCTGCAAACGGCCCCTCTCCTTGGTCTTGAAGACGAGGTCCACATCCTGCGCGGGCGCGGTTACGTCTCGGGTAGGCTCAAGGCCTGCGTTCACGTAGTGGAACAGGCCTGTCTCCTGTAAGGTGTGTCCAATGTTACGGGTGGCGAGCAGCACAGATTGCAGGGTAGATTCGTCGCGGGAATAAGGGTTCCCAATGTGGTGTCTGACAATCGAACCAAGGAAGGACTCCCTGGTACGGTCTGCGCCCTCAATGCGCACTGACGCGATGCGTAAAGGAGTGGAAGAGTTATTTTGGATCTGAAAAACGCGAGATGGAATCAACTCTACAACAAGCAGCGATGCGCGAAACGCGTACAAGTTCAGTCAAGTGCATAACGGAAGACTCGTATTCCCCCCGAAGTTTCCTGGCGATCCGCTCTTCCTGCCATTTCCGAATCTTCTCCAAGTCGTCTGGCTCCGGCTCCTTGTCTGAGGGGGAAGAGGTATTGACCAAAGGAGGCCGAAGTGGGGGGGCTTCGACCTTCTCGTCGAGGTTAGCCATGTGTAAAGGATTGGTCGGGAGGTTAGGTGTTCGGAAGGTGTGAGGCCGCGGAGTCTATTCCGTCTTCCGTTCCCACGATTGCAACGGATTTGGTGTCCTTCCTTTCCAGGATCATGGCGGTCTCTGGCGGAGACAGGATCTCTCCTCCACCATATTTGACAATACGCGCCCTGCTGCGCCGGCTCGGATCCGCCGAGATCGCTTTATGCGCACCGGTGAGGTGCCTGTATCCAATTTATTCTCTGGGCGCCGTCGGGTTTTCGATGCTCAGCCCCATCACGGCACTCAGTAGATGATCCCAGTCCCGTTATCTCCCCAGCGCGCGAATGTCGGAGTTCGCCACATACGCTGTGTAGGTGGCGCGCGATGACGATAACAAAACTCCGATGCTTGACCGAATGAACGCGGCTCCCCTCCGTAGTGCACTCTGTCGTCTATATTCTGAGCGAGTGCGATCACGGCTCTCCTGCGATATGTATATATTGGTTAGGGTCACAAGGGCGGACCCATGCCTTGTGTTCCTCGTCACCCAAATTGCCAAGCCTGGGAATCGCAATTACCCCGTGTCCATTCCAACCGTCTCCCGTGACACGATTTGTATGGATTCTAAAACAAGTTACGATTGAATCTGGGACCAAAAAGCGACTCGGTGGATGCACGCAAGATAGACGCTTGAATTCAGGCGCTCCGAGCTAACTGCGTTGAGTGGGAGCGCGGGTCTGGATGTGCCAGGTGCTGATGAGGAAAACACGTATGCGGTTCTTTGGTTGAAGCCCGCGTGTGAGATAAATCGGTTCTCTTGATCTGCCTACACACGAAATGCATCTAGATATCCATTCTCACTTCATTAGCGCCTGCCTTCGAAATTCCCATCTGTAACCTCCTCTGCACGAGCCTAGAACGACCAGTTTATTCCGCGGAAACAAAGGAAGGCGCCGTCACGCACCTCTCAAAGAGATCCAAGACTGCGACACCCTCGAAGTGGCCTGGGACCCAGGTGCTCAGTGGACTGGCACCAGGCTCGTATGTGGCTTGGCTAACGTATAGTAACAACCCCTCGGACTGTACTTGTACCTCTATCCGCCGCACACCGGTACCGGTTGTTGAATGTGCGTCGACCTGCATCTCACCCTCTGCAACGCTCGAGGGGGGCGGACGGCGAGGGATTATTGAAATTGTTCGAGGAGATCTCGCCAAGGGGATCACCGTCGACAAGAGGTTGGGCAGTGATGTATCGGAGTGATAGGGTATTGGGGCGAACGTCATGGGATACGGAAACGCAGTGGGAGATGTTGTAGCACCTTCACCATTTGGCTGGGCTGCGGTCCACGCAAGCTCGGAGATCGTATTGGGATTTGTCACGAGAAGCTCTTGCATCCGGGTGTCCCGCCACCAAAACCTAGAAAGGAGGTCAAGCGGACAATTTCACTTGCAGCGAGGGAGATTGCCTACCTAAACGAGGTCTCGCAGTCCCCTATGTCCTGGCCCTTCCACTTGATCACGTCCAGGACATGCAGAATGCCGTTATGGGTCCAATTCTGGTCAAGGATACAGTCCAGGATTGTATTTTGTGGAAGGATCGAAGGAAAGGCAGGCAACAGGTGTTTCCCCACCAATCGGGACCGCAGAACCGTGTTTGGCACTGTACGGTTACCAGGGGGTGTCAGTCCAATCGGATATCTCACCGATGGCCAGCTTCGTACCGGTACCCGCAATCCCAGAAGAAGCGTAGGTGACGGCCAGACACCTTTTCCCCATAGGCACTCCGGAGATGACAATCCATGCCCCCGTGTCGAGATCATCTGGCAGTCCGTCCTCGGCGTCGATCTGTGGATTCAATGCTGATCCGGGGTTGAGTTCGAGCAATTCAGCATACATGCAACGATCAGCCCATTGGTTCTTTTTCTGTTTTGCGCCGGTCGGGTTTTGGGGTGGTTCGGCGACAGTCAATGAGGGCTGTGGTTTCTGTCTGCGTTTCGCTCTCTTCTTTTTACTGCGAACAGCTGATGATTGAGACGAGGTTTGGTGATCAGACTGCTGGGTGGGAACACTCCCTGTTGCAATCACGCCAGCATGGGGGCTGTCCAACGGCTGCTGATCGTGATTGTTCGAGGGGGAGGACGTCTCTGGAGAGAGATACGGGGCGAACTGGGAGATCCCCTCGCGAATGATCTGGGGAGGCTCATGGTTCTCGTCGTCCTCGTCGTCGGAAAGTCCGAGATTGAGATCGGATAGAATGTCCAGTTGCCGCGCGGAGTCGTACCGCTGTTCCCTGCGCTTTTTCATCAAACGAGGATAAGCGGGGGGTGTCTAAGGCGTGGCCGGAGGAACGTCACCGACACGTCTCTGATCTTCCAAAGCCTTACTTGATTCCTCAGTGATTCCCTCTGCGATGGGTTTGTGGTGAATGTTGGAGACGCACCTGGGCACGACGGACTGCCTGGGATGCTCTGGTGCTCGTGAGGGAGGCGGGAGGGGATTTGAAAGACCTTCTGTCGGTAGGCATGTGTTCCCACGTGTGGCGAGTTACAGAAAAGAGGCTTGTCGGATATAAAATCCGGAGGAAGCCGTCGCCAGTCCCTGGTCACGAACGAGCGGCAAAGGGGGTTCTTCCCTTCCCCTCCCCCTTTTCCACGACGACGACGACGACGACGACGGCTGACGGCCCTGTCGTGCACAATCCAGTAATGACCTCGGGCCCACCCCCATCCACAACTCCGGCCCCGACCTCGGGTAACGGGGAAGAGTCCGTTCTCAACAATCCTCAGCAGCTCCTCGCCTCCGAAAACCTGGGGAATCTGACAGCATCCGCTCGCACTTCCCGGACGCGGGTGGATCTTCTTCCAAACTCTCCTCCGAGAGAAATTACGACAGCGGCCCCGTCGATTCAGGACGAGGAAGGGAATGCGACCCCGCCCAGGGAAGAAGCCATGGCAGAACCCATGATCTCCCTCACCATCCTCGTTCTTTCCGGAGACAGGAAAAAGTTTACATTCCATCCGGACACCACTGCCGGCAGAGTCAAGGAGATGATATGGAGCACCTGGGATGCCAGTACGTCACCAACGCCACCC
>Ga0307517_10011092_pt1 | contig 12518 bp, 13 predicted proteins | sample 23_EM_MG_FD_194515 | JGI IMG/M metagenome (GOLD analysis project Ga0307517, IMG submission 194515) | Populus trichocarpa ectomycorrhiza microbial communities from riparian zone in the Pacific Northwest, United States - 23_EM | ecosystem: Host-associated > Plants > Roots > Unclassified | place...
TGAGAAGAATGACAATGGTGTCACGGTGCGCATTCAGGAATTCCAGGACCTGTTTTGACGGTCAGGCAAGCGTCATGAATGGTCGATTCGGCAGTTATCTACACACCTGTGAAGTGGCGGTTTGGTGTGAACCGCCCAACGTCATTAACACTCCGTTGATGAGTTGGAGGGTAGGTACGAATAGTTGATGATATCGTTGGATAGCGGATGGGAGAAGGCTGCTCTGATCTACACAGAACGGCCGGTTCAACAGTGCAGCGTGAAAGATACAGGTCCAACATACCAACGAACATCTGGTCAGTTTCTGGTCGGGCATCAAGATAGTCGCATTGGCTGAGGACGGTGATGATACGAGATTCAAGGAGCCTTTCTGCCCCTTGCCTAGTTTGCGAAATCTGTATCAACAGCGACATCTTCGTTTCATACACGTAGAGTGCATTAAGATCGTCTGTGGATGAATGAGTGTGCATAGACAATCTCAGCAGAAATATGATCTACCTGGGTCTGGCTTCAGCACTCCTTGCAGGCGGACATCGGACTCTTTTAATCCATACACGAAGTTGGAAAGAATCCCATGGCGGGTCAGCGCAGTCAAGATTGAGGACTGTTTCTCCGTTCGGCATAGATACACCAACGAATCCAACAACATAAATGCGACCGTTTTCCACACCTCTGTCCCATCGATGGCATCTCGGGCGATAGTTGCCACGAGTTTCTCGATCATGGTCTTGATGATGGCAGCGCTCCCGGATACGAGCGAGGCGGAAGACTGGCGGGTCGACAGCGCAAGCTGCTTCCCACCCCCAAAGTCAAAGTCCTCTCTGCTGAGGGAGAGAGATAACGAAGAGAGGGAAAGCTGCTTATGGGAGGAGACTTCCATGACTCGCTGTTTCCCATTGGTGATCAGGTGGAGGTAGTTGATAAGCGTGGCGTACAAATTGCCGCGCACAAACTGGTTCCGGCTGGAATCCAACACACAATCGAGCGTCGAGCGCAACAATGAGTAGAGTCGCTCCGACGGCAGGGAGGCACTATCCAACTCCCCACCGTCAGATTGGATGATTGCTTGATGTTGTCTGTCCTCACGCAACTTGGTGATGGTAGATAGGAGGGCCGCCGAAAGGAGCATTGCTGTTGGCGGCTGTACGTTTGGGGATTTGAGAATGGTCGGTAGGACGTGTAACAAGTCAAAGAGCATATTTTCCCGACGCTCTTGTGGAAGATAATTGAAACACTTCACCAAAGCCATATCGAGCAAATTCCTCCACGACTCGTAGCCTTTGGTTACCGCGTCGTGAACTTGTCGACGGTGATTCTCCACTACACAGCTCTCCAAGATGTAGTTGGTCTCTGCCTTGAGTTGTTCAACGTGCGTAGGGGTGACCAGTTGACCCTTGGCGTGGAGAACACGGCGCGCCGTGGTGAGAAGTTCCAGAAGTATATTCCTGTCGATGATCTCGGATCCGTATTGGTCGATTCGCGTACAAGCCTGGAGATTCAGTTGGAGGAACTCGATCTGAATGGGTTTGGCGATCAAACTGTCGAACCAATCGAAATCGAGGGAATGCAGATATTCGATAATTCGGAGATTGGACTGGCCAACCTCTTGGAAATTTCGGCATGGCTCATCAATAGGCTCGTCCTCGTCGTCTGTGTACCCGTCGTCGTGGCTGAATAGTAGGTCCAAAAGTTCCGAGACGCCTTTGTTGTGGGCCTTATTGGTTAGAACGTGGAGTTCCAACGCAACCAGAGAGAACACCGATGATCGTAGTCGCAGGAAAGCGGAGAGTGCATCGACTGTCGAGGCAACCCGGGCCTCATCTTTGTATATGATTTCAACCGGGTTGTCATCTTGAACGCTGGGGACTTTGAATGGGATCGCTTTGAGGTGTCGAGCAAAGAAGTCCTCGCGTGTCCGTAAGTACCTCATGCTGAATTCGGCCGTTCTGGGATGTTCGCACAGTTGTTGGACAACTCGATAGCAACGCTCAGCGAGCCCAGGCAATGTGACGAAAAGTGGTTCCAATTGCGAATCGACCGCGCGTCCTTTCCCTTTGAGTTTTGGGATACCTGAGTTGAGTAGGTCCAAGATGGAATGTATACAGCTCCTTCGGGAACCAAGGGCGTGAGGATCTTGTATTTGTTGGTCGGAGGTTAGGCCACCGAAAAGGAGGAAATGGGCCGTGTTGGGGTAAGGACGATCGGGAGATGTGTTGGCGAGGAGGAAGTCAAGGATCGCAAGCCGGGTAGCCTGGGGGAGGACCTCTGAAGGACCTTCGAGATCCGGAGCGCCAGCGCCAGTGTATTGCTCGGCAGTCGTCTCTGTCTGGATGACATCGTCGAACACTTCTACATCCATGGCCCTCTGGTACCCGGCTAGAATCCGCTCCGAATCGGCACTCCGATCGATAATCGCATTGAGGTTGTGGATGTTCGTGGATGATGCAAGGCAAGAGAGGATCTTCACGGACAAGAAAGGCATTTCCGGGTATTGAGGGTAGAGAACATATGCAACAATCGCGGGAACGGTCTGGGCGGAGAACGTCAAAGCCTGGTCGAGGCGAGTGAAGTACGAGCGGGTGTGCACGGTTCCGACGAAGGGTGAGCTATCGAACTCCGAGAGGGTAGGGACCAGGATGTCGAGGAAAATGTCTTGAATCTCCAGCACGCGAAGGATGATCCTCAGGACGCGGATCATTGTGGTCTGGAAGTAGTATTCCTCCTCCGCAAGTCCTTTGTCTAACCCCTCTATGCCATCGACAATGTAGGTCAGGAGCGTCGTCTGGAGTGGAGTGGAAGACAGGATCCGTTTCGTGATTTCGTATCCAGGATGGACCAGTAACGGGATGAGAGCATCTCCCTTGAGTTGCAGTTCTTCCACAGGCGAAACGAGAGACTCAAGAGAGTAACTGGCCAGACACCGTTCTATAAAGCAGAGACAAAGATCATTCGTCTGCCACCTGTCCGACGGCTTGGCGTATTCCCTATTTGGAATCTTGGAAAATACGTTGTTGACCACGAACGAAACGAAGGGACCGATGCCGGGCAAACGGTATTGCTGACCCAGCGTTTCCGGAATAGTATTGATCACTTCCGCTTCTGATAATTGATCTTTCAGTGGGATCCTCTTCTGAGTGTGGATGAGGGTTCCAAGGAGTTTCAGAAACGGAATAGTGGCGGGGTACAGTTTGTGTGCGGCCTCCACTTCCTCCAGTTCAATTTCCACCCCTTTGGACATTGAGACTCCTGTACCTCCACCCGACCTGATGTTGATAATTTCCGAACGCTCCATCAACAGCCACACCGACTTGCACAGATCCACGCCAGCCTGACCTCCACCAGGTTCGCAGAACGACGCGAGTGCGTTGAATAAAGCGCCTTTCAGCTCGAGGGGGACTCCTAGAGGAACGAGGGCCAGGAGGTTCTGGATCGCGCGGAATTGACTGTGGCCGGCAATTGCCATCCTAACCGGGATGGAATGGAATGCGATTGAAGCGAGGACACGTAGGAATGCTTGGGCGAGCAGAACATCCTTCTCTGTCAATGCAAGTTGTTGACGGAGCAGTTGCTGAGTCGGTTGTGGCTGCGAGGCCCACCCATACTGAGTGATACTCTGCTGGGGTGGGGCTTGGTTTGCACTGACGACCGTCCAGTTCTCAAGGGTGCTGAAGATGAACGCGAGAGAGATGGTGGGGGCCGTGGAGTTTGATTGTTGAGAGAGTCCGTTCCCCGCTATTACTTCCCCACCACCACGTGCCAGGAAGTTATAGCCGAGCTCGCTGCACTGAATACCCTTCGTCAGCCCAGCCAACATGTCATACAACGCTGTGGTCATATCGACATCTCGGGACTGCGTCGACCACACTACCCACTGGAGGAACGCAGGTAGCTTTCCGGAGGTGGCCTCGAGGTACTCTGCGTAGGTGATGGGCTCCCTTGGTGCAGCGCCCCAGAATTGTAGCCCTCGTTCTGGTGGGAGGGATGTATACAGCAGTCCAATGAAGGATAGAAGTGTCGCAATGTCATTCCGAGGTTTCTCTGCCTCCGTTGGGGGTACGCTGGTCGAGGGGCCGCCGGGACCGTTACGGAGGTACCTCGATCGATCGTTCCGTGCAGAAGCGAGAAGGAAATCCTCTTGTCTCTGTTTGATCTTACGCAGTTCCGAAGAACCATGCGTCAGAAGCAACCGGATCAAGGATTCGAAGGTCTCCAGAACCAGCGGTTTAAAATCCTCCGTCGGGGGTTCCGCGCTATCCTGTTCCAGGTTTGGGATGGTCGAGGTGAGGAAGGATGAAGGAATATGGCCGCTGCGTTTCTTGCCCAGTGACGTCACGGTACGAGCGAGGTAAACGAAGGAATCGCCCTGGACGGCATTCCATATCTGGGTGACAAGTTGCTCCGTCTTGAATCCATCGATGTGCTCCAGGGGAGGATCACGATGCCGTGTGTCTGTGAGGAACAGCGTCCACTTGAGAAGGACGGTAGCTTTCAGCTCAGGCTCTTTCCACTCGGAATTTGCCGCATCCAGTTTCCTTCTCATGTATAAGACAAGTTCCTCGTCCATCGACAGTTTCTTGCGAAGCTCATTCGTATTGCTGTCTGGGGCAGCGGGCTCGAACGCGGCCAGAACCGAAGAGAGGATGTATACAGTCATTGAATGCTTGTGATTTGACGCCAACCAATCAACGGTTTTCTGGATGTCTGCGGGGGTCAGGAAACCTATTCTTGCCATTTGGAAGTATACAATGGCGAAATTTCGGCGTTCGTATTTCACAGAGTCGTAACGAGCTTTCAAGATTGTGTGGCCAAGGGCGATATGTCCTATGTGCGCCAGATTTGAATTGCAAAGTTTGAACACCAATATCACATGCTCATACCGTTGCTTATTTGCGTGTTGCTACCGGCATTCTGCACGGCGGTCTGGATTTTCGACAGTGTCTGATCGAGGGACTGAATGTGGGTCAATATTTTGGCGGTGAGGTGAGTTTTGGTTGTGGAGGAGGGTGGAACGAGTTGGTGTCGCACGTAATTTGCGATTTGGTGGTAAAGAGGATTGGAATCGTCGGTGAGAGAGAGGGAGACGGCTTGGAACAAGCATCGTAAACAGTCGGCGAATCGCCGTCGATAGGTGTGGTACTCAAGCAGAGAGTACTCGATGGAATCAATGGGAGACACATTGGGGTTCTGGACCAACACTGTGTGGAGGAGCCCAGCAGCATAACGTTCGGAACATTCCAACTGTTGGGCAACGAACACAGCCTGTCTTGCAAAATCCTCGTTGACTGCCATGGACTTTCCACTGACGGTGGTTCTACCTATTGGGGGAGTTGGGGTGTATTCGCGAGCGCGAAGAGGTTAGAGACGCACCAGATTCGAGTTCTTGTCGTTCCTGGGGATTTTGTGGCCCGACATGATAGAGATCGAGGATGTGTTGTTTGTTGGAGACGAGCTGGTCGAAGAGTTCCTGCTCGACGGGTTGGAAGCCCTGGGGGCTGAGGGCGGAGATGAGAGCTGACCGGAGACGCGAAAAGGGAGACATCGCGTCGGACAGACCGAGAACGAGTTGAACGAAACGCGACGGCACGTGTGGCTGAACATCAGGGCGGCTAATTGGCTGACCCACTCGGCAAGAGGCATGCATCGGACACGAGATCATAGCCCAGGCAGGGCCCGGTATATAAATCATTCTTCCTCTGTATCTGTCTCTCCCTTGCCCTCCCACCATGGCTGCAATCATCTACCGTCAGTACACCGGCGAGCACGACCTCCCGCATATCATCTCCCTCGTCGAGCATGAACTCTCAGAGCCCTATGTCATTTACACCTATCGGTACTTCCTGAACCAATGGTGCGCGTCTCTCATCTCTCCGCCTCCAGCCAGACGACTCACTCCGCCCTGCACAGGCCGCATCTCTCCTTCCTAGTGAGCTATGTTCCGGATGCCTTATGTCGTTCTCGTATCTCACTTCTGCGCGAATGTTCTCTGAACGCTCGCTCCGCAGGCTTACCCGGATGATGGCTCCGGCGTCCCCGTCGGCTGTATTGTCTGTAAGCAGAGCCCCCACAGGGAATCCAGAAATCGGGGCTACATAGCCATGCTCAGCGTTCACAAGAATTGGCGGAATCGCGGTATCGGTATGTGGTCGTCTGACCACACCTTCGCCTCGTGTTCTTACCTGATTACACCAGCCACATCTCTCATCCGGCAATCAGTGGAGAAGATGAAACAGGATGGCGTCCAAGAAGTGAGTGGGGGGTCTCTGCGCCGTCCTGCGTCCAACCCAGAATTAATTATGACCCTCACCGCAGGTTGTACTTGAGACCGAGTTCGATAATGGGGCAGCGTTGGCCCTGTACGAATCTCTCGGTTTCATCCGGGAGAAACGGCTGTTCCGGTTCTACCTCAACGGCAAAGATGCCTTCCGCCTCGTCCTATCCGTGGCTCCGTACTACCCCCTTCCACCTCGCCACGCGGACTTGAACTATAGAGCCATCTACATTGCGCCGACGTATTCCGACTCTGATGACGATGAATCCTCCAAGTGATCTGTGGTTGCTTCTTGCGCTGGCGACTCGAGTACTCACTCCTCACAATGTGCATAACCGTTCCGCCTCTGCCTTCTTTCTTGTACGATTTTCTCTGTTTTGTAGCACATCCGTTTCTTGGGCATCTTGGAGCAATCTCGTGTACTTGTACGTACAAGTCCCTCTAGTCGCATATCCCCCAAATAATTATAGCCTATTCACTCCTCCTATCTCGGCTCCGGTAATCCGTCTTCCGAATGAAATCGTGCATGGTTAGATCCTTCACATTACGTACGGAATTAGATAGACTCTGTGGGGCCGGATAAACTCGGATTCGCATCAAGAGACCGTCTACCCTCAAGCCAAAGCATGCTTTCTGTGGGGCATTCAGTCAGCTACACGTCCCAGAAGCACTTCATTTGGCTTGGTAATTATATATACGCACCTTCATACGTTCTTGGGATCACGTTCCTGAACAATGGGGGTCCGCCGTCCAACGTCCAGGTGAATCGGAAGTCGTTGGTAGTTTCTTCCAATCCCGTCGAAACGTCCACGACATTGGCTTCGACGCGAGCGTGCTATGAACGTGGAAAACTAAGAAAACAAAGTTTATGAGAGAGGAAGGGGAACCGACAACGATTGCAGGGTGTTCCTCGGACGTTGTGCTGTATATGATCATAGATCGTAGCCTGAGGATGCTCCCAATTGAGACAGGCTTGGTGAATGCAATTTTATCCAGGGACAGGAATCGGACGGGCCGACGGCAGAAAAGCGTGGCGTTGGCGAATCCGAGTTCATACGCCAGCCGCATCAGATAACCTATGTATATGGAAATTAACGAAGAAAGTTAAAGTGAGGGTCGTTCACGCAGTACCTCCGAAGATTTTCGAGTGCGCGTTCCTGCTTTGGGGAAACATGAGTTGTGATTTTTCTATTCGGGTGTCCGACATCCACACCCTCTCCGGTTGGAGGGAGGGAGAGGGGATGTATGCATCTTCGTATTGACCGGTTTTCAGGTAGAATGAATGAAGCGCCTCCGCCTCGGCAGACGTCGGAGGGACCCGTGCCAACGACGTTTTAGACTCCATCTGTCGCTTCTCTCGGAATTCTGCGTCCAAACGGCTTTTTCCAAACGAGGAGAAAGACAAATAAAACGATATCGCGCACCTTTCCCAATCTCGTAAAGCTTCTTCTCCTCAGGAGTCGCAAGAGTTAGCTGGGGAACCTCGTAGGACCCCCCACGAACATCCCTGCAAACCATACAGAACCGTCCTGCATTCGTGTCATCGGTAGTGCAAACGACACATTGCTGTCAACGCTCCTACCAAGCATGAGTGTTTCTTCCCCCCCGTCGTCACCCAGCGCGACAAGCCGCACCGCGATTTCCATAGAAGACCGGCCCGTATGGATTACGTGGCCGGACAGTCTCAGGTCTCGCAACGGTGGATATATTGGAGCCAACATATCCAACCTCGCAAATGAAATGTCAGACGGCTTTCTCTCCGTTTGGGCTACTCTCACCTGTCGACGGAGGCAGTAACAACGTAGAACCCTTGTTCTTGGATCGTTCCGACAGTCTCGACCTCCGGGCCCAGGAGGTGCTTGTATGCGACCGAACCAGCGGTGGAGTCTAGCACTTCCATGATCTTACCAGTCCGGATGCCCCCAGAGGCATTTGTGTATTGTTCCAGAAATTCACGCGAGGATCTAAACGGAAGGGTTACTTCGCAATAGGAGTCGTGCATGTGTCGGTGTGTTGTTCGAGGTCTCTGTGCCGGACTGGTGCCCGTGGTTTCCTCTGTTTTGGATTGAGATTTCATGTTCAATAGAGCATCGGACCAGAAGACGTGCGGCCGTGGCCGGACCACCCTGGCGTGTGTCAACGCGAGTCCATTGTCGTCGAGAGGACAATGGTGTGCTCACGATTGGCGCTTGGTGGACTTGCTACCTGAAAAAAACACCGTTCTCAATGCGCAAGACGGGGGATGAACACGTAAGTTGTTACACTAACGAACGGCGTTGAGCAGCCTGTCCATGTTCTGGACATTCTCGCTCTCCTCTGCTGATGAAAACACAGAACGCGATCCGCGGCGCGACAGGGAGGTTATCTTTGCGATAGGCCGCTTGATACCAAACCGGAGCATCGCTGGTGGTGGGACTGATTCGGAGAGGCAGTGCCGAACGTTACGTTATGTAGTACCAAGACACATCTCGATCATTCGCGATGCGGCCCCGCACCCCGTAGTGTCACCCCAACCCAAGATGGCATTCCCGCGACCTTCAAGGGTCTTAAGTTGGAAACGAGTGATCCGAGCTCCAACGTCATGCACCAGGAGCTCTTCCTTTGGCCAGCCCACTGGGGGTCTTGACCGCTGGCTCGTGCTCCTGACTGGCGCCCCCCCCCGTTGTGCCAGATGCAACGCGACCTCTGGAACTGAGGTATCTCGAACTTTGGGAAACAACTTGTCCTGCATTTCGCCGCGACAACAACGACCCTCCCCGCGATTGCAGGATGCCCGCCAATTAAAGTGGCTCGGTCCTCCAAGGAGGTTCCGTCTACGTGGGCAGATCGTGAGGTATCTCTGTCCACCTCCGTTCGGTATGGCTGGTGGCACTAGCGAAGAGACGGTTAAAAACGAACGTTAAACGGCCGAGGATCAAGGAAACTTCACAAGGTGAGCACACGTTAGGTCCATGATAACGTGCACTGTGTCGGACTGACCAATCGATTCCCGCACAGTCGGAGGTGTACATGGGTGTACTAATTCCCTGTCAGTTGCCTCAAACTCCACCAGCTGATGTAAAATCATGTAAGCAATCCTACCGCGGCCCTGCTCATGAGGCTCTCTAGGACTCCATCACTATACCTCCCGCCGGCCCGCGGTCATCAACGTCAGCGATCCGTCTACGAGCCAACCGCGTCGTAGCGGGCCTTGAAAGGAAAAGTCAACGCTTAAGGTCAAAATCTATAGCAGGACCAGCCAAACAACCGGGGTGGGGGAGGGGTCAGTGCTGCATCACACAAAGCTCAGGGACGAGCAAACCGGGGACGGTTGACGAGATGACTAAACTAGTGTTCACCGTACCATGCAATCTCCCGCCGACCAAGTGTTATGAACCCGGTGTGCCGCCTAGTCTTTTTGACTCCTTGATTGCGCTGACACATAGATAAGATACATTCATCCCCTCTTGGCTTGGTTATCCGAAACCGCCAAGCCAGAGCATCCGTTGGGGAGATACTACACCTGGTACTTGGCATTACTCTTTGCTACTGCGCTGGGCGAACTCGAGGTGATGGAGGGATAAAAGCTCCTCAGGGGTGAAGTATGAGATAAATCTATGACAAAGTCCTCGACTACGCTGGCCGACTTAATGAATTAGTCGCCGACAAAAACGTGAGTGGGAGGAATTTTTGGCTACAGATAACATGGAACAAGCACCAACCATTATACTGCAAGTCAGAGGCAGCCATCAGGTCCCGTATCACTATCCCAGACAAGCATAACGAGCGCGATTCTTTGACAATTCCCTACTTTGATTAGACTCGTCCTTGGTTCGAAGAGGGGAGCACACCATTCAGTCAAGCACTTGAGCTAAATCGTTGGACTCTACCAAGAAGGGGGCGACTAGCTCGGGGAGCGGTATAAGTGTATTCAACTCCATATCATAGTACCGCTCTGTGCTCAACGATCGCAGATCCCGGGGACAATGGTGCTTTACGCTCTTCGTTTCGCTTATACACTATACACTGTGCCTGCCTCCAAAGATCCCATCCTCTTCGAACGGACAGATAGATCACGGGAATATCCAAGCCTTCTTCGCAGAGGCATCCTTCAACTGCCATCCACTCTCTCAACTCGGGGCGATGCAGAGGAACCGGTTAATCATCATGTGGGCGTGCGGCTATGTGGTGGATTGAAGTACCACGAGGTCAATGCCCGACTCCCATTCTGCCCCCCACATTTCAGTGCTGGTGTAGACATGGAGACACTTCTCCGTTTGCCCATTCTGAATGAACGCATCGAACGCTTCCTTGGCCCTAAGTCCATTGACCTCCCGCCAAGCCCGAGCAGCGCCAACAGTCCTAGTCAACCCCGCATGGCCCCCGACATTTCCCTGGAGCTTTATCGAATCCACGAGTTCGGTTCGCTAATTCTATTCGAACAACCGATGGTACACACGTCGCCCTCGCTCGAACACCTCTTCAAATTTTCCGTGATGTACCACCACAATCAGGAAGTGGTTGATCTCGCCGCACCTGTCACGTTTAGCCGTGATAACCGGATGATAAGTGAGGAGAGGCCAGTGTGATTCCCGTCGGGCGTAAGCCGCAAAGCCGATCCCCGCTGACCGCCCCCGACGTCGGTGTTAGCTCCGCTCGGTTCTTCGGATCTAGGCGGGTTTCCCTACGTCGCGGTGATTACGAGGATCGGGGCGAGGTCGAGACCCTGGACAACCGTTTAGGAATTTGAGGGAGTTCATCCGCGATACACCATCACGGTTCGTGGCTGCTTCAACTGCTATGCGTCAACAGATGTCGTAGAAGAGGCACCCTATAAGGATCTAATAGAGAAGAACGTGTTTTCTGAAGACCTTTGGGACAACATCGACGTCGCCCATCGGTTGGTTCCTCTATGGGCGAATGGACAAGCAAGTATTGATTGGTTGGAAGGTGAGACTGATAAAGGTTTACTCAAGTGTAGAACAACGGAGCATAGACAAGAAGGGCGGGCGAGAAGGTGATTGATCACAATGTAACTCCACTATGTTTCCCTCTGTTCTGTTGAGTGTCCCCACAAAAGAATTCATAGCCGTAGATTTGTGCCGGCGGGAGCGTGGATATTCCTCGGATGGCAGTGAATGGTCCAGAGAGATTCGTGAGCTGTGGGGAGTATGGGTCGCATTCTGGGGAATCTGTGGTTGACTCCTGCCCGTCGCCAGAAGGATCGTCAGTGCCAGAGGTTTCGTCTGAAATGTTTTAGCCGGGTCCCAATGTCTACATAGGTGATGGTGGTAAGGACAAAAACTGAACAGGGTGGTGTTTGAATTGGCGAGGAACCAACACTGTTCCAGCATTTGTCACACAGGCACCAACACCATGCACCACCAATAATCGATTAATCCATGGAAACTGTTCGGCGTTGTCTCTTTGGTGACCTTCTCGACGAAGTGGGTGGAGAGGGTGACTACTCCCTGAGATCGCCGATTGTCGTCTTCGTTTCCAGCACCCCGCTAGGACTCCCTGAGATACAGGGTCGAGAGCATCACCAGCCTGGCGGGGGCGTAACATGGCAACTTGAAGGGTCGTATTTACGGGGTGAGAGAAAAAAAAAAAGAGGGACATCTACGTTCAGCAGCAGTAGTGTAGATAATAATACACGATACAGGTTCGCAGACTGTAGAGAGCGCAAGAAAATGAAAACGACAGTGAACGAAAGCGGACGCGAGCGGGACCTGATAAGAAAGATAACCCGGGAGTATATAGGGATCAATCAACATGACAACAAATCACACCCGACGGGCGGGGACGGGAAAAAAAAAAGTACAAAACGAGGTACGTTGAAAGGGGAGCGGGATTGGATGATAGGCGGGCGTTATACACGTGAAGAACCGATCTCAACCCCTTGGGTGATTGCGGGTTTACCATCACGCTCTATCTCGGCGCTATAGTCTTCAGCAGGGACACCGACGGTATAGGTGGTACCAGTTAACTCTGAACCACCGATCGTGGAGGTGTTACCATGTCGAGGTCCTCCGGTGAATCGGATGTTGGTAGACATCTCCAGCTCAGTCCTATCCGGATCAGAAAGACTCCTGAGATTTAAGAGAAGGCGCGACCCCTATAGCGGAGATAAAGTCGGGGTAAGCGGACAGTGGTGGCATAAACTCACGGCGATACATCCGGCGGTATTTGATGGGGTAACGAACAGGGAGGAGAGGAATGGTGGTGCGTACTCAAACACAAAGAGGTTGACGATAAGCAGCACGAAGAT
>Ga0307517_10011093_pt1 | contig 12518 bp, 14 predicted proteins | sample 23_EM_MG_FD_194515 | JGI IMG/M metagenome (GOLD analysis project Ga0307517, IMG submission 194515) | Populus trichocarpa ectomycorrhiza microbial communities from riparian zone in the Pacific Northwest, United States - 23_EM | ecosystem: Host-associated > Plants > Roots > Unclassified | place...
ACGCTGATGTCCTTGAGGTCGCTAAATGAGCCATCAGAAGAAAATGCCGAGCATCTTCCCACTGGAACACCTTTCTGATTGTTTGAAGCTTCACTTGATTGTGGGTTTTCGAATCCCTGGTGTGTGTAGGCCCTCTGATCAGACCTGGCGGTTCACTGTCGAGTATCTAATTAGTATCAGACCAATTACTTCAAATGGTATATGCTCTCGGACGACTTCATTATCCCTCCAGCAAATTCAATCACAAAGTCGTTGATATGGTTTTTTTTATTAGTATCGACCAGAAAAAGAGAACTGCTCAATGCCGTTGGGATCCAAATTACAGTCTCGAAACAGATACCGAAACCGCATTCTTCGCAGAGCTAGATAGGTGGCTCCCGGAACTGGGAAGTTTCAAAGTCGAAACGCCATTTCTGTGGATTTATGAGGGAAATCGATATCGAGCTGAAATAGAGGCAACGCTCAATGAGGAGCGGAGAAGGCTATGCACTGTGATGCATCGGCAGAACCACAAAGTGTACTGAGTGTCTGTCAAACAGGTTAATGGTGTCATTGGCAGGACTCTGGAGACCTTTCGGATGAGCTCGAACGGACGCGGTGCAGGTGTGTAAGAAGGACAGGGATGTAACCGTGGACAATATACGTCGGTTGGCCTCCTCAACCAATTTTTTATGGCTATTTCAGTGATTGATCACCTTGTTATTATAATCAAGACCCCGGGTCCGAGTGATGTCAGAGCGACTTAATCCATCTCCGGAGGAACATACAACACAACAAAATTTCGGATATGCAAAAGATGAGAACGAAACCTCCGAGTCAACCGCTAGGTGGGATCCCAGAAGACCATTGTACCATCTCTTCGTGACTTTCAAGGGCCATCTGTCTCCTTCCTTGCTCAGCCAGATATTGGTCGAAGCGATAAGAAGGGTACGGTGGGTCGTTTTCATCATTGTCATCATACTCGTCGTCCGAAATATCAGCAGCTGTTTGGAAAGGATAAACAAAATATTTGATATCAGGGAAATTCTTGTACTCTGTGTACCAAACACCTCGATGACACACTGGAGGTAGTGCCAATTGAATGCGCCTGGTGGCGGCAAGGGTGCGACGGTATTGTGGGCTACAAGCGTCACTGCGTAAAGGTGAAGGTTAGGTGTAGCGTCGAGTGCCAGAATGGGGAGCCGAGGCACGCCGAGGAGCGACAGATCGGGGTAATCGGTATTAAAGTTGTGAAGGATGTAGGTATCACCCTAGGCAGTAGTCGTGAATAACAAGAAACCAAAATTTATATAGTAGCTCACCGTAACATGATAGAAACCAAGCTTGTAATAATCCACAAGTACATCCAAACTGCTCTGGAGAAGGATCCCAATTCTCGGATCGAATGCGTCAATGCCAAGGGCTGTTTGCGGCCCAGAAAATCTCGTTATGACATCTGTAGCACCAACTATACCCATCCTCTTTGGGATGGGATGAGACGCAACAAGGTGTATCGGTATTCTGGTCACCCCACATGCGGCACCTTCACGTAGCCTGATGTGCCTGTCAAAAGTCGTAGCACTGGGTTTGGAGCCCGGAGTGGTCACTGAATGAGTTTCGCGTTCGCTTATTCTGGAGAGCAAGACGGGGCCAGTCGACGACTCGAATTCATAGATCCCGGGACATAGGGACCACCCTGGACCACTTGTCGCCAGCTGGACGTTCTGTCCAGGGAATACCATCAGACGATGTCCCCGTCGTGTGAGTGTACACGTGTCCTTTGCCGAGAGGATCGCAGAGGCGAGCGACTTTGATGATCCAGTCAACGGTTGTGCCAGCATATCGCTGGATGTCTTTATACGTGCCCTTGATCAGGTACAAATGACTAGGTGCCTCTGGGTTGGCAGGTGGGTTCGTAGCAGTAGCTGGGATTGGGCGAAGGAGAGCGTTGCGAATTCGGATGTATATAAATTGTCCCGTCACAGTTTCCACTGGAGCCTCAAGTCCTCCTTGGAGATTCGTTTGGGGCACATTTGTCATCGAACTCAGAATCTGATATTGGCAGGTAATTGTAGGGAAGGTAGAAGGCACCCAAGATAACTTCGACAAGGACTTAGTGCCAGTGACGACTGTGATTAGTTACGACGAAGAAAATTCGGCGGTACAACGTTTTGAAATTCACTGCGGGATCTGAATCAAGTGAGCCACTAGCCAGAATAATCGAGTCAATGCGAAGATGCCTAGCTTAGAGGAAGACGAGTCAAGGAGAATCATGATGATGATGACGAATCAGAATTCAAGAGATAGCAGAAAAGGGTCCCTTGAAAGGTACAGTGGACCACATTCGAATTCAGTTTTGAAAATTGGGAACATGGAAAGAAGCCGGCAAAATTAAATACGCACTCATCTAATAAGATGTACTTGTAGCATTGTATGTCGATAACTAGGGCTCTTCCAACAAATGGCAATGGGAGGTGAAATACGGTCAACCCAAGGTCAACCGGTAGCCAATAATTGGCCGATGGTGCCGAAATGCCAGCGTGACAGACAGGAAGTTCAGAAGGCTTACTTAACCTTTGGGCGGCCTTGACTCATTTTCTCCCTAGGACTATCTAGAGAACATGGAAGAGGTATCAGTGTTTATATTAAAAAATAACCTTGAGCATTACTGAAATTGAATCTACCAGGTGATTCCTTTCGCGCCTTCAATTCTTAGGTGGGTTTCTGCCTTGCAAGCCTAACAAGATCTAACAGGTCGCTCTCCCTCTATCTATGTCGGAGGGTATCCTGGAAAGACGATTCTCAAGGTCATCCCGTTTTATCTGCGGCCGCACGGGAATCCGTCAGATACCACCTTTCTCACGTCAAAAGAAGGGATCTAAGTGGTTCGGAAACTGCTGCCAAGGCGTGCTCGTATCTGAATTCTGATGAAAGGCAATATGCAGGACGCCTCAGCTCTTTTTCGGCGCTATCAGAGTCCATCTTTTATCCTTTAAAAGGTACTCTTTGGTAAGTATGTCATGTCATGTCCATGACGATGCTACACTAAGAAACCCCTTTTGTCATAAAACTGACTATTCCCCTCCGAGAAAAGTATTTCTTCCGTAGCTATTTAACAATCTAACCCAGCATACAGCTAACCACGCAACCTTCCACCCATCTCATGGCGAGAACTTAGTTCTTCAAATATGAAATAGTGGTTTCTCATGATCATTGTTGGATGATGCAATTATGTTACTAAATTGCATCATCGAACCATGAACTTGACTACAACTAGCTCACTGGGGATATATGGCACTTGGGCCCTCAGCGCCACGGAGCGCCAACTCCGAAAAGGGGGTTAGGCAGTGCATGGTGATTCGATGACTAGTGACTTACAAGTACAGGCTTATCTGCTAGTTACACGAGGCGACGATACTTGGATAGAATGGGGATAATTCTCTCTACTGCGTTCCTCTATAATCGGAACCACTCTGTCGAAATTAACTCCCATTCTGCATCGACCCAAGAACCTACAATTTCGCTCTTCTACCGATATCTAGTTTCTAGGGAAAGTTTTATCGGCCTTGACTCAACGGTAGCTAGGCGCTCAGCCCTAGATGGCTAGTAAGTCAGGTCCCTCAGGCTGATCCCTCTGTTTTCTTTCTCACTTGCGCTGGGTCGATCCAGGAGGCATATCTGTATTCAGCCACTCGAGAAACGTTCTCGTCAGTGGAGGCAACGTGACGAGTGTGGGAGGCGATATAAATCATTACTACCATTACCAAGGTGTGTCTCTTCTAGGATTGTGGTGTATATACTGATGAGCATAATAGCTTACCGGAAAGATGAAATCATTGAACCTCATGACTACCTAGTGTGGTCTGGGCCGATTGTTTTCCCGATTGCCTTAATCATGCTGCTGGCAATCCTCCTATTGAACGATTCGGAATACCGCAGCCTGTTTCCAACACTCCAATCATGCCCAAGCAGCAAAACTTGCGAAGCTATCACCTACCGAGCCACCGTATTGGGGCTATATTCTCTTGTGTTTTTATACCCAGCCCACATTGAACGACTTCTTATCCTCAGTACCCGGTTCAACCAGCTCGTTTCCTTGGTCGAGAACTTTTTGATAACCCCGCTGGCCCTCATAGTCAGTGCGGCCATGTTCCCATTGGCTCTCATAGTCAGTGCGGCCATTTTTCCATTGGCTTTCATATTCAGTGCGGCCATGGTCCCATTGGCTTTCATATTCAGTGTGGCCATGGTCCCATTGGGACTTTTAACCTCTCAATTTCTGGCCTGTGGACTGAGAGCGTGGTACACAATTCAGACGTGCGGAAAGAACTTTACCACCTCGATCCATCCAATATTTCCGTCCGAAGTCTTTCCATTGTCAAAATCGATCCCCTCACTCCGGGTCGTCAACGCGAAGGCCGACAACATCGCCGACTCCATTACAACACCCATATCTTCGTTCATCGATGCCACAGTTGACTCCATTAGCGATATCTGGTATATTATCTCAACACTGATCTCTACCATCTCATCATTCGGTGCAGTGGTATCGATCTTCTTTTATGGGGCATGTTGCGCGCATGAGGTCTCTCCTGCAATAGTTGTGGGAACAGGATTCTCACTGGTCGGGTCTTTATTCCTTCTACGTATCAACATTGCAACAATTGTTGAATATTTCCGTTCCTCTGATTCGAAGGAAGGAGCGATCCCCAGCGTCATGCAAAACGACCACCGCCCAACTTTCGTCACGGTATTTCTTACAGCCGGCATCCGCGTAGCTGCCCTGATCGGACTTTCCTACCATCCGGTACACATCGATGAACCACTATGGTGGTGTGCCATACTCATGACGATGATGCCGGTGATACAGTGGACGACACCAAAGGATTCAGACCCGTGGAGTTTCCCCTATTGCATTCAAATGCTTTCCAGCATCACCTCCAAGTGCATGGAAATTTATTTCCACGTACTTGTATTTCACCATTTCTACATAGTTGGGACTTCGTTCCTGTTCCCTGGGTAAGCATTGAATCTTGACTGTCAGAATGAGTTGCTGCGAATCGATTGTAAATAAAATGCGTAGCAGTTCTGACTTGTATCGGAAACGTCTTCAGTTCTCATCTTCAGTAGCTACCTTGTCTCTGACTCGTTTGTGACTAGTGTACTGACTTGTTCTCATTGTCACTTCGTAGTGTACCTCATTAGCTTCAGCGAATTTAGAGCGTTATACTTTTCTTTCTAGGGCGAGGTGCCGTACGGGGGCGGGTTGGGCACTGATAAACAACGGGCAACAACCGGCGAGTTGGGGGATTAGGGTCGGGAAAAAATAAATCTTATGCATGGCTGGGTATCGTACATTTTTGTAAGAAATGGATATATTGTTCCCAAGGAAGGGTAGGGCCTCCTTGTGTAGATACATGAAATGATACAAAATAAAAACAATTAGAGCAGAGCCAGGCGGCTCTGCTCTAATCCCCGTTCTCCCTGGCGATGCCTTGGGTTCTGTTTCTGCGCCGCCACTGAACTGGGGTAGTCGTCGTTGGCTCCCGTACCAAGTGGTCGCTGGATTTTTCCCGATATTCCAACAAGGAAATAGAGGGGCGGACAAGTGATCGCAAAAGAAGTCGATGAAGCGCATTGAATGCACTTTCTTCTTGCTTTCTTCGGTCAAGATGAGGAATTAAGTACTACTAAATAGCATTGAGTATTAGCATTAAGTATTAGCCCAGTTACTGCTTTCCCATCTAATGACTAGAATTTTGGTCACTGTAACCGATTGCACCAGTTAAACCCCCAACCGATGCAAAACATGGTCGAAAGGAGGGATTCGAGGGAAAGCATTCCCATGTGGCCCCGAGCTGATGGCATCACGATCCCAGGCTCAACACGTGTCAGAGTCATTCTTGTCTCCTTCACCATCGACCGACAGCTCATTATATTCCGATCTGACAGCACCTTTTATTGTATGTATTCATAACAAAACTTATGGCATCTGAAAGTTATATTGATTACAGCGAGAGTAGGACATCGCCTGCAATCTTCAGCAGTAACAATGGTTTTGTGCACCCAGTGCCAAAAGCTTGCCGTTGAGACAAGAGTGCCGCATTGCAATATCCTGGGGGGTGGGGGGTGCCTGGCGTGCAAGGAGGAGATGCAGCTCCAGCAAAAAATTCAAGAGCTTCAAGAAAGACGCCGAAAGCTCCGAACGAAGATGAATGCGAACCATGATCCTTTTGTTCTCAAACTACCTCCTGAAGTCGCCTCCCACATCTTCCTCCTTTCCATGGGAGAACGGGATACTATGAAGGTTTCTGGGGATGGACTACCAACGCAATTCCTCCTTGGGGCCGTTTGTAGGGGATGGCGCCAATTGGCACGGTCAACCCCCCATCTCTGGTCAAGGCTCGCCTTTGAAGTTCTTCCCGAGTCCAAGAAATCCACAATAATGAAAAGTCTACCACACCTCGTTACCGATTGGTTAGAACGATCAGGTGGCTTACCATTGACACTCGACGTTTCCTATCGTGGATCCTGCGATTCCCCGCCACAAGGATCGGTACCAGTTATCAACGCTCTCAACCAGCATTCGGGACGTTGGCACAAAGTAAAATTCCATCTTCCCTCGTTTTATCTTGGCCATCTCTCTGGCACCTCCCCACCCCAAAGCCTTTGCGATATCTTCATTTCCAATTGGTGGGACACAGTCAGTATTCCGACGTTTAAAATGAATGCAAGGCCAAGTCCAATGAAATTCACCGTAGCCTATATACCTCTTAAGGCAGTTGATATTTCCTGGGATCGTCTTGTGCACCTGAGAGTGCACGCCATACCCCTCGATGGAGTCCTGCAAGTCATACGAGATGCCCCTCTGCTGGAAATATGTTCTCTATCCGAGATCTCTACACCCAATGTTTCTGAAACAACTTTCGTTCGTCATCCACATCTTCGCACACTTGAACTGTCTTGGATGCAAGCTGGGGTCTTCACCAAAATCATTAATTCGCTGGAGCTACCATCCCTGGAGTCATGGGCGTTCGGGTCGGAGGAGAATGTTATTGCAGTCGAGGCGATATCATTTCTTAAGCGTTCCGGTTCTGGTTTGAAAAAACTCGACATATGCCAAGACCAAATGCCAGCATTTGAAGATTTCGAGTGTTTGCTCCAAGCTGCACCGCACCTCCAATGTCTCATAGTTGATAGTCCTGTTGATGAATTCTCATCGGTAATGGACAATATCCTGGAACGAATTTCCGTATCACCGCCTTCTGCCTCGCAGATGGGTAATCATGCTGGCTTTCTCTCTGGTCTTCAATGTTTGAAACTTAGCGGCCGAGAATTAAATGCGTGGGAGTGTATACCACTCATCTATCAATGGGCCCACAGAAAACTCCTGAAGTTGGACATCCAGATGGAATGTATCGAAATCGGTGTCGAGATGTCAGGTATACTTGTGCAATTGGCTGATGAAGGGATTGACCTAGGTATTTGTGATCCTTGCACTAAGGAGGATTATCTCCAGAGATTTAGAAATTCCAAATCATTACAAACCCCCAAAAAGACAATTGATCGGGCAGTTCTGTAATTTGGACATTGTCGTTTGCTGACTGTGGGTCCAAGCGCATCGTAAGGATTTATCGTTAACTGATACCCATCGTTCTGGATCAAATCCATCCTTATTACTCTTTTTTTGAGACTTGAACTCCCATAATATATTCCCAATGTACGAAGTATTGCGACTTAACACTATTATAAATCCCGACGGTTCTGAATTGTAATACTGTGCATCCTTCTTTAATTGTGCGATAAATTTGATCCATGTTCGGGACGACAATCGACAGTGAGGGAACCATCTCTATCATCATCAAAATGATGAAGGGGTCAATGATTGAAGGGTACGAAACCAGGGGAGGGATAGAATTAATATGATGGGACAGGAATATGATCTAGTGAATTTCGAATTCTGTTTAGGGGGCCGAAAACAAACATGAGACATACCCTAGGTGTGGGACTCCCCATCGAAGGCTACCGGAACCACTGGATGCTCCTGGAGCAAATCGGCGAGCTAGACAGCTTGTTTAGAGGGCTAATAATACCAAGGAGAGATATGAAAACCTTTCGTCCAAAAATGAAGCAGGTTGTTTGCTGAGGCATCTGGAATGCTGGGTGGATGGTGACGGTACTATCAATTGTGGTCGAGGATCCCCACATTCTGGAGATAAAATTCGGATTCTGACAGCGAGTTGAGTTGAATCATTAATGTTAGACTTACAGAAGGTTCATAGGGAGGGGTGCAGGGCCATCTGTGCCACCCTTAACATTCTCATCAGATGCTAAGATACACAGATGAGGGGCGTTAAAGTCCCACGTGCACCAAGAATCCTTGAAAACCTGACTATGCTCCCGGTTCGAGGAGAAAACAGTGATGGAACTGAAGCAAATGAAACGCAGCTGATCATAGTATAAAAGAGGACTCATCATCGGGGCAGGTTTGAATCTCTCCGCTTGACAGTTAAGCATAGCGCTGGTTTCTTCAATCATAAAACGCCTCTGCCTGCTTTTCTCGGGGCTTAGCGCTGGGGCTCTGAAAGAAGTGACGGATGGCGGGGGTTCCAACTGCACACGTTCAGCTGGATAAAAAATTAATGTTACGCAAAATTTTATCCAGAGAGAAGAAATACGTGGTAAAACCGCTGTCCAGCGGAAGGGAGTGAGAGGAGGAGGAAGGAGAATTGTCTGGACTATGTCGAATTTCGCGGCCTGTTGCTCAAGTTCGTTGTAGAACGCTTGTGCATCGACCAAATTACGGAGACCGAGGCTCCTCAGGCATGCTTGGACGGGTTCGATGTTAACGGTGAATGTCATGGTGTGTCTGGGGAGAGATACAAGTCTTAGTCAATTGAAGTCAATTGCCAGGTGAGTATCTCCATTCGGATATGTGCGTTTTGCTCAAGAGATTACCGCCAGGCCGCTAGATACAAAATTGATGTGTGGTGAGTAGAAAGGGAGAATATGTTTTTTGTACGCTCATATGACATATAAAGTACACTCACATTTGTATTTTGGGCACAGTTCATTAGTTTGCTGCTACAGGTGAACATTCTCAAGTCAAGGGAAAGGTAGCCCGTAATCAAATTCATTTTTTCCCAACGTATCGCTATGTAAAAGGTTTTTACCAAAGCTTCGCTCTTCATAGTTCATCCCCGAATCGAACCAATACCTTGCGCCATACATGGCTTACGAAGCTCTCAAAGAGCGCTCGGTCGGCGTTGCGTCCGTATGACCACTGGAATTGGACAGAGAGCTGTCTGGGGGCCACCGGTATCAAAGTCGATTGCCCTGACGACGAGGAAGGTGGGATGCTTGAACTCGACAATGAAGTGGAAGGGGGACCCATAACACTGAGAACACGAGCTGTGCAGAGCAATGCTGGTGGATCCCTTTGAACTTGGTGCATGGGGAGAGGTGGTAGCGGTGTGCCTGATTCTCGGGTGATTGCTGCTGGGGAATATCTCACCCTCGGGGTAGAAGAATATTCTTCCATCGTCGGTTTTGAAGTAGAGGACTCCCCTCCACCTCTTTTCCTCTTCTTCTCGCGTCGGGCGCTCCTCGACCAGGTGTTCTCACCGGCTCGGATGACGAATTCCATGGGTAGCGGAACGAGTTCTCCCGGTACGTGGGATCGAGATGGATTTTCTATGACCTCGCGAACCTCCAGACCCGCGACATTTAAAAGAACGTCCTTCAATGCACTGATTAAATCATGCACTTCAATCTTGGGTCGACATGCATGGACGGAGGGTAGAGGGGGCGATGGTAAGGCATGAACCAAGGTGTTTCGAGGCGGGTGAACCGCGTATAATGCGTGTGTTGGGCTAGACGCGGAGGGAACTCGTCCAAAAGCCTGTGGACATGTTTAAAATTTGGGAACATGGAAAGAAGTAGGTCAAATTACGCACGTCAGGCAACCTTATATCAGAAAATGACCATCCCACAGCCCAGCGACGTGTTTGTCCTTGAACCAATTCGGTAACGATATAATTGGTTATCTGTTTTTACTCGTGTTAGACGACTATCTATTAGAAAAACGCAAGTCTGAACGTACGGAGCGGGCAGTCAGCATTTCCACAATACGTAGAACAGAGGACATCTTTCCGACCATTGAGGTGTACCACCTTTACAAAGAAGCACAGAGCTAGGAAAATGGATTCAGAGAAGGAAAAGGGGCAAAAGACGAACCTACACCTCCCTCTTATTCCCTCTTCTACGCTCTCCACCACCATCCGCTCAACAAACCCCGTTTCACCCCCGTCTGAATATATCATTTCGGTCTCTGCGCCAGTACAAACCTATTGAATTACAATTAAGTAACCATCAGTTGATGAATTGCAGAAACCCACTGCATTCGCAGGATCATCCTTTCCTCGCGCACTTCTCTCCACATCATCCTGGCTTGCGTAGAATGGCGGGTTGCACATGGTGAAATCGAACCTATTATACCGTCATGTTAAAAGTGAGGTAAATAGGAACTTTAGGAAGTTAATTCACTGATCGTCGATGCCCTGTAAAGGGAACAAGAGCTTCCCATCCGCTTCAACTTTCTCGACCGAAATACGATCTTGCATTCCATTTTCATTGATGTTCTGCACAGCAGTCGCGTGAGAGGCGGGATCGAGCTCTAGGACTCATTCAAAAAGCAATTTTAAAATCGATGAAAAGAAGACGAACCAGTTCCAATAACTTTCCATTCAGGATTCCTCTTGCACGCCAAAAGAGGGTAGATCGCTGTTGAACCCGTTCCACTATTTAACGATTTAAAAATAGAGACAGAAAAAATGAATGTAACTTACATATCTATACCCCTAATCGCTTGTGACATGGAAATACCGAGATAATCTTCCACGATTCGATGTTCATGCACGATATCTTCAATCCAAAGAACATAATTCAACCTGCGCATCCGGTTGGTGCATCCATGCACATTAAAGCCAGAAAGGCTCACCTATTGGGTACCTAAAGAGACTTCGTCATTGGAAAGCGAATGTAGAATAATGAACTCACCGGCGGACACAAACGATCCTCTGGAATGTGGAGTCGTACGCCAAAATCCCTCAGCATGATAGCTTTTGTTAAACACCTGGACTATGTCGGAAATTTCATTACTTAAATTCATTTCTATCAATTTATAGAGCCAACAAGAAAACACACCGCTGAGCTTCTGCATCCTTGAAATCTATTGTGGAAGATCCAGGGTTCAAACTTAGACGTGATGAGAAGGTTGGTCACTTTCATCTTGAATAAAGGAACTCACAAATGTTTCAGAGGGGAATACACATCGGCAAGTGCAGAAAAGTCAGGAGGAATAAGATACGGGTTGCGAGGATGCATAAGGTTCTGATGAGAAAAAGCACGAGCCTGAGTGTTGTTTGCGAACTGCCTCCGAACCAAACGTCGATCATTCTGCTGATGGATCGCCGCCGTTTTTTCACGGGCACCACGACATGGATTTCGATCGGCCCTGGTCATCCTCCACCCAAAAGTGGGAGAGAGATTGTCAGCCACCAAAATTGCCTATAAATTCATGGAAACTTCTTCTTCTTCTCTATCAAAATATTCACCACAAACCCCTCAAGCTTTACCGTTTATTCTCAGCCAATTTCTCAAAATGTGTCTCTTCATTCCCCGTGCCCGTATCAGCCTCGTCGTTCCTCTGGTTGACTGGGTCAAGGGCCTTGCTCGTGCGGTGCTAGACGCCATCGCCGAGTGTATCGCGGACGCTGGACGTTTCGCTTCGGATACCTTCCTTCCTAGCGGGGAAGTAAAGCAACCGCTAGTCTCTCTCTCTACCACCAAAGAACTCGGCTCCCACCTTGCCGCTGTCCCGTGTTCCGCCTTGGTGGAAGCCGCTGATGGCTTGTATCTTTTCAAGTCTCGCGCCCTCGGCCTGTACAACTACATCAGCTCCACCGTTGCTCGTTGGAAGAGGGTCGTGAAGTTTGCCTGCCTTTGGCTCCTCCGAAGGGCTACTTCTATCGCAGCGAGCCCTCTCGTCGTTCTTCGCACTGCCTCCCGTCTTGTGACCTCCTGGCGGGGTTCTTTCGGTATGCAACCCGCCTTGTGGAAACGATTTCTCTGGAAGAACCTTCGTCTCGGCTCGCTAAGTGCTCGCCTTCAAGTGGACGCTCGCTCTATTCACCGAGCGTTCTTTGTTACCGTGGTCCTTCTCTGCTGGGTCCTCTCTGACCGCACATTGTTCAATGTCCACTGCCGCGGCGACTCGCCCAATAATTCCCCACTCTCGGCATCTTCTTCTCTACTATTGCACCAAGAAACCTCCGACGAGGATGCCCTTGTCGATGAGGATACCTTCATTGTCCCTGATGAAATCTGCGAACCCGCCAAGTGCGCAGCGGAGGACAAAGGACGCCAATGGGCGAGCGGTTTCAGCGTAAGCATTTCGAATTACATTCATAGCAACTCTTCCAAGCTTTTTCCCTCTTTTCAGTGGGCAGATGACGCTGAGGAAGAAGAGGCAAAGCGAG
>Ga0307517_10011095_pt1 | contig 12514 bp, 8 predicted proteins | sample 23_EM_MG_FD_194515 | JGI IMG/M metagenome (GOLD analysis project Ga0307517, IMG submission 194515) | Populus trichocarpa ectomycorrhiza microbial communities from riparian zone in the Pacific Northwest, United States - 23_EM | ecosystem: Host-associated > Plants > Roots > Unclassified | place...
AAAATTAAATTTAGAAAATTTTTTTTTTATAATCCACAGTGTTTTTGAATATAGGGAAACAATAATTTCTCCACACCCTTTAGTTTTATATATATATATATATTATTGAAATCAAACCGTAAACTAGTTCAAATCAATCAGTTTTAGTCTAATGTAATTCAATTTATTTTTATTCCAAACCAATAAAACCAAAATTTCAAGACTACAGTGAACAAAGAAGATTTTCTAATTCAGTTGAGCCAAATGGGATTCTTCGTTGCAATGGAAACACTTCTAACAATAAACACACCGAATCATAAATTCCACATCCAATAATATAATTGTTTGAGAATTATTTGAGAAAAGAAAAGGAAGGATTGAGATTTGTTGGCTCGACAAGTTCTACTTGCACATCACACCTAGCTACGTATATACTGCATGCGTATCAACTACTGTCTAATATTAGGAATTATTTTTCTAGTTTGTGAAATATTTTCTTATACTTTGCAATGCAAGTCCAGGAAAAAAACTCGCATTCCTGTCTTTGCCTTCTTCCTGTCTCTTCACCCTTTAATGATCGCCTACATATTCTCTAGAACATGGCTACAGAGGCTAAGACCAGGGTTATGTCTCCGCATAGGCTAGAGTAGGAGGCCCACTCCGCATTTGGTCAATAGTTCCAGACCAATAAACAGACATGTATATGAACCCAAAAGTAAAATGGTCCAACACTGAGAGCTTTAATCAATTTCAGTTGGACCAAAATTCCAGCATGAAGTGGAGAAAGCTATATTTCAAATTTGCAATCCACCACTTGTCGGTAATCATAACGGCATCCAGTTCTAACCTTAAAATCTAGGAACTTGACTTAAATTCTCGGCTAACTTAATGATGTTTCCAACCCTTTCTTCTTCTTCTTCTTCTTCTTATTATTATTATTACTCCTCAGATTCTTTACTCTGTATTTTCATGCATCAACCTGTTCATTTATAAGGCTCTGAACAGCTAGGTTATTGGTTCCAAGTTCAATGGCCTCTCATTGTCAAAGTACTCGTCATGGCAAGCCACCAGTCACGGAGTGACACTAGGGAATCATTGGTCTTATATTACCAAAGAGTTTTCTTGCTTTTCTTGTACTCCATCATATTTGATTCCATATATTAAATGGTTATTAAGAAAGAACCGTTGGTTGGTTAAGTTGCGCTTGATTTGACCACTCAAAAACTTGTAATATAAGTAAAGATTATTGTAGGAAATAAGCTCCTTTATATCCTTAAAAAGCTTCGCACATTCTTGCCTTTCATTGCTATATAAACTTTGCATGAAGAAGAAAAAAGTGTCTGATTCCACTCCTTTTAAGGTGCCAGCTGATTCTTCTGGCTCTATATAAGTTGCTATAAATCGGAACCGTCGTGACCTTATTTTAGGGACTGAAGGCGAGAACAAAAGCAGAACAGATGGTAAAAAGATATCGTGAAATACAAAGGATAAAGGCAAATAGCAAAAAGTTGCTTCGTGAGTTGCGTCCTTTGCTTGCAGGGTATAGTAAACTCAATAACACACTACATAATCACTTCTTTCCTCCTCCTCGGGTTGCCACACAAAGCCATTTAACTTTATATCGCACTGCCTTTCTCTATCTAGCTTGTCCCATATCTAGCATTTCTCTCCCTAATTTGAAGCAGCAAACTCTCTTTTCTCACTCTCAGCTAAGATGCCCAAATCATTTATAGGCAGAAAAATGCACTATCAACAGTCCCCTCGAGTCTTTGTGTTGCAGAAGCCAATGGTTATACTTCTTCTTGTACTGTTCGTCTCAGGAGACCGGAAAGAAGAGACAACGGTGAATGTTCATGGCTTGCAAAACCAGCAGCCGCCAAGTAGCACAGAGAAGCAGCAACGTTTAAGGCACTCATTTGATACGTTCTTTTCAAGCAAAAGAAAAGTTCCAAATGCTTCAGACCCTCTTCACAACCGCTGAGCCAGGTCTTGCTGTTAGTTTCTCAAGGAGGAGTTACTCTTTGGCCTCTTGGGAAATTGAAGATTAATTTTGTTGCTAGTTCTTGAGAGATTAGAGCTACAAGATGTGAAAGGAAACTTTGAGGGTCATCTACTAGATGCTTCAATCACAATTCTACTAATTAGGCTGCATCTTGTCAATGATGGTGATGTTCGCGGGTCATTTGAAAGCTAGGTTGCAATTTTCTGCTCGAAAAATGTGTGTGTTTTCAACTTTAGCTGGTCCTTTTGGACTTATGATCCGTATATTTTGTCTCTTGATACCAAGTGTCTGTAAAATATATATGAACCAGCGATCAAGAAACTTGTTGTCTATGAGTAACTCTTTTGTGAATGTTCTCTATGAGTAACTTTTTTGTGGGGCCGGTAACTTTTATCCACTCCATCGTTGTCTTTTCTATGCGCGAGGAGTTCCTTTCACCCTTTTCCCCTTCTTCTCTAGCTTTATTGTTGCGTTTCACTTTTCCCAAGCTTTATTGTCTTTTTAATAATTCTAAAAGGATTTGATATCGTGATAAAATCAATGGATTTTGTAGTCGTACTCAAAATCTCTGGCTATATATTTCTTTCAAGCAGGACGCACGCCATGCCATCGATGTCTCAAGGAAAACGACTTCAATTTTATATGAACCCAAGAGTCAAGGACAACAAGCATTTTGCCCAGACAGAAGCCCATAACGGCAGCCCAAGATTCCCCGAGCCCATTCAAAGAGATAGTTGCGTGCATCTTTAATTTTTCTTTTATTTTGCTACATCTTTAGTAATCTGAACTATCTATAATTTGGTAATAGTTGGTATGCTAATAGTGCAATTATCCCTAACCTATCTATAATTTGGTAACTCATTTCTACTTGTTTAAAATGTTTGATTCTGCAAAAGCAAGAGGTTCATATCGTCATTAGAAATTTAGAACACTACTTAATGGGAAAGAAATTATCTTGGGCAGTTCCCATTCCCAACTATGGTTCCTAAAGAGAAATTTGCTTGTGTTCTTCTCGGAGCTTTATGCCACTAATCTTTAGATTCTCCGATTTCAGCCCACCGGAGATTTGCTTGCTGGCAGTTTTCAAATTTTAGAAAGGAGGATAGCTGCGCTCAATTTGTTGATTATTTTACCACATTAAATTTACCCAAGTCGCTGTAAGAATAATGATTTCTAACATCAAATCCAATGCAGTTATTAAATCTTCAATATCTTTATTTGCATTCAAATAAATGTAAAATGTGAAGATGGTCTAAACGACAATGAACTAAATTATTCTTCACTGACGATTTTTTTTTTCTTCTGCTAAAAGGACAGACGGGAGACTCTTTTTAAGTTTGAAGTTCGGACCAGTGGCCAGGAACAGGATAGAAATAGAGTAGTGTTACGCTCTATACTGTATAAAGATGTCCATAAAATTAATCTATGTTAACTTGATTATATTATCTTGATGATAATAATAAAAAAAAAACCAAACTATAAATTTCAAGGTTTAGTAATCTAATATCAAATAATAAAAAAAAAATTTAAAAAAAAACATTGAAGAAAAAACTCAAATTAACTCTACTAACTTGTCAAGCGTGATATAAGATTGAGATTAAAAAAATATTTTAAAAAAAAACTTAGAAAAAAAAAACCAAAGTTAAATCAATAAAAAAATAATGAAAAAACCCTAAGCCAACATGTGTAAATTTGACTAATCCACACCCGAGATAATCCTGCATAAATGAAAGTGAAAAAAAAAACAATAAAACTCAAGAGCCAATAGTTTAGTGCCAAAGAATAAGATAAACAAATTAATTTTAAAAAAAACCAAGTAAGTCTCAGTTAAATTGACTAACTCACGTACTGGGATATGAAGTAGAGATAACCCCGCAAAAATAAAAGCATAACAAATCACGAAACTTAATTCCTAAAAACTTAATGTCGAATGATAAAATCGATAAAAAAATTAATTTTTAAACAGGACTTAAAAAAAAATCAAAGTAAAACCGTGCTAATCTCAGTCTCATGACTTGACTAACTCACGTACCGGGATATGAGGTAGAGATAACCCCATAAAAATAAAAGCATAACAAATCACGAAACTTAATTCCTAAAAACTTAATGTCGAATGATAAAATCGATAAAAAAATTAATTTTTAAACATGACTTAAAAAAAGATCAAAGTAAAACCGTGCTAATATTCAAAATTCGTGACTTGAGTCATGAGACTGAGATTACTTCATTTCATAGAAGGAAGACATGAAAATAATGAAGCAAAATTCTTAATCATAAAAATTAAAAATCAAAACAAATAAAAATAAAAACAATAAGGATTAAATCTTGCACATAAAATATGTGATAGAAAATAATTAGGGATTTAATTGAAAATTTAAATAAATAAAGAAAAGGATAAAAAAACAATTAAGAAAATAAGGATCAAAATTAGATATAAAATTAAATGAAATAAAATGCTGAAGGACATAATTGAAAAAAAATAATCTAGCAAAAAATAAAAAAATAACAATAAAAAGAATGAGGACCAAATCAGATACAAAAAGTAAATAAAATTAAATATTGAGCGATGAAATTAAAAAAAAAAACAATAAATTTCAAATAACATCAAATCAAAATAAATAAAAACAAAAAGAATAATCATAAAATTTTAAAAATTAAAAAACAGAGGATACAACTGAATCTTTTAAGCTTCAGCATGGAAACCAAAGTCAAGAGAGATAATAGAAGGGGAGGAGAAAAAATTTCATCGCCATCGAGCCATTGCGAATCATGCCATACACGCCTTCCATTGGCTTCACCACCACTACGAGCACCGAATGGTACGGTGGTTGGTTGATTTTTGCCATCATGCGACTCCCTACGTGCATTCAAAATGGTGCGAGGGATGATGACGTGCTGATGCTTGTTATACACCGTAAGCATATTTTATTTATTTAATAATATCCTAACACATTAAATTACTAAACAGCCGTTAAGGACTTCTAAGTAATACAAAAAAAATCATATTACAAGCAAAATACCTTTCTAACCAGCCTTGGAATTTTTTGAAATCAATGTTAAACCCATCATTTCACTGTACAAAATATAAAAGACAAAAAAACAGTTATTTACTAGTTCAATATTTTGCAATTTCCGAGAGTATTTATATAATTTAACTGTGCAAAGAACATAAAAAAAAAATCCCTTGTCAAAAGGCTTGATTTAACAAAAAATAATTTAACTATGGAAGATAAAATAAATCGATTAAATTATCCTCATGTACAAATGAATATTAGATTTTATATAATTTTTTTTTATTAATATAAATGTTTGGTTCAACTACTCCCACCAAACTTAAAATTAAAAAAATAGAATTTACACTTTAAACTAGGCAATTGTTTTGTACAAGAAGAAAAAAATGAAAGACAATTCACTGTCTAACGTGTCACACTAAAACGCATATCTGTTTTAGTGTTTTTTATAATGATAATTATAATGTTGCCTGCTAATGGACAAGCAGAAAACGTCATTATGCACGTAGTTTTCACTCCTCTGGAATAGTACAAACGGTGATTGGTATTCTTTTTTATTTATTGGAAAAACAGTGTTTCCTTCTGGTAGAGAAAAAATTCAAGGCCCTTACCTTGTTATCTTCTGTGGGAGCCTCCTGTACATCTTCCCTGCCTTCTTATGTTTGAAATGGAAAGCTTGTACCATCACCTAGCTCTCCTGTTCTTTCTTTTCCTTGTTGTTAAAATTCTGTTCCGTCAAAAGCAAAACCTGCCCCCTAGCCCTTTTGCTCTTCCAATTATCGGCCACCTACACCTCTTTAAGCATCCCCAGTCACTACAGACTCTCTCATCACAATATGGTCCGATCCTGTTCCTCAAATTTGGTTGGAGGTCTACCCTTGTGGTGTCTTCACCATCTGCTGTTGAAGAATGTTTCACCAAGAATGACATAATATTTGCAAACAGACCCCAGTCCATGGCTGGGGATCACTTGACCTACAATTATACTGGGTTTGTGTGGGCACCTTATGGTCATCTTTGGCGAAGCCTACGCCGTATTTCTGTGATTGAATTATTCGCATCAAAGAGCCTCCAAAAGTCTTCAATTATTCGTGAGGAAGAAGTTTGCTCCCTGCTTCGCAGACTGTTGAAAGCCAGAAATGGTGTTACAGCGAAGGTGGACTTAAAGTTTTTGTTTTCTCTTCTAACATGTAATGTCATGATGAGACTGGCTGCTGGAAAGCCTTGCATCGATGAGGAAGTTGCTGGTACAAAGGTGGAGAAACAATTATGTCAAGAATTTAAGGAGAGATTTTCTCCTGGCCTGGGGATGAATATCTGTGATTTTATCCCGATTTTAAGGTTGATTGGTTACAAAGGGCTAGAGAAAAGTATGAAAAAACTGCAGAGTAGTAGAGATAAGTATTTGCAGCATCTGATAGATGAAATTCGGATGAGGAGAACAAGTTCTTCCTCCAAAACTGCTGAACAATGGAAAAGAGAAGGGAAGAGCTCAGTGATTGAAACTTTCCTGTCTCTGCAAGATTTGGAACCTGAATTTTTGACGGATACAGTTATCAAAAATGTTCTAGTGGTAAGCCGCTTGCATTATTTTTTCTCTATTTTACCATTGGGGAGCGTATTGGTGACCAATCATATTGTTACCGATTCTTACGTTTAGTTCAGTGGTGAGTGAGCTGTGGTGGTGTTTTTCAGACAAAGCATTTAGTGCCTCAGGTGCCATTTCTTACAATTAAGTGTTTTCGTAATCTGAGCCCAATATCCCTGGAATTAATTTAGAAGCAAGGCTTTCGCGAAAGAAATTTACGTAAGGAGTTAAGTAGAAGTCATTCCGTTGTTTTGGTGGTGGTGGCAGTTGAAAATGTTGAGCAGATGCCCGCTCTTTTATCTAAACGTCATAGTTCACACTTGATACCCATCTTTACCCTGTTTTAGTTCCGCCAAGTTAAACTACGAAAAATTTGGTCATAATCGTGCACTAATCTGAAAATTTTCTTGAATCAAACCGTGAAGCTGTTTTCACTGATCACTGATGCATTAGTGCATGTGTAAAATTTTCTTGAATTCAGTACTTTACGATTGAGGCAACTCTTGTTTGGCTGGCACTTGGTACCAGAGGTGATATAACAGCATCATGCGTGATTTTTAAGACCACACGATATGAGTGGCCATGAACCCCTTACCCTCATCTCCATCTAGCATCATCAGTTTGAACTTTTGAATTCCACGCACCATGATTTTTCTTCAATGAACTGCAACATAAATTTGAATAGAAAAAGGAAAAGAATAAAAACCATGACATGGGTGTGTTTTGATATCCAAAAAGGTGTTTAGCTCTCTAAAGGGATGGGAATATTTCAATGTGCAGAAAATTAATTATTGTCAAAACACTAGGAGTATTGGCCAAAGTTCTTAACTCTAACATTGATAAAGCAATGTGTATCAGATGATGTTTGTTGCTGGCACGGAAACATCAGCAGTTACTTTGGAGTGGGCAATGGCACTCCTCTTGAATCATCCAAAAGCAATGCAAAAGCTGAAAGCTGAGATTGATGAGCATGTTGGGCATGGGCGTTTGCTGAACGAGTCAGATATTGTCAAGCTTCCCTACCTTAGGTGCGTCATAAAGGAGACGCTTAGATTATATCCTCCAGCTCCCCTTTTGCTGCCTCATTTTTCATCTGGAGCTTGCACTGTTGGGGGATTTGATATACCGCAAGGCACAACGCTGGTGGTGAATGCTTGGGCCATGCATAGAGATCCCAAACTCTGGGAAGAGTCCAATGAATTCAAGCCTGAAAGATTTGAGGCTGGTTTAGGAGAGCAAGAAGGTTTCAAATATATTCCGTTTGGAACCGGGAGGAGAGTTTGCCCAGGTGCTAGCATGGGTTTGCAGATGGTTTCAATTGCCTTAGGTGCTCTCGTCCAGTGCTTTGAGTGGGATAAGGTTGCACCGGTGGAGGACATGAGCCATAGTCCTGGAATTAGTTTGTCTAAAGTCAAGCCATTGGAAGCATTGTGCTGTCCACGCGGTGATTTGACTACCCTCCTTTACCATCCTTAGAGGGGGTTTGAAGGTTCTCTTCTCGCCTGGCATTGGGCTTGAACGTCAAGTGAATGGCCTTTCCCCCACCTTCACAAGGCCGTATTACGTTGATGCTGTTGGCATTCCTTCTGAAAGTTTATCTGTGTGTAATCTGTTCTGTATAAATGCCGATGCTGTTATGGATAACTAGCTATTTAAATGCAATTAGAAGTTACATTATTTTCTCTTATTTGAATGAGTTAAATAATAATAATAATATATAACAAATTATTTTACAATATCAGCCTATCAGGTACTAATACATTTTTGAAGTAAATAGTTATTTAAATGTTCATATTTTCAAACGTGATTAATCAACTGATTTTTTTATTATTTACTTTTCATTCTCTTTAATCTTTAACTTTTTTACAATTATTTTATTTTTATTTTTAATATTTTCTGTGTTTTTTTTCTCAAAACAATATCACATATTTAGGGTTAATTACGGCCCCATTTGTTTGCTGGAAAGTAGTTTCTTTTTAGAAAGTGAATTCCAGGAAAATAAATTATTTTCTGATGTTGGGTAGTGTAATGAAAAATAAGTTGGAAAACATTTTTCAGTGTTTAGTTATGTCATGGAAAATGAGCTAAAAAATAACTTATTAATGTTTTATTTTCTCAAGTTTATTAAAATAATGAGGAACAAATCTTACAAATTAAAAAGTTGAATGGGGATGAAATTGAAAAAAAATATAATTTCATAAATTATCTCAAATAAAATAAATAATAATCAAAATAATAGAAATAAAATCTAAAAAATAAAATAAAAATGAAAGATGAAGAAATTAAAATAATAATAATTAACATTTCATAAATTATTTCAAATAAAATAAATAACAATCAAAAGGATGAGGACTAAATTTGATAAATAAAAAAATTCAATAAGAAAATGATAAGGGAAAAGCAAATAACAATTATAAAAATGAGGACCAAAGTTAATATAAAAATTAAATTTTAAGAGATGAAATTGAAAAATAAATATTCAAAACAAAATATATATAACAATAAAAAGTTTGAGGATCAAATTTGATATAATCAGCAAATAATATGACTTTTCTAAATTTTTCACAACTTCTAGAAAGTGTTTTCTGCCCAAATTTTCCAGGAAAACACTTTTCTGGAAACCAAGCCAAATTTTTCTTTGACTGGAAAGTGTTTTCCATTAACCAACTTTTCTAATGGCAAATAAATACAGAAAAATTTAAAAAATAATTTTTCAAAAAATAAATTCTGAGAAATAAACATGCCTTATACTAAAACTCATATAGTTGATTTTATTTCGTTTTGTTTTCATTTTTTAAAAAATTATATTTTATATTTTCAAACAATAAAATTTTTTAAATTATACAAAATACCTAAATTATCCCGTACATAATATGTAAAAATCTCTTACTTTTTCAATCTCTTCTCCTTCCTTCTTCTTTTCTCTGCTTTCCTTTCCTTTCCTCTCTTCATCTCCTTTTTGTTTCAATCAAAACCCTAGAACCCTATCGATTAAATAAGAAATCCTTCCCTTCTCTTCACCTCATTTTCCTCAGACCCGTTCTTTCTTTCACTCACTCAAGATCAAAGCAAACAGAGATTCACCGAAGCCCCATATCGATTCAATAGAAGGTAGATTAGGATTAATCAACAGGCTTAGGTGCACGAATCAAAACAAGTAGGCTGATTTAATGATATTAAAGCAATAAAATGGTGGGAGTTTGTCAATTGTCATGCCCGATTTTATAGTGGCATGTATTCTATCTGAAGAAAAGGCAGGTTCTTAAACCCTACAAGGTTAAGGTCATAGAGCGCTCATCTCTATGACTGAAAGAGAGTGGGGGCACATTCCGATTAAGACGAGGGAAATTTGCTTTTTTGGCTAAAGTAGCGGAAATTGCAGTGCTATTTAAGGGGAGCTTGTTCTATGATAAATAAACGACTCCAAATAAGAAAGGAGGTATAGCTGAGAAGAACAATAAGAGTAAGCATTCAGGTGCTGGTGCTATGACCTTAAAGGTGGAAGATCCTTCCCTGGTTCTAACCACCTTGAATGAAGAGTGGAAGAACAAAATGCAGAACATATCGGAGATGTTGGGTTCTAACAAAGAAGGGGGCGGGGGAGAGGAAATTCAAGGCCAAAGAATAAAAAAAGAAGGGCAGCACAAGATGGAAAACTAGAGGCAGGGCTAAGGTGCGAGTGGAGCATAAAAACAACAATAGTTTCATATAAAGGTCCCTTTTTAGAATGAAAGAAGGATCGGTAAAGTCAAGAAGCAGAGAGAGGCCAAAGATTCTAGCACAAGAGGCAAATTTTATTGGCTTGGTGGAAACATAAGAGAGGAGTGGAAGCCAAGTCCTCGGTCCTACAGTATTCAATACAATTATATCGTTAAGAATTGGCATGAAAACATGAAATTAAGTCAGGTTAACCATGGCTAAGAGCACCTTGCACCTTGGTTTTGCATTAAGCTTTACCTAAATCTGAGGAATAATCTTGGGAGATCAAAGAAGTGACTTTTTTGAAGGTGTCGATTTGTTTTTTGCTCTTGGTTATTTTTAGGAGTGAAGGAACTCTTTGTGGCTGAAAAGGTATGCAGATCTGCAGTAAAATCAACTTGGGAAAGGAGAGAACATTGAAGAAGAGAATCCCATCTTGGTAGCCTTCAACAAATTAATTTGATTTTTTTTTTTAATTTACTCAATCTAGAACTCCATCCTTGGTTTCTTTGTCTAGCCATCACCAAGTTTAGTGATTAATTGAAAAACAGGTTTTGAAATTACATGTTCGATGACACAAGTGATAATTATATGTTTGATGACAAAATTATAATATTAATATTGCACGACTCTTTAGTTATTAAGTAAATGAAATATAATAATAATATTATAAATAAATTAATATTTTTTTATTAACAATTTTTTGTGTGCCAGTGAAAGAATGTAAAGTGGTATATATGAAATTATGAATATATAAACGGTAGGATGTAAAATATCATTTATAAAAGAACGGAGGCAAAACAAACGTACCTGATATTTATAATTCTTATCCATAACTTCCAATATTAAATTAACACGTTAAACTAAAAAAAAATTAACACGTTAAATGAAGCCCTGTCCCAACTTTCGTAAAAGATAATAAGCAAATGAACCAGAATGTAGTGGCTCCCGCGCTTTTTGGACGGCGTATGAGTCGCCGTCAGGTTGCTAAACGTAGCCTTCTGCCATGGCGTTCAATTCGCTGCAGAATCTCCTTTTTGAAGTGGTGATGCGAGTTGTCGGAGAGGTTATAGTTTGGTTGATAACCTCTTGTTTTTTTTGATTTTTTTTTTCCCCTGGGTATGCCTTTTTATTTTTTAAATTAATTCTTCAATTGATTTATATTTTTTAATTATTATTTATTTTATTTTAAATAATTTATATAAGTAATTTTTTTTGAATTTAATCCATCTTCAATGTTTTTATTGGTTAAATTTGATCATCATTATTTTAATTGCTATTCTTTTTTATTTAGAATGATTTTTAAAGTTGAATTTCTTTTTGATTTTATCATTTTTATTTTTTTCATACAAATTATTATCCTCATTATTTTTATTGTTTTATTATTTAGACAAAAGGTTTTTATTAATGTTTTCTTTTTCAGATTTCAGACTTCAACATTAAATTTATTGGAAATTAAACTTCTTGATCGAGTTCAGGTCGGGTTTCATGAGTTATGAATTTGAGATATTAACCCGGGTTTAGAAGACTTGCTCGAGTTTACTTGTTTTTTATTTTTCTTTTGTTTAAGCTTATCATATTTTAGTTTCATCTCTGAACATTTCTTTGATCGAAGATTGAACTCTATTATATAATAATAATAATAATAATAATAATAATAATAATCCAGTTATTCCAAGTTTTTTTTTTTAAAAATTTAGTTTTTTTAATTAGATTAAATTAATTAATTAAATATTAAGATGAAATGCTAACTTCATAAATTTAGTTTATTTTTCATGTTGTTGCTTTGGAGTGCTTGCGATCTCTTTTAGTATAATCATTAAGTCTTTTATAGTGATATTAAAATCATTTTGGTGAGTTTTTTTTTTATTGAAAACTGGTATTTATAATGAAACAACGGTGAATTTTTAATAAACTGTTTTTTTATCTCGTTCCGAGTATGATGTTAGCATCTTATTTTTTATGGTTAAATATTTTTTTTTCTAGCTCTATTTACCTTAATTAAGTTAATAATCTAGATTTTTTTATATTTTATATTTTTTTAAAAACTCTTAATATTATTTTAGAAAAAAAAAATCATTCTAGTCAGATCTAAGGAGAACTGTCAACACCTCTCCTCACCTTACCACCTCCCGTAGAAGTTAACACCTCACCACACCAATTCCTCTCCACATTTCCCACAACCAAACACGACTTCATTTTATCCCTCGACCCCTCTCCTCCTCATTTCAAACA
>Ga0307517_10011096_pt1 | contig 12514 bp, 10 predicted proteins | sample 23_EM_MG_FD_194515 | JGI IMG/M metagenome (GOLD analysis project Ga0307517, IMG submission 194515) | Populus trichocarpa ectomycorrhiza microbial communities from riparian zone in the Pacific Northwest, United States - 23_EM | ecosystem: Host-associated > Plants > Roots > Unclassified | place...
TTTATTTTGTGTTTTTATGTTTTTTTTTTTTTTTTGAAGTTTGATTCGTTTTAAGTTTTAGTTTCAATTTTGGTTTGGTTTTCGGGTCAAACCAGTGCTTTTGATTTGGTTTATAGTCGAACAAAAACTTTTAGGTTAACACGGCCGGGTCAAAATCAAGCCAAAAGGTTAAGACCATGTTTGGCTTGTAATGTTTTTATTGAAGGTTTTTTTGGGTTTAAGGGTGTATTTGGCAAACATTCCCTTATGCCTATTTTGATAGTTTTGGTTTTAAGAAAAATGGGTTTTTGCCAAACAAAACCTAAATAAAAAAAAATAAAAAAATACATTTCTTTTCTTGTACATGGCAAAAAATCCTTAAAATTATTTGAGATTTTTTTAAAAAAAAAATCTAAAATACTTTGGCATGCTTTATAAAAGGTGTTACATAGATTTTACAATAAATTTGTGAAATTCCAAAGAATTTTGACCTATGTTTAAAAAATATTAAAATTTTATTTTTGTCAAGAATATATTATTCACTTTTAAGATAAGAATAAAAAAAAACCTAAAAGGAGTTTTAATATCCAAAATATTTTATGAATAATAATTTATTATTACTCACTTTAATAGAAAAATAAAAAACTTGTATGATTCAAAATATTATTGAGAATGATAGAACTCATTCACTCATAATATAAGGATAAAAAAAATTACTAGAAATTTTATCTGAAATATTATTTAGAATGACGTGATTACAAAAAAATCCAAGTTTATTTTTAAAAAAACATTAATGATAATTGAGGACATTTTACCATTACAAATCATATTCTTAGCTAAAAAAAACCAATGTTTATTCATCCTAACAAACTCATTATGATAGATTAAAAAAAATAAAAAGTAAAGTATCAGTTAGCAATTCTCTGAGACCAGGAAATATCGTCCTGACACTGCAAGGAGGGCACGACAAATACATCATTTGCACGCCTCCACAGTCCACATGCACACATCAATTACATTATTTGCACACCATGCAAGCACACATTAAAAAAAAAAAAAATTGGGTTATACAAATATCCATCATTCATAATAATTCACAAAGATATATTTATATTAATTACTTGGAGTTATACAACATGTATGCAAACCATAGTCTTGAATCACTTTCTTATAAAGGAGTGGTATATATATAATACCAAAACTAAGACTGGGTTTTTCTCATCTACTGAGAATCCAGCATTAGTTCTTCAGCTCCTACCTGATCCAAAAATCCAACCTTGTGGCATGATTACGATGCAAATAAGTTAAGGCTAGGTGGATTTCCCAAGCTCGAGGCTCTCATCGATGCTTCTCCTGTGCTTGAGGAATTGAGTCGATTGACAGAGCTTGAGGAGGGAGCCTGCAAAGATTACAGTACCGTCGCTTCCATAGCTGCTCGAGTCTAAATATTCTTCTGGATGATTTACAATTCGTCCCCACATTCAAGCAATTGGTTTGCTGCCTTTGCTTGATGAACATGCAGAAAGATTGAAACCTAATGGTAGTGAAGAAAATTACAAAATTAGGCACATTCCAAGCATATAATTCAATCCTAAAGTAGTGGTGGCTTCTTTCCAATGAGCAGTTAGCCCACCTCCAAAACCTTGGTGACACCGAGAATAATGTCAAGCAGCACAGCAACATTTTCTGTAATCCCAGAAAATACATTTCGATGCAGGAGGTTCTGATTTACATGGATGTTTTAATCATTAGAGCATTGCATAATAAGTCATCCGGTCACTCCAATTTCACAGGTTAATGTCCTTTCTCCGCTGCCTCTTATTGTTGAGGAGAAATTTAGGCCTGGCTATTTTGAGATTCATGGAGAACTGAAATAACCCAATACCAAATATATTGACCATCTTCCTCTGCTGCCTCATACCAGCACTAAGACGTAATATCAGATTTTTTTTATAAAAAAAAAATAAGAAAGTAGCTTTCAGTTTGAGCCTCCTCTGGTAATATACATGATTTTGAAATTCAGACTTTTCGATTTGATGACAACATGGTAGTTAGCTCTGAGTTTATTCCTGGATAATGCAAGACTGCCAGTGATGGAGGATGAACCTGGTTGGAAGAATATTCTCTGGAGCATGAAGTTATCTTTTCCCTTACTTAAATTCAATAACTTCCAATCCTACTAAGACCAGGCATCTTCTCTGCTCCAGCAGTGGTTATATAATCTCTCATCTTCTCAACATCAACCCATCTCCCATCGCCAGCATATACGTTAGAAAGCATGACTCTGTAGGCACCCTTTTTGGGCTCGCCGTCAAAAAGCTGCTGGGCCACAATTTCTGCCAACTCAGAATCCCCATGAGCATCGCAGCATGACAGCAATGCTCCCCAAATGCCAGAATCTACTGGTTGCTTCAAGGACAGGATAAAATTATATGCCTCGTCCAGCTCTCCTGCCATCCCAAGAAGCTTTACAATGTGAACATAATGCTCTGTTCTAGCTTGGATCCAAAACTCATCTTTCATCCTTCTGAAAATTTCCCTTCCATCTTTAACAAGGCCAGCATGGCAGCAAGCACAAAGGAGAGCAGAGAAAGTAGACTCATCAGGTTTCAATCCTTTCTCTACTATCTCCGTAAACATGTCAAAAGCTTGGGAAGCAAGTCCATGCAAGCCAAGACCTGATATTATAGAATTGTATGAAACAATATTCCTGTTTGGCATATTCTCAAAGACACGAAGCCCCAATCCCACAAAACCGCACTTTGAATACATATCTATTAGAGCAGAAGAAACCATGACATGTGATTCAAATCCATATCGAACTATGTAACCATGTATCTGAGCACCAGGCCCTACATTTGCCAATTGAGCTGTTGCCACCAATACACTAGCAATCAAAACAGAATCTGGCTTTTTACCCGCCAAATTCAGATTCTTGTAGAAAAGCAATGCCTTCTCATGTTCTCCAGCCTGAGAAAATCCAGTTATCAAAGCAGACCATGTTACTAAATCGGGCTGGCATAAACTTCTAAATACACTATATGCCAGATTGATGCAACTAAATCTCGAATACATGCTGACAAGTGAACTGCCTACATGATCATTACAATCAAAACCACTTTTCAAGCATAACCCATGAATTCCTTGGCCAAGCTCAAGCGAGCTAGAATTTGCTAAACCCGAGATTAACGCAACAAAGGTATAACCATCTGGCCTTTTATTCCCGTTGTCTCTCATTTCATTAAAAAAAAGCAACCCTTTATCACCAAATCCACAATAACCACAGCCAGAAATCATAGCATTCCACAGAACCAAATCTGGTTCAAAAACCCCACAAAACACCTTGCTTGCTTCACCAACAAGACCCATTTTTGAGTAACCTGTAACTAATGCACTGCAAGTAACCGAATCCAATCCCAGACCGGAAACAATCACTCCTCCGTGAACAATTCTCAACCCATCCACATAAAAATCCTCACAACATGCACGTATAAGACACGCATACGTATACTTATCTGGTATTACATCAAATCCAATCATCTTTGTGTACAGCAAGAATGCATCATCAAATTTATGAGCTTGAGCATAAGCTCTGATGATGGAATTCCATAAGAAAACACTGCGTTGAGGAGTTTTATCAAACAGGTTACGAGCAGAGGAGAGGTCATTGTTTAAAGCATAGAATCTTACAAGTTTTGTTGCATAAAATGGGTCTTGTACGAGGTGGGTTTTGGTTACTAAAGCATGTAATTGTTTGGTTCTTGATAGTGTTTGATGGGTTTTTGAAAGTTGTAAGAAAAGTGACTGAAATTTAATCAACATTTATGAAACTTTTGTGTGGTCAAGTCCCCATTTTTGTCAAAAATCGACAGGAAAACAAAAGGGAAGATTTTCTGGTATATCTTGTGAGTGTAACATTGTTTGAAGAAGGAACTGAAAAGAAACAGGATTGACTGCTTGGCGTGACTGCCACTATTTTTTATCACCTCGAAATTTCAAGGTAGTTAGGGGTCGATGCCCACATTAACTGTCGTCTACAAAAATAAAATAAAATTTTAAAAAATCTTTGTGTCATGAGTCCCGCCTTTCAACAGTGACAGAAATGTTAAGGACTCACCTTAACAAACAGTTGTTTAGAAAGAAATTCGAGGGAGAAAAAGAAATTAGAGAGGAGAGAGTTATGCAATTTCTATAATTTTTCTTGTATTATTTCTTATTATAATTCTAATGGCCGGAATAACTGAATTAAGTTATTTTAAAAAATTTCATACCCCAATAACTTTGAAAAGTTCGAACAATCATTCTTGGAAGAAGTTGAACTTGGATGATTAGCTTTTGTATGTACTGATTTAATGGGTGAAAGAATCACCAAAGTTAATTCTTTTGATCCTCATTGTCTTTTTCCTTATTGAAATGTCCTGAAAGTATCGGTCCTTGGACAAATGCTCGGTGATCACTGAACATGGATGGGGAAACTTGTTAGAGATAAATTAAAGATCATGTAGTTGGCTTTAAAGCTTTGGCTTAGTTCTGGGTTATCAGTATCATGTCTATAGCAAGATGCCTAAGGAGTGCTCCTTCATAAGATAGTTCGGACAAACACTCAAATGATCTTAAAGCATTTTTGGATTTCCCCCACAGAACGATACTGTCATTTCTTCTCCAATTTTCCACAGAACAAATGCAAGGACGGAAGGCAAAGCACATGGATAAATATAAGTATTGATTCGTACAGGAATAAACACAAATACCATAGCAGCATTCAAGCACTGCCCGGCATGCGCACTAAAGACCAAGGGGTCTCCACATATCAACATAGCAGCTCAAAGATCTGGGAAGCACCTTCTTCCAAGCATCAAGATCCGGCAATTTACCGGTGAGAGCGAGCGAGCTATCGTCCTTTCGATTCCCAAGATTCAATACAAAAAGCCTATCACCGAAAACCTGGTGCATTGCCTTCAAAGTATCTTCCATAACCACCTTACCATCCCTTCTTTTATCCTCAGCCTCCACACAACTACCCCCAACATTCACCATGATTCGCCCGCCTTTCCTCAAACTCTTCCTTAATTTCTCCCAAGTGTTTGGATCTTGAAGTTCAGGTATCAAGCTTCCTTTACAAAACAAATCAACAAGAATCCCTGAGAACCCATCTTTAACTTTAGCAGATAATGCATTTCCAACGTAAATAAAAAGCCTATCTGGGTATTGTTTTTCGAGCTTTTTGAGACCAAAAAACTCTCTCCCAACATCAATCACCGATGAGTCAAGCTCCCATCCATGGACCACCACTCCTGGATACAATTCTAGCAGCAAACGAGCTGCGGAACCCGCTCCGAATCCGAGAATGGCAATGGGTCCAGGGGGTATGATGGGGGGCAAAGCAGCAAAAACGTCGAAATAAGTGTTGGTTAGTGATTTGAAGAGGAAGGAAATGCTGTGAATGTTTCCAGGAGCATCTAAGAGGAGGAGTCTAGAACCTGCAAAAGGGTGATCAGCTTTTCGAGAGATTTCGAGGACCCGAATGTAGTTGTGTCTAGACTTGAATTTGGCTATGATTTTGACATCTTCAATGGGGATGCCATCCTCTTGAGTCCTGGTTTGGGGGGTGAAATCGTGGTGGGTTTCTTGAGATTTGGATTTTATTTGGAGAGGTTTTGAAAGGGTTTTGGAGGAGAGTTTGATGATTGTACGGTAGGTATGGTGAGATATTTGAATTGGGAAGGGGGTAAACGGTCGAATTTGAAGAGCTGTTAGAGACATTTGCTCTGTCTCTTCGCTTTCTTTCTGGTTAATGGCTCTTAGTGGCAAGTGGCAGCGAAGCGAAGATTTATTCTAAGGCGATGACATGAGAACAAAAGGATACGGACAACGGTGTCGTTTCATGCACATAGATGCTCCCCTGAATAAGAACATTAACATGGCTTTGTTTGTTCGTGAGATTTTTGGAACAAAGCTGTTACTGGTATGCTTGCTTGACCACCTTGCCACACCGCACACCCACCGTGAAAACGTTATTGCTAAGCCCAGAAAAACAATTATGGAGGGCCTTGCTGACCTTTTCCTTTTTTGGAATTCTATACTGAGGGTATAATTAACTAGTTCTTCAACCGAGATCATGGGAAATGAAGATCAGAGGAGAGAAAAAAACACAGACATCCTTGACCACTTGACCTGTTCATTGGGGTTGGTAATAACATGAACTGCCGAAAGAACAAAACCTAGAAGCTCTTTAGCATCGCAGTAAAAAGCTCCGAATAAATCATGGCTCACCACTTACAGTGAGCGAGCCATCAATACAAAGGAAACGTGTTGCCAAGTTGCTCGCATAATTACTACAATTCCTTCATTACATGACATGACCTCAGAAACATGTTCAAGGAGAATGCTTAGCCAATAGCCACCATTGTTACACCACTATCAGTTGCGACCAATTCAACTTTACTGCATCATGTGTATGTTACAATAGGCATGCGAACATGGCCTAGGTTGGTCCAAAGTCTAAGTGTCTCTTGCTTGCCCAGTATAGAGAAAAAGAACAATCCTATCAATTATGTTTGGCATGATCTGAGCTCCACAAACAAGCGTGCGTAAATTATGCTTGGTTATCAACCACAACTAATTGTACAACACAGTAATTTAACAAAAAGACTTTGCAAAACTAGGAAATATTACCATTTGCAACTGCCTATTCTAATGATATTTGTCAAAGGTATCTATATGGTTGGTGGTCCAAACATAAAATCCTTCGCTACGTGTTGGGGGATAGGACTGAAACTAGAAGATGACTGATCTCCGTGCATCACAACCCTGGATGCTCTTTCTTGTCTTCTTCCATCGCATCCACACCATCCCTGCATTAAGATTCAGAAATTTCCATATCAGATGAAGGGGCACGCATGTACCAATTCACTTTGGAAATACTACGAGTGATGTCTCTCAGGGTCTCCCTTTATCTCAAGTAATCAAAGCATCTAAAAGCAACAGAGAAAAATTTAACAAACATGACAAGCAGGTGTCATATAATCCCACTCTTGGATTCAGTTGCAGTCACATCGTATGCATGACCCTCGCAAACTCTCAGTGAAAGACAAGGAGAGACAGAAAGAATGAAAGAAACTCGCATAAGAACAACTAATGAACTTCCTCCCATATTCTACCACCAAGGTACAAGTGGGTGAAGTGTGAAGCTTTGAGCAGCTTCAGCTATCTGCAGATATAGTCCAAGGGGAAGAGCACCAGAACCGTCTTCCAGAAGTCATTTGAAGTTCAGTTCAGCAGACAATTTAAACTTCTTACCTTATCTTATTATTTGGCTGTGCATCAGCATTGAAAAATCTAGGTCCAGGTTTCTCATCTTCATCATGATCAGACTCAAAATCCTCACCATTCCATATGCGACGCTTTGGTCTTTGATCCATGTCCTCTTCAGCCTGCATCCAACGAGTTCATAAAGAAAAGAGATGTAATCCAAGAAGTAATGACAATCCAACCATGTCAAGAAAATTTTTCCACTGCCTACTGACCTCTTCCGGAACTTCAGTTGTGGGTGGTGTTGTTTGAAAAGGTACACTGGGAGCATTGGGCAGTCGAGAAAGTTGCTCTAGCAGTATGTTCCTGAACAAGTTGCAAGTCACACAATTGTACAAGCAGACATAATTACAACAAAGATGGAAGGACACATAACGAATGCATGTACAAAACATTGGTAAAGCTATTTTTATCTACAACCAAATTTAGATGCATACTTAAGTTTTATGCATGAGAGAGAGACAGGGAGAGATTATTCATGCATGTGTGTGAGAGTTGCAGCAAACTGAATTAAGTTTAAGCACACAGACATTTTCTTAGAAAATTTAACCACAGCATGTACAAATAGCAGAAGTAAAGAATATTAGAACAGATGCATAAAGCAGTGGTCATTCAACAAGAAAACCAGAATGCCAGGTAACAAGCTAATTTTTAGGCCTCATGAAATAACAGACCTCCAAACAGACATTTTAGTCATAATGCATGGGTTCTCAGCTAAATGGTTGTCAATCTGATTGTCAGTCCCATTCATAAGCTTCAATTCAAATAAAACAATTGACTTCATTCTTGTAACTATTGAAGAATATAGGAGGAATTTCAAACAGGAAACTTATCAAAGAGGCAATCAGCTACTAAATTCAAAGTAAGAATGAGAATATTTAGCATAGGATTGCACCATGCTTTAAAGCATAGGAATTTCAAAATTGGAATTCTGACTCTAAGTTCCAAAGAAGTATATGAGAAACCTTTATTTGATATGAGCATTAGAAGGGGCAGATCAACAAGAAGTAGTTATGCCCTGTTTATAGATTACAGAGTTGGTATTTACCAAAATGACAAATGCAAAATGTTTTTTTTTTCTTGTAGGTTCCAATCTCTAAAAGTTGTATCCTCAATTTTGAAATGTAATTCTAAGAGTTAACATGGCACTAATAACAACATTAGTCATAAAGAAGTAAGGAAGTCTGAAATTCACCTTATTCTCTCCATATCTTTGGGTGAGTTTAGGTTCTCCACGTTGGATGGCTCAACATGAAGTGTATAATCAGGGCCAAAGTACTCAAAGTACTCATTGTAAGGCAATTTATTATCTGGTTCCACCCCAACTGCAACAGCTGTCTGAGACAAAGTAACAGGTGCATTAGTAACTTATTAGCATTTTAATGGAATTGACATGCCTGTGTGCATGCACACACACGTGTGAGAGAGAGAGAGAGACCTCATAGCACCAGCAACGGGCAACATTCCTGATAGTATAGCCACCCCCACCCAAGACCATCAGAGGAACATTATAAGATCTAAGAAAACGAAGGCAGTCTGCATGGCCCTTAACAGACAAATTGAAACACCCCAACCTATCACCAGACAACGAATCTGCACCACATTGGAGAACAACTGCATCAGGTTGATAAACCTCCATCACTTTTTGGATTAGAGGCCGAAACAGACCACGGAAATTTTCATCATCCATCCCATCATTCAATGGAATATTCAGGGCATAGCTTTTCCCCTGCCCAGCACCAGTGTCTTTAATGTGCCCAGTCCCTGGAAAGAAATCTCCATATTTATGGAAGGACACTGTCATAACCCTGTCAGTAGTGTAGAATGCCTCCTCAACACCATCTCCGTGGTGGACATCAATATCTACATACAGTACACGCTGCCCAAATACATTCAAATATGGCATTCAGAAAACGTTGAGAAATCAGAACATGCAACCATGTTGATTCGCAAATCTTGAACGATAAACAAAATTTCTTCAATTAAAACTGAATAAGATCACATGTAAAAAGAAGAGGCAGACCTAACATGGCCATTCAAAATTGATCATATCGCAACTAAAATTGGAAATGAGCAGATATCAAAAGCACTGACATCATTTGTACAAAAATGCTCGAATACAAAGAAACTACTGTACTTCAGGAAAGGCATATATAAAAACCATCATTTTTACTCCCAATCTGAATAACTAGAACGCATAAAATTTGTGCTGTCGTTTGCATCTCATTAAGCAAGTTGATATTTCGATACCACCTAACCCGAATTTCGAGTCTCAAATAACAACCATTACATTTTCTAAAAAATTAAGCACACAAATAAAATATTACCAACCAAAACATTGCTTAAAATACATAGCTTACTGGAGAGAGAGGAAAAAAAGACTCAACTAAGATGGAAAAAAAATATCGAACACAAATTATGATTTTCAAAATAAAACCCAGATCAATAAACAAGTATAAAAAAATAATAATAAACCAAAGCAAAGCAAACAAACAATAGCCAAAATACATGAAAAATAAAAATAAAGGAGAGAAAAGGAGGCATTAGTAATTTACCCTGTGAACTTTGAGCAACTCAAGAATGCCAAGAACAATATCATTAACATAACAAAACCCAGAAGCCTCACTCTTCTTAGCATGATGTAAGCCACCAGCCCAATTCAAAGCAATATCAGCATCCCCTCTATTAAGCTTAACAGCAGCACCAATAGAGCCACCAGCAGAGGCTTGGCAAAACCCAAATAACCCATCAAAAACTGGGCAATCTTCGCCAACATTAAACCTCTTCAACTGCCTCCCAAATGCTGGATCACCCACAGATTGTGGCGACACTGAAGACAAGAATTCCACGTACTCATCAGAATGGAACTTTCGTATGTCTGTAGGACCTGCTGGGAATGGACGGTTGATTTCCATCCGACGGTGGAGAGCGTAGTGGACTATCAAGTTGTGGGCCATACGGATTCTATGGGGTTTCATTGGGTGGCCTTGACCGTAGTAGTAGTCGCCGATTGTGGGTTCGTAGAAGTAGGTGACTCGGCGTTTTTTTGCGTCTGTTCCTGTTGATGGTAAAGATGCGCCTCCGGTGATGTCCTCCATTTTTTCAAACAGAAAAAAACTGAAAATCACTGAAGAGGAGGAGGAAAAGAGGAGGAGGAGGAGGAGGGAGGGACTGCTTCGTAAGAGGAGTTGAAAAATGGGGTGTGAAATACCTTCTTGTAAGCTTATGTGTAAAGACAAACACGTTTAGAGTACCGATTTTTCCAAATCCTTTTAAAACCCGACTCTTTATATATATAAAATTGAAGTTTAGGATTAAATATACATAAAAGACTTTCTAACATAGAATAAAAAAATTAAAAGAAAATTTAAAACGTGTGTTTTTTTTTACTGTACATGTACTTTTGTTTAGAATTGTAATAGTAAATGGAGAATTTTATCCTCTGAAAAACACTAATTTGAGTGTTTTTTTTAGAATAAAATATTTTTTTTATTCGTTAATTTTTAATTATTGAGGGGTGTCTTAATGTTTTTAATTAATTTTTTTGTACAGTTAAATGATTTTATTATCTTTAAAAGTAAATAAGCATTTGGCTGTATTTGATGGTCAAAAAATTAATTTCGTTGTATCTTATATTTGTTTTGGTTTTTTTTTTCTTTTTATTTGACACATGTACTTGTTGGACCTCTGATGAGTCGCTGATATATTTTTTTCTCTCTCTTTTCTCCTAGAAAATCATGTCTGGCCCTCCACATTTTCATGTCAGCCCTTCAAGTTCTTTTTCTTTTGATTTTGTCCCTGATTTTTTAATATCTATTTGTTTTGTTTTAATTCATTTCTTGAATTTTCTTTTCTTTCAAATGATGGTATTAATAATAATAATAATAATAATAATAATAATAATAACAACAACAATGATGATGATGATGATGATACTTATTAATAATACTAATAATAGTGATACTTTTAATAATAGTAATAAAAGTAGCAATGATAAAAAGAATAAAGATAATAGTAGTAATAGTAATAATAGTGATATTTCATCAATCGATGTTATATTTGATAGGAATTGAGTTTTACTGTTTTTTCCTATATGGTATTTTTATTTTAATAACCTGGGTTATGAGTTTGAAAAATTTACGTGGCTCGGCATCCTCTTTTATTTTTTATCTTTTTGTTTTTTTCCTCAATTTTATCATTCAACATTAGTTTTTAAAAATATAAACTGGTCATCTAGGTTTCCTTTGAATTTATTAAATAAACCAATTCACATCGAGTTAGCTTTTATATAGTTTTATTGGAAACTTGAGCTAGGCAAAGATCCAAGTCAAGGAATTTCAAGATTTATCTTCTTTCCCGGGTTTAATAGCATTGCAAAAACATCTTTGCGCTCGTAGTGTTCTTTTTTATGTTTTAAAAAAATGGTTCAACCCACGACAGAGCGTCAATCAATAGACTAGTTAAATCTAAAATTTAAAATCAAAAAAATATATAAGGCATGTGTAATATATTGCAGTTCTAGACACATATTATAGTGAATTGTAATAGTGAATTGATGATTTTTCCCTTAACCAAATCAGCATAGAAGACTAGGCTCAAGGGTAAAATGGTCTTTTTCATGTGACTAATTTGTCATTTTTGTTTTCAATGGAGGTACAAAGGTATTTTCACATTTTTTAGAAAAGTAAAATACTTTCAATACCCTTAAAAGAAAATCAAATAATTGGTTGCTAGGGCTTTTTTTTATATTTCACTTTTTTAGCATGGTAAAATCACTAACTTACATTTAGAATAAAATCTAACTAAGGCCTTTGGGAGCATTTCTAGATCTTCACATTGCTTTTACATTATAACTAAATTAGTAGAGGGAAAATTGGTATTTTGTATTAATTAAAAATAATTAAAATTTTGAAACTATCAAGTGAGTGTCATGCACGCAGTGTGCATGAAAGGGTTTTGTCACGCTTCAATTGCGCATATGATATCCTTCGGAGGTAAACAATTATCTTTCATAGTGTCATTAGATTCCACACAACATCCTCTTCCTCTATTGGTGGCTCGTGTTTAGTATTTCTGCATGGATTTTAGTCAGAGTCGTTTTCTTTTTTCTCTCTTTCCTCCCTTGACAATCATGCCTAGCAATTAAAATTTCAAAGTGGTCCCCTTTGTTGGGAATATTTGAGTATCAATCCTTATTTTTTTTTATTTTTTTTTTATCCTTGGT
>Ga0307517_10011097_pt1 | contig 12511 bp, 18 predicted proteins | sample 23_EM_MG_FD_194515 | JGI IMG/M metagenome (GOLD analysis project Ga0307517, IMG submission 194515) | Populus trichocarpa ectomycorrhiza microbial communities from riparian zone in the Pacific Northwest, United States - 23_EM | ecosystem: Host-associated > Plants > Roots > Unclassified | place...
GCTCAATGCTCACTTCTCCCTGACGGGGGCGGAGGTTATGCGAACGAAGAACCAACCCTCGGTCGAATAGCACCGCCTTCGATTGAGGAGAAGCGGTCGACACACTTGACCTCTTTCCTTTCTTTCTGGCACCCGATTATGGACCATACTCCTTTTCCCAAATAGGCAACTCAAATCTCCAGACCCCAGCAGCAAGCGCTTCCATCATCATTGATCCCTCTCGCACCCACTCGAACAGTATCTCCATACTCTTTGCTCTGCTTCATCCGACTTTGTTTCTTCCTTGGTCCGGCAGGGTTTCCGTTATCTCGGTCTTTCCGCAAATGCAGTTTGGCGGACGGATCTCTCACTTTGCTCAATCGCACGTTTCTTCATCTTGCCCACGTGTCGTTCGAAACTTCGCAGCCAGATAACCAAGCCTCTCCAAGCCCGATGATTCTCGTGTTCTTCCCGCAGCTCGAAATTTACCGGAACGGCATTTCCGGTGCTAAACTCCATGGGATGCACGCGTCTCCAGAACTCATTGACTGCAACCACCGGTACATCCCGCGCGCCTTGCCGAGCTTCATCTCCGTCCGGCAGACTTTTCATTTCCACTCCTCCTCCAGGCTAGAGGATAAGGAACGGATCGGGTCGCCGATGTGCTTAGTTTGTTTGGTTTCCGCAAAGCTTCACGTACTGCCTCGGAGAACAGGCCCCTCATGCGTGCGCGCGGAAGTCCCACAGCAATGTAACCAAATTGATTCTTGGCAGTGGCTCTACCCCGGTACCTGTCAACCAATCTATGTCTGCTCCATAATACCGGACCGTCGGCAAGGGCGTTCCGAAAATTTCCCACCTGCACTCGAGTGAGTGGCCCCGGATGATAAGAGACTCGAGACGCGTTTCGCCTCCGTGCGGTTTCCTCGCGAGGTGCGTAGTGGGTATCTCATTCCTGCGCTCATTAATCTCTCCCCATCGACCCATATCTTACGCCTGACCGCGGCGCCGTAGGACCACGCTATACCGACACCGACCCCGAGGCATCCTTAGTTTCTGATACATGCCAAATCAACCGCCTTCAAACGTGCTCACGATCCTGATCAACTAATCACGCTAGTTTCAACAGCATCGCAATCCGCATACGCTAATGCATAGTCGCCAGGAACCAATGATCCCAAGGATAAGCACGAACTATCCATCCTGGGACCTGCGAAACGGACATGTGGGTTCGGCAAGAAGCACACCTACCCCCGCACAGGATTGTGCAAAGCGACATTTGAGTGAGCGAGAGTGGTTTGGGACGATGTTCTCCCTTACCCCGATACGGACTTGGTAAGGTTGGCCCATTCTCTGGCCGTCATCGGATGCTCGATTCTGACAAGAAGGGGTAAAGCAGGTCGGCATGAAGAAAGGGAGCAAACGAAAACGGTATGCAGCTCAGCCCTTTCATATTCACCAGATTTGGTGCGGCATAAGAATAAAACGAGTGCCCTCTTCGAAGCTAGACTCCTTCAGTCGCATCCTCGTCCCAAAACCACTCTTCCCTATTCTGTCCATATCCTGGTGGTCCCTCCCCAATTACACAATTCAATCACTTCGCACTTTACGGCCGTAGTCAAGGATTTTTGTCCTCCCCGGGATGTATTCATACCGGTGTTATCCGAGACCTTTCAGGTCTCTCTTCCCCTTGGTGCGTGGATACGGATTTTCACGTGTACGTTGGCCAGGATAACCTTAATTACCCTGGACGATCCCACCTTGAGGAAGTCGCGTCGAGGGTATCCCGGAGAGATAAGGGCGGTTCTCAACTGACTGGATGAGGTGACGAACAAAGGGTACCGAACAAGGTCGGACGCTGTATCAGCATGCGTCCACTGTACCCCTCGTGGCACTCCACGTTGACCTTGAATATGCTCGGGCGTGGAATAGGATTGGTTCGAAGCGTTCTGAATTGACTCGAAAAACGTGGAAGCGATTTGCTCTCCGGAGATAAGCACACACAAGGGCGCGAGATCCACCCGCGACGCCCAGAGGCAGAGGGTACGGATAGCAGGGGTGAAGTGCTGCGGTTTGAGCGGTGCGCGCAACGAGAGGTGAAGGTCAGAGTCAATCCGCCCAGCGAGGACAGCCAGAACTGATATAAGCACCTCGAGGCGGGATGTCCGTCCGTGACGGAAAAGTTACGACACCAAACGAGGCTCAAGAAGAAATGTCATCACGACAGAATCGCCATGGAACCCAGGTCAAAATCCCGACAGCGCGTACAAATAACTTTCGTAAATCACACAACGAGGCTGTAGAAGGTGTGTGTCGACCATGGGAGGATCGTGGCAGTCCCCCCCTCCCCTCCCCGGGAGCCTCTCAGCCAACAGCGCAGTCGCCCATCTCATCGATAACGGATCCCCGACGTTTAAGCCCCGAAGAAAGGTAGGAGAAGCCACGGATATGACCGCCAGAAGCAAACGATAGTCGACGATAAAAAGTCGGTGAGAAGCTTCATTTCCCACGCCCGACACCCACTTGAGTTGGTGGTTTCTGTACGTATAAGGACCGGATTCCACGAGGAAAATAGTCTGACGACCATTGAGTCTGTGAAGGGCGCTTTCCATTGAATTGCAAACTTTTTGACGGATTGCAGGAACAGTTCTATTCAGTCTGCCATTAAAGGGGGCCACCCCCAGTGGTACATATCATCTTTTTTCTTTCTCCTTTGGTTGGACGCGCCATATAATCACCGCATGGGAAATGGGGGGGTTGAGGTGGATTCGAATCTGCCACCCAAATGGACCCCCGAACGTCCACTATAAGCCACCAACAACGATAGAACGTGATGAATTGGTGGGTACGGAAAATGAAATGGGTCCGTGCTTTGGACGTCCCAGAACTCTTTTTGTTTCTCGTTGTGAGGCTAGAAGGAGAGGACTTGAAGAGCAGGATGATTGTGATCCCAACACCGGTGTACATCCCGCTAGGTTTGATCCCCCTCATGCAAGAGAGAGGGAACCCGGTCCTTTCAACTTTAATTCTAATGAAAAAAAAAAAAGTTTAAAAAAAAGTTTGATCCATCAGAAAAAGGGAAAGGGAAGACAGCGGTTTGGCTCCCACTGCTGTCACACTCACCGCCACAAACCGGACGTCGGCATTTTATTTTTTCTTTTCAAGATCTCTCGAAAGCAATCTTTAATGCCGTGACCCGACGAGGTTCCGACATCGGCTGACGAAAAAAAAAAAAAAAAAGAGCTGGTGGCGCCCGACGCAGATCTAGAGGTGTTACGCGTTATCAGACGCGCAGAGCACGACGTGAACGAAGAAAACAAGCCTTCACAGTGAAACGAGGAACACGCTCGACGGGGCACAAATTGAAGTGCCAAAAACTAGGGGCTCGCGAGGCACAATCTTCTAGGGCAAAAGCCACGACCGTTGCTTTTTCACACAGCGATAACGGATTTGAAAATCCTGGTTAGACTTCCTCGAAAAGCGGTACCCGAAAACCACGAGGGTAGCGCTCGGGGGGGTGGGGGAAACCTCGTGGCCGAACCAGCCGTTTGCGCCATGAGCCGCACCCCCTTCCAAAGGCTTTCCTGAGGACGTTCATCTGACCTGTTCGGGGGACGCTTGTTCTGCTCTTGTTTACAAACCCTCTCCCCTCATCCCTATCGTTACAGGCCACCCCACTCCAATTCCGTTATCGGTCCATCGTTTGCAATATGTCATGCCATTCTCCAAGTTTTCCCCGCAACTCACGCGGTGGCAAACCCGGGGTAACTATACCCCAAACTCAGCGTTGCCGAACGGCGATAAGCCCAAATAAAATCCTTCCACGAAACCAAGGAAGAAATCAAGAGTGTAACGTTCAGGGTTTTCGAAATCCGGATGGTCGGACTCTCGCAGTCAGTAAGAAGAAGAAAAAAAGTGGAGCTGTTCGCGATATCGGAGAGAAACTGTTCCCGACTTGGTGTTCGAACTGTATACACACCCACCCCCCGTTCCGCAGCTCGGTCACCCCGCATCAGTCGGTGACGATAAGGAATCCTTACTCATCCAGTGAACAATTGAGGATGAAAGGGGATGCTATGGCTTCTGACCGAGGGCGAAGGAGGCGTCTTGAGAAACCAAGGTTCAGTAATACGTGTAAACATCACCGCAACTCGCAATCCACAATCCATTGCATATATAGCGCGTTCAAAAGCAATCCCCACGACGAGTCTACACCACGAGGGGGACATCGTTGGGGTTCCTGGCGCTCGGTGGAGCACGGACCGCGGAGGAAGTATCTCCGCGCTCCGTCTGTCCCACTGTCAGTCCTATCCTTCAAATCGCGGCGTCCATGAACATGGAATAGTCAGGAATGTGGTTCGCCGAATGCACGCTGGCGCACGTGTGGTAATCTCAAAGGCCCCCCCGCAAGAGGAAGAACGTTTTGCTCGCTCCACCGACACTGACTTGCACAGGTAATACGTAGACGCACGCCACTCGCTACACGTTCTTGATGGGTATTACGAGAGTCCGAGATAACGAAGTTGAGTCGGAGAGAACGTGGGGGAACAGCTCTCTCCACACACAACCGTTCGAGGGGTTTTCTCCAATGGGACCAACCTCGGCGCAGCACCAACAACTCTCCCACAGAACCCACCCCTCCCCCCCTTCTTCTCGATCCAAAAGGAGAATCTCAGATACTCGGGGGGAAAATCACCATCGTTGTTGGGGCGCGCCGGATGAATCAAGTGCCTGAACGAAACATCCGAATTTTAAAAGCGGTCGTGTCTCAGTTCTCGGGGGGGACTTCAGCGGATGGATAAGAAAAACAGGGGGAGGAGGAGCTCGCAGATGGCAGAAAATGGAGACGGATGCGGCCGGGCGATCCATGCGAGCCGTCAATCTCAGCAGTCAAGAACCCTCCCCCAGGGGTCAATGCAACTATGTAAAACGCATCACGAAAAATTGATCAGAGGGAACCAAAAAACCTGTCCAACGAATAATCGAAACATCCGCATCAAGTACAAAGTCCGCACAGCGCATCAGATAAGATCAACCTCTGACACGTCTCGAACCCCCACGCAACAAATGCCAAGTCGGTCTATTGATAACTAAACCACTTTTGCTATCATTAAACACCAGCTGGAGGGTGAGGGTTGCAAGCGCGCAAGGCTTGTTCCAGAGAACCGAGTTCATGTGTACCAGGCTGAGTGGGAAATATGTGTATATGTATATATATATCGGTACAATCGACTCTTCACTCTGAATGGTCGATCGAGAGATAGAGGGAAAGATGTAGAATGAGTTGTATATATGGGGGGATGTAGTGATGGTTGACTTCATGAGGTGTTGTCCGAGGCCAGAGTGAAGAAGAAATTGTATATGTACAAGCAGAAAATGAACGGCATGTGAGCAGGGGTAGGGAATAACGATAAGTCTCAAAGTTACAAGCCAATACCCGTTGCCCCAGGGAAATCATAACCAGCCGCATCCAAGTCGCGCGTGTATAACGAAATGTGCTACGCGCACGGTTCCGGGCAAGTGGCAAAAACATTGGAAGGGGGTTGAACCAACCATGGAATGCAGTAACGAGATCAAACTCGTGATGGTACAGAAATCGCGCGTATAGATGCGAGGAGACATTCCATGAGGGTAGCAGACGTAATAGTGATTTTGAGGTCGTGAAGGGTAGACGTTGTTGCGATCCGTTGATCCAGGAGGCGTAATGTGGACGCATAGAGGGTGACCGGGGAATATCGATAGGCGAGCGAATGAATGAATTTACGCAAATTGATGGTGGAAGGTATTCTGTTCCGCGGTCGTCAGGCGTTAACGTCCTCGAGGAACAGGGCAAGAGGCAACTCACCATAAATAGAGAGAAAACCTCTATATGACCAAGAGCAATTCAACTCTCGACACCGACGGTTGGGAGGCCGGCAGGCGATTCAACCCGCCCTCTAGTACCCCAGATTGGACCAGTGGCTCCGCTTGTCCAATTGAACCATCCACCGGTTCCAGTCCCGCTACCCATCCACCACGATGTTGGGCCAGACGATGTCTCCGTCTTCTCCTGAGGGACAGTCGGGGGAGTCGGGGCGTCGTCCTCGACTGGACTGCAGTTTTCTCTGCTAAACACTCCCGGTGTGGGTGGTGAGCTCTGTGCAAAGCACCATTGCTTCACGAGAGCTTCATGCAACTCCGACGAGGGCAGTTCAGTCATCAGTGGAGACATCGGTGCAGTGGGAGACGATCGGCTGTGTTTCGGCGTTGATGACGAAGACGACGAGGGCGAGGTGTTAGCCGAGGAAGACAGCGAAGGGGGAAGTGGAGAAGCAACCCTTGGGGGAGTGGATCGCGGTGAGGAGCGCGGCGACGAGAACATGGGGATACCATCCTTGAAGATGGGGGCTGAAGTGCCTGTATTCGACCTTGATCAGCTTTGATCATGAACAGCGAAAGGACGGACGTGCTTACTTTTCGGTTTTGGCTCCGGGTGAAGTGCAAACGGCTGGGATATTTCCTCCAAACTACCTGAACGACTCCTAGGAGGGGTGGGGGTTTGAACTGGAGAAGTAACCCTGACCTGAGAGGCGACGTGATTGGTTGACTTGTGAGGAACCGGGGAGAGTGTGACGCCTCCAGGGATGCCGCGACGCTCAGCCAAGGGGGGCCGAGAAGTCTTGTCGGTTTGATTGGTGGGTGGCACCCTCCTCAAAGTGGGAGACGAGGGGGGAAGAGGAAGAGAAGGCGGGCTTGGGAGTACCGGAGAGATCATGGGGAAGGGAAGAACATCGGTTTCAACCGAAACACTAGGGGTGACGGGTGTGGGCTTCATCGTGCTCGGAGCGATAAACGACCTGTTCTGGGAGGGAGATGCAGCGCCGGGAGAGGAAGGAGGCCGCTTGAAGGAGACACGGTAGTTTTGGCCATCGTTGTTGTCCCACCATTCGCCGACACCGGGTGCAGTGAACCTTGCAACGAAGACGACGTTGTGCTCAGTAAGCTTCTGTTCGTAAAGCTCGAGGTGGATGACAAAGCTGAAACGATCCCATCTGAACTCCTGTGAACCACTCTCGCCGTTTGCAAGTTGGCCGATGGCATCACCCACAGTCCTCGATCTAGGAAAGGGAGGAGGGAGATGGGAAAGGGAGCTGGCGTGCTTGCACAGGACCTCCGAAGTGGTTTCCCAACCATCTAGGGTAAACCTGAGAGCAACTTGTTTCTCGAAAGAGACATTGCGGACAAGAACGGACCCGTAGAGAGCGGCAGGCCGGGACCTAGGAAGAGAAATGGTCTCAACGTAGATGTTGGCGTGGGAGTTGGAGGAGTTAGGAAGTGGAGTCGATTGATCGGGATCAACGATGGGGAGAGCACTCTGAACGGCAAGGGGGGATGGACCGGGAGAATGTGGGAAGGGGAAAGCTGAGGGTTCTACCTCTGTCTCTGTTTCGGTCTCTTCACCAGCAGGCCTCGAGATATTGACCGGTTTGCCGGACCGGTTGTAGACGCGGACCGACTCGAGACCGTCATCGGATTCTGCAAAGTGGACGTTTTTGTTGATGTTGGGGGTAGCGGGAGCAGATTGAGCACGTAGGTGGGTAATCTGGGGGATGTGGGGAGAAGAGGAAGAAGACTTCAAGGAAGGCTTGAGAGGTTTGCCGTTGGAAAGGATGATCGGTGAGGATGTGTTCCTGGACCTCAATGCGAGTGGAGAGCTTTGGAGCTCTGTGGGAGACAGAGGAGAAAGCAACGATGAGGTAGATGGAAACGGCACCGAATCCTGGGCGGGTGGGAGAGAGAGGAAGAGAGAGGGATGACTTTTCTGCTTGGAAGTTTTAGTAGAATTGTCGTTGGCCTCCTCTTGTTGGTCCTGTTCCTCATTGAAGTGGAACATGGCCCTTTTTTGGGTAGGCTTACGCTTGGGCAGAGAGCCTAGGGAAACGAAAGCACCTGGTCCTGGTTCATCGGAGAAGGAAGCACCACATGAACGCGTCCGCCGATGAGACAGACGGGGGCTGGCCGGGGTCGTCGAGGTCGTGGCCGCAGTGGGAGAGGGAGACGACGTAGAGGAAGACGAGGGGACGGAGTAAGGCATTCTGCACGTCCTGGGCCTGGAGGGAGGGGGAGGGGATGGAGGAGGGGGGGGGGGCGGGGGAGGTGTGAAGAAACTGTGAGGGTTGGACGAGTTTTGTTCTCTTCTGTCAACAAAATCCCCTTCCGTACTCCCGGCACGTCTTATCAATTCCTTGAAAATATTAAAAGAAAATTTCCTGATCGGGAAGTGGGCTGTTTTTCAAATTGGGTTCCTCCAACGAAATCTAGATTTCGGTTTTTGCACGAATCCGTTCCCTTCTCGGACTGGACGTGGTCGAGGTGGATTCGAGAATGGGGGGCTCTGCATTCCTCAAACCGTTCCTCTCTCTCCCCAGCAGGAGAGACCCCATTCTCGTCCTTTGTCTGTGGGAACAACCTGTGATGTAGGACGGCAACGCGCAACATCTGGACAAGTGCCCATCCTGGAAGACCGAGGGACGCGTACGGCCGATGGAGCGTGGAAGAGGCGAGAGTAAAAGTGCTTTACGTACAACCAAAAGTGAAGAGAGAACTCACGCATTCCTTCGATCCGCTAAGCCATAGTTGTCCCCTCAATGGCTCAATACACTTCAAATCATCTGTCGCCACCTGCACAACTTATTCCTCTGATTGCTTTCGCCCAAGCTCACAAACATATCGGGGACTCGTTCCTTCTGACGATCATTCCGGGAGAGAGAGCAGATAATCCGTTTCTAGAAATCACCGGGGTGCCACCATCCCACAGTCATTCCTCCCCCTGCCCAGGCGAACGTGCTACACTGCATTCCCCCAATCCCGCTTTCATCCCCAGTCCGGCCATTCTAGCGCGGGAATCGTCATCTGATCCCCCCGACGCCCGACCAGAGAACCGATGCAATGTCCTCCTCGCGCTCTACGGAAGCGCGGCGACCCGTCCCAGCGATTTCGTGTACGTTACACCCCACTTTATTCAGCGCTATTTTCTTTCGCACCCCGCCAGCTATTGGCCCAAGGACACACGCCCCATGACCACAAACACCACCCATCAAAGACATCGACAGCGAATGACGCCGCCGATGTCGTCATCGACTACTAACCCCCTTCAAGAGAAGACCCAGAAAGGATGGAGATCGGCCCTATGTATGAGATGCGAGCAGGAAGGAGCCGGGAACGGAACTCGTCCGACTGAATGACACGCCCGCCGCGCTACAAAAACTCTCGCTCCGAGGTCTTACCGGTTTGTTCGGTAGACAACTCTGGTTCACACTCGTGTGCTCTTTTTCCTCTGTCGGCGTATTCCCATCCCCGGTGGGTCACGTTTGCCCGCCCGTCCCTGATTCACCCACAGCTGATCCTCCCGTGACCAGCTTCCCACACCCTGTCCATTCGTTACCCCAGATTTCCTTTGACCCGGCTCAGCATTCCAAATTTTCGGATTTGCATGTCCCATGACGGCGATGGCGATGAAGATCAGAATCAGCCCTTCATCTCCAAATTTCCACGACATTTACCGTTTCGCTTCCACCCATTCGGAGCCTTCGACCGATCACGAGTCTCTTTTTCGCTTCAACCGCGTTTTCACCTCTCCAAAAGTAAGGATGTGGTCGCCCCCAACCACAAACCAGCCCCGGTCGCTTTGACCCGTTTCCGACTGGAGAGGATGGGCTTTGCATCTCATCCTTCTTACTGCCTTACCCCGAGTAGCTCTGATGATTCCCACCCCATAAATAAGGAATAATAATCCGGGCTCCCAGGCATCGGAGTCGGGACGATTGGTTGTTTTTTGGCCTTGATGGAAGCACCGAAGTGTTTGGAACTTCTGGCCTTGGGGCCGCGGCGAATGCTCAGAGAGCACGTCTGGACTTTGACCTGGGTTCAGAACTACGAGGTATGTACCGGTTTGGCGTTCCGTCACGTCCATCGCGTGTTTCATTGTAGTGATTCGCGCTTTTGGCTCGGTTATGAGCCGTATACTATGACCGATCGTTCCGTCGGTGGTGGATCAGCCAGAACCCAACAGCCCGGTGACGACATTGAACGCAATTATCATTCATTATCCAGGTATCTGCCCAGGACACCTTTCAGGATCCCGATTGCGAACAAAATTTGGGATCCAAATGGTTCACGCCGGTCGCTTCTTTCACCCCGTTCGTCGGCGCATCTTCTTCCTCGCCGTGCTAATTGTCCTCTTTTACAGCTGCGCCGTAAGGGACTGGCTCGCTTATACACGCCCCAGCCAACCGGATGCAAGTACAGCTCAGCACGGGTGCATATATACCACTGATTATATCATCATATCATCACAGGGCGATCACCGGAGCCCCCGCCCTGCCCTCATCCTACTGCCCCCGACTCATCCACGTTCCCTCCTATTCATAAAACTCTCTTTTCGCCGACACGTTTCATTCTTCGCCTCCGGGACGAGACCACGCGCCGCCACGGTTCCACATTTCTGACGTTCAATGATCTGAAATGGAATGGCTCGATTTTCCATTTTCCTCTCTGTGTTCCTTGTTCGCTTCAGCAAACCATGGTTGACGTTTTGACGGTGGAACGGTGATCTACCCCATCAATAGCGATCACCGGTGTGTCCATGCTCACAACATTAAACACCCACAGCCGTCGACCAAGGATTTTTGCAAACACGGAGTTGCCGTACAGAAATCGATCTATTGTCTCGCACGCTTATTTTCCTGTTCCCGCCCACGTGTAGGGTCGGAGCAGTGTTACCGGTTTACCGTTCGCTGGACCTGGACGGGTAAGCGTCGGGTGCATATATTTGCGACATTTCCCACTGACCTCTCCCCTAGTGTGATTGACAGGTTGACCTTCCCACTTCAGCGTCTGGACCTATCGTGCTTGCTGGTGATGTCATGGCTCCCCTGGGAAAAGTCTGGGATAGGCGTGGTTCTTTGAAAGATTCTCTCGTTTGTGTCTGGCTTTCACGTCATGTTCTCGGTTGTCTCGCCTCGCGTTACGACACATTTACTCAGCTTTTATACCGGTCATAAGGTCTGTTGATGCGAGGTGATGACCTGCTTCCCTTGATTTTGCTGAGTTGTCGGCACGCACTTACCATAAGAAAATAGAGCCGCTGCTGTCACAGACGAGGGTCGGGTACGGAACGTCACGCCTCAGGGAGCGTCCATCTGCCATCAGACCACAGAGCAAGGCACCAGACGCGGCGATGTCGTAAATGGGCTTTTGAAAATTGTCTCGGACATGATGGGGCCCGGTAAGCACGGTGGTGGTGTTGGGTCAGTCTTGATCGATGATCTCGGGAGTGGCAGTGGATTGTGGGTTTCCTCCTTTGTGTGCCTTTTGTTGTTTTATTTTAGCGATCTACCCCACCTTCGGATGGAAGGAATCCCATTTCCATGTCCATGTCTGTGTGTCGTGTGCGCGATCTGTCGATGGTTGTGGTCGCCAAGACGGGACCGACTTCTCTGGTCAAAACACCGTGTTCTGACTGGTATCGGGGATAACTCAGTAAGTAGCGTGCTTGACGGTGTTTCTCAGAGAGTGGGGTAACCTTCTTTCCCCGTCCTTTCCCCAGTTCCTTTCTCGCTCCACCTCTGGGTTTTTTCTCCCATGGGTGGTTCTTTGGAAGGACTCTTGTTACATCATCCGCGAGTGGGGGCGAAACCTCCGCGTATCGGCCTCGCCTCACGGCCCAGGGCGGTTGTTTGTTGTTACTCGGCTGGAAATCACTCCCCTATCCCTATCTCTCGCTTAGATTTTCACGAAACTTTGCCAGTCGGTCGTATCGGTTCCAAAAACCAGGCTCTGACCCTGCCGCAAACACCGAATTGCATAGCATCCGAATGTCCGTGTCGCATCGATGTCTGATATCGAAAAAACCGACCCGTATCATTATCTTATCGAATTGCCAAATTGGCTGTTAGGCGGTGGGGAAACGAGGAGGAGTTCAGCATCCGATCAGAGAGGTTCTTTGCCGCTCGAGGAGACGCTCACAATCCCACCGATGGTTTGGGGGTTCTATTCCTTATTTGTTATCCTGGTAAGCGCACGCCTACGCCTTGGAATCTGTTTTTTTCATTTTTCATTGTTCGTTGGGGGGACGGGGTCTGGACCCATATACTCCTCCTTAGCTTTTGTTTCTGGCTTTGGGCGTATGGGGGTAGGAAGGGTCGAGGCAACTCACAGATGACAGATTTACAAGGCGGGGGAAATTGGATGTTCCTCGCCCCGTCATCTCCATGGGGAGTTTGCAACCGAAGCGACACATGAAGGGAGAGAGAGAGAGAGAGAGAGTCTCGACCGTCTTTTTTCTTCTACTGCGACAGTTCAATAAATCTTTGATCTTCCCTCTCCGTCCCCCCCGCGGGAGTCCCAAACTTGGATAACACCGTCGCTGGTCACCCTTCCCCTCCACTCTGTTACCGACCCCCACCACGGCGTTTACGCTCTTGTATGCATGTATCAGGTATTCTATTCATGCGATATTTAGTATTCGAATGTTTAGCCGTAAAGCCTGGAA
>Ga0307517_10011098_pt1 | contig 12511 bp, 10 predicted proteins | sample 23_EM_MG_FD_194515 | JGI IMG/M metagenome (GOLD analysis project Ga0307517, IMG submission 194515) | Populus trichocarpa ectomycorrhiza microbial communities from riparian zone in the Pacific Northwest, United States - 23_EM | ecosystem: Host-associated > Plants > Roots > Unclassified | place...
CAAAAAAGAAGAAGAGAAGAAAGAGAAGAAGAAGAAGAAGAAGAATAATCTTGTAACATTTGTAAAGATGTTTCCTAGTGTTCTTCATATTCAATTTTGCTTTGTTTTTCATTTAGACAACAGTCTTTCCCACCAAGCTCAAGTTTTTATTTCACGACCCGTTTTACATCCAAAAAATATCTCCTCTTTCACTTTGCTGTGCAGGGTTTTTGGGACTCTGTATTACTGAAGTACTTTACCTCTCTTAGATTGTTATTACCTCTGTTTGACTTGGTGGTTGAAGCCTATAAATCCATGTTGTGCATTCAGATTATGCATATCTTTGTTGTTTTTTTTCTTTTATGTAATATTCCTGCTTGATTATTGTTTTTACTTATGATGATGTCTTTTTCAGAATACAATGCATTTGCATTTTTTCATAAATTGGAAACAGTTCCTCATTTTCTGTCAAATGAACACATTTTCCTGCTAGATCTTCCAATTGTTTGAACCATCTTTATATGTGACTTTTGTAGGTGAAAAATAATTGTAAAGACACAAAACACACTGAAATTTATTAATGGTCAATCATGAATAATAGCCTCGATTATTTTGGGATTAAGGCTTTTTTGTTGCCGTCAGTCATAAATTCTCATGTCACTCAATGGCTGATAGTTTTTTGACAGCTATCTTTCTTAAAAAGATAAACGTATTCCATGTGTTCTCTACTTCTATGCTCTAGCTTGCAATTGATTCATACGGTGGAGCATTTCTTGTCTTCTCTGCAGATAGACTGAACCTTAGAATGGCTAGCGAGTACAAGTATCTTAACCAGAGTGAGTGCTTGGTAGTTGATGGTGTTGATGATGGCATGGAGTTTCATAAGCTCGTGGTAATTCAAATAATTATGTGTTACTGTTGCTGTTTTTGAAGTCTGCCATCACTTCATTTGTATTATGGTCACAAGCATCCATCATTCTTTTTTCTCATCTCCCCAGGATGCCTTGGACATAGTTCAAATTTGCAAAGATGATCAAGAGCAGGCATTTGCAATGCTTGCTGCAGTATTATGGCTTGGAAACATATCGTTTCAAGTAATTGACAATGGAAATCATGTAGAGGTTCTCGCTAATGAAGGTAAGATTGATATAATTTTGAGTAAATTGAATTGCCAGCTCTCAGTACTTGCCAATAGCAGATAACACCTTAATTTCTCTCATTTCACCATAAATGGAAGTGGGATTTTTTTTACACGATTAGCATGTCTTGATTCATCATATAAAAAGGCATAAGTATGACTCTCCTCAGAAGACTAGTTGAATCTGTTATTATTTTAAGAGTTTGTGTCCACCTACCACTTACATGAAGAATATTTTCATGGAAAGGGATGGAGTAATAAATCTGGTCCTGGATTTCCAATGGTACTTTGGATGAGCATAATCGTATGTGCAATTGCATCTTAAGAGTTATCATGCTGAAATAGTATTTGCATGATCAACAACATATGGAATGTGTTTGTATGTGTGCTGATATGAGAATTCAGATGAATGAGTGAAACAGCTCATTGTGATTAAAAATTGATCTTCAAACATGTGCACTGCACGAGGCAATGCTACATTCATGACATGATATCACTTTTATATCATGGTGCTTTTTCTGAAATAAGACTGATTCCATTTCTTTTCCTTTTGGCAGCTGTAGAAAATGCTGCCAGGCTAATAAATTGCAGTGCCCAGGACCTGGTGTTAGCTCTATCAACCCATAAAATCCAAGCTGGAAAGGATTTTATTGCTAAAAAATTGACAATGCAAAAGGTGTGTTTAGATCTTGATTTGAAAATAAAGTTACCCCTGCATTACTCCAACATTGCTGTATATTTACCTAACGATACACATTGATTTAAAAGGCTCTGTATCATCTTCCTCACAGGCTATTGATAGAAGAGATGCATTGGCAAAGTTTATCTATGCCAGGTTGTTTGAGTGGCTTGTGGTACAAATAAACAAGTCAGTTGAAATGGGTGAGCTGAGTACTGGGAGATCCATAAGTATCCTTGATGTCTATGGTTTTGAGTCATTTAAGGTATATAGATTGTATCTATCTGTTTGGTGATCTTTCAGTGCTCTAAACTTGTGTCCCTGATGATAACGTCTTCACATTTTCAGAATAATAGCTTCGAGCAATTCTGCATAAATTATGCGAATGAGAGGCTGCAACAACATTTCAACCGGCATCTATTTAAACTTGAGCAGGAAGTAAGCATCTCATATCAAAGCAAATTCAACTTTAGGGTGTGCTGGTTATAATGGAAGGGGCCTTCATGATGGTGCAACATGCTATGAATATGCTATTGTTTCATAAATGAACTTATTCTCTTTGTTTTTTCAGAGTCAGAATATTTTCGCATAATCTCAAATCAATGAAAATGAAATGAATATGCTTTGCTGTCTAGACACATTTTTGTAAGAGGGAGTTTTAAAAGCAAATTAAGGAGTATATGCCACCAAAATTGTTGGCCTCTCTCTTTCTGCTAAGTATTCTGCATGGCTGTAGGCATGAAACAAATATGACTTCTCTGCAGATTATTGGAACTCCTTTGTTGAAGCATTTAAGTATGTAGTTAAATTTCTGTGCTAACTTGTAAGTTGCATATTAAAAATCTTGCGCATTAAGAAACTGTGGAAAGATTTACATTTCAGGTCAATGATGCTTTTATCACAACTAATTATCGCAAGCCATTCCCCCAATTTTCAAACATGCATTTTTTTTTTGTTCCTCTGATAAAGTCTCATTGACATTTTGGCTGTATTTTTTTTCTTTCTCCTCCCAGGTTAAGAATTCTTGAAATGTTTATTCAAATTTGATTGTTTTAAAAAGTCTCATTGACATTTCGTTCATTAATTGAAGGAGTATGAAGAGGATGGGATTAATTGGACTAAAGTTGATTTTGAAGATAACCAAGAGTGCTTGAATCTCTTTGAGAAGGTATTTCAACTGCTGCTTGTTTCTATGTCCTTCATGTGCACCTATAGATTTCTCCTTGGTGTAAGTGAAACCAGAATGTTTGCCTTACACTTAAAGTGGTCACTCTTTAATTATTTTGGTTGTTTCAGAAACCTTTAGGGTTGCTATCTGTATTGGATGAGGAATCAAATATCCCTAATGCCACTGATTTGACCTTCGCCAATAAGCTTAAGCAATACTTCAATGATAATCCTTGCTTTAAAGGTGAAAGAGGGAGGGCTTTTGGTGTTTGTCATTATGCTGGAGAGGTGAGTTATATTTTACTTTTGATAAGTTATTATTTTTTGCACTGTTGAAATTTTCAAGACAGGTTGGCAACTGTAGTTCTATGAGGGTTTGTGCTTGTTCTTATTACTAGAGTTGAAATTAATACATGTATAACAATTCATAATTTACTCGTGAAAAATCATACATGGTGACAACAATAACAAGAATTGACTACAGCAAAAGTTAATTGAAGTTACAAAAAGGAGGTCAGTAAATACACATCTAATATCATTGAAACTTTTCAATCCTTGAACTGTTCTTGATTGTGCAGATATTTTTTTATATCCACCTTTTCACCCTTTACTCATTTATGATTCATGTTTTAAATTTAAATATCAACAATTCTGGAAAAAAATGGAAATAAAATGAAGTTCTATATGATGTGGGACAACTGAAAATGCAACATGTGCTGTATATCTTCTTGGTATAGTTCTTTCTTCCAGGAATTTCTTTTGATTAAGTAGTTGATTAGATAATTGGAAACAAGTATATTGAAGCATATAAAATCATGTTCAAGCAATTTTTGCAAATTTGGATCCGCTTGTAGAATAAAGCTACAATGATGAAACACTGTTGAGCTTTTATACCATCATTTTATTTGTGGTAGAATGGATGCCAAAAACTTAAAAAGCAAAATCTTGATGGTGGAACTCATTTTGTTCTATATCCAAAATTTTAATGTTTGTTTACTTACATCTCAGCACTGAGATAGGTAATTTCTATAATTAAAATTGCTGTAAGATATTTATTTTTATAGAGGGTACTTTGTACTATATTTAGCAGATCTTTCTCTCTTTTGTTTGAGTAATGTCTCCAGTTGTTAGCTAAATTTACATTTGACTCTGATCTGTTGAAAATTTTATTCTTTCTCTGGGCTACTCGATTCATGCAGGGTTCTGAACATTTAAGCTGATAATATTTAAATAATTCACTAATATTTGGAATTTGATCAGGTTGTATATGATACCAATGGCTTTCTGGAAAAGAACCGTGATCCAATGCACTCTGATTTCATCCATCTGCTATCATCAAGTGGTTGCCAATTACCAAAATCAGCTAGTCTATCCTGTCAATCTGGTGGATTGGAATCCTCAATGCAAAGTGTTGGTACGAAGTTCAAGGTAGATGAGGTTCTGTTCTGCACAACAACAATATCACGCGATTCTTGATGAATATAGAGTTTCTTCTTTGTTTTGGAAGTATGTAGAGGACAAAAATCTTCTGGTATTTTGAACAGTTTACTGGTTGACTTTTGGTGCTCTTGAATTGATCACTGAAAATTAAAAACTGTATCCTTTGCTTGGGAAAAATAATTATTCTTCTGGCAATGGCATTCAACCATATTTTTTTTATCTGCATTCTTGCAATAATTTGTACTTTGCAAAATCTTGAGTGGTATTTTCTTCCTGTAGAGTCAACTCTTCAAACTAATGCACCAGTTGGAGAAAACAACTCCTCACTTCATCCGCTGCATAAAACCAAATGCTAAGCAGTTTCCAGACCAGTATGAAGATGATCTTGTCTCCCAGCAACTACGATGTTGTGGCGTTTTGGAAGTTGTGAGGATTTCAAGATATGGATATCCTACTCGAATGACACATCAAGAATTTGCGGGAAGGTACAATAAGACACAAATTTCTCAGTTCTCCTCTTTTAAAGTTTATATTTCCTATCATAACCCCACATGTAATTTAGGTATGGTTTCCTGCTTATGGAGACAAATGTATCTTGGGATCCACTAAGCATGTCAGTTGCTATTCTCAAAAAATTTAATTTCCTCCCTGAAATGTATGAAGTTGGTTACACCAAAGTGTACCTGCGAATGGGCCAGGTATGTGCTGGTGTTATTTTCACTGTTATTGATGTTTTGTTATTTCCTCAAATTTCTTAATGTTATGTTATATGTTATTTCTTTGAATATGTTGTTTATGGATTTTGTGTGCTTTGTTTAAATGTCCAGAAGTTGCAATTTATTCTTTTAGCACAGGCATTAGGGGTGCATTTTGCAAAATCTCGAGAGTTGTATTTAATCAATGGATTGTGTTAATATTACATAGCAACGGCTTGGTCTAGGAAAAAAAAGTTTTTAACAGAAAGTGTTTTATATATAATATATGAAAAAAAAATTAATAACAAAATAGTGGTGTGCAATGACCAAGTAAAAGTTTTGAGTGCATGGCTCTTTCCAGTGTTATTAATGCACTTGATGAGGAGCCTAAAATCTGATCAGAGCTTGTCAAGCTCTTCAACAGATCCCAAGCTTGAGCTACTTTTAGAATATTGATTTCTCAAGCTCTCAGATCCAAGCTTGAGCTACTTTTGATGAGGTTCCCAGAGGGAATAAACCTCAACTTGGCTTGCTTTGTTTGTGCCTGGTGCAATATATATGCTATATATGGATGCCGTCATTGTACTGGTTAGCTTTGATTTCTGCAAAGAATTGCTGTGCTTCTGGCCTTGGTTGGTTGTTTCTTTAATTACTGATTGCTTATATGTATTCCAGTGACGAGATTAGAATTTTTATCAGAAAAGGGAAAAAATGACAAAAAAATTGTAAGTGGCTGGACAAGTAGGGTTTGTGGTGCTCATCTCTGCTCTTGCATGTAACTTTTCTGTGTACTATTACCTGGTGGTGTACAATCTATACTCCTGTGTACAGTAGTAACACTGTTACCCAATTAAGACTAAAACATTGCTGAAGTCACACATAACATGACTGATGAATCTAATGCCTGATGAAGAGGTGTTTTATCCAGGAACCTGAACACATTAGTTTGATGCTACTTCTAGGAATTGATTTGAATGCAATTGTTTTTGCTTGTAGCAAGATTTTCATGTTTGATTGGTTCCCTGGCATATCATATTGTTGACTCACAGATTGGGAGATTGGAAGAGCAGAGAAAACAATTTCTGCTAGGTATTGTTGAGGTTCAAAAGTATTTCCGTGGTGGCCAGGCCCGTCGACATTTCCATGAACTCAAACAAGGAGTGGTGATATTACAATCATGTAATGCACATTTCCTTCTAGTTGTTTTCAGTGTCTCATCTGGTATTTTTATTATTTGCTTTGTAGTCTTGTTATTCTCTAATTTTCTGGACAGCTTTTGCTTTGCACCATAGTAATACAAATTGAATTTTCTGTTTTTTGGAGTGTTTTGTCCTTGGTGATCACATGTGTTTTTGCTATATGACAACAAAATCAGTTGTTTTGGCCACTCTTAGCATAGTCTGTTCCTTTGGGATGGATGCTGAGGGACCTATTAATGATTAGGTCAGTATTTTCTGCTTAGCTTTTGATTCAGATTACTATTGAAATGCAGTCATCCGTGGTGAAAACATGAGAAGGAAATACAATCACATGATAAAGAGGCGCACAGCTAATGCTCCTCTAGCAGTTGATGATCAGCTAGTGGCAGCTTTATATTTACAATCTGGTAAATGTTCTGTTGTTTATTGACCAATTTTCACTTTTTTTCCTAGTAGATATAATATTCTCACCTTTTGTTTCTGCAGTAATCCGTGGGTGGTTGGCTCGAAAGCAGTTCAACAGTATGCATAAAATGAAGCAGTTAACTCATGAGAATTCAAATTCCAAAAGAAAACCGGGCAAGAAGATTTCAGAAGTGAAGGTACACATTGGTGTAATTATTACTTTTCAACTTGATTTATTCTTCATTTTTCCCATCTGTTGAAATGTTTTGGTGGTCACTAGCTTTCCCAATATAACATACAGAAGTCATACATTTGGTTTTTTGTGTACACACGTGCAGTTTTAAGTGCTTGGTATGGATGGCTGGCTCATTTGTTGAATTTCCAAATACATCCTTCTTTCTGGCAGTATAGTGTTTTTATTTATTTATTATTTTATATAGATCTCTAGGTATTTTACCTTGTTACGTCTTTCTGTCAACTTTAGGTATTTTACCTTTTCCTTATCATGTCTTTCAGTCTACTTGTGATGTTTCTTCTGGAATTTTGATATTCAATTAAACAATCTTCACAATAAAATAAACACATTTACTGTCTATGATCGATAAACACATTTACTGTCTATGATCGGTGAACTATAATGCAATTATAATCAACCAATGGGATGGCATTTTTTGAAGAACTGCAACATTTTAAGCAAGTGTTAATCCTAGGCCATGCCTCTTTGAACCCCTGTACTTTGGGTATAACATTGGTGAAATTATGTTTTTCAATTCCTGTTATGATGAGATTTCATGTAGCTCTGTTTACATGTGTGGCATTTAGAAGGGCCTTTTTTTCCTGTGTTTTTTTCTATGCATATCAAGCATCTCTGAAGTGTTAAGAAGCTGATTTCGGCTGCTTGTGCAGGTCATACCACAAGAGCAGGTTGACATTCAGACTTCAATTTTAGCTGAGCTCCAAAAAAGGGTTGTTAAAGCAGAAGTAACAGTTGCACAAAAGGAGGAGGAAAATGCTGCACTGAAAGATCAATTGCAACAGAACGAGAAAAGATGGTTGGATTATGAGGCAAAGATGAAAGCAATGGAAGAGATGTGGCAAGTGCAAATGGCATCATTGCAAGTGAGTTTCCTTGTTAATAGTATACGCGTAACTAAGTGCATGCATCATATGCTTTATTGTGGTATGTATAACTGGAGCTTAAAAAACAGTTTAAGAACTGTGGAGAAATTAATTATAAGTTATGGCTTCTATATTGAACTGTCGTCGTGTTTCACTAGATATGTAGACTAGGTAGTGTTAGATTGTCAATTGAAACTGGTTTGAACATGTCCTTGTCCATATTAGGCATGTTGGCTGTCCATGATGATCTGCTAAATAAGCAAGGGACTGCCAATGATCATTAACTTTAGCTGGTTTAGTCCCACTATAGAACCATGAAAGGTTGAGGAAATGTAAAGTATGATCACGTTCTTGAAGTGAGCTGTGTCTTCAATCTTGAAATGTTGATTGACTAACTTCTCATTGGAAACCAAGAGAAGTTGAGAAGGCTACTTCAATTAATATCTTCTGATGAATGATTCAATGGCTGAAGTGTTAAAAGTTTGTTGATGATTGGGCTCAAGGCTCAGATCCATGTCTTCATAGGAGATCAAAACCTTTCTTCTACTTTGTTACTGATCCTCCCCACTGTGATCCATCTCAAAGCCAAGAGTTGAGAATTTTTTTTTTTTTTGTATGTGAGAAGCAATTTCTTATGGTTGCTGCTGTCAAAAGCTTCAAATGCAATATGTAGAAGTAAAAATGCTGATCTCTTATTAATATGTGTGCACAAAAACACACAAGCCTGGCAGGCACCCATAAAAGGGTGAGACCTGCACATACCTCATTAGTCATTGCCTGACGAGATATTCTTTGAATCTGTTGCAGACGAGTCTTGCTGCAGCCAGAAAGAGTCTTGCAGCTGACAACACTGCAGGCCAACCTGGAAAACTGGATTCTTCTACATCACCTCACTATTATGATTCTGAAGATTATGTTTCTACGGAATCTCGAACTCCTGGTGGGAACACTCCCAACATATTTGCGAATACCTTCCCTGATTTAAGAGCAGTGAGAGAGAATAATGGTCCTGTGCATGCAGTCAGCAATCTTACAAAGGAATTTGAGCAGCAGAAACAAAATTTTGACGACAATGTCAAAGCATTAGTTGAGGTAAGGGCTGGACAATCAGCTTCTAACATGAATCCGGATGAAGAGCTTCGAAGATTGAAACTAGGGTTTGAGACATGGAAGAAAGACTATAAGGTTAGATTACGGGAGACAAAGGCAAGGCTTCACAAACTTGGGCATGGAGAAGTTGATAGAAATCGTCGGAAGTGGTGGAGGAGATAGGCACAAGAGTATCAAAATGATCCAGTTTATAATGTGATCATATTTGATGGAGAAAGTTGAAGAGAGTACTCAAAGCAGCAATTGAGGAGCAAACAGTGCTTCCAAGAAGCTTCTTCGTTTCCAATTCTGGATGTGTTGCTTTAATTCTAGCTATGGAAACAGCAATTGGTGTTTATATTTCGTGAGGATAGTGTAGTTGGGGAAATTGTATGTCTACCAATTTTTGTTGCTTGGTGGAAGGATTGATGGTCATGTGAATAGCTAGCTGGGTTTGTTCCAGCCCCAGTTTCTTTTTTTATAGTTTAGGTTAGTTGTATATCTTATTATAATAGATGTAAGGACGAACTTTGTAGTACCAAGTGTGAAATATGGAATGAAAAAGTAATTTTTTTTTCCCTTGGAAGCATCATCACAGTTCTGTTCTACTTGCTGTCGTTGTTTTGTTCGTACAAATACAAAGTTCGTGTTTGGTAGATCCATTACTTGAATCGCTCAATGAGAAACACTGTTTCCCGTGTTTATTCTTATTCTCTTGAATACCTATCATGGCTCTATCTTTGTTTTTTCGTCAGCGTTCCGAATATTTGATACAATAGCATAGCAGGAAGGTTTGTATAGCGCATGCCATGCCTCTAGGTTCATCTTGTAAAGAAAACATTAACCCTTCACACAACAATTTACACCGGATCACACAACGAAACAGATTGTACAATTTACTCTGGATCCCAACGACAAAATCTTCAAATCTAGAAATACAGTAACCACGACAATCCTGGCAAGATCTTTCCATTGGAATCCGAGAAAGTAAATGTCAATTTATGACCCAGGCACAAACTTGGTGGCGTAGACCCAGGCGTTGTTGGCAACTGGGTTGTCAAGGTGGTCCAAGAGGTTCTCCAGGGGACCTTTTCCAGTAACAATAGCCTGAACAAAGAATCCAAACATGGAGAACATAGCTAGCCGGCCATTCTTGATTTCCTTCACCTTGAGCTCGGCAAATGTAGTTGGATCATCGGCCAGGCCAAGAGGGTCGAAGTATTGGCCACCAGGGTACAGGTCATTACCCTCTCCTACTCCAGGGAGACCATTGATGCGGAATCCCTCAACAAGGCCCATGAGGACAACTTGGAATCCAAGGACAGCAAGGATGCTTTGGGCATGGACAAGGTTGGGGTTGCCCAAGTAGTCCAAGCCACCTTCTGAGAAGATTTGAGCTCCAGCTTTGAACCAAACTGGTTCCTTGAAGTCTACCTTAACCCATTTCTCAAGGACTTCTGGGGTGATGCAACCTAGTGCTCCTAGCATAGCCCATCTGCCATGGATGACCTAAAAAATTGCGCTACAGTTTAGGGGAGCCACCAGCCCATCAATCCTTTATCCATTCGTAAAATATGTCTATGAATGCTTCGCAATATCACATATTGTACTGGGTGAGTAATATTTAAGTCACATTTTATATCAAATTCCATTCCATAAATGATTTTTCTAAGGTTATTATTCATCATAGAGAAACTAGTCATGATTTTTGTGACAAAAAGGTTACCTCAAGAGCTCTGTTCTTAGCAAAGGCCTCAGGATCAGCTGATAAACCAGCAGTGTCCCATCCATAGTCACCTGGGAATTCTCCAGTCAGGTATGAAGGAGTCTGAGCTGAAAAAGGTCCCAAGTACTTCACTCTGTCAGGTCCATACCACAACTCATTACCCTATCCAAAATGAACTTAAATATATTAGCCCCCATCCAAAAAAAAAAAAAAAAACTAGAGAAGAGAGAGATAAACCTACCATGATGTATTTGCCATTTCCCATGGAGACAACATCTCTAAGAGGGTTAGCATTTGAACCCTTTTTGCCAAGAAATGCGGTGGGTCTTGCAATGGTGCTTGAGCTAGCAAGAGATGCCATTGTCTTCCAGACAATCCTTACTGTTTTTCCCTGGGTTAGAACTTAGTGATCTCTCTCGAAGAGCAGAAAATTGTAGTCTGGAAGCGTGTAGAAAGGAAGTGCTAAGCTTATATGTGAAGGAAAGCAAGAGAATCAGAAGAACGAGTGGTTAAGAATACAAGAGAGACAAGTGGTGGTGGGGATCTTTGAGGTTTAAATCAACCAATGAGGAGGCTGCAAAGGATTTTAAAGTATCTCGAACTAATCTCCTTCTATCCTCGTATTATCTTGTATGTACTTCAGATAGTTTTGTTATTTTTTGGCCATGAAAAATCTTTTGCAACATTGCAACTACAATTCCTAGTTCGCATAGTCGCCATGCCCTGTTTGGAATTTTGATCCAATTAAAAGCTTGGGTTAATGGGTTTGATAAGTTATTATATTAATTCAGATTAATTATTTTTATTTTAAATAATATCATTTTAGATTTTTTTTTAATTTGGTGAAAGATGATTTAAACGAGTCTTAGGAGTTTGAACCTTTTTTTTTATATAGAAATTATTCAAGTTTCATGACGTAAACTATAAATTTGATGGATTAACTCGAGTTTTTTTTTTATTTTTTTATTAATTTTTTTAAAATTTATCCTTCAACATTAAATTGATTGAAAATTAGACTTTCTAATTATTTTGGTTGATTTTTATGAGGTTATCCCTGTATCATGACTCGGGTCATGAGTTTGACTAGTTAACTTGGGTTGACTCGAATTGTTTTATGTCATTTCTTAATTATTTTTTAAAATTTTATCTTTCACCACTGAGTTGATTAAGAATTGGGCTATATAATTTATTTCAATTAGCTTTTTATTGGGTTATCCAAGTCTCATTACCTAAATCATGAGTTTGACTTGTGAATCTAGGTTGACCACAATTATTTTTTGTTATTTTTTTAATTGATTTTTTTTTAATTTTATCATTTAACATTAGGTTTATTTGAAATTGAGCTTCATAATTTGTCTTGATTTATTTTCTACAGGGTTATTATGGTCTCATGACCTGACATGCAAATTAACCCAGGCTGATCCAAATTAATCCAATATGTTTTTGTCTCTATATTTAATAAGAAAATCTCATCTTGAATATTTATTTTGGATTGAACTATGTTTTTAATAGTCATCTAAGTTGCTTTTAAACCCACCAAGTTGAACGAGTCACATCAGATCATTTCATACATGATTTTAATTTCTTTCTAGTAGTAAAAAACATTAACAACTCTTTGACCTTTTTTCTCATGTTAAGAAGAAAAATATGATCTAACCTGCAACGTAGCACATATCATAGATCTAGATAACATATACTAAAAGAGCTTGGATTTTCACTTTAGCAATGTATACTGAAAAACCAATCACTTTTTCACTTTGATCCTTAAAAAATTTTAAGACTTTTTTTTTTTAATTTCAAACTTTTTTTTAACTTCATCCCCCTACATTGGTTTTACTATGTATAAAACTTTATAATTGTTTCAATTTTTTTTCT
>Ga0307517_10011099_pt1 | contig 12510 bp, 5 predicted proteins | sample 23_EM_MG_FD_194515 | JGI IMG/M metagenome (GOLD analysis project Ga0307517, IMG submission 194515) | Populus trichocarpa ectomycorrhiza microbial communities from riparian zone in the Pacific Northwest, United States - 23_EM | ecosystem: Host-associated > Plants > Roots > Unclassified | place...
AAGATAACATTTACTTGCAGAGGAAAAAGGGCATTGCGGACCCCGTAGAGCAAAGTATCATGCTTCTCCATGTGAGCGTAGGACCACATCTCACATTTCTAGAAGCATATAATTAGTGCTGGCAAATTTAAGCTCTACAGTCAATATATAGAGAAAGATTTTCTAATATATATGTTGTTAATGTGAAAGTAATTAAAGGAAAAAGGAAAATTATTCATTAATAGACAAAATCATTAAAGTAAATGTAGTTATGATAAATAATTAAAATGCAATAACTTTATAAAAAAAACAATGATTAGTTACCATTTATATTCCAAAATGATGCATTCAGAAAAGAACTCATACCTAACATTTCCCTTCAAGACATGGTACTATGAGAGAGCTTTTTAAAACATGGTTGAAACTATAGTTTTTATTTTTTTTATTTAAAATCATGTTTTATACGTTAAATTTAATATTAAAAAAAATTTAAAATATTATTTTAATCTATTTAAAAAAAAACTTTTCTGTCAGTCACCTCCAAATTGGTGAACCCACGTAAAAATAATATTTTTACCTACTACTATGTACGGGTGTCAAAAGCTAACAGGCTATCCGTACCATATCATTCTACCTACCTCACCGTCATTTCCCCCCAAAGGCAGACAGGGAACCAGCTGTCACTCTGCCCCAATAATTTGCTATTTTTACCTCTACTTGACTTAATCTTCACCTTAATGACACATTTAATCCCTCTATATCATACATTATAATTACTTGTTTTTTTTTAACAGGATCATTTTACGTGTACTTCAACTAATTCTATGAGTTCTAAAATTAACGATTATGTAAGCCTCCAGTAGTCTTAAGATTTGTAAAACTCGAACCAGTAATTTCTAAAAAACAAATTTATAACCAAACTAATTAAATTAGATCCTTTAAAATTGTGTTTAACATATCATAGTTAAAATTGTTGTGTTTAACGATGATAATTTGTTTAATTGCCTAAAATTAGCTTAATAATTCATAAAATCACCGCCAGAAGAAAAGAGTTAAAAATGGGATTTCATTTTGGCCTTGACTCCCCCACGTGCAGACAACAAGCCTTTTTTTCAGGTTATGTTTGCACACGTGTGGGTCATTGTCAGACGACGCTCCTCTCGTCTAGCCGTTAATGAAGATGCCGTTGAGGTCGGGAAAGTCCGCGTACACGTCCACTGTTTTATACTTTGGTCGTTGTCATTTATTGCTTCCGATCAATATATATCTATAAAGTCGGTTTGTATATTACTATGTAATAGACAAATTGTTAATACACAACCTTTGAAAAGGCTTATAAATTGTTCATCTTTGATTAATAGCAGTACTTGAATAGGTTCCACAGTTGGGATAGATAAATGTTTTGTCCTTTACTTTTGTTTCATAAAGAGTTATTAATCTTGTGGCGCTCTGGTTTTGCCGATTAACCTGATTTCTAGTCTAGGTAGGATTAAAAAAATAAAATAAAAATTAATCTAGTTTGAGTCATTCAACTAGATAACTCAAATCATGATTAGACTGATCCAATTAAAACCTTGTTAAAACATGATTTAATTTTTAATTTTTTTAAAATAATATTATTTTAATATTAAAACTGTATCATTTTAGATTAACCCGAGTTAATCCGTTCAACTTATTACATGAAACTTGAACCGACTGGGTTTAATAAATTTGGTTGCATTTCAATTTTTATTTTTCATTTCTCTCTCTTTCTTCATGGGGGGTGTATATATATATATATTAAAATAAACTTGATAGTATATGTAACTCGTTTAAGGAATAACTAAAAGGAGTGTTTGGTATTGTTGTAGTTTATATTTTTTTAATCAATTACAAAGAAAAGATTATTTGGTTAGTTTTAAATGTGCCTTTGAGCCCTCACCTCTCGGATAATACGCCTTCAAGCCCTATTTTTTTTTTAGTGCGTTTTTAAGCTCTCAACCATCAAATAGTGTATTTTTTAGCCCTATCTATTTTTCTATGAATATGTTTTTTAGCCCTCGTATACCAGATAATACACTTTCTAATCATATCTCTTTCTGTTTTAGTGCGTCTTTGAACCCTTAACCATCAAATAATGCGTTTTCTAGTCCTATCTCTTTTCTTTTTAGTGCGCTTTTTAGCCCTCGTATACTAGATGGTGTGTTTTCTAACTATCTCTTTTTTAGTGCGTTTTTGTGCCCTCACATCTCACATAGTGCGTTTTCTAACCCTATCTCCTTCTGAGTGTGCTTTTGGGCTTTCATATCTCAAATAGTACGTTTTCTATCCCTATCTTTATTTCCCCTGAGTGCGTTTTTAAGCCCTCATATCTCGGATAATACGTTTTCTAGCCCTATCTTTTCTCTTTTCAAATACGTCTTCGCGCTCTCGTCTTCTAAATAGTGTGTTTATCAATTCTATCTCTTTTCAAGTGTGTCTTTGAGCCCTTATCATTCAAGATAGTGCGCATTCTAGTCTTATCATTGTCTCTCTTCCCTTGAGTGCATCTTTGAGCCCTCATCACTCAGATAATACACTTTCTAGCACTGTCTCTCTTCTTTTGACTATGTTTTCTAGCCCTCGTATACCAGATAATTTACTTTTTAGCCCTATCTCTTTCCTTTCGAGTGTGCCTTTTAGCCTTCGTTTTCTAGGTAGTGAATTTTCTAACTTTATCTCTTTCGAGTATGCCTTTGAGCCCTTATCATTAAGATAGTGTGCTTTCGAGCCCTATCTCTTCTTCTTTTTTAGTGCATTTTTAAACCCTCAACTATTAGATAGTACGCTTTCTAACCTCATCTATTTTCTTCCAAGTATGCTTTCTAGCCCTTGTACATCAAATAATGCATTTTTAGCCTTATTTCTTTCCTTTCAAGTGCATCTTTGAGCTCTCATCACTCAAAATAGTGCGCATTTTAGCCCTATCTATTTTCTTTTCAAGTGCGCCTTCAAGCCCTCATTCTTGATCTAGTAAGTCCACTATCTCTCATTCCTTTTTCTTCTTTACAAGCTTGTTATCTAAATTTTCTTATGAGACTTTTTGTTGCAAGTATTGTAAAGAGAGGGCAACTATCAAAACCTATTTTTGAGTTATTTCCCAAAATTCATCCTTTTTCCTAGTAAAAATAAAAAATAAAAGTAATAAGATTAGCGACATGGCAAAAGCTGATATATATATATATATATATAGCTAGAGTTTTGAACGAAATATAGAGCCTAATCATACTCCTATTGTATCTAAGATGGGGGAGACAATACGGATTCAAGGTCAAATTAAATAATTATTGGACAAATCTACATAAAATATTAAGTACAGGGACATAATTAGATTTTTAATAAGCCAATTTAATTTAATCATGGGCCAAATTAAAAGTTTTATTATGTTTAAGAATTAATTTAGGTCAAATTAAAAGATTTGATTAGGTGCAGGGACTTAATTATACTTTTAATGGGTCAAATTAATTTTATTAGGGACTTAATTGGTGAAAAATTAAACCCAATTTAGGCTTAATTAAAAAGATTAAAATTTTAGAGGACCAAACTTAATTTTTATAAAGTCAACTGATTAAAATTAGGAGTAAATTGCAAGAAAAACAAAGTTTAGGGTCAAATTGAAAAAAATCACAATCAAGGACCTTTTTGAAAAAGGCGTTAAACTTCAGGGACTTAATTCGGTTGAAGACAATGGTGAAATTAAAGAAATGAAAAGTTTAATGGTCAATTTACATAAATCCAAAACCAAGGACCACAATGAAAAAGACATTGAAATTCAGGGCTCATATTGAAGTTTAACAGGGGCAAAACTGCATAAAATTAAAAGTTTGAAGTCAATTAGAAATGTAATTAAAAGAAATCAAAAGTCGAATGACTAAATTGAACTTTTGTCAAGTCTTTAAATTAAAACCCTAATATGTCAAAAATATCATTTCATTTAAATGAAATAACATATTTTAACCAAAACGGCGCTGTTTTGACCAAACAATAACAAAAAAGACAGAGTCATTTGGTTACTATTCATCATCTCCTACCTTTTGCCTAAAAAAGCTACTCGGGTAGCTACATTTTCAGAGCATTTAATGCTTCATCTCTGAACCAAATTGGACAAACCATACACCCCAACGTAAATCTTATTGGTTGATTGCCCCTACAGCCGCCGTGACACCACCCTAAAGTGGCCAACCTGACCAGCCTTTAGTAACCTAATTTTACAAACCATGATGACACCTTTGAGCCAACAAGTGAGATTTTTCCTGCTTGAATCAAGGGTCAAGATTGGTCCCCAATAAAGATAAAATGTCCATCTTCCATCCCATATAAATGGAGTGGATTTCAAGCATTGAGGGACAAGAAATTGAGGTGCAAACTAAACAAAAAGTCAGCCTCCCCAATCTTCTTCTTCATCTGCTAACCTTTTCTCACTTCCTTCGTCATGCTCTCGTTGCCACCAGCCTCACGTCGGCCCTGCCATCATGACCACCAACCAGCCACGTTAGCTAACCTTCTCTTTCCCTTTTTGTTGTAAACAATCACAACCATTTGCATGCAGAACGAGAACTTGTTCTGCATGCAAATGCAGATAATTAACTTGGTCACTAGGTCAGGCTAATGACCATGTAAGGTTGGGCTGGACCTATTTTAGCTCAACCCAGATGGTTGGGTTGGGTCCAGCCCAATATATATATATTAAAAAAATAATTTTTCAAAAGACTAGTTTGAAATTATTTGTGGGTTCTTCGCATGTTTTTCTAACAATTTTGTCTAATATTAGGTCGTAGACTTACACTGTAAAATACGGACTCGATATAAAAATATCTGATTTTTCTCCAGAATTTAAAAAAAAATCCGAAAATTCAAAAATGAACTTTCATTTCAAATACAAAAAAATGTTTGGTTTTCATGCATACAACCAAATCCTAAAAGTTTTTCATGTATATTTTTTAAAAAAGATAAAATCATATTTTTATCATGTTTTTTTAAAAATACAAAAATGAATATCGTAACCGGTTTATGATTATCCATTAGGGTTTGACCAAAATATAAAAAATTCAAATATAATTAGTTTGTTATTCTGAGCATTAGGATTTAGCTATATCCAAGAAATAAATAAGTATGGGCCTTAGAACAGTTATGATTTAATCCAATAAGATAGAGATTTTCTCATGAAGAGAGATTTGTCTTGTACCTTAGACAAGACCAATAGATAGAAACATGATCTAGAAAAACAATCGACAACCAATACAGCTTACTTCAGGTAGGATTTAGCTACATTTAAGAAATAAATAAGTATGAGCCTTAGAACAGTTATGATTTAATCCAACAAGATAGAGATTTGCCTTGTACCTTAGACAAGACCAACATATAGAAACATGGCCTAGAAAAACAATCGACAACCAATGCAGCTTATTTTAGGTAGAATGCACTGGGAGTAATGCGTCTTTCCTTTGCACAACTAGTCCTTTTACTCAGATTCTCGTAGATTATTAGGTTTTTTAGTGACCATAATATCAGGAGGTAACTCATGAATTTTATAATTATGATCTTATGATTAAACCCAGAAAACTTCTTTTACTATTCTCAGAAAATATCTGTCCTTCCATATCATGCATGTGAAGACATGAATATTCCAATATCTTGCTTTAGATTTCCCTGGAGAAACAAGGCTGGTCCAGAATTTTCCTCATTTGTTTTCCCTGGAGAAAAATGTTAGTAGGTCGATATATGGTGCTAACTATCAAATGCCAAAATTTCCCGTATGCTACTCTGATGCTGAATCATTGATAAAATCAGCTTTGCCCCACCACTGGGTCCTTACAGAACTTCCAATACTTCCCAACCAAATTGTCCGGTATAGACAGGCTAGAGAGAAACACTCCCTTCTGGACTCCACAAATCTTTGGTACAAGACCACCAGTGTGGAGTTTGTGCCAGCAGGTGAACGTGTGTAGTGGCTAGAAAATCCTGGTTGAAATTGACTAGGCATTCCTTTACAAATAATTGTCATATTTTATTTCATTCGAGTCAAGAATCTAGTTCTTCTTTCTGTGCTTGAAAGCTGCCAAGAAAGGAATCGTTCAGCTTACTTGTCCCTCGGAGTATACAAGTTCTTTTGAATCAATGCTTTCAACCCACTAAAGCCAGATTATATTACTGGAATCTATGTTATTCTAATTGTATATTTATTTCATGGCATTTTGGAGAACTCTCTGGAAATTGTTAAAATCCCGTCTTATTGGCTTATCAGTCTTTCATAACTCACATGGTTAGTTTCTAACCAATGTGGAACAACCAAGCTCACGCATGTTCCATCAATATAAAAACCTCCAAACTTGCTTATTAAAAACTCAAAAACTTCTTGTTAAAAGTAGCAGAAACGGAATACTTTTGACTATAATTAGTAATTACACTGTGCATGCAGTACACTTAAAGGGCGTCTCTGTAGCAGCCTAGGTTCTTCCAGCATCTCCATGTTAATGTTTATCGCATCTTATGGGAATAGAATTTGATACCATCCTGTTATTTGTAGTCTGGCACTTCGGTATTGAGCACAAAGCTGGGAAATGCTAGTGTTAATTCCCTGAAAAATGGAAACCAAGAGGTGATATAGAGAAGTATGGTCATGTACTTGAAAGGTAAAAACAGAAGGAATTCAAAATATGGAAGCTCCTGCCACTATAAAATAGAAGGAGAAATGTTGTACATATATTCTTCATGAGACAACCAGATGTGTACTTCAGCACTGTCAAGATATTCTTTCATGACCTTTTCGGACTCAAAAGTCTCAAAAAGTAGTTGGAGAGAGAGAGAAATGACAAATGGAGCTTAAAATCCAGATTATATGATGGTATGGTATGAAACAGATGAACAAACTTGAACTGATGATGTAGAGATCTTGAGGACTCACTTTAGATATGGAAGAGTCATGTTCTTCAGGAGAGATGGGTTCTTAGTTACAAAGTCCTTCCACTCTTCTGGATCAATTCTGCCATCTCCATTTAAATCTGCTTCAATCATTGTCTAGAAGAATATGATTTACTGAGATCAATGTCTAGGAGATTGAACGAAATATGAAAAATCATAACTGTTGAAAGATTTTGACACCTTGTCCACAATAGAATCAACAGCGTCATCGGTAAGTGTAGAATCCAATTCACTCAGAATAGCCAGTACCATCTCCTTCAACTTCCAGCATGAGAGAAATTCATGAAGTAGTCGAAAATTAGAAAACAAATAAAAAGAAGGGAAAATAAGATTAGAAATCACAGCCCTGTAAATTTAACAAAGCATACCAAGGATGCTTTCATGTTACTTCCCACACAGTTGAATATACTGTGCTTCACTGACATAACCATTAGAAATCATCATGAATAAGCAACTGATCAGTGCAATGATTCTAGTTAGAAGCACATTTTATGATACTCTTGAAAAGCCAACGAGGGCAAGGGGAAAGTTGCTGAGTACTTACTTCAACACGCTCAATATAGCCAGTTTGTCGTAGATCATACAGTCTGAATGCAACTGAAAGGAGATTATTCCCAACTTAGTGGTGAAAATCATAGTTAACAGGCTAAAATGACTTTTTGTAGACATAAATTACTTATCATATTGAAACAAGAATTATACAGAAAAGATGAAATCCACACGTATTATATCATACATGTAATTTTATCCTCTTCAGAAGCATTTGGATGGAACACACTTAATGACCTAACAAACTCTCCAAATTTGATTACCCCGTTATGCTTGGCATCAAAAAGATCAAATACCTGCAATAGGTTGGCATGGCAAACACATTATGTATATTATCTGCTTGATGAAATTAGAGTGGCTTGAAAACTAGATGGAGTACTACGATGATGAATAATATGAAGCCAGAATAGACCGGTTCATAACTTTCACTCTATACTTACGAGGACAAATGGACTCTTCAATGACCAGGTAAAAAATGCAACATTTACAAAATTATCAGAAATTGAATGCTTCAGGATGTCGGTATTACTGATGCAGCTCTCTGATTGCCTAGATAATGTATAATTCCTTAAAAGTAAGGATCTGATATCTTAGATGAAAGCAATTTGAACACAGAAAATCAACAGATTGCAAACTGGAAACTAAAAACGCAATATTGAGAATACAAAAAATGAAACAGTGCGCACCCTGTCAGAGAAAATATTCTGCTTACTGCTATTACTGAAAAGCGCTAGTTGAAATTCTTCCTGCTCAGAAATGACAGATAAATTAGCACTTACTATAAAGATCTTTCACGATCCAATGACAAGCTAAAAAGTCCTCTGTGATCAACCTTCAGCCTTGATTAACCATAAATTTGACGGTATGATCAAAATTATCTCATCATCAAGAAAAAGTTACAGCTTAATGAACTTGAATAGAGATACCTTGTGAATAAGATCATCATCAACTATGGTACTGCTTAGCTTCTTGAATAGATCATGCAAAGCTTCTATTTCGTTGACAGTAACTGTGACATGATAAAAAATATCAAACACCTAGACATGTTAATCGACAGGTTGTGATCAATCATATGCCCTACAGCTGGCAATTAAATGTATGAAAAAACTCCAGCAGGATAAATGTATTCAACTAGGTGAAGATTACATGGTTACTTGACGATGGCAGGATAATGTGGCCAACTTGCTGCCATGCCAAAACAACCACACTATGTGCTGAAAAAAATGCAAGCAATGGGCTAGAAAGGAAGCAGGAAAGAACATTGGCAACATGGGATGCATGCTGCAACCATTCCATGCAAGTGCAGCAAATGGAGGATGGAATGCATGAAATGGAATGGGTAAGATTTTATCTAGTTGACCATGGTATTAAAAATTGTCCTGCTATTCAGTGCAACGGGATACATGCAATATTCAACCATCAGATTTTAAGATGTTGATCAAATTTGACAAAAAAGGCACTTGAACCTTCTACTTACATGGTGTTTCAGAAGCAAGTATGATAGGATCCTCATCCCTCGGTAGTTTACTGGTTTTTGTCGAGCAAAAACAGCCTTTGAAAGCATCCATATTTCTGATACACAGTTATACGCAATTGATCCCAATGAGTCTTTATGTAATAAATGCAGCAAATCCCGGATTTTATAATAAATTTCCTGCCACATCAAAACCAAACATGAATCAATAAGACATAATTTTATTTTGAATGGGGTAATTTCTTGTGCTTTTGGCTGGAAAATATGTTCTCTAACATAACAGTGGATTGAAAAAGCTGCAAAAATAAAATATCACTTTCTTTTGTTTACAATAGCATCAAATTGGGTTGATCTGATCTTTAGGAGCATTTGATTTGAGTCAATAACTATGTATGATAATGGACAAATTTTAATTAATTCATGCATGACTTGTTTGATATCAGAGCTAAATTTTCTCCGAAAATTCTTACTCCAACTCACAATTAAGCGTCTATACATTATTTTTATCAATTCAGCATTTTCTTTGGCTAATGTTTACATGCAGAAAATCCAGATTTCCAGTGTCAGAAGCATTTAGGACAACAGATCTAACTTACCAAACAAGTCAAGGTTGAGTGATAAATCAACTCTATCACAACAAAATCAAGAGCAGATTACATTTTTTGAAGTCAAAACACTAAGTACCCCAGTGCCAATAATGGTCTAGTGGGCATCAATTCCTTTTAATTGTTCAAGTTCATCAATTGTGAAGCACTGGACCTTGAAAAAGAAAAAAAACATATACAACAAGGTAGCTGAATGATACTATTAGTGTTGCTGCAACTACACAGGACACAAATACAAAAGGGGAGAGGAAACAAGAAAAAAAGATGCTTTATCCTCCAACAACTATTCCATACTTACAAAGCACTGAAGGTAACGTTTTTTCTAAATCAATCTCCACTGCAAACACATGAAGAAAGCCCCGTTACAAAAAGGGTCGAACTTGAGATTGTTTTATGCCCTCAAGATTCATCTCTTTCATTTAACCACACACATATGTAGCAATGACCAGAGAGGGGACAAAAAATATCAAGAACTGCCGTGCAGGGAGCTGGATATCTTTACCTGGGGAGGAAGTTGCTTCTTCTAGAATAAAAAAAGAGTTGACAATTTCACTTTCTCCATTCACAGAAGCTTGTTTCTTCTGGCTATTAATTTGTGCTGGGATTGTATTTTTATATTAATTAATGTCATCCTCCACTGTCTCCATCTTTCCAGTTTGCCTCCATTTTTAAAACACTAATAATTTCATTTCTTTAATTGAAAGAAGAAAAAAAGAGCATTGGGCATTCTATATATTCAACGTTTGTTTCTCTTGTGACGCCACCATACACGCCTCCACACCACAGATCCTGCAGCACGGCCACGTTCATTCTTCAGGGTTGTCAATCAAAAAACAGTGACTTCATTTAGAATATGTTTATTTTTTGAAATTTATTTTGTGAGAAATAATTTTTCAAACTTTTTTATGTTTCATTACCATTAGAAAAAATGATCAATAAAAAACACTTTTTATTAAAAAAAAAATTTGATTTGATTTCCGGTAAGTGTTTTCCTGGAAAATTTAGACGGAAAACACTTTCCGGAAATTATAAAAAAATTAAAAATATCATATTATTTGTTGATTATATCAAATTTGGTCCTCAAACTTTTGATTGCTATATATATATATATATATATATATATATATATATTGAATATTTATTTTTCAATTTCATCTCTTAAAATTTAATTTTTATATTAACTTTGGTCCTCATTTTTATAATTTTTATTTGCTTTTTCCTTGTCATTTTTTTATTGAAATTTTTTATGTATCAAATTTGGTCCTCATTCTTTTGATTGTTACTTATTTTATTTGAAATAATTTATGAAATGTTAATTATTACTATTTTAATTTCTTCATCTTTCATTTTTTTTATTTTTTAGATTTGATTTATATTATTTTGATTATTATTTATTTTATTTGAGATAATTCATGAAATTATATTTTTTTTTCAATTACATTCTTATTCAACTTTTTAATTTATAAGATTTGTTCCTCATTATTTTAATAAACTTGAGAAAAATAAAACATTAATAAGTTATTTTCCAACTTATTTTTCATTACACTAACAAATATTGAAAAATAATTTACTTTTCTAAAATTTACTTTATAAAAAAAACTATTTTTCAGTAAAGAAACAGGCTTTAGGCTCGTCTATAAATACAAGATACATAACAATAATAACTTTTTTATCATTTTAAGTCAAGTCTCTATAATAAGAGTACAGTCAACGTAAGCTTCGAGGATCTAATTGCAATTAAAGTACGAGCCTGTATATCAGGTAACAGTGGGCCCAGCTCATGGTGTTTGCTACAGTAATTGTTCTGTTGATTACTTGTTTATAACTCTAGTGTTTGATACGCGGTTTTGGTTTTTTTTTTAAATATTTTTTATTTAAAAATATATTTTTTCATTTTATAAAATATATTTTTAGTATTAATACATTGAGATAATTTAAAAATATAAAAAAATTAAATCAAAAAATCAAAATTTTATAAAACATGGTTTTTGAAAACAAACGTATCAACATGAAGTGCAAGAAGCATATTTTGATTTTTTTCGGAAAAAAAATACAGTCCATGAAAAAAATATTTGTTTGGAACCTTGGCGTTTTGTTTTTTATTTATAAATATATTAAAATAATATTTTTTTATTTTTTAAAATTTTTTTTATATCAAAACGTTAAAACAATTAAAAAAACTAAAAATTCATTTTAAATAAAAATAAATAAATAAATTTTGCACAAAAAGAATTGTGAAAGGAATGCCAGATATGGCCGAGGAAGAAGAAGAAAATCTAGTTTTAATGGGGTGAGAGAGTGTGGGTGTCAACAAAATGGATGGGCCACTAAAACTGGCCCGAGGGAGTGCGTGCACAAAGGGCTTCAGCTATAATCTTAGTGGGCCGAAAGGCATTAAATTAAGAACCCGTTTGGCAACGCGTTAACGTTCGCGTTTTTTCAAAAACGCATGAAATGGCCGTTTGGTTACAAATACTGAATGTTTCAAAACACATGGGTCCCGCCATTTATATGCGGCAGGACCACGAGTTTTCAGAAGCAGTATTTTACTGTTTTTTTACGAGTTTCAACCTGTGAAACACAGAATTGCACTGTTCGTGAACAGTGCAATTCACTTTTCACTGTTCACGTGCTTTTTTTAAAAAATAATTAAAAAAAACTAGTTTAGAGTGAATTAAATTCACTCGCATTGTGATGTGAACAATATTTTTTTTCATGAAAAACTAGTATAGAGTAAATTAAATTCACTCGCACTGTAATATCAATTTTATACTTGATAATATTTTATCTGATTTTATTACACGCTCACAAAATTATGAAAACTGTAGTTTTTATCTACTGAATTTTGTATGTAATGGAATTATAAATAGTTTAATGGAATAATAAAAAATATTTTATATCAAGTATTATTTATTTCATGATGTAATAGGAGAAGTTAATTCTACTCTATTTAAATTTAAAGCC
>Ga0307517_10011100_pt1 | contig 12509 bp, 4 predicted proteins | sample 23_EM_MG_FD_194515 | JGI IMG/M metagenome (GOLD analysis project Ga0307517, IMG submission 194515) | Populus trichocarpa ectomycorrhiza microbial communities from riparian zone in the Pacific Northwest, United States - 23_EM | ecosystem: Host-associated > Plants > Roots > Unclassified | place...
AAATATAACTGAACCAAAAGTTGGTATTCCTTGAAAAAATGACCCGAATCGAGCCAAAAACTGGTTCGAACCGAAAACTGGTTCAAATCGAAACCTTGACATTTAGCACACTAAACCTCTGAATTTAACGTAGACATTTCATTAACGACTCATTTTTCCTTATCTTCTTTATAAATCTGGGCACTATTAAAATTAGGTATACATAGTAGAGCACATAATAAAGAATTATTATTTCTAAATTGAGACCTAAAAGGGGTCACAAGAGAGTCTTGGTGTTTTGTCAATTGACTTTTTATAAGAAACTTATAAATTTGCACTATAGTATAAGCTTAGTCAAGAGTGAAAACATCTATGAGCTTAATCTCTTTTCTAAAATCATCATTCAAACCTTTACAAAATCAACCTTTACAAAATCTACGCAAAGTTATGATTTTATTTTTCCTTATGGAACATCTTATCATGTAATCATTAAATTGTGTTATATACTTATGGACAAATTTTTTCCCTTGCCTAAGATTATTCAAATGATTTAAAAGCTTTTCTTTATAAGATTGAGATATGTAATTCTCTTATAGTTTTTGTTTCATTTTAGTCCAATAAGTTATAGGAGGTTTACCTCTCCTCTCTAAACAATCCTTAACATCTCTCTAATAAAGTTAGGATTCATCAATAAGCATCATCTTAGCAAATCTAACTTTTTTTTTTTTATTATTGGACAAGTTATGCTACTCCAAGAATTGATCCATATAACGAATCCACATATCAAAGATCCAAAGGTTATGACGACCGTCAAAAGTAGAGGCTTCTAGTTTGTTAGGGCTCATGACTCGCTCATCAAGGTTATCGTGTTTAGAGTAATCTAAATGATAATCATATTGGTGGCACTCAGGGTGAACTTGCATATAATAGTTATTCATGTGATATTTATTGGTCTTTAGGTGTCTTATTTGAGAACTCTCTCGAGATTCAATTCTTTTAAACATGTTGGTCATATGAGTCTGTATAAGTTGTAATTCCTTAAGTGTATTACTAATGGTTGAGTCAATGATAAGTGTAGATCCAAAGTTAGACATTAAATGACCATAACGCAAATGCATGTAATACTAATATAGGGAAGAGATTAAGATCACAAATGATTCTTGTAAGTGAAATCACAATACACAAATAAAAACCTAATTTTTTTTTTTAACATGGAGATAAATCAAAATAGAGTGCATTAGAAAAATTACAAGCATGCAACGCTAGACCTTCTAAATGTAAACAATTAATTAAACATAATGTCATGATTTTCTACTATTTTTGGCAAGTTTTGTGATTACTAAAGAGGACTAGATGCTTAATATAAAATCTAATAATTTAAATTTGGATGATCCTAATCTTATAACAAAGGGTTAGGCTAATACCTACCTGTAAAAGGTGATGGGTAGTGGAGGCACGAAAACCTATTTCATTTATTGTTATCGAAATGGCAAGCTATACAAAAAATCTACTTATGACCGTGCTCTAAATAACCAGATCTCTAAAAAGTTTTACATAGCCATTCATTTGTTAAAAGATCCACGAGCTATAGTTTGGCATAATTTATTATTAATGCCAAGTTTCGTAGCAAGCTGCATCATCCCCTCTGGTTCAAGCATATTCTTCACCTTAAAGTTCTTCTTAAGAAATTGAACTTGAGCAGCTGTAAGCTGCCTTTTCTTTTCAGGTTGTTTAAGGCCCGTATCATAATCGTTATCGCTACATTCTTCTTTGACACGTGTTTGGTAAAATGGCGTACCTACAATGCCTCCTCCTCCTCCTCCAAACCCTCAAAATTAACCATGGATTTTGCACCTGGAACAAATGGTGAAAAACATTGCTAGAAAATTACATAGTACCATCAACAATTTATTAGTAGTATCTGATATCACTTCCAGAATGTTTTTGATAGTGGCTTTGTAGCCTTAAAGTGTAACCAAAGAAGGATGCTAATAATGAACATGACCCCAAATTGTTTCAATTTGTAAGTGAGACTAGTTGCAAAAAGCCGATAGATGTATAACAAGACTTTCTCTAAGGGTAAATTGGTAGGAGACAAACCATCTGAGATGTCCAAACAGTAAGTACTACACATAAATTAATGTCACTATTACTAAACTCTTAAATGAGAATTCTAAGCAAAAGCTTCAAACTTTTCTTAATAGAATGATGAAGTAGCAAAAACACTACGTTCTTGAAAGACACGTGATAATCTTCTAAAATAGAAGTTACTTAGGAATATGGTTTTTTTCTTTGTGTTGGATAACAGATTTAATTATGTTTTTACTACCTGATTCATTCTTCAAAGGTGCTATTTGGTAGATTCACTCCGAGAAGCTTAAGTTAGTATTTCTGTAGAGAGAAAGTATAATAAATATGCAAAAAACATAAAATTTTAAAAACAAGATTGTTTGTTCTTGTTTTGGTATAAAATAAATACTCGTAAAAGAAAATGGTATGGTTGAGGCGGTGTTTGTACCCCCTGAATCTTGTATTTTTGCTTGAATGAGAGGGCTGAAAAGTCATTCCACCATGATAACATTAATAAGAGATAAATATTCATTGCATAAATATTAATAAAGAATAAATATCTTTTATACTTGTATTAATAAGATGAAAATTTGATAGTTTATAAGAGACTTTCATACACCTAGAGCTATAAATGAAGTATGATCCAGGTTAAAAAGCCTTTACTAGTAAAAAAATCTCAGGTGGATAAGCATTTAGACCATAAGTTTAGGCTCAAAAGATTGAGCTCAAGTTACGTAGCCCGAGTATAGGGGGCTCTAGGACACATGCCTAATGCTTGAGCCCAAATCTATTTTTGAACCCTTCAGGGTATGGGCCGTCTTTAAAATAGACCTGGACTAATAAAAAATTATTTAAAAAATACTGAAAAATCCTAAAACATTAAAATAGACTAAAATCTTAATCATGAAAGAAAAAGAACACTAGAACAAGAACCAAGAGTAAAAATTACATAAACAAAAAGTGAAACTTAATAATAATAATAATAATAGAAAAATAAATAAAACAATGATTCTAACAAGACGGAAAACATAAAACAGACCATAGCATGGAAGATAAAAATAGCAAAAACATTTACCTTCAAGAGTGGTAAAAGAGGTGGGAATCTAGAGAGATTCACATTAGGAAGGTAACCCATCATTTTGAAGCAAAATGGTCATTTTAGAACTACCACTAGCTTTATCATCCGCTATGAAAGCTAAGCCTATAATTTTATCTTCAATGTTCTCTTTTTTATTGTTTAAACAATCAATAATATTTTAAAGAAACAAAATAATATTTTAATATATTTTTAAATAAAAAAATAATTAAAAAATATCCACTATTACAATATTAAAAGATATCAGAAGACAACTCTAACGGTTTAAAAAATTGAAATTTTTTAGAGAAAGAGGTTCTTCTTCTATATGAAAAAGTGCATGATGAAATTAGTAACAAGCTAGTTGGAGGGACAGGGTCAATTTGCTTTTCTTCTTAGGAGATTGATGACTGAGAATTTAATTACTGTAATATCCTCAGGTAGCGTAATTTATTCCCCCCTCCATATAAAAAGAAATAAATGATAACCCTAATACCATAATTTTCATAATCGTGTGAGAGGCAAGATTTTTATGATGGAATGACCCATGGTTTACGTGTATATATTATGTGTAATAATGATTGATAGTTTACAATTTAATGATTTGGTTACATGAGGCTTCCTATGGTTACAAAACAAGTGAATTTCTTATTAAATTTCTTGATATCAATTTTTATTCCATTACTTTTCTTGAAGAAAATCTATTCGAATAATTCATAAATGTTGTGCTCAAATTAAAGTTACAATGAAAATGTTAAAATAATTTTAAGGAGTTAGTCTTGTCGCACCTCGATGTACATCTATTACGGAAGTCAAAATATACATCATGGAAAATTGAAAATCACCATCTAGTAATTAGATAAAAATATATAAGGTTTGCACTAGTTTCAGAGATTAGTCATGCTTAAAAAAAAAACGATGTCATCCTTATAACACCTTTTCTCGTGAAAGGTTATCATTACTATGTGTTTTCTCTCAAATTTATCTTTTTGATTGACGCCAATTATCCTAATTATTTTTTATTTTTTGATTGTTTTATGAAAAATTTTGACGTTGGTCTTTAGACACATTAGAAAATAACATCAGTCCTAAAAAAATATATTAGACTCGCCAAAGATGTTGATGTTAAGTCCTAAAAAGAATTTTTTGTTGAAATTGCTAAAAGTTGACGTAATTCGTATTTGATTTTAAAATCTAGATATCAATCCCTTTAAAAAGAGACGTGTCATTTTGGTTATTTACAAAAATGAACACTAGACCCATAAGAATAGTAAAAATGAGATAGGGCTTTGGTCCATTTAATGTAATTAATTTTCTAAAAACAGACTTTAAAACCATTATTTTTATTTGATGGGATCACACTCACTAGCACAAAAGTTTGCATCTATAAAATAATTTTTATTTATTTATTTATATTACTTTTTATTTATTTTCTTACTAGACCGCGAAAGAGAAAAAAATGGGATGACAACAAGTCTAATAGTTAATGAGGTTTGCCTTTTTACTTAAAATGACGAGTTAAAATCTTATGGTCAGTAGCTAGTAGAATTTATTAAATTCATATGAATATATTACATCGACATGTAGGGTGGTGCACATTTAATATCATTCAAAGAGGATAGAAGGAAAAGGAATAGAAAACACCAACAAAGAAGGTGGGAGGTTAGAGGTTGTCCCAACTTAGTCTTGATTAACATGTAAATTAATAGACTTAAACATACCTTAAGAGATACAAATTTGGATACTTAGTGCACGTCATGGTTTTCTTGTACTATTAGTTTATTATGTAGATACTTAGTGCACGTCATGGTTTTCTTGTACTATTAGTTTATTATGTAGAAGTTTTATTGTTTTTCTGAGAATGTGATTGTGATTGTGATTGTTTTTTAAAATGCTTTTCACTCGGAAATGTATCAAAATAATTTTTTTATATTTTTTGAAAATTATTTTTGATATCAGTACATCAAAATGATCTAAAAACACTAAAAAAATATTAATTTAAAGCAAATAAAAAAATAAATAAAATTCAAATATTTTTAAAAACATTTATGAAAGGCAAAAAGATTCCCTTGAAGTCCTAGGTTATTGACTTGATTTAACAACCATTAATTATATGAAAATAGAGCTCATGAAAATACTGTGAATCAAGAGTACTTTATTGTGGATATCAAGCATTGTTTTTTTTTTTTTTTTTATGAAAAGTTTTGTTCAACTTGTTCTCATGCTCAGTGGTGTCGTTTGCTTCATAAATCATCACATGACAAAAGAAGCCAATGCTCATGGGTTTTTGACTGTGGACTCAAACTCAAATGGACTGTGGATTCAAATAATAACGATGATTTGTTTGCACTGAACGATCGGCTTCCCTGTGACATGACGTTTGTGGGTCGTTATTTGGTGGCATATATGGACGAGGAGATGAATCGACTTTTATTAGGCATGCATGGCTTTGACCGCAACTAGTTTGGGCTTTGTATTGGCTCAAGTGGAAGATTGTTAGCCTCGACAACCATTAGTGAGCATTTAATGCACTTGGTCCTGTTCATCATTGGGAGAGCTGTTAGCGTCTATTGAGTTGGGTTCTATCTTGATCTGGACTATAAAATTCCATTTCTAGTTTCTGCTCTAATCGAGCTTGGTTCTTGCTAGGAGCGAGGTCTAGCCATATAAGGTCTTTTTCTTCAATTTAGTTTGGTGTTTGTGTGTTTGTTCTTTTATAACGATTGAGGGGTTCATGCCATTGTCCCTTTGTTTTCTGTTTCAATGCCTTGTTGTTGTGCGAGGATTTATTTCTCCTATAATCCACCGCTGCTTATGCCCAGTTCCTCAGTATAAAAAGCCTTTAAGAGACGTACATCTTCTTCTTCTTCTTCTTCTTCGTATGGAATTGATGGGGTTGCATGCTTTATTCCTTGACAAAGGCCTCGGGGCAGGCCTTTCTCTGGTCTGGTTCGGAAGTGGCTTTTGATTTTTTCTGTTTTATTTTTATATAAACAGGTGATGAATTTGATCTCTTTCTTCAACTTTGCTTTTGAATTTGATTATTATTATTATTATTATTGTTTTGAATCCATTGGATCGCATGTGTTTATTCTTCTGAAAAGTCTATGAAGGTCATGGATTTTCTTGGACGCCACTTTGCATGCGCTGGGAAGATTTCTCTGGCTGGCTTTTGTTTATTATTATGATTGCTGCAATCTGCGATGTTGCAACTGCTCAGATCATTGAGAAGAGCCGAATATAATTTTACAAGTGTTTCTTGTTGAATTTTGATTGTTTTTGCTCGAGTGAGTCTCAAGTCTTTTCCAAATCATTTGCGTAATATACCTTCGTTTCGCAACTGCAATTATTACTGTTTTTTCCTGGTTATTTCTCTCTCCTTTTGTTTTTTCTTTCTCAACATGTTTATAATTTTCTAGTTACACTGGTAAATCGAACCAACCTTTCTTCTGCAGTAGGTTTGCGTTTCTAGTCATGGTTTTTTTGTCCTCTCTCCTCCACCATCAAATAAAATAAATTTCTATTCATGGTTTACGTTTCTAGTTGTGGCTCCAAATAAATAAAAAATAAATTTCTTTGTTCTTATATTAGTAACAATTGTAATTTCTTATATTTATTCATGTAATTTCTTTTGTTTTGACAATGACATATCTCTTTTTCTTTTTTATCAACAACATGGCTTATTGAAAAAAAATAATGGTAATTAAAAACATTTGTATAGATAAAAAATATATTTTTTACTCACTTGTACATATCGATAAATCTAAGGATAATAAGTCTAGTAAATTATATAAAAAAAATTATAATAAAATATAAAATATAGATATTCTATTCTTATTGAATATTAAAGAGAATCATTTTAAAAAAATCTATATATTGGATTAATCTATAATTAATCATATGATAATTGTTAAAATATAATTACCATAGGATAATTGTTAATAAAAAAGCTCTAATGTTTTTGAAAATTATGATATAATTGGATAGTTGTTTAAATATTATTTTAATAAATTTATTTAAAGATAAATTTATTTTATTTTTTTAAATAAAGCTTAGGTTTACTTAAGTGAGGTATTTTTTTAATATACAAAAATAGATAAATGACACATTGTTCACTTTAAAGTTTTTAGAATAAACAATATATTATTCACTTAGATAGATAGCATGTTATTTTCTAGTGCAAATTTTAAAAAATCAAGGCTTGAGTTTCCAGACTATATATGCCACAAATTATTTGATGGACCTTGTCAAATACATTTTCAAAATAGTCTTTATTTTTTTTTATATTCTAAATGTTTTAACAAGTAAATATATTAAATAATCTTTTTAATATATTACTTTACACATTTTATTTGTTTATTTAATGATCATATCAAATTGTCTGTAATTATAATAATAGATCATAGTACTCATATCATATATTTAGTTGAACAAAATTAAACGTCCATCATTGCCTTTTGCTTACTGTTTGCTTTTTTTACTATCTTCTTGATCCATTGAGGTAATATTCTTTAATCTTTTTCAACGTATTTATTTGTTGTTCGATTCATATGGTATGGATTTGTGTCATTTAGCATTTTTACGGCCATTAAACATATCTACGTGCCTCCTTTTCTTACAGCGAAATTGGGGCAAGATAACATAAATGCGGCAAAAAATCATTGTTGGTGTTGTACTTCTCGAATTTGAGTCATATTAAACCCTATATTAATAATTTGGTCATAACTATATATTAATCTAATATGCAATTTTTTAAAAGAATTGGCTCATTAATATTTGACAAGAATAAAATATTTAATTATTATTATAATTTTTTTCTCTTTAATTTTAATATATATATATATATATATATATATTCCTCTTTAATTAAAAATATTGAAATTCTTATGCATATTTATTTTAATTGCTTTTAGTTTTTATTAAATAAATCATGTTATTAATAAAAAGGATATTATTTTTGGTCAAAACATAAAAAAGCACATGAATAAAAAATTAGAGTTTTGACTAAAAAAAATACATTTTTCCTCTATAATTAAGACATTGTTTTTCTTATGAATATTCATTTTAAATGTCAGGTATATTTTAAAATTTTTTTTATCAAGTAAAATTTTTAAATTAATCAATCTCATTGAATGTCCATCAATTTTCCAACACCAACAAAACCACCACCACTACCATCTATTTATCCACTAACCCAGCTCCCACCATTACTTTCTTCTCATTCGATGCCAATAGCCACCCATTATATTTCATTATTTTACTTTTACATCAAATGAGGTTTGGATTTGGGGTTGGGATTACTCAATTTCTTGAAAAAGATTTTGTGATTATTTCTTGCTAATTATTAATGCTCAGCTTTTTTATTTTCTTCAATTTGTTATCAATGATTAAGCAAGTGGACTTCAAAAATGGCTTTTATAGAAATTGAGTTATAACAATCTTTATGGATTTTGTTTTAAGAAAAAATACTCTTAACTCTTGTGATATTTAAGAGCGGCAACCTTGCTTCTATTTTTTAAAAAATTATGCTTTATATCTTACCATTTATATAGTTTATAATACTTTATATATTAAGTAAGAACACACGAACTTAATCAACAAACACACAAGTTTGCCATTATAATCCATATAATAACCAAAATAGCCTTACAAGGAAAATATTATAGGTTTGCAGTGTATTATCAAACTCGTGACCATTGCATGGATGGATAGATGAATTAAGTGATATTCTCTTGTATAAGTAATAAACATAATAGTGACAAATAAAAAACATACCAAGAAAGAAGAGTATTATTTACTAGTGACAAAATTACATAAAAAAACAATACCCATTTGTATGTATAAGAAAACAAGAATACTGGTCACGAGTTTGAATCTTTTCAGGGTCACTAGAAACTTACATGGTCGTTAACTTCAGGGCTCATGGGATTAGTTGAGGTATACACAAGCTAGCTCGGACATCCAAATTAATTAAAAAAAAAAGAACAAGAACACAAATAGTCATCTAGGAGTTGTTGACACAATCCATTTAAAAACAATAACTTGCAAAACCCATTCTAATTCTCCCAGCCCTAGAGACAACTATACATAAACAACCTTGTAAAACTCCCAGGCTCAGATACCTATCGGAGAATGAGGACACAAATTATACCCATCTTAATTTATGTATAGGAGGAGTACGAGGACGAAAGGAGATGAATATGTGAAATTTATAAATATGAGAGAGAGAGACCTTGGCTTCATGAAGTTCCTAGACTAGAGAGGGTAGATCTTAGTAGTTATCGAATTGGAGAGAAGAGAGGGATTTTCTGGAAGATAATGACATGAAATGCAATTGAAAAAACCATGGAAATGGTATATTTTAGGTAAGTGGTGGTGATGGAAATGAATTTCAACATCCTTGTTTTTACAAGAACTTGTTTTACCGTCAGAAGAGTATAGAAGATTCCTTCAACTTGATATTTTTTTTATATTATTTATGGTGTTATTATATAAGGATTTTAGTCCAAACTTGAATTTAGTGTTAAAAAGTGTTACTTTTAAAAATATATATTTTTTGATTTCGACATTGTTTGGGAAGTTTTGATAAAGTTTAAGGTTTAGAGGTTTATTTTAATTGTGTTTCTTATTCTTCTCTCTTTGAGGAATACCTTTTATAGGTAGAATTCTGTGGAGCTTACATTTCCTATTTTATGGAATACATCAATGTATATCTTTTAGGATTCCTATAGTGTATATCTTTCCTATATACAAAGATAATCTCTAATTTCCTAATTACACGTTAACACTTCCCCTCAAGTTGGTGCGAAGATATCTTCTAAGCCTAACTTGTCTAGAGACTTATGAAGAACTTCAGTAGAAACTGCACAAGTTAGAATATTTGCCAACTGCTCGCTTGATCGAACGAAATGGATTTCCACTAACTTCAGAAGTAACTTTTCCTTGATGAAGTGTCGATCTACCTCAATGTGTTTAGTTCGATCATGCTGGACCGAATTATTAGCTATCTCCCGTGCTGCCTGATTGTCACAGTATAGTAACATAGGTTCCTTTGGTTCATAACCTATTTCAGTAAGTAAGGTCCTAAGCCATAACAGCTCACATATTCCATGTACCATACTTCTATATTCTGCTTTTATCGAGGATCTTGCTGTCACATTTTGTTTTTTGCTTCGCCACGTGACAAGATTTCCTGTAACAAATGTAAAATAGCCAGAGGTGGATCTCTGGTCAGTGAGACCCCCTGCCCAATCTGCATCAGTAAATCCCTTCACCTCTGTCATAACCTAATTTTTGACCTTTCTATTTTAATTATTTTATTTACTGAAAAAAATGATGAAAAACAAGTAAAAATAAAATAAATGAAGAATGAATTAAAATTTGGGTTAAGGGCAACATGATTGGAAGTTTAAAGATTTAATTAAATTCTTGACTAGTTTAATTAATCAAATCAAGGGTTTAATTGAAGAATTGATAAGTTTTAAGACTTAATTGATCTTGGAATTAATTTAATTAATCAAATCAAGGGTTTAATTGGAGAATTGACAAGTTTTAGACTTAATTGAGCTTGGAATTAACTTATTCAGGGACTTAATTGAAGAAATATTAAAGTTTGGGGTCAAAATTGCAAAATTAAAATCCAAGGACTACATTGAAAATGGCGCGCAAATGCAGGGGGCCAATTACAGTTTAAACCAGGGGCTTAATTACAAGACTTTCAAAACTGCACGGGTCAAAACATAAAATCGCCACCTGTTATCTCCAAACGATGTCGTTTTGAAAGGCTGTTCATCTTCTTCTTCTTTAAGCCAGTGACCGTTTTCTGCAGTAAAAGCTGAGAAACGTTGTAGCAGTAATCGCCGTTGGCTTCAGTTATGGGCGCCTTAATGGTGGTCGACCCTCAGCATACCGCCCGTTACCAACCCGCAGGGCTCTATATAAAAGAGGAGCACCAAAAAAACAGAGGTTGGTTGGAGGGAGAGACGGAAAAAATCGAAAAGAAAAGAAACACAAAGAAACCAGAGGAACTCTCAGGTTTATCTCAAGAACTCCCATACCAGAAATAAGCTTTCCCTCACCAATACTGACCTAAGGAAAACGAGAGCAAAAAAAAACAGAAGAAAAAGAAGAGCAAAACAGAGCATAAATCCAGAGCAAAAAATAATACACAGAGAGAAGTAGAGAATAAGAGAGTAGCATATACAGAGACGAGAATTATCCTTGCAATTGTCATAGTCCCTGCAGAAAAAGAGCAACCCGGAATCAGTCAAAAAACTCAGAGAAAACCGGCATACCCATTACCTTCTCAGCTCGTTCATCTCAAGAACTGAGAAATCAAAAGAAGAGAGGACAGTGGGCACAGCGGGGAGAGAAAGGAAAGCAATTGAACGAAAGTAGCCACCAGCGTTGCAGCCATCTTCGCCATCTCCAGAAGCAGGTGTGCCCATTCCCTTTCATTTTCTGGGTTCAATAACATTTGAACAGTGCGAAGGTAATTTAATTACCTTCGCACTGTTCATGCATGCGTGAAATTGCTTCACGCGTGCATCTGTCTTCTACCCAGCCCATGTGGGCTGAGCTAGGCCCAGTTCCAAAAAAAATAAAAAAATAAAAAATAAAAAATAAAAATAAAAATATATGAAAAATAAAAAATATGCATGCATATATTTAAATTTTTTTTATTGGTTTATTTAAAGAGCTAGAACACCATTCATTTTTGTTTTGGGTTAGGTAATACTTACCAACGCTAGAGTTGGAAGTATCCGTAGTCGAATATTCACTGGCGCCAGAGTCATGAATATTTTAAGCAAATTATCATAGCATAAACTAATAAACATTTAGCAATTTAAGAAAAAATCAGCAATGCAGTCTGCCCCAAGCAGAACGTTTAAGGGGTGATAATATCTTCCCTTTTGCGTAACCAGTCCCGAACCATAGAATCTATGTTGAACAGTTAGGGTTCCTAGTGACCATAATACTAGGTGGCGACTCCTTAAACGAGACATTTTCTCCCAAAAGAATCAGATGGCAGAAATCTGTTCTTTTTCCATAATCAAGATTATTTTTAGGGCCGCCGCGATGTCGGGTGCGACAAAATGACGACTCCACTAGGGACCTTATGATTAAGCTTTGTCTTTTGTCTTATTATTGCTATTTTGTTCGTTGTGTTGATTTGTTTATTTTTCCTGCATTTACTGCTTTAGCATTCATCCTTGTTTATGTTGTCATGCATCACTTTGAGAGCACACACTTTACAACCTAGGATAAGTGGGGGAGTAACGGTACCCCAATGGCTTTAGCCTGGGTAAGACTCGTGAAACCATCCAACTCTCGCTTGATTGTTTACTTGGAAGTGGTTGATATGCCAAACTGATATTACTCAGGG
>Ga0307517_10011101_pt1 | contig 12508 bp, 9 predicted proteins | sample 23_EM_MG_FD_194515 | JGI IMG/M metagenome (GOLD analysis project Ga0307517, IMG submission 194515) | Populus trichocarpa ectomycorrhiza microbial communities from riparian zone in the Pacific Northwest, United States - 23_EM | ecosystem: Host-associated > Plants > Roots > Unclassified | place...
GGGTCCGTCCAGCTTCCGGTTCCGTCCTCAATCGCCGGACGGGCTGAATTCAGCCCGTCCGGCGATTGAGGACAAAGCGCAGCCGGCGGGCTGCGCAACCCGCTGCGTCAGACGTTCTCGCCCAGGTGCAGCACGCGGACCATGTTGGTGGTGCCGGGGATGCCGGGCGGGGAGCCGGCCGTGATGATCACGGTGTCGCCCTCGCCGTACTCCTTGAGCTTGAGCATCTCGCTGCCGCAGATCCGGACCATCTCGTCGGTGGTCTCGACGTGCGGGACGACGATGGTGGTGACGCCCCAGGTCAGCGCGAGCTGGTTGCGGGTCAAGGCGGACGTGGTGAAGGCGATGACCGGCTGCGGGACGCGGTAGCGGGCGAGGCGGCGGGCGGTGTCGCCGGACTGGGTGAAGGCGACCAGGGCCTTGCCGTCGAGGAAGTCGCACAGCTCGGCGGCGGCGCGGGCCACGGCGCCGGACTGGGTGCGGGGCTTGCGGCCGTTGAGCGGCCACAGGCCCTGCTTGAGGAGCTCGACCTCGGCGGCCTCGACGATGCGGGACATCGTCTTGACGGTCTCGATCGGGTACTTGCCGACCGAGGACTCGGCGGAGAGCATGACCGCGTCGGCGCCGTCGAGGATGGCGTTGGCGACGTCGGAGGCCTCGGCGCGGGTGGGGCGCGAGGAGTTGATCATGGACTCCATCATCTGGGTCGCCACGATCACCGGCTTGGCGTTGCGGCGGCACAGCTCGATCAGCCGCTTCTGGACGACCGGCACCTTCTCCAGCGGGTATTCCACCGCGAGGTCGCCACGGGCGACCATGACCGCGTCGAAGGCCGCGACGACGGCCTCCATGTTGTCGACCGCCTGCGGCTTCTCCACCTTGGCGATGACCGGGACCCGGCGGCCCTCCTCGTCCATCACCTTGTGGACGTCACGGACGTCGGAGGCGTCCCGTACGAAGGACAGCGCGACCATGTCGACGCCCATGCGCAGCGCGAAACGCAGGTCGTCGATGTCCTTCTCGGACAGCGCGGGGACGTTCACCGCCGCGCCGGGCAGGTTGATGCCCTTGTGGTCGGAGATGACGCCGCCCTCGACGACGAGACAGCGCACGCGCGGGCCGTCGACCTCGATGACGCGCAGCGCGACGTTGCCGTCGTTGATCAGGACCGGGTCGCCGGTGCTGACGTCGCCGGGCAGGCCCTTGTAGGTCGTACCGCAGATGGTCTTGTCGCCGGGGACGTCCTCGGTGGTGATGATGAACTCGTCACCGTGGACGAGCTCCACCGGGCCGTCGGCGAACTTCTCCAGTCGGATCTTCGGCCCCTGCAGGTCGGCCAGCACGCCGATCGCACGTCCGGTCTCCTCCGAGACCTTGCGCACCCGGTGGTAGCGCTCCTCGTGCTCGGCGTGGCTGCCGTGGCTGAAGTTGAATCGGGCCACATTCATGCCGGCCTCGACCAGTGTCTTGAGCTGGTCATAGGAGTCAACGGCGGGACCCAGGGTGCAGACGATTTTCGCTCGGCGCATGAAGACGATCCTATCGGGTTTGTTCCGCTCCGGAATAATCCCGTGCGGGGGGCGTGCTGGCGGTCGGTGCGGACGGCTGGGCGTGGCGGCGGCCACAGATTAGACGGTGACCATGGAGTACGCCTCCCGTGCGATCTCGAGTTCCTCGTCGGTCGGTACAACAGCTACCGCGACCCGGCTGGATTCCGCCGAAATCAGCCGCGCCGCGCTGCCGCGTACCGCGTTGCGCACCGCGTCCACCTCGATGCCGATCCGGTCGAGTCCGCGCAGTGCCGCCTCGCGCACCGCGGCGGAATTCTCGCCCACCCCGGCCGTGAACGCGATGGCGTCCACCCGGCCCAGGACGGCCGTGTAGGCGCCGACGTACTTGCGCAGGCGGTGGATGTAGATGTCGAACGCGAGCCGGGCCCGCTCGTCGCCCTCCGCAATCCGGCGGCCGATCTCGCGCATGTCGTTGTCCCCGCACAGGCCGAGCAGCCCGCTCCTCCTGTTGAGCAGGTCGTCGACCTCGTCCGGGCCCATCCCCGCCGACCGCTGGAGGTGCAGCAGCACGGCCGGGTCGAGATCCCCCGAACGTGTACCCATCACCAGGCCTTCGAGCGGAGTCAGGCCCATCGAGGTGTCCAGGCACACCCCACCGCTCACGGCGGAGGCGGAGGCGCCGTTGCCCAGGTGCAGGACGATCACGTTCGTGTCGGCCGGGTCCTTGCCGAGGAGGGCTGCCGTGGCCCTCGACACGTAGGCGTGCGAGGTCCCGTGGAAGCCGTAGCGCCGGATCTGGTGCGCGTCCGCCGTCTGACGGTCGATCGCGTACCGGTACGCCGCCTCCGGCATCGTGGAGTGGAAGGCCGTGTCGAAGACGGCGACCTGCGGCAGGTCCGGACGCAGCGCTCTGGCGACCCTGATGCCGGTGATGTTGGCGGGGTTGTGCAGCGGCGCCAGCGGGACGAGCTTCTCGATCTCCTCGATCACCTCGTCCGTGATCAGCGTCGGCTCGGTGAACCGGGTGCCCCCGTGCACGACCCGGTGGCCCACCGCCGCCAACTGGGGGCTGTCCAGGCCCAGGCCCCTGGCGTCCAGGTCCGCCGCGACCTGCCGCAGCGCCTCGGCGTGGTCCGCGGCCGCGCCGGGCTCGCCGATGCGCTCGACGAGGCCGACGGCGGGGCGGGTGCCGTCGGCCATGTCGACGAGCTGGTACTTGACCGACGAGGAGCCGGAGTTGAGGACGAGTACGCGGGTGGCGGTCACTGGCTCAGCGCTTTCCGGGGTGAGTGGTCGCGGCCTGGATCGCGGTGATCGCGACCGTGTTGACGATGTCGGAGACCAGCGCCCCGCGCGAGAGGTCGTTGACCGGCTTGCGCAGCCCCTGCAGCACGGGCCCCACCGCGACCGCCCCCGCCGACCGCTGGACGGCCTTGTAGGTGTTGTTGCCGGTGTTGAGGTCCGGGAAGATCAGGACGGTCGCCTTGCCGGCGACCTCCGAGTCCGGCATCTTCGTGGCGGCGACGGCCGCGTCGACTGCCGCGTCGTACTGGATGGGCCCCTCGACGAGCAGTTCGGGCCGCCGCTCGCGCACCAACTCGGTGGCGCGGCGCACCTTGTCGACATCGGCGCCGCTCCCGGAGGTGCCGGTGGAGTACGAGAGCATCGCGACCCTGGGGCGGACCCCGAACTGGGCGGCGGTCTCGGCGGACTGAATGGCGATGTCGGCCAACTGCTCGGCGTCGGGGTCGGGGTTGACTGCGCAGTCGCCGTAGACCAGGACCCGGTCGGCGAGGCACATGAAGAACACGGACGAGACGATCGCGGCGCCCGGCGCCGTCTTGATGATCTCGAAGGCGGGCCGGATCGTGGCGGCGGTCGAGTGCACGGCGCCGGACACCATGCCGTCGGCGAGCCCCTGCTGGACCATCAGCGTGCCGAAGTAGGAGACATCCGCGACGACATCGTGGGCGAGCTCGTACGACACCCCCCGGTGGGCCCGCAGCTCGGCGTAGATCCCGGCGAAGCTCTCCCGCAGGGGCGATGTCTGAGGGTCGATGATCTCGCAGGCGGCGACGTCGAGGTTGATGCCGAGTTCGGCGGCCCGCTTGCGCACGGCGTCCGTGTCGCCCAGGAGGATGAGGTCGCAGACGTTCCTGCGCAGGAGGACTTCCGCGGCGCGCAGGATGCGTTCCTCGGTGCCTTCGGGCAGGACGACGCGCTGGCGGGCGGAGCGGGCCCGTTCGATGAGCTCGTGCTCGAACATCATGGGCGTGACGCGCTCGCCGCGCACGACGGACAGCCGCTGCAGCAGATCCGCGGTGTCGACGTGGTTCTCGAACAGGCCGAGCGCGGTCTCGACCTTGCGCGGGGTGGCGGCGCCGAGCTTGCCCTCCATGGCGGACAGTTCGGTGGCGGTGTGGAAGGAGCCGGCCGGGACGGAGATGACCGGGGTGCCGGGGGCGAGGCGGCCGGCCAGCGCCAGGATCTCGGGGCCGGGGCGCTCGTCGAGGGTGAGCAGGATGCCGGCGATGGGCGGGGCGCCGGCGGAATGGGCGGCCAGCGAGCCGATGATGAGGTCGGCCCGGTCGCCGGGGGTGATGACCAGGCAGCCGGGGGTGAGGGCCTTGATGAAGGTGGGCAGCATGGCGCCGCCGAAGACGAAGTCCATGACGTCGCGCGAGAGCCCGGAGTGGTCGCCGAGCAGCACCTCGGCGCCGAGCGCGGCGGAGATCTGGGAGACGCTGGGCGCGGAGAGCGCCGGCTCCTCGGGCACGACGTACGCGGGTACGGGGAGACGGCCGCGCAGCCGGGCGGCGGCGTCCTCGACCGCGATACGCGGCACCCGGTTGGCGATCATGGCGAGGACGTCGCAGCCGAGCGCGGTGTAGGACAGGTGGGCGTTGCGGACCTCGTCGGCGATGGTCTCGGGGTTCTGGTCGCGGCCGCCGATCACCGGCAGGACGGAGGCGCCGAACTCGTTGGCGAGGCGGGCGTTGATGCCCAGCTCGCCGGGGAGGTTGGTCTCCTCGAAGTCCGAGCCGAGGACGAGCACCGCCTCGTAGTCGCGGGCGACCTGGTGGAAGGCGTCGACGAGGTGGGATATCAGCGCGTCACGGCCCTGCTCGGCCTGGAGGGCGGCGGCTTCCTCGTAGGACATGCCGTACGCGGTCCGGGGCTCCTGGGTGAGCCGGTAGCGGCTGCGCAGCAGGTCGAACATACGGTCGGGCAGTCCGTGCAGCAGCGGGCGGAAGACGCCGACCCGGTCCACCTGGCGGGTCAGGAGCTCCATGAGCCCCAGCTCGACGACCTGCCGGCCGTCGCCGCGGCCGATGCCGGTCACGTACACGCTGCGCGTCACGCGCGATCTCCCGTCCCTGCCTCGTTCGGATCCACGATCCCGACATCCCTTGACATTACCGTCCCTCACGCGTAGGACGCGCGGCAGGTCCAGGGGGTGAACGTGCGCACAACATGCGCATGCGGCGCAGCGGCGCGAGAGTGCTGTACATGCGCATCGGAGTGCTCACCGCGGGCGGCGACTGCCCCGGCCTCAACGCCGTGATCCGCTCCGTCGTCCACCGCGCCCTGACCGTGCACGGCGACGAGGTCATCGGCTTCGAGGACGGCTTCAAGGGGCTGCTCGAAGGCCGTTTCCACCCCCTCGACCTGGACTCGGTGAGCGGCATCCTGGCCCGGGGCGGCACCATCCTCGGCTCGGCCCGGCTGGAGCGCGCCCGGCTGCACGAGGCGGCCGACCACTGGCTGACCCTGTGCGGCGGCTACGGCCTGGACGTCCTCATCCCGATCGGCGGCGAGGGCACGCTGACGGCCGCCCGGATGCTCGCGGACGCCGGGGTGCCGGTGGTGGGCGTACCGAAGACCATCGACAACGACATCTCCTCCACCGACCGCACCTTCGGCTTCGACACCGCCGTCGCGGTCGCCACCGAGGCCATCGACCGGCTCAAGACCACCGCGGAGTCCCACCAGCGGGTGATGGTGGTCGAGGTGATGGGCCGGCACGCCGGCTGGATCGCCCTGGAGTCCGGCATGGCCGGCGGCGCGCACGGCATCTGCCTGCCCGAGCGGCCCTTCGACCCCGCCGACCTGGTCGCCATGGTCGAGGGGCGCTTCGCCCGCGGCAAGAAGTTCGCCGTCGTCTGCGTCGCCGAGGGCGCCCACCCGGCCGACGGCACCATGGCCTACGGCAAGGGCGAGATCGACCTCTACGGCCACGAGCGCTTCACCGGCATCGGCACCCGGCTGGCCGCCGAGCTCGAACACCGCCTCGGCAAGGAGGCCCGGCCGGTCATCCTGGGCCACGTACAGCGCGGCGGCGTCCCCACCGCGTACGACAGGGTCCTGGCGACCCGCTTCGGCTGGCACGCCGTCGAGGCGGCCCACCGGGGCGCGTTCGGGCACATGACGGCGCTGCTGGGCACTGCGATCGGCATGGTGCCGCTCGCGGACGCGGTGACGGCGCTGAAGCGGGTGCCGGAGGACCGGATGGAGGAGGCCGAGTCGGTCTTCTGAGGACCGGGTCCCGGCCGGGACCGGGCGGCGCAAAGGCGGAGGGCGCGATGGTGATCGCGCCCTCCGCCTTTCTTTGCGGCTCCCGGATGGGTCCGGAGATCTAACTCTCGTTGTACAGGTGCATGCCCGGAATGGTGAGCGTGCCGCCGAACTGGCCCGCCTGAACGACCGTGACGTTGGTGAAGAAGGCCACGGGGACGTTGATCGGCGGCGGGGTGTCCGGGGTGAACGTGACCGGCAGGACACCGAAGAGGTTGCCCTTGAGCGACTCGGTGTACATGGTCACCGTGCCGTCCTTGATGGTCGAGGTGCTTCCGCTGGCGGCCTCCACGTGCGAGGTCGTGCCGTCGGGGGCGTCCACGATCTGGTGCAGGTTCTTGATGTCCACGCCGGTCGCGGTGAACTTGAGGACCTTCTTGACCGTGCCGTTGTACGTCTTGACCTCGACGATGCCCTTGTAGTCCAGCCCCGTGAGGGTGAGCAGGTCCGTCTTGAGCGTCCAGGGCGTGTCGGGCAGCAGCTGGAGGTTGTCCTCGGCCTCCGCGGCGGCCAGGGCCGCCGCGTCGTGCGTGGCGCAGGGGTACGGCGTACCGCTGGAGGAGGCCGACGCGGTGGCCGAGGCCTTGGCCATGGCGACGCTCGTGTCGGCGGACTCGGTCGCCTTGGTGACCTCGGCGGTCTTCTTGACCGTGTCGGACGCGGAGCCGTCGGAGCCGTCGGAATCCTCGGTCGCGCTCGCCGACGCGGTCGCCGTGGCCGTCGGGGTGGCCGAGGCGGTGGCGGTGGCGGTGGAATCGCCGGTGGCGGCGGCAGCGCTCGCGGAGGATTCGGTGCTGTCGATGCCCAGCAGATCCTTGAGCGCGTCGACGACGCCCAGCGGGTCCAGCGGGTTCGTGGTCTCGCTCGCGGAGGCGGACGCCGAGGCGGAGGCCGAAGCCGAGGGGCTCGCGGTCGCGGTCGGCGTACTGCTCTTGGAGGACTCGCTCTTCGACGCCGCGGAGGACTTGTCGTCGGCGGACGCGCTCGCGGACGCGGTCGGCGTGGCCGTCGCCGAGGCCGACGACGTCGCCGTGGAAGAGGCGGACGAGGAGGAGGTCGACGGGCTCGCGCTCGCCGAGGAGTCCTCTTCCGTGGTGTCGGCGCACGACGTACCGGAGAACGGGTTCTTCGGCAGCTCGTCGGCGGACGCCAGGCGCGGTGTGAGCCCCATGCCCATGAGTACCGCGGTGGGCATGGCGGCGATGGCTATCGCCTTGCCCGCGGGTACCTGGATCTTGGTCAGCAGCGACTTCCTCGGGGCCGCATGCCGCGGCCCCGTTCTGACCCGGGTCGTACGGCCTTCTGCGGCCCCGGTCTCGTCATCACCCCGCACTGTTCCTCCCGTTCGCTTCAGCGGTGTGCTCGGCGGCCTGCGCCGCTTCCTCGTGCGCCGGCTCGTCCAGCTTGGGAAGCCACGACGGATGCTCGGGGTCCTCCACCGGCCGGGCGCCCGGGCCCCATGCGACGGCGAGCGCGCCGCCGATCAGGCCGAGCAGGAAGCCCATCAGGAAGCCGCCGATGTTGGAGACGACCAGCGAGACCAGCGACAGCATGATCGTCGCGACACCCGCGAAGACCCGTGCGACCGCCTGGAACCACATGGTCAGGCCGAGCACCACCAGCAGCACGCCGATGATCAGCGAACCGGCTCCGGCCGTGGTGGCCATGGCGAGGGTGAGCCCGCCGAGGTTGAGATGGGCGTACGGGAAGTACGCGATGGGACCACCGGCGAGGATGGTGAGCAGGCCCGCCCAGAACGGCCGCTGCCACCGCCATACGCGGAAGCGGAACCGCCAGTTGCCGATCCGGCCCTGTGTCTCGGCGCTCATGGAAAACAGCTCCCTGGGACTGACTTTCAAAAGGAGGTGTGGATGGGAAAGGTGAGGGGCGTCCCGCGCCCCTCACCCCCCAAGGACCTGTCCGGCCGGGTTCCCGCCCGGTCAGGTCCGTTCAAGTGCTCAGTAGCACTCGTAGCCGTCGCCGGAGCCCTTCTTGACCGACATGCTCAGCCCGCTGAGCTTGAAGGTTCCCGCGCTGGTCGCCCAGGCAGTCTGCTTCACGTCGGTAAGAACGGCCGAATCGGCTTCCTGGGCGAAGGAGCCCGGGAGGACCGCGTCACCGGAACCGATGCCGGGGCCCTTGGTGCTGTTGTTGACCGCGACACCAATGTTGATGTTGGTGAACGTGGCGTCAGCGTTGAGCTGGTCCAGGTCGATGTAAAGGTTCTTCGCCGAGACCGGCGTGTCACCGTTACCCGCGCCCAGCTTCAGCGTCACATCGCCGAAGACGGGGACCGGCACGACCACGGACTGGCAAAGGCCCTCGATCTCGGCGCTGTTGAACGCAGAGACCGCGACCGGGATCTTCTTGCCGCCGTACTGGGTGTCAAGCGCCCCGTACTGGACGAAGCCCTGACCGGTCAGCTTCTCGGCCGAAACCTTGAACTGCTGCCCGGACACACTGAACGACGCGGCAAGCGCACCCTGGCTCAGGGCGACACCTATACACGCCGTGGCCGCAACAGACGGCACCATGACAACGGCGAACCGCTTCCATCTGGTACCACCACGAACGAGCGACTCCATGAAAGTTCCTCCTTCTCGGACGTACATCTCCGGCCGAGATTGGGGTCCGGGCCTGGGATGGGAGAAGTGCTACGTCCTCGGGAAGGGGAACGCCGTCAACTTTCGGCGGCCATCCCACGGGAATGCGGACGGCAGTGTCCGAAGCATCGGCGATCACCCCCGAGCGACAACCACTCGGCCACGCTCTCGCGCAACCTGCTGGACAGGCCCCGCCGGTCGGCAGAGACCCCCCTGTCCACGGGACGCGGCGATGACCGCGAACCCGGCTCGGTGGGGATCCGTTTTCCTTGGACCCGGCCGGCTGCCGGGCTGCGGTGACGGACCGAGCTTGGCCGATCGTGGTGCATTCGGGGCCGTCGCACAAGGGGCGTCGTTACTAGCCGGTAACGGACACATAACCCGGCGCCGCTGGACTGGACCAACCTGCTCACGCTGGGTAGTTGAGGAGAGCCCGTGAAAGTCGGATAAAGAGCGATGAATCCGGACGAAAGGGCACCACGCTCTTACCGGAAGTAACAACGGCCGCGCTTTATCAAGATTTGGTAAAGCACGGCCGTCACCGAAAGAGCATTCGAGTCAGGCCAAACTGTGGTTCTCAGGTTTCGGGGGCTCCGGGTCAGAACAGCACGCGCGCGAGCGCCGCCCTGGCCGCCGTCACCCGGGGGTCGTCCGAGCCGATGACTTCGAAGAGTTCGAGCAGACGCACCCGTGCCGCGTCCCGGTCCTCCCCCGCCGTTCTGCGTACGGCGTCCACCAACCGCCCGAAGGCGTCCTCCACATGGCCGCCCGCCAGGTCCAGGTCCGCCGCCGCGAGCTGCGCCGGTACGTCGGCCGGGTCGGCCGCCGCCGCCTTGCGCACCGCCTGCGCATCCGCGTCCTGCACCCGGTTCAGCAGCTCGGCCTGCGCCAGGCCCAGCTTCGCCTCGGTGTTGCCCGGGTCGTCCGACAGCACGTTCTTGTACGCCTGGATGGCACCGCCCAGATCGCCGTGGTCCAGCGCGTCGTGCGCCGCCGACAGCGCGATCTCCTGCGGGGTCGCGGGCCGCTCGGGCTGCTCGGCGACCGGAGCGGCCGGGCCGCCCTCCACCGGCGCACCCACGATGCCGAACCGCTGCTCCGCCACCGCGATGAGCTGGTCCAGCACCTCGCGGATCTGGTCCTGCGGCGCCGAGCCCTGGAAGAGCGGCATGGCCTGCCCCGCCAGCACCGCGAACACCGCCGGGATGCCCTGCACCCCGAACTGCTGGAACAGCATCTGGTTCGCGTAGACATCGACCTGGGCGACCACGAACCGCCCGGCGTACTCGCCGGCCAGGGCGGCCAGCGTGTCACCGAGCTGCACGCTCGCAGGGGCCTGCTCGGCCCAGAAGTTGATGACGACCGGGACCTCGGCGGAGCGCTGCAGTACATCGCTCTCGAAGGTCTCCTCGCTGACGTCGATCACGAGGGAAGAGGCTGGGGCGGCGGTCGTTCCCCCGCCGTTACGAGCGGCGTCCGCGCGGGCCTGTTCGGCCTTCGCCTTGGCCTCGCCGGCCGCCTTCACCGCGGCGAGGTCGACCACGCCGCTCATGGACATGTTCCGTGGCTGCATGAGACCAATCCTCCCCCCTCAGCGCGGTTCCCGTGGACATGGGCCCCTAACCCACATCCGGCCCTCTTCTTGTGCTCTTCTCGCGCTTCCTTACGCTACGGCCCGTAGCGTAACTGCATGGCCGATTCCCGCGCAACGGGGATAGGGTCCGACCGATGTCTACCCACCCCACCGGAAAACCCACCGGCCGCCCGCGCAGCGCGCAGGCCGACCTGGCGATCCTCGACGCGACCCGCGCCGCGCTCGTCGCCCTCGGCTGGGGAAAGCTCACCATGAGTGACGTCGCCGCCCGCGCGGGCGTGGCCAAGACCACGCTCTACCGGCGCTGGGCCAACAAGCACGACCTCGTCGTGGACGCCGTCGCCGTCCTCTTCGACGAGCTCGAACTCCCCGACCGCGGCAGCCTGCGCGCCGATGTCGAGGGTGTCGTCCTGCAGTTCGCCGCCCTCCTGGAGCGGCCCGAGGCGAAGACGGCCCTCATGGCCGTCGTCGCCGAGTCCACGACGGACGCGGCGCTGCGGCTGCGCGTCCGCGAGGCCGTCGTCAACCGTCAGAAGCGGCTTGTCGTCGCCGGCCGCGCCCGCGCCCAGCGCCGCGGCGAGATCCCCCCGGACCCGGCCGGCTCCGACCCCGCCCCGCAGATAGACCTCATCTTCGACGTCATCGCCGGCGCGGTCATCCACCGCACCCTCGTCACGTGCGAACCGATCGACGCGGACTGGGCGGAGCGCTTCACCGCGGTGCTACTGGGCGGCCTGACGGCCCCGTTGGACGGTCAGAACCGGGCCGGCTCCGTGTAGCTGCCCCACTCCTCCCTCAGGGCGCCGCAGATCTCGCCCAGCGTGGCCTCCGCCCGCGCAGCGGCGAGCATCGGCTCGATCATGTTCGTACCGTCCCGCGCGGCGCCCAGCATGGCGTCCAGGGCCGCGGCGACGGCCGCGTCGTCGCGCGCGGCCCGGCGGTCCGCCAGGACCCGTACCTGCTCGCGCTCGACCTCGTGGCTGACGCGGAGGATCTCCAGGTCGCCGGTGACGGAACCGTGGTGGACGTTGACGCCCACGACCCGCTTGTCGCCCTTCTCCAGGGCCCGCTGGTACTGGAAGGCCGCCTCGGCGGTCTCCGAGGTGAAGTACCCGTCCTCGATGCCCCGCAGAATGCCGGAGGTCATCGGCCCGATGGGATGCGGACGGCCGTCGGGGACGGCCCGGGCGCCGAGCTCCCTGATCTTGTCGAAGATCTTCTCCGCGTCCGCCTCGATGCGGTCGGTCAGGGCCTCCACGTACCAGGAACCGCCCAGCGGGTCGGCGACGTTGGCGACGCCGGTCTCCTCCATCAGGACCTGCTGCGTGCGCAGGGCGATCTCCGCGGCCTGCGCGCTCGGCAGGGCCAGCGTCTCGTCGAGGGCGTTGGTGTGCAGCGAGTTCGTGCCGCCCAGCACCGCCGAGAGCGCCTCGACGGCCGTGCGCACGACGTTGTTGTAGGGCTGCTGGGCGGTCAGCGAGACCCCCGCCGTCTGGGTGTGGAAGCGCAGCCACTGCGCCTTCTCGCTCCGCGCCCCGTACACGTCGCGCATCCAGCGCGCCCAGATCCGGCGGGCGGCCCGGAACTTGGCGATCTCCTCGAAGAAGTCCAGGTGGGCGTCGAAGAAGAAGGACAGGCCCGGCGCGAAGGTGTCCACGTCGAGCCCGCGTGAGAGCCCCAGCTCGACATACCCGAAGCCGTCGGCGAGCGTGTAGGCGAGCTCCTGCGCGGCCGTGGAGCCGGCCTCGCGGATGTGGTAGCCCGAGACGGACAGGGGCTTGTACGCGGGGATGCCGGCGGCGCAGTGCTCCATGAGGTCGCCGATGAGGCGCAGGTGGGGCTCGGGGGCGAAGAGCCACTCCTTCTGGGCGATGTACTCCTTGAAGATGTCGGTCTGCAGGGTGCCGTTCAGGACGGCCGGATCGACGCCCTGACGCTCGGCCGCGACGAGGTACATACAGAAGACGGGCACGGCGGGGCCGGAGATGGTCATGGAGGTCGTGACCTCGCCCAGCGGGATGTCCTTGAAGAGGATCTCCATGTCGGCGGCGGAGTCGATGGCGACGCCGCAGTGGCCGACCTCGCCCAGCGCGTGCGGGTCGTCGGAGTCGCGGCCCATCAGCGTGGGCATGTCGAAGGCCACCGAGAGGCCGCCGCCGCCCGCCTCCAGGATCATCTTGTAGCGCTCGTTGGTCTGCTCGGCGTTGCCGAAGCCCGCGAACTGG
>Ga0307517_10011102_pt1 | contig 12508 bp, 10 predicted proteins | sample 23_EM_MG_FD_194515 | JGI IMG/M metagenome (GOLD analysis project Ga0307517, IMG submission 194515) | Populus trichocarpa ectomycorrhiza microbial communities from riparian zone in the Pacific Northwest, United States - 23_EM | ecosystem: Host-associated > Plants > Roots > Unclassified | place...
CACACTCTTTCCTCGTAAGACCACCTTGAATCTCGACTATGCAAACCGATTCCCAACGACCAAAGGGCAGGGATGGCGCCATCTCATCCTTGAATATTGCCATCGAGGGCTTGAATCTTGCGAAGGAGCTCTCAGGTGTCACCCCAGCCAAGGCCGTTTTCGGTTCCGCTAGTATCCTCCTCACAATGATCAAGGTATGTTCCCTCCTCTTCTGTGACGAGGTGTCCCAAACTCATACGTGGCCAGGACACCATGACCAACAAACGGGACTACGTCGAACTCGGGCTCGCTTGCGCGGACGTATGCGGAGCCCTTGACCGTGGGGTGGGCGGAAGACAATTGGACGACCTCAGTCGATCCGTGTGCGAGGCGATTGGCCAATTAACAACGTGGGTTCGGCCAGTGATCCATATTGTGTGTCTTTTACTCACTACGACCTCGATCGCAGGACTGTGGCAGAAATCCAGGGCAGGATCGTCGGGAAGAGGGAACGGGGCCTACTCTCCCGTCTTGCTCACGCGAAGAACGATAAGGAGACCCTCGCGGCCTGGAAGTTGGACCTCATTAGGATCCTTCAAGTCTTCAATGTTCGTTCAGCCGGCTCTGTTCGACTACCACTAATTGCCTCCTTCCAGACCGAGCTGGCTCTGAGTGCTCATGCCATGGTCTCCGACATGCACCAGAACATGTTGAAAAGTTGCGAAGATATTGGCGGTAAAGATCTGGCGGTAAGTGGCGTTTGTGCTCCACCCATCACCGAATAGACAGTGATAGTTGCTTAGGCCCAAACCAGGTCGGGAATCTCGAATATCATGGGATCATATTCTTATATTTCCATCTAGGGTACTTGGGGAATCACCTCCTCCGCCACCCAGGGCCTGTTTTGGACGCGACGAGTCGATCGAGGAGATCATTGGCCTTGCAGAAAATCTGACCCCCGTCGCTCTCATTGGCGCAGGTGGAATTGGCAAGACGTCCATCGCTCTCACGGTCCTCCATCACGATCGCATCAAGCAACGGTTTGGGGGGGATCGTCGATTCATCAGATGTGACCAGTTCCCGGCGACACCCTCTCATCTGCTCGCTCGGCTCTCAAAGGTGACCGGTGCAGGCATCGAGAACCCTGAGGATTTAACCTGTCTTCGCCCATTCCTGTCTTCGAAGGAGATGGTCATAGTCCTCGACAATGCGGAATCCATTCTGGACCCACAGGGAACAAACGCCCAGGAGATGTATGACATAGTGGAGGAGTTGGGTCAATTGGAGACCGTATGTCTCTGTATCACATCCCGCATCACCACCATTCCTCCCGACTGCGAGACTCTCAACATCCCGGTGTTGTTGATGGAGGCTGCGCGCGACACATTCCGTCGCATCTACAAGCATGGCGAACAATCCGATTTGGTCAACAACATCCTGGAACGACTCGACTTCCATCCACTCTCGATCACCCTCCTCGCTACCATTGCGCATCACAACCAGTGGGACACAAACCGGCTTGCGAGGGAATGGGAGACCCGACGAACGGATGTGCTGCAGACGGAGCATAGCAAGAGCCTCGCTGCCACGATCGAACTGTCGCTCACCTCCCCCATGTTCCGAGAGCTTGGGCCTGACGCCCGAGGGCTTCTTGGAGTTGTCGCCTTCTTCCCTCAAGGTGTCGACGGCAATAACATTGACTGGTTATTTCCCACCATCTCGAACAGAGCAAATATCTTGGACAAGTTCTGCATCCTTTCTCTGACATACCGAAACGACGGATTTATCACAATGCTCGCGCCCCTCCGGGATTATCTCTGCCCCAGAGATCCCAAGTCATCCCCACTCCTCTGCGCAACCAAGGAATTTTACTTCACCCGATTGTCGGCTTGGGTTGATCCCGGCATACCCGGGTTCGAGGAGGCACGGTGGATCATGTCAGAGGATGTGAATGTTGAGCACCTACTCGATATCTTCACATCCATCGATGCAGAGTCAGATGACATCTGGGATACCTGTGCCAGCTTCATGGAGCACCTCTATTGGTACAAAAAGCGGCTTGTCGTGCTGGGACCGAAGATCGAGGAGCTCCAGGATGACCATCCCTTCAAGCCACGATGCTTGATTGAGCTCTCACGGTTATTTGATTCGGTCGGAAATCAGATGAGGCGCAAACAGCTCCTTACTCGTGCCCTGAAGCTCTATCGAGAGCGGGGGGATGACAAGCAGGTTTCTGAAATACTGGGATTCCTATCCGACACAAATCGGCTACTGGACCTCCGCAAGGAAGGAATGCAACAGGCCAAAGAAGCATTAGAAATTCACGAGCGGCGTGGCGATGTGGCGGGACGAGCACGGTGCTTGACTACCCTCGCCTGGCTGTTGTGTGGGGACGGCCAGCTCGACGCCGCTGAGAATGCCGCATCCTGCGCGATCAACCTTATTCCGGAGAAAGGCGATCGGTTTTTGGTCTGCCAGTGTCACAACGTCCTTGGCGATATATATCGCTCCAAGGGCGAGACAAAGAAGGCCATTCATCAACATGAGACAGCTCTGAAAATCGCATCCCCTTTCAGCTGGCATCATCAGCTGTTTTATAATCATTACTCCCTGACGGAGCTGTTTTCCGATGAAGGCAGATTCGATGATGCGTACCCTCACATTGAACAAGCCAAATTTCACGTGGCTGACAGCACATACAACCTGGGTCGCGCGATAGAGTTGCAGGCGAGGTTTTGGTATCGGCAATGTAGGTTTGACGAAGCCAAGTCCGAGGCCCTGCGCGCCGCCAGCGTTGAGAACCTTGGGGCTGCGAGGAACTTGGAGGATTGTCGAGAGCTCCTTCAGTTAATCGAAGATACAATTGAATATGGTGAGCTCCTAGAAGTCGTGCTGTTTCCTGTGTGCACTGACTCTTCCTTTCTAACCCTGGGGCACTGGATGATGGCGTCAGTGGTTCCGTTGATTTCCTCAGGCATATTGTCCCGCGAGCCAGTTACCCCCACACCGCATCCACTGTGACGTCCTTTGATGCCAACACCACCCCAACTCCTTATTGTATTGAAACGGCGAACGACTCGTGCATTTCAGAACCTCCGGACTCCAATCTGATGTTTAAACTTGTTTTGTTCTGCAGACTTTTCTCACTTTTCTTCCGCTGTCGCTCCTCAGCCTTGTTCGTTGTGCTGGGGAGCGAGTTTGTCTCTATATGTTTGTGCTATACGCGATCGCTCAGAGCTCATGCGCAATTTATGTAGCCCAACCGAATCCGACTGTATTCAGATTCCATTGTATTGACCCCTTCTACTCATGCTCATCATTTAATATTCGTTATCCCGCTAGGTTATTACCCCCGGTGTTGAACATTTCGGGTCAGTGATGCCATAGCTTCCAAGCCGCACACCTTGACCGTCACGCTGTAAATGGGGTAGAACCACTGTATAACCCAGAAACGCCAGGTTGCAGTCCCACCGAACCTCCTGGGACATTGTCAAAGAATAATGACTAGTCTGACCGCCCGCTCAAGTTGTTGGCCTGCCGGAAGACAACGCATCTTGATACGGCAACGCCAGGTGCTGTCACGGCACCGATCGGCCTAGTCCCACTGAGCTGGTTGACGATTCGTCGAGCTTGTCCGACGTTCCCCACGAAGAGCGTTGTTAAGTTCGTTGCACCTTAACGGCTGATCGCAACCGATAACACACTGTGCCGTCATCAACGTTCGTGACGTTTGTCCGGCCCCTACTGACGACACCTTCCACTTACATTGATAGCCAGGCCGTCGAAAGTGCGCGCAGGGAATCAGTAGAGGGACTTTCTCTCCCATTTTTGGCTAATTGGTTTCTGGGTATGTGCCGGTTGGGTCGGTCTTAGGCGGACACGGATCGAATCGTGGATCGGAACGCAGGCGACTCTACCGTCTACGAATCTTCTGGACCCCGTCAGCTGCCATTTCAGGTGAGATATCCCCGCTCGTACGATTGCCTCATACCGAATGTCAGGTCGTTCGTTTTCGACCTATCTCGGGATATATTTCGTCTTCGTAGACTTTAGCACACTGCGCCAGTGTTGCTACTGCAAGGGACCCTCTCCACCGGTTACACCGTATTTCCGAGTACACTCAGTATCATTCAGCGGAGCGATATTTGAAGATAGGGGCCACTATCGAAGTATCTCCGTTGCGGCTGCGAATGTTGCCACTACCGCGGCAATCGCAGCTACTCAACAAGAAGTCCAAAATATTCCACAGACTTTCTCAAAGGGCCATCGATAAAATCTCCGAGCCCGTACGATCTCCTGGTGAGATGAGCGGTGACGGAGAATATGACGAAGAGGCCCTCGCAAGATTCGCTGACAGCATTTACACCCGAGAGTGACAGATCAAGGAAGCGCGTACCTAAACTTTGGAATACAGTCTCGCGAGGGCACCACTCCGAAAGTCTTGGCCCGACATCTCAACTGACATATCCCTCCCGTCGTTCCACTTGACCCTCTCTCCATACGACCGACCCACGAGAAGGGGAATCAGATGTACGAGGGCAACCGCGGCAGCGAGAAGTTAACATGGAGGATAACTGGAGAGGGTCTGAAACCCCACCACTCCGGCCACTGCACGGAAATCTAGGTCTAACGCTGGTCGGGACCCCCCGTAGCCTTCCATCGACCTCGCATGTGTCCGTCAGACGAGTTCTAGCTCCCGTGGACGTTCAAGTTCCACGAGCCTTTGACCCCCTAGAGGTCATCAAATCTTATCGCGAGCCTGAGGACTTCAGTTAGACGGAGGTTTCAGCGGACGCCGGCGACATCGACCACCAAGATTTGTCACGGCCACGATTGCCCCCCAATCGGATACCAACTGAGAAAGGGAAAGCTGGCAAACGCGGCTCTCGTGCCGGCCGTGGGACATCTGCAGAGGAAGAAGGTTTACTGGGTACAGGTGCTCCCAGGCACCGAAGAAGGACTGTGGGCAATACGGACGATAATGTCCAACAGGCGCAAAGGCTGCGGAATTACAAACTGCCCGCATTTTCACTGTTCCGCAAGTTTTTATTTGCTCCCCCCTGGATATCTCTGGAATGATGCGTTTTCGTTGTTCTCTGGCGTGGCCGATTTGTAAATGTAATTTATTTCCCTTTGTATATTTCCTCTTCCTTTCGCCAGTACACTAGTCGTGGTCTATTACAAGCTCTGATCTCCTTCGGGGGTCGTGCATGTGTATAGGGTTGTGGCCGGCTCCGCGGTAATCCAGAATCCAAGAGGGCGCCACCTCAACAGCGAGTTTCGCGGATACCACCTGTCATTTCCTGCATCCGGTTTGTGATGCGAAGTCGTACAACGCAGAGAGAAGTTATCACTATAAGTGCGGCAATCCCAGGTTCTGAAATCGTAGGATGCAAGAGGGCACTGTGACCTCCACCCCCTGCAGTGAAAGACACGCAGTCGCGTTGTCAATTTCTTGCAGCCTTGTGTCTGCAAGGCAGACGCCGCACAAGGTTGGTCTACGCGATCTCCACTCGCCGTCCGCTACCCGGCGGAGGTGTTTGGCACTCACGCACTTTGGAGTGAGAAAGAGTAACGATCACCGCACGGGGTGTTTTCACGCTGGTTCTCGGTACTGGGAGCCGGAGCTGAAGGATCATGAACCCAGAAAGGAACGACCGAGGACGTCGGTCAGGTTACTGAAGTGGTTCGGAGAAGTCTGCTTGAGACTTGACGCGGAGGACCAACGGAGGTCTGATGATTGGGAATCAGAAGCGGCCAACTGTCAACAAAGATGAGACACACCTGCGGCGACACCGATTGGACGCTTTTCACACCCAGACTCTGTGCCGGGACCTTGAACCTTACGGGCCCGTGGTGCATGACGGGGGAAGGCTTTCGGCTTGAATGATGCTGCCTGGTCGGTACCCTACGAGAGCTGAAATGAAGTCCGGATGAATAGAATCCAACACCATGGAGAACGGGGTCCATCTTGGAGGTCTGGCAATCCACGAATAAGTGACAAGGACGTTGACTAGGTCGTCGACGGCCATCGACCCTCTGGGGTGGTGTCGAGGCCGACCGACGGGGAGGAGATCCACGGTTATGGAGAAGAGATGGGTGGGGTAGTTCGAAGACGTGGCTGTGGGGGGACAGCTGTTTCTACGTCGGGGCTTGACAAAGAGCTGGAAATCAGCCGATCGTACACATTTCAAAACGTTCTAGCCTTGAACAATTTCCTTCATCAACAGGCACGAGGATGGTCGCCTATTTCCGTCAGGATTCACAACTCGCGCGCCGCACTCTTTCCCTGCAGCCACCTTGAATCCCGACCATGCAAACCGAGTCCCAACGACCGAAGGGGAGGGATCAGACCATCTCATCCTTGAATGTGGCCATCGAGGGCTTGAACCTCGCGAAAGAGCTCTCAGGTGTCACCCCAGCCAAGGCCGTTTTCGGTTCCGCCAGTATCCTCCTCACAATGATCAAGGTATGTTCCCTCCTCTTCTGTGACGAGGTGTCCCGAACTCACGCGCGGCCAGGACACCATGGCCAACAAACGGGACTATGTCGAACTCGGACTCGCCTGCGCGGACGTATGCGGAGCCCTTGACCGTGGGGTGGGCGGAAGGCAATTGGACGACCTCAGTCGATCCGTGTGCGAGGCGATTGGGCAGTTGACAACGTGAGTCCGACCAGCGATCCATATGTATGTCATTTTCTCACTGCGCTCCCGGTCGCAGGACCATGGCAGAAATCCAGGGCAGGATCGTAGGGAAGAGGGAACGGGGTCTACTCTCCTGGCTTGCTCACGCAAAGAATGATAAGGAAACCATCGCGGCCTGGAAGTTGGACCTCATCAGGATCCTTCAAGTCTTCAATGTACGCTCACTCGGCTCTGTTCGACTATTGCTGATCGCTTCCCTCTAGACTGAGTTGGCCCTGAATACTCACACCATAGTTTCCGGCATGCAGCAGAACATGCTGAAAGGTTCTGAGAATACTGGCGGTAAATATGCAGCAGTGAGTGGTATTCGTACTCTACTCATAACCGGATAGACAGTGACAGTTGGCTAGGCTCAAACCAGGTTAGCAATGTCGAATACCGTAGGGCCACGTTCTTACATTTCTGGCTAGAGTACTTGGGGAATCACCTCCCCCACCACCGAGGATCTTCCTTGGACGTGACGAGTTGATGGAGGAGATCGTTTGTCTGGCGGAAAGCCTGACCCCCGTTGCTCTCATCGGCGCTGGCGGCATCGGCAAGACGTCCATCGCTCTCACGGTCCTCCATCACGATCGCATCAAGCAACGGTTTGGGGACAATCGTCGATTCATTCGATGTGACCAATTCCCGGCGACACCCGCTCATCTGCTCGCCCGGCTCTCCAAGGTGACCGGTGCAGGCATCGAGAACCCTGAAGATTTAGCCTCTCTGCGTCCATTCCTGTCTTCGAAGGAGATGGTCATCGTCCTCGACAACGCAGAATCCATTCTGGACCCACAGGGAACGAACGCTCGGGAGATATATGGGATAGTGGAGGAGTTGTGTCAATTGGAGACTGTGTGTCTCTGTATTACATCCCGCATCTCTGCCGTCCCTCCCGAGTGTGAGACCCTCGATGTCCCGATATTGTCGGTGGAGGCTGCGCGCGATACATTATATCAGATATACAAACGCCGCGAACGGTCGGATTTGGTCAACAATATCCTAGAACAACTCGACTTCCATCCACTCTCAATCACCTTACTTGCGACTGTCGCGCATCACAACAAGTGGACCCCGGACCGACTTACGAGGGAATGGGAGGGCCGACGAACGGATATTCTGCAGACGGAGCATAACAAGACCCTCGCCGCCACGATTGAACTGTCGCTTGCCTCCCCCATGTTCCAAGAACTTGGGCGTGATGCCCGAGGGCTTCTTGGAGTCGTCGCCTTCTTTCCTCAAGGTGTCAATGAGACCAATATCAACCGGCTATTCCCTACAATCTCGAACAGTGCAAACGTCCTTGACAAGTTCTGCATTCTGTCTCTGACATATCGAAACGACGGATGTATCACGATGCTCGCGCCACTCCGGGATTATCTTTGTCCCAAAGATCCCAAGTCATCCCCACTCCTCTGCACGACTAAGGACTGTTACTTCACCCGATTGTCGGTTTCGGTTGATCCCAGCGCGCCCGGGTTCGAGGAGGCACGATGGATCGTGTCGGAGGATGTGAACGTTGAGCACTTGCTCAATGTCTTCATATCCATTGACGCGGAATCGGGTGATATCTGGGATGCGTGTGCCCACTTCATGGAGCATCTCTGTTGGCACAAAAGGCGGCTTGTTTCTCTGGGACCGAAGATCGAGGGGCTCCGGGACGATCATCCCTCCAAGCCACAATGCTTGTTTCAGCTCTCACGGTTATTCAAAGCGATCGGGAATGAAGTGGAGTACAAACGACTCCTCACTCATGCCCTAAAGCTCTATCGAGGGCGGGGGGATGACTTTTGGGTCGCTCAAGTCTTGAGGTACCTATCTAATGCAAATATGGGACTAGGCCTCTGCAAGGAAGGGATATCACAGGCCGAAGAAGCTTTGGAAATCTACAAACGACGTGGTGATACGGGGGGACAAGCACAGTGTTCAGCAGACCTCACTTGGTTGTTGTACTACGACGGCCAAGTCAAGGCCGCAGAGAAAGCCGCATCCCGCGCGATCAACCAGGTTCCGGAGAACGGCAATCAATCTCTGGTCTGTGGATGTCACCGCCTTCTTGGTCGAATATATCGATCGAAGGGCGAGAGGGAGAAGGCCATTCGTCATTTCGAGACGGCCCTCGGAATTGCATCCTCTTTCGGCCGGCACGAGCAGATTTTTCTGGCTCATCACTCCCTGGCCGAACTGTTTCTCGATGAAGGACGGTTCGACGACGCGTCCGCTCATATCGAACAAGCCAAGTCGCACACGGTCGACAGCGCATACAACCTGGGTTACGCGATGGAGCTGCAGGCAGACCTTTGGTATCGACAAGGTAGGTTCGACGAGGCAAAGTCCGAGATTCTGTGTGCGGGTGGGGTTTTTGAGAAACTCGGGGCTGCGCAGGATCTGAAGTGGTGCAAGGGGTTCCTCCGGGAGATCGACAAGGAAATAAGCAACGGTAAGCTCCTGGAACCGGTGCTACTTCCTGTGTATTGTTGACTTGGCTGTTTCAGCTCAGAGAACTAAATGGTGGCATCGCCGGTGACATTGATCTCTCCGGACGTCTACCTCGTCCCTTCACTGTGTCCACCGTGAAGTCCTTCGATACCAACATTATCCCCACCCGTCTTTATTGGCCCTACTCGCCTTTCATGTTCGTTATCCTACTACTGTTGTTGATCTGCATCTTGGGTTGTATGTTTCCCTGTTTCCCGTACCATATTTGTTTCGCATTTATGTATCCCATATACTGCCCAGTGCTCAACAGTTTGATTTAGTAATGTCACAGTTTCCGAGCCGCTCGTCTTTGTGCCTTCAGCGACAATCAACCAGGAACAGAGTACGACATAAGATAAGAAGTTTGCCCGACCATCGACCCAGGCAAGTATCCCAACCCCAACGTGCCTCCCTTTCTTCCCATTCGGGGTTCAGCCTAAGGGCCTGCGCGACTTCCAACTGAGCGGTCGTCATTCGGAGGCAATCGACTTTAATGGAACCCCGCCAGCGGCTTCGATTATAATCCGATTGTCAAATCTCAAACCCCTCCGACATAATTTCTACCATCTCTAGGAGGTCGGCCACATGCACTTTGTGTGTGTGAGGAATCCTCGGCAAGATGCCGCAGGTGTAGCGATAGAGTCCCCTCGTGGAGTAGGGCATACATACAGTAATGATGAATTTGCTGTTGCGACCCGAGAAGATCAACAAGCGCAAATTTCCCGGGGTTCTGGGAGCCTGAGCGAAGTGCTGGGGGCTACTGCAATTCCTCACCGATAATGAGTAACTCTCAGGTCACACATGAGCGGTGCCGGGGTGTCAGGGAGGTGAGTCGGAAGGTGCTCCCGAGCTCATTCGAGAAGATATCCAGAGGTCGGGTCCGGGACTAATAGGTGGATAGGATGGATAGCCGTATCTCTTTGGGCGCCTTGGTGATTCTCACGTCGACTGGGGCTCCCTTCGACCGGTTGAGGAAGATGTTGGCAACGTCGACCCGGGTATAGGTCACGATTGGATAAGAACCCAGCCCCGCCGGTGAGAATATCCGATGAAAGGTATTTCACTTTGAGGAACGAGCCCTTCCAACTCGCGATCACGATGATGCGATTGAGCACACATCATCGATGATTCCACCTTTCCATTGGCACCCGGAGGTTAGCTGAATACCTCGGATTTATCGAACACGGAACTCTCACATCGGATAACTCGAGCGACGAATGACCGGAATCAACACCATGAAACCACAGTTAGTCCCGTAACAACACCGTTGTTCGTGTCCGCTTGGTTGTCGCACGCCGCACCTCCCTACTCAGCGCCAAGAGTGGGTCGAGCACTGAAAGGTATACCGCTGAAGCCGAGGAACTTGCATCGTCGATCACCGTCGAGGCAGAGTGGCAGATTGCACAAATTTATTCGATACTGCAGGCCTGTTACACATATCGCAGCGGTCCGTGGTGGTGATATGGGGTCGTGGTGTCACTTAGAAGACTTATTATCCTCAAGTTACCTAAGCGAGAGAGAGATCAGGCATGGACCCAACCCCTCTCCTTGAAATCCGCAATGGTATCCCTCACGGAATCATCCACCGACGTAATCTTGATCCCAAGAATCCTGTTCCTCTTCTCCTCATTAAACCTTGAACGGGGAGTCCCTTTCGCTGGGTCGTAATTCCGGATACCCGTCTGAACACCCTTGATTCCGAGCGAAGCCGCGGCCCTCTTGGCAGCCTCGACGAACTCTTGGTTCGTAATCGCTGGAGCGGAGACGAGGATTCGTTCGTCACCTGCCTCCTCCTTCTCGAGAGCGGCGACGTGAGCCGCGGCAACGTCTCGGACGTCGACCCAGCTGACCCCGGAATACAGGTCTTGTTCAGTGACGGCCGGGTTGAAGAACATGTCGAACCACTTCAGCGAGGACGTGTTGAGGTCCTCGGGCTTATCGACTTGGTGCAAGTTGGGACCGAAGATCTGTAGGTATGAGTTCAGTGCCCATTCGAGTCCGGGTAAGGCACCAAGGAACTCACGTAGGGTGGGTTGATGGCGGCCAAGTCCCACGGCAGAGCGGCCTTGTGTTTACGGTAGATTTCCCAAGCAGCTAAAGCGTGCCCCGCGTGAGCCCATGGAATAAGGACTCCGAGTAAAGGTCATCGCACCTCGCTCAGCAAGAGTCTTGGAAGCCATGTACTTCATAAGTCCATTTGATGCCTTGCCGTTCTTCTTGACATCCTCGATGGCCTCGTCGTTCCATTCCTCTTCAGTGTACACGGAAGTCGTCCTGAAGATGCCGACGGAGACGGAAGAGGAGAAGATGACGATGCGCTTGATGTTACCACTTGAGGGATTCAGAAAAAGGGGTGTAAGAACCAGTGGTCGGAACGCGTGAGGCAGACTTACGGGGCCTTGATAGCAGATTTCAAGACACCGAGGGTTCCGTCGACAGCAGGACGGATGAGTTCTAAGTGTATTGGTCAGCAAGAGGTGAGCTGGTAAAACCAATCGTTACGGCTTCTTCATACCTTCTGGGTCTTCGACGCCAGTATAGAAGGGAGAAGCAGTGTGGAGGATAGCGTCAAGTCCGTCGATGACATTGTCGAAGGCGCCGTCCTGTAAACCAAATCCCGTCAATTCTCAACACCCGACCGCAAGGGGCGACTTAATCAAGCCCACCTTGACAATATCAGGTACAATGACGAGCTCGAGCTTGTCTCCGTATTTGCCAAAGACTTTCTTAAGGTGGGCTCCCTTCGATTCCGACCTGATAGTGGCCCGGACGGAGTAACCTTTCTTAAGGAGGGCGTCGACGATGTGGATGGCGGCGAAACCGTTCGCGCCGGTGACGAGGACTTTACTTCCTGGGGCGATGACTGGCATGCTCTTTAGCTGTAGCTTGTTGGGGTTTGGGTGAGTGTAAGGTGAGGTGAGTGAAGTTGGACGTGTTAAGAACGAGTTTGGTGAGGAAACTCGAGATAGCCGGGGTGAGCCTTTTTATCTCTTGCAATAAAACATCCATTCCCCACTGAGGCAATCGCCTGAGGGGCGCAGCTGATTCATCTCGATTTCAAAGATCTGCGGGGTACGGTGTGTAGCGCGGACCCATGGCCGAGGTGACGAAGCCAAATTCATCCGAGTACAGTCGACTGAGTCAGGTCGGGGATCCACCGGCCAGATCTCAACGGTGTAACTGAGACGGCTAGTTCATGGATGACCAATCTCTACCCCACTAGCTTGAGAGTAAGGCACTAGGCAGACAGGTGGGACGACGCGCGTCGTTCTGCTGTGAGGTCTCGAACGTGCAAGGTCATAGACACGCAAGGATGAGTGGACGAACTCAATATGGAGACCCATCTTGGCGATCCATCGTACC
>Ga0307517_10011104_pt1 | contig 12507 bp, 13 predicted proteins | sample 23_EM_MG_FD_194515 | JGI IMG/M metagenome (GOLD analysis project Ga0307517, IMG submission 194515) | Populus trichocarpa ectomycorrhiza microbial communities from riparian zone in the Pacific Northwest, United States - 23_EM | ecosystem: Host-associated > Plants > Roots > Unclassified | place...
AGGTATATAGAGTCAGTGCCACCGCAATCATGCAGCCAATGTTGGCATGCGGTGCTTGAACTGTAACTTGTATTTTAACTCTCTCTCTCTCTCTCTCATTCACTCACTCATTCACACACACACATTTCTGTTGACTGAGATTTATATTTACAAATTTATTAATGTGTGTCATGGTTGAAAATTAGAACTTTCTTTTAGTGTCTTCTGAAGTTTTGGGTTCTTAAATCAGACCAATATGTTTATGTGACTGATGAAACACAGGGAAAATTCTATGAGCTCTATGAACTGGATGCTGAAATTGGTCACAAAGAGCTTGATTGGAAAATGACATTAAGCGGTGTGGGGAAATGTCGGCAGGTGACTTCAAAGATAAATTTGTCTAATTTAAAAGCCAATTTTAATTGCTACAATTACAGTTCTATGCATATGTGTTTTATTTAACAGCATCTGCCTTGTGATCAGGTTGGTATATCTGAAAGTGGGATTGACGATGCTGTTGAAAAGCTGGTAGCTCGTGGGTAGGGGAGCAGCAGACCTTGTCTCTGAACCATAATTTCCTTTTTTCTCATTGTTATGTCATGCCTTCAAGATGAATGAAAGATTTCATTGTTACTAGTTTTATATCTCTATTTATGTAGTTAATATTATTCTTAAATTGTAAGAAGCCAGCATGTAGACCAGACTGGCCATCTGTCATGGAAATTTTTTTATTTCCTTCATTTCTTCCTGTATCTAAGAAGCACAATGAAAAGAAAAGCATTTTTCAACTTGCATTATGCATCGTTTATGCTAATCATATATTGGCTGAAGATATGAAACAAGATCTTTTCACTCAAATCGTAGTAGTTAGCTGAGATTTAGCCAATCCCATGTTCTCTTTCCACATTTGTCCGGAACATTTGCAGTTCACTTATTGCTTTTGTGCTCTTTGTCAAGATATAAAGTTGGAAGAGTGGAGCAATTGGAAACATCTGATCAAGCAAAATCTAGGGGTGCAAATTCTGTGAGTTTTCCGTGCAGCTTTAAAGGAGACATGTTTCTGATAGATTTTTGTTTTTCAATTATTCTTGTTGATTCAACCATTCAGACAGATATGACATCTCTTATAGATTATGTTCTCAACACCATGCATCATTTGTGGTTTTCATTAATTCAATGAAACTGAAATAGTAAATCAATGCCATGATGTGGGTAACTATCTGAGTTCCTTGTTTTATCATTGATGTTGAATTTCAGGTAATCCAAAGAAAATTGGTACAAGTTGTCACCCCATCAACCACAACTGGACATAATATGGGGCCTGATGCTGTTCACCTTCTTGCCATAAAAGAGGTTTGTAATGATTACCTTCTTACAATTTTCTGCTGCAGCAACATTTTTCGTGTTGAACTCTCTCAAATTGTTGCAATTTGCCCATCTTCAATTTCAAAATATTGCTAAAATAATCTTGTGCGAGCTTATTCTGTGATCGCATCATTTAACTGGAGGACAATTTTTTTGTTAAAAACTCACATTTTCCTGATATCAGGCTATTATTGATAAATCATGAGTTAGAAGAGCGAATTGCTGAATTGTTATGATGCAATTTTTCTTCTTTATCACTACTTAAAATGAACAGTCTGTTTAAAATGTTTTGATTACTTTGTGTCCACGTAGTATGTTAGATATGCAGTTGACTTTATTATTTTCTACCATTTCTTGTTCTTATAAACTTGCCCAGCTTGGAGAATTAGAAATTTGGTTTCATTTGTTATTCTATTCATTTAAATGGTCCTTGTTATTTATGCATTTCTTGAAAGTTTATTGTGCTATCCTATCTGGTTATTCCTTTGGGTGATAACTTTAGGGAAACTATGGGGTGGATAATGGTGCAACTGCTTATGGGTTTGCTTTTGTTGATTGTGCTGCTCTACGAGTTTGGGTTGGATCAATCAATGATGATGCGTCACATGCTGCTTTGGGGGCGTTATTGATGCAAGTATGCTCCTTTATCTTTCTTGTTTGTTTAATGATTCTGTGTGCTCTCAAGTACTTAACCTTTGAATATCTTACTGTGATTTGATTATAGATTTCACCTAAGGAAGTCATATATGAAAATAGAGGTACATGCCTTTTCTTGTTTTTGTTCTCTTGCTCTTGGATTGTTTTTTTGTTTTTTTGCCTAGCTTAAAGCTTGAGGATTTCTATGTTGCAGAGCTTTCCAGAGGCGCTCAGAAAGAACTTAGGAAGTACTCATTAATAGGTAAGTTTATACCGACCTTTTTCATATGACAAGATATATCATATACATTTAAGATTAAGGATTGCACTTGCAAATATATTAACTGGTATTTCTTGATAAGAAGGGAAGACTTTGTACACCTGCCTTGGATGAGTACATGCCTTCTGAACTTTCCATTTGCCAGAATGTATTTTGTTATTTTGCACATATTTTTTTCCTAGATTAGCTTGATCTTCCTTCTTATCTTTCCTTATTTCCTGTGTCATTATTGTCTTTTCACTATAATTTGTTTGTAAAAATCTTCTAGAAAATGAAAGACAGTTGTCTGGACCAACTTGAAACTTGCTGGATATTTGTTGGATGTATAAAATATGCTCGATGATTAGTATGTGATTTGTTTAGTCTTTGTAGCCTTGTGTAAAGATAGTAACTCATGTCCTATTTTTTAGTAATTTCAGATTTAGCTATTTTATACTCTGTGCACTTTCTCTATGCATGAAGGCCTTTAGGCAGTCTTACTAGATAACAAGTTGCATTTATGTATTTTGATGGGATGCTGTTCCTGCATGCATATTATTATCTTGGGTGTTTTGCTCAAATCAATGTGAATTCCTTTGCTGCAACTTCTCCAGCAAGGTTATGAATAAATCTTTGACAGTCTCCTTTGTTTGCTTTGATGCACAAGTTAGTTGATCAATGTGAGGTCCAACTGTGGTAGCCAGCTAACATACTCCTGGTTGGTGAACGTAGTCTAACCATACTCCAATTATACATCTCATGACTTATTTTAAATTTACATGTCTCCTTTCTAAAGTGATTCCTGTTTAATAATTTGCCACCTTCATTATTGATCTCTTAAATAAGTCTTTCTACATTTGGTTTATTGCTGAAGAATCTGTCATTAAAAGGATATGTAAGTTATGATCCAAGCTATCATGAGGAGCACAACCTCACCTTTTCATTTCCCTCACCCATTCCTTGCAGGTTCTACAGCACTGCAATTGTCACCAGTGCTGCCAGGCACTGATTTTGTGGATGCTTCTGAAGTTAAAAATTTGATTCAATCGAAGGATTACTTTAAATGGTCTACAAATCCATGGAACCATGCACTTGACAGTATAATGCACCAGGATATATCTCTATGTGCTCTTGGCGGGCTTATTGGTCATCTATCCAGATTGATGGTATGCTTGCCTGTCAACCTCCTCCGTTCCCTTCTCTGGTTGGCCTTTTAACTGTTAAGATCCCTGATTATTTGTTGTTTATAAAGATTTCTGTGCCTTTTCTTTTGTGCAGTTTGATGATGTTTTAAGGAATGCAGATATTCTACCCTACCAAGTTTATAAGGGTTGCCTTAGAATGGATGGGCAGACTCTAGTAAATCTGGAGGTTTTTAGTAACAGTGCTGATGGTGGTTCATCAGGCCAGTGTGTTCATTCCTTGATCTCCCATGAAATTATCATCATCCTCAAATCTATGGTTTTGATTTTTAAGAGTTTTAAATGAAATATTGAAAGCCTTTTCTCTTCATGATTTCAGGTACTTTGTTTAACTATCTTGATAACTGCGTGACATCATCTGGTAAGCGGCTTTTGAGGAATTGGATCTGCCATCCACTGAAACATGTTGAAGGCATTAATAATAGGCTTGATGTAATTGAAAATCTAATGGCTCGTTCAGAAATTATGTTAGTTATTGCTCAATATCTTCGCAAGCTTCCAGATTTAGAAAGAATGCTTGGGCGAGTTAAGGTTAGCTTTCAGGCATCAGGTTCTCTTGCACTGCCCTTGATTAGCAAAAAATTGTTGAAACAAAGAGTAAGTTGTCTTATTTGATTTCAAATCTTTACTTGTAAAAATCTCTTTGAGTGCACATGTACGATGATTTTCATAGGGTGTCACAATTCAGCAAGTCTCTAGTTAGTCCTGAACCTTCTACTGAAGTGGCAGTAAGTGTTGTGTAGGTGAAAGTGTTCGGGTCTCTGGTGAAAGGGCTTCGGAATGGAATGGATTTGTTATTGCTATTACTGAAGGAAGAGCAACTAATTTCATCATTATCAAAAAATTTTAAACTTCCAGAGCTTCTTGGTAGTAATGGGCTTGAAAAATTCCTTGTGCAATTTGAAGCAGCTGTAGATAGTGAATTCCCAAACTACCAGGTCTGCTTCTTTCTGGTTTATGTTTTGGATATATCAACCAATGTTTTTCCCTTTCTCCCCATTTGGATCCTTGTGTTTCTAATTGAGATGATGCAGATGTATTCTTTTGTATGAAATTATATTAATTATTATATACTAATTTATTTATTCGAGGCTACTATTAAAATTATAGTTATGCATGTGTACATGCAATGTGGTGTGTAGCTGCTGCTGCTTTCTTTTTCACAGTTCAACATTCGGTCTTGATTTCTTCCCCCCTCAGATTATTACGTTCTGCAGTAATAAAGGACTTTTGGCATCCTTGATAACTGAGCATGCATCTCTGTGGAATTCTGTATTTCTCTGTTAGAAAATGTCTCTCTCTTTGTCTCTCTCTCACACCACACACACCACACATTGGCTTATATTGACTGTTTAACAATATGGCCATTCCTTTTTGGAACATCTGTACTTTCTTGTTAGTGTTTATTTTCTTTATGTGGGTGATGATATTGCATTCTGTTTTTATGCCTACTTTTGCACATTACTAATACTGTATTTGGTATCAGAATCGTGATGTGACAGATTCAGAGGCTGGAATGCTTTCTGTGCTGATTGAGTTATTTATTGAGAAAGCTGCACAGTGGGGTGAAGTCATTCATGCAATCAATTGTATTGATGTGCTTAGATCTTTCGCAGTCACAGCAAGCATGTCATGTGGAGCTATGTGTAGACCTGTTATTTTGCCTGATTCAAAATCCATTTCTTTCTGTGAGGGGGAAGGGGGGCCTGTACTTAAGATTAAAGGGTTATGGCACCCATTTGCCCTTGGAGAGAATGGATTGCCTGTCCCAAATGATGTGTTCCTTGGTGAGGATTCAGATAGCCAACATCCCCGCACTGTGTTGCTGACTGGACCAAATATGGGTGGAAAATCAACACTTCTGCGTGCCACATGTCTAGCTGTTATACTAGCACAGGTTTGACTTTAGACCTAGCTTGAAAAAATTACTTCTGTGCCTCGTACATCCCTAGAAAATTCATTTCTTTGGCATATTTTAACATATAGTTTTTAATTCTATGGCAATTTCGCAGCTTGGTTGTTTCGTTCCCGGTGAGAAGTGTGTTCTCTCACTTGCTGACATAATTTTTACACGGCTTGGTGCCACTGATCGAATAATGACAGGCGAGAGTAAGTTGTAGCAAGATAACAGTTTACTGGTTTCACTTGGAAGTTTGCTTCTCTTTATGTGATCTAAATTCACTTTCTTGATGTAAATTTATATTTTTTAGTTTATGCACTTTTGTGGTCCAAATCATGATTATCATGTTGCAAGAATAAATTCTGGTAAGTGTTGACTGTTTTATTTGAAATCCTGCTTTTCATCTGAAGGTCATAAATGGCTTCTTGATGGTAAAATACAGTGTTATGGATTTGTTTAGTGTTTTTTTTTAAAAAAATTAAAATTGTTTAAATCTATGTCATAGTTGGCTTGCTCTAAATTTCTCCTCGATTTAAGTTATTAGAAAGGATTCATAATGCCTATAAATACAGCAGTGGTGAATCTAAGGTTGATAGAGTTTTGTGCAGTGGTTGTTTTACTCTGGTTGTAATTCTACTATAGATTTGATGTAAATGGTTGTGTTCTAATGGATCTTGTCCATCTAAATCTTCAAAATCTCTTCAAGGCAATTTAAAATAGGATATATCATATGATTTCAAAAATGCTTAAAGTAAAAGAAAGGAAACCGTTGTGGAATGTAAAGGTACCCACATACTAACTTGGCCTATAATCCCGGATGTCTCACTCTCACTTCTGGACCCCAGAGTCCTTTAAATGTTGAAAGTGAGGATTATGCAAATAGATGTGACCCAACCACATGCATTAATGAGTGTTCGCTTATGTGCTTCTTAATTCCGGAGTTTGATAATAGAAACGAGCTTGTCATTTTCTAGGTACATTCTTCATTGAGTGCACAGAAACAGCTTCGGTGCTTCAAAATGCCACTCAAGATTCCCTTGTCCTTCTTGATGAACTGGGTCGAGGAACAAGCACTTATGATGGATACGCCATTGCATATGCTGTGAGATTTCTTTTTATTGATCTATTATTCCTTGATTTACCTGCCCTTTTTATTCCATTACTAAGAACTCGTATTCTATATCTAACTCCTTAAGGATATAAATTATTATTTCTCATCTCTATGGATGTTCGCATCCTTGGTTCTAGTCAAGTTATACTTTTCTAGGTTATCCACTTGAGATAGGTAGGTAACTGGTACATAATAATGCAAATATATTTCTTGCATATTGGAGCCTTTTTTGGTCATTATGGTCATAGATTTGTGTGTTTTGGCCTTAGACAAACTTGTGTTGCATGTACAACTCTAGTTTTTATACACATCGACATGTGCTGATACAAATAATTTGTAACGTTAGAAATGTTGTGGCTAGGAAATGCTGTCTTCTGCATCCACCCACTTGGACACCTACCTCACTTTTTGGGTGACCGAAAAAGTCTTCCTCTATTCTATGAACTGAGAGATCTATTTGAAGACATCAGTTTATTGATTTAATTCACAAGGTTTCTATTTAAAAGAGAATACAAGACATTAGAACCAAATCAAATCATATATCCTAATTAGAAGTGATCTTTAATTTAAGGAGTTGATTAATACCAAATTTATTTTTTAATTTATAAACAACCAAATATAGAATTTTCTATTTTACAACATTCCTCCTGAAGCTAGCCTGAAGATATTTTCCATTATTAGCTTGCTGATTAATTAGTTAAATTTTTGTGAAGTTCCTTTGTAAGTATATTAGCAACTTGCTCGGTGGTTGGAACATATAGTATACAAATCATTCCACTATTAATCTTTTCTTTGATAAAGTGTTCATCAACTTTCACGTGCTTTATTTTATCATGAAGAACTGGATTATGAGCAATTGAGATAGTTGTCTTATTGTTATAATATACCTTTGTGGGTGAGGAGTTAAGAATCTTCTAGTCTTGTAAAAGCCTTTTAATCCACACAACTTCACAAATCCTATGTGCAATTGCTCTCGATTCACCACCTTAGTTTTAGCAGGTTGGAACTTCAAATCTTTGATCTTAAAATCTTCAACAAGTTTAGTCTTTCCATCTCGAAATTGTTATCACTTATCAAGATTATGTCATCTACATAAATAATCAAGATAGCAATTTTACCTTCTTTGAATGTTTATAGAACATGGTACGATCTGCTTGACTTAGACATTAACTATGACGTCTTACAACCTTTCCAAAGTGTTCAAACCATCAGTAGGAGTTTGTTTAAGGCCATATAAAGATTTTTTTAGTCTGTAGGCTTTATGTTAGTCAATTCTCTCTTCATACCCAAGTGGTATGTCTATAAAGACTTTCTCTTCCAAGTCTTTATTTAGAAAAATATTTTTAACATTCAATTGATGTAAGGGACAACTAAAGTTCATCGGTGAAGATAACACCTGAATTGAGTTTATTTTGGCTAGGTTGAACAAATGTATCATGATAGTCAATGTATGTTTGTGTGAAGTGTTTTGCCACTAGCCTTACCTTGTGCCTTTCTATGCTCCCATCAGCTTTGCATTTAATTGTAAACACTAAATTGCACCCTACTTTCTTCATTTGCCTTGGCAAGTCAACTACTCAAAGTGCTATTTTTGTTTAGAGCATTCATTTCTTCCATAACCACTAACTTTCAATTCGGATTGTCTAGAGCATTCATTGGCAAGTCAACTACCTCTAAGAAGTTTTTAGAATAAACAATTGAGATATCATAAAGGTAAAACTTTATGATTATTAGAAAGTTTTTGGTAAGAAAAATATTTAGTAATAGGATAACTGGTACAAGATTAGACACCTTTTCTAGTAGCTATAGGAATGTCTAGGTCTATAAGCTCATTATTAAAAGGAACAATAGAAGTAAGAATACATGGAATATTCTCAGGACCATCTCTCAGAGAATTTGGTTGATCTTGTGTTGGGATGATATGCAAGTCTTTACCTTTCGTATGAGTTCTTATAGTATAAACTTGAAGCTCGGTATATGGATAAGTTTGATCCTTTTGTAATACTTCCCCTGTTTGCAATACACTTGCACATAACAATGATTGACTAGTTTTTCCATTTATTTCAATATCATGAACATCCTTTCCTGAGATTGTGATGCTGAGAAAATCGTATTGTTCATAATTGTAATAGGCAATTGAACATATATGTTTAAAAAACCATCATCTTTTCTTTTTTTCTCCCCTGAAGATGATTTTTGGTAAAATAAGGTTGATTTTCTATAAAAGAAACATCCATACGTACATGAATTTTCATAGTTTAAGGATTATAAGATTTGCAGTCATTTTTGTTTGAGGCATATCAGATGAAAACATATTTGTCAGCTTTAGGATCAAGTTTAGATTGGAATTTACTTAGTATGTGACAAAGACTGCAACTAAAAACTTTTATTAATCAAATAAGATGTCGTCAAACCAGCTTTATCACATAAGTATTTTGGAATATTCACGAGCTACTTCAAGTAAATGTTTGTTTTTTCTCTCAACAATTTCATTTTGCTTAAGAGTGTCACGACATGTAGACCGATGTTGAATCCTTTTTGCTTTCAAAAAATTTCTCAAATAAATAAAGTATGATAATTCTTGTCTGATATTGGTTTTCTATCATTTGATTTATATCTTTAAACAATGTTACTACCTCAAATTTTTCACTCATCAAATAAACCTAATATAATCTTGTGTGATAATCTATGAATGTAACAAATCATTTTTTTTCTAGATACAATAGTGAATTTTGAAGGATCTCACACATCACTATGAATTAAATAAAAAGATTATGAAGCATGTAGGGTTTTGAAATATACGGAACACGGTGATTTTTTGATAAATGACAACTTTCACATTGAAAAGATAAACAATCCAAATGTTTAAACAACTCAGGAACTAAATGTTTAAGATTAGAGAAAACTACGATGTCCTAGTTCTCTTTCAGCAATAAATAATGTCAAAGCATTATTTGTTCACAAACAAACATTGAATTTATACTATTAAAGCCTTGAGATTTTTTTTTTTATTATTATTGAAGTTGTTATCAAGGTAGTAAAAACCGTCTATCATCCTAGCACTACCAATCACATTCCTTGAGTTCTGGTCTTGAAATATACAGATAGAATCATAAAAAATAACATGAAAATTACAATCCTTGGTTAGTTTAGGAACATGGAGGACAAATTTAAGAATTATGCTCTAAAAAATTATTATTAACCTTTTTCTTGTAATAGATGAGAAATTATCATCTGTAATTTTGATTTTCTCATTATCAGGATATGATGAATAGTTTGTAAATGGATGAGAATGACTAGTCATATGATCGGCTGAATCAATAATCCAAGAAGCAGAATCTGAACAACAAGATATAAGGCACAAGATGGCTATTTATTTTAGCCAAGGAAACACTAGGAATACTAGATGATGATTGGAATGTAACAATTGTAGAATTTGGTATATCTACTCTACTAAAAAGGCTTTTCTCAACTTTATTTATGGAGGAACCACACGTTGGGTTCATCACCAGGTCTGCTACTTTTCCAAATAGATGGCTTTCCATGGAGCTTCCAACAAGTTTTGTTGTGTATGATGTGGCTTGTAACAATAGTCACACATGTGAGATTTTTAATCCACCTAACAGTGATTTGCAATAATCCTACTCACATTTGCATTAGCATAGCCAATGTAGAGTTCTCAATAGGACTTCCAGTTGCTTGTTTTCCAAGCATGACTCCTCATGACTCTCCTATTTTTTTAGCTTTTGAAAATACCTTGCTAATTGGAGTTATGAGTTTGTTACCTATTATTCTCCCTTTTAACTTCATCAAACTCAACATCGAGTCCAGCGAGGAATTCGTAAATTTGAAAGTCCTTCGTTTTCTTGCAGTGGTTGTAGTCATATGTAGATTTCCATTTATAATCATTGAAAAAATTAAGGTCTTTCCACAATTGTCTTAGTGTGTTGAAGTATTTGGTGACATTGTTTTCTCCTTGCCGGATATCACCAAGTTTCAAAGTCAAGTCATATACCTGGGATTGATTACCCAGATCAGAATACATCTGGTAAACATTATCCCAAAGTTTCTCTGTTGTTGAATAACACATAGTTGGAGTTGATATCTTCATCCATGGAGTTCACAAGCCACGTCATAACATGGAGTTTTTAGCATCCTAGGTAGCATATGTTGGATCCTTCCTTGTTGGTTGTTTTTACTGGTCAAATAACCTATTCCCTCTTGCCTCTAAATATACATGCGCACAAATTGAGACCAATGCAAGTTATCACCATTAAGACAGATGGTGGTGATTTGGACTAAGTGTGGCTTGTTATTGGAGGCTTGGGTAGCAACGGGTTTTGTTTCAGACATGATGAACAAAAACAAAGCAATATTAAAATGAATAATACTTTGTAAAGTGGTGAAAATTAAAAGCAACACATCTTTTAGTGTTTTGTTAATAATCCAAATACTTGTAGTTATGTGACTAGTTGCACGCAGTGATAATTAAAGTATGTTGTGATTGTAGTGTTGTGTGGTATATTTGAAATAGTTTCAACTTTTTTATGGAAGTGTAATGTTAACAGCCTAATATAAAATCTTCTATTTTACGACACTATTACCTGTAATAATATCAAGCTTCATATATCTGTTGTGTTTCAAAACTTTATTCGCCTATTATAATTGAAGTGGTTTCGTTAGCAAATTATACTGCTTCTGATCATTCATGCAGGTATTCCGCCATCTTGTTGAGAAGATAAACTGTCGATTGCTTTTTGCAACACACTATCACCCGCTCACAAAAGAATTTGCTTCTCATCCACATGTTTCATTACAATACATGGCTTGTGCATTCAAGTCAAAACCTGAAAGCTATTCTAAAAGCGACCGGGACCTTGTCTTCTTGTACCGGCTTGCATCTGGAGCATGCCCAGGGAGCTACGGATTGCAAGTGGCAACTATGGCTGGCATTCCAGAGCATGTTGTTGAAGCTGCTTCACATGCTGGTCAACTGATGAAAAATTCAACTGGAGAAAGTTTCAAGTCAAGTGAGCGCAGGTCTGAGTTCTCAACTCTCCATGAAGAGTGGTTGAAGACCCTAGTAAATGTCTCACGAATCAGAGATTGTAATTTTGATGATGATGATGTTTATGACACATTGTTTTGCTTGTGGCATGAGTTGAAGAGCTCGTATGAATCTTGTAGCTCAAAGAGTAGATAGAATCTGCATAATGTATTGTAGGAATCCTAATCTGAAGATGATTTTTTCCCCATAATAGTTATCATGTTCTGAAATGACAGGGAAGAGCAGTATACCTTGTATTTGGTGTTCATCGGTTGCTTTTGTTTCCAGTTTCCCTCCTGTTATACAAAGCACGAACTGGTATATTTTCTCCCCATTGATTTTGTCTTGAATTTGACCTTCAAAAGTCGGTCTATCGGAAGTCTGGTGAGCTTATCAAGCTATTAACCGTTACCTTGATGCTTGAATAGGCTCTCAGTTCTCTTCAACACATTGATTGATGTTGCACGCATGCAGGCTTCCTCGATGAAAGGTTGGGATAATTCCTGTTATCGTGGCGAATGTTCGGAAATCTATTTAAAATCCTTTCTACATATATTTCTTATAAATTTTTGTCAAAGTTGTCCTTAGCTAAAACTCATTTTCCTTGTTTGTGCATTTCTTTTTCTTTTTCTTCACAAGGACATATCTTCTTCATTCATAACATGTTTTTTTTTAATAAAAACTTATGAAAAGCAAGTTTTAATAATTAAAACAATTACATCCGAATAATTTTTATGCGATTGTATGAAAAAACAAAGGAATAAATTAATTAAATTAAATTCTATAAAAAAATTTACAATTAAAAAATAAATATTTTATTTTCATTGAGATTTTCTTTGTTAAAGAAATATCATTATTAAGTTTCTATATAATTATTCATAAAGTAATTGCTAACATTATTGTAAAATGCCATAATTGTATATGAAAAGTATTATATAATCATTTGATTTTTAAAATATCATTTTAATTATTTTATTTGGAAAATGAAATATTTTAGAATATAAAAAA
>Ga0307517_10011105_pt1 | contig 12507 bp, 15 predicted proteins | sample 23_EM_MG_FD_194515 | JGI IMG/M metagenome (GOLD analysis project Ga0307517, IMG submission 194515) | Populus trichocarpa ectomycorrhiza microbial communities from riparian zone in the Pacific Northwest, United States - 23_EM | ecosystem: Host-associated > Plants > Roots > Unclassified | place...
TAAAGAAGAAGCAATTATTGCGACAATGAAAGGGATTCTAGCTCTCGTTGAAAGTGACCCTCCCGCAAAAGCCGCGCTAGCCTCGACGAATCTTCCTAATGGAACCAACGTTTTGGCCCTTTTGCTCGAATGTAGCGCTCGTGGAAACATCACGCATGGCATAGCTGGCCCCCTCAGCCAGGTCATCGTAACTCTCGCCAGATCGAACGCGCTCTTCGGCAACCTGAAACAGTCCAACGCGTCTGCCATACAGCTCGACAAGGGAAAACGGAAGCGAGAAGAATTTGACGAAGGCCACCACTTCCACCTTCATCCGTTTAAGCGACCATACGTGCCCGATGTTGATTTCCACAATCAAGTCGTGGAAGCGGTGCGCAGCATAGCACAGGCACTTGGAGCTTCACCTTCGCAGACACTTGACCCAGCCCTTGTTTCCTCCATCCGTCTTCAGCTCCACCAAGTCTTCTTATTTGCGGTAACCTCTTCAGCCGGTGGTGGCCCGAGCATGCATGCCCTGCAGGAAATTAGCGGACTCATTCAGGTTATTGGAGTGCTCAGCGGAATTCAAATTGGACAGTCACCTGGGCCCCTATCTCATCTTCCAGGCCAACCATTCCCTCCAGGCACCACTCCATGGAGTGCTGGACAACCCCCCATGGCGACTGATATTGGAACAGCTGTCTATCCCTGTCTTGTCGTTGGTTGCCATAAAACATTTTCTCGTCTGTACAGTCTCCGCGCCCACCAACGCAGCCATGCCTCTCATCGCCCCTATCGGTGTAATATCTGCCCCGCCTCCTTTGCCCGAAATCACGATTTGAAGCGGCACATAAAATTGCATGACAAGAAGGCCTGGAAATGCGAAGGCTGCCAGAAAATCTTCTCAAGACGAGATGCAATTAAACGGCACAAAACTGGGACCAAGCACCGCGGGCCAAGGAGTGAAATTTGCCTGGCCGCAGAGGTCATCGAAGTTGAATTGGAGGGCGAAGGAGGACAGGATGTCATGCGAGAAGAGAGGAGGGCGAAAATATGGAATGGGATTGTTGTCCAGGAGGCTTCCGGCGCCGCAAACGCTGCGGCACAGAATATGGGACGGGAAATGAAGACGGTCGACGAGGGCGAGATAAATCCAGCCGTAATAGCCGGAATGCAGGCCTCTGTGATGAGCTTGCACGGTCTTCTTCAAGCTTTGGTTGGTAACGCCCTCGGAAATCCTCTTGGGCAGCTCATGTCTGCGCCTGTGGAGCCGTCGGGAGGGCAAGCCACCCTGGCGAGTATTATCGCTCGCGCCCAATCGCAAAATAACCCATCTACCGGATTTATATCCTCGCCGTCTAGTGGCCAACCGCCTGCAGAGCAGATGCCCACAGATGCAGCGGGACCAGCCTTTCCGGCGGCAGAAGAAACCCCCTCCCAAGCTCAAACGGTCGGCGAGAACCTTGAAAACCATCAGCCTGTGGCTTCTTTATCAATGTACGGACTTTCTGATGAACAGGCTCACCTCCTTGAAATTGCCATCGCCAACGCCGCTTCGGCAGCTCAAGCTCAAGCCGAGGCCGAGGCGGCCCTAGAGGAGGAAGAGGAGGACTACGACCCCGATGAATATGACGGCAGCGATATGGAACAAGATAAGGAGGCAGCCCCTCTAGAGTAAATATATTATGTGCAAGCCGAGTTGTACAAAATGAAAGTTCGTTCGTTCGTTCTCTTCAAATACAAATTCTCATGACGGGATAAATAATTTCAGTACCGGGACCATCTGAACACCAAGCACCTCCCAATCATATCACTAAATCATCAGGATCTACAATCTGCTCGAAATCGAAGAAGAGCAAGACTGCTTGAAACATCGCGCTAGACGCCAAGGTCAAACGACTTTGAAGAAGAAGAATATACCCGCTCATACCTGACATACTGGACGCTGAATATACCGGTTACATCTTCGTCGTTCGATCTGGTTTTCGCGGTGTATTGAACCGTAGCTTTACTTCTGCATCAACTCTTCTCCATTTTTCCTGACTTTCCATGCTTTCCCTTTTCCATGCATCGGCGATGGCTTGTGCTGGAGATATGGTCGGGCTTGGTGGATAGACCTGGTTCCGGCTATGTGGTGATGGTGAATCGGAGGTCATCTGTTCAGGGATTGGTGCATACGGGAGTTGAGAGAAGAAGTTAAAAGCTCAGGTAAAGAGGGCGTACAGCAGTAACGAGCGCTTCGTCGATGCCGTTGTTGGGAACAATGTCTGTCCATTCTTATATCAGAAACACGTCCATGGGGCGAGGTAGAATGCAAGAACTTGGACTGGAGCTCGATACTCGGACGGTAGGAAGGTCGTCTGGTTCACACCTGCGAATTTTCAAAACAAAGGGGATCCTATATCAGGTAACTTCAAAGGGGTTTACAAGGACAGGCGCGATCGAAACATGCCTTTTCGGGACAGACACTTTCGTGTAAAGAGTGGACAACGGGGGTAGGGAGAGAGGAGGTTTAGTCTGTGAAGAGTGGATAAGATTGCCTTTCATGTAATCCTTATGGCACAGGGATGCAGGGAATGCGGACAACACACTTTGAGGGCCTGAGATAGATTTGATGGCTTGTGGAAATTTGGCTTGACATGATTAGACAGCAGCGAGTTACACCAGAGACTCATGTTCAACGCGAGGCAAGCTCGAACCAGAGATTCTTGTCGCGCACCCATCCGATCCTGTTATAATTTCGGAACAATTGACGTAGATGGGAAGCCTTTCAGAAAGACTCTGCGTTCTGGAAGCGTAACCAAAGGATTATTTTGGTACCTGACCCCAAAAACTAGCCTACCAGTCTCCATTCCTTTGCTACTAGTAGCATCAGGTGTTCTTCCATGAAATCGAACATGTTCTCCGGTTGCCCTCGTAACTAGATGTTGCAGACGATTTAAGTCTTGCGCGTCCGGAGATGGATAATCTGGGACTGCTGAAATGCCTAGCATATGCATAATGCCCGAGCAAGGAATCCGCAAGCTCCGGAAATAAAAACGAACATAACAGTGCCCATAAACGAACTCTGTAGAGCGTGAAGCGTATTTTTGGGTTCGCAAGTCCCAGAGTTTGCCAGGATCCGCCGTTGGAATGGTGGCTTCGGGACTTGGGGAAGGTTTGCCGATCTCCTCTTGCCGTAAGACACATAGTCGAAATTCTATATTTTTCCCGAGCTCAATTGAGATAGGCAGAGATTGTTTTGCGACCCTGCCCCCGGAATGGACACACATGCGAAAAGTAATTATGGATTCGGTCGGGCCATGGCATGATATCGCGAACGGAACATGCAGCGGCGACCATCGCGCAAGTGGCGCCACAAAAATCCCATCATCATCTCTATGTACTAGCGCGGGGTTGACGGTCGAAAATTCTACAAGGGGTTGCGCGCTAATCGATGAGGAAAGTGGTTGAACACTAGCTCCGTAGCTTGATAACCGGAAAAATGAAGGCGGGTCATGACCCAAGGGTCAGGTGGGTTTCGGACCAGTTTTGGAGCATTCATCCACATCTAGAATAAGTGTTTGAGGAGACGGCGGAGTATGAAGATGGTGGGTGGATGATGGTCCGATGCCCTAGTCCAGATCAGGAAAGCCCAGCCATCCGAGATGAAAACGAAGACGCCCATAGAGTCAAAGGAAGCACTTGTCGGGATCCCGAATTGGTAAGGACCCTTGACGGCGCCTGGTACCGTGACATTCATGGTCCACCCAAATATTTTGGGTACAAAGCCATCGATATCTTATCGCAAGCATGTATATGACACGAGGCAAACCAAAGAGAAATAATTTCACAATGGTACAATCGCAACTTGATTAAGGTATATCAGGGATACTGTGTACTTTGTCCAAAACATGCGTCACATCATTAAATAGACATAATGTCCGTTTTCATCTCGGTAAATTTCACGGAAGCCAGGGCCGCAATGCGAGTAGAGCCACTGGAAGGTAACGCCACATTGAATGGCCACCCTCGAGGATGAAAGAAGCCGAAGGTGACGAGGGTGTTGCGCTAATTGGACCCGTCTTTGATTTCAGAGGTCCGCCATATTGGGTCGCGTTCACTAAACGCGTACAAATGGTGAGTATTTCGGTATTTTCCACCACAAAGGCCAGCCCAGGAACTTACAAATGGAATTGAGCAAGGTGTCATTAGAGTCTCCACCTGCTTCCCAGATCGCAAATCCCTTCAGGCCGGCTGAACGAATGAACCCTCCTTTGATGGCGTACGACAAATCATTTTCGTAGGAAACGTAAACTCCGGTGGAAGTATTATATAGATATGGCTGTGAAAAGAACGGGGCACGGTACGATGATTAATGGTTTAATTTCATCCTTGTTAAAGCCGACATACCGTTTGACTACAATCATCGAACCGATATTTTATCCCATCCGCCACTGACCCATCTTGTTGCAAGAATCCCTGCTCCTTGAGGCCCCAATAAGTGAACACTCCTCCGGGACCTTGGATCACACCACAAACGTCCAAGCTGCCATCTCCATCCCAGCTATCACCACGTTTTTCAACACTCGGATTATACTGTGGGTACGCAGAAAGGGTGGCGTTTTGAGTTGATCCGCTGGAAGGCTCCGGATTTGATGTCAGCACAAACGAATGGCCATAAGCAGGGATGCCCAGAACAATCTGGTTCACAGGCATTCCCGCCGCCGACCAGGCCTGTACTGCTGACATGGCCGAACCAAAACGCGCGCCCTCAGGAGCGCACGAGTCGTCCAAGGGAGAGGTAGGGCCTGCTCCAATCGTAGGGTTTGACTTGACATCATAGTTCATAATGGCAATGTAGTCTAGCACATTACTGAACTCTGAGATATTGCTTGATGGGGAACCAGTTACACCCACCCATGGTGTGTCAAATACGGCAGCAGAGAGGATGAGTTTTTTTCCAGTGGTCGTCGTTCGAAGTTCTTGGAGAAATGCCAAAAAGTTATTGGTATCCTGAGGGTCAACTTCATTACACCCAATTCCCTGGACGCCTGGAAATTCCCAGCTGGAGAGGATGTCAACAAGAAGGCCATAGCGTGAATTAATGAGCGCTTACTCAAAGTCTATCCCGTCAAGAGTATATTTCTTCGCAAGGCTTGTAACGGTGTTCACGAAAGCAGTCCGGTTCTTTGCCGTTCTGACGTTTGAGGAGAACCACCGTGAGCCGGTCCAGCCGCCTATGGAAACACTGGATTTGACTTGCTAAATGAAAAAAGATTCCGGGTTGAGCATAATCGAACCTTGGAACTTGTCAAACGATGAGAAAGGCCGCACATGTTGTCGGGCCAAAGAAACAAATTGTGGGAGGAGTTGTTCGTCCGATACATCAAGTAAGAGCGTATTGACATCCGGGGTCGTTACTCTGAGAAAGAGAACAATGAGCACAGGCTAGTTCTGTAGGCAGCAGTAAAAGAGCTACGCGAAGGCATATGTCAAGTGAGTGTACTTTGACCAACTAACTTGAGAGAGTGGGAAGTCTCTCGCATGCCAGCCAGTGTACCATGCCGCAGAAATAGTGGAATTACTCCGTGTTATCGAGTTGAGCGGAGGTTCTGCCTTTGCCTGCAACGCCGTTTCCAAAATGCAGGCTGTGGCTGCCAATAGTGACCAAGGCAAGAGTGAAGGGAACATGATCCTGAAAAGAAAGGTAGAAAAATGAAGGATTGTAAAAGACTGCGACGACTATCGGGCCATTGGAGTATGGTGGTGGCGGCAGGTGGCCGTGTTCAAGTTTGGTACATTATCAGCCGACGTTTCGCGGGAGGGATCATGTCCGCAACAGATACCGAGGTGTTCGAAAACAGAGCGCAGTGCATTCTTCTATCCGAAAATAGTATTTATGCACATAAAATTTACAAAAGGCTGCGAAAAATATTGTCTCCTTCAACCAAAATGCAAGGTCCTCCGAAAATTACCCGATCGGAGAGCTCATTTTCCTTGATGTACTTGAGGACGGCCTCGTCTTCAGCACCAGGTTGGAGCCACAGAGCGGGGATTGCAAGCTCCTTGGCATTTTCCAGGATGCCGAGGGTAACCTATTTTTACCTTAGTCTATCACTGAACTATAAATGACAGAACACCTTGCCTTGGGTGGGGTTATAATGGAGATGCTAGTCTCTTTGGGAAAAGGAAGCAAGTCGATCGAGGAAATAGTCTCCAGTCCTTCGAGTTCTGTCTCCTTCTAAGTACTCCGAGTGGTGAGCAGCTCGTCCTGTTACACTCGGGGTGATTGACTCCTCACATGATGAACAGGGGTAACCTTGAGGGTACGATCCTTGTACCAGTTAAGAACCTGGAACAAGAATTGTTCAGATTATTTTCTATTCCTTGTGTTTGAATCGTGCGTACCCTCGTTCCATACTTGCTTTTGTCCTTCGAGGCTCCCACAACGGCGAAGTAAGGAGCCGACAAGAAGGCCTTCTGAATAGTTGACATTGCTATTTGAACGAGGTGGAGAAAGAGCCAATTCAACGTGCTGACATATTTTGCATCATCTTTATAAGAAACTCTCAAGTCAAGTGACAGGAAAGCAGGCTGGTTGGAGCTGGTGGGTTTCACCTCATGATCACGACTAGCCTTACTACGGGGATTCATGTACCCGGATTCAATGTCCATTGGAAGAACGTACCTCGCGTTCATCCTAGCTGGTGGATTATTTTTTATTCTGTCAAAGAAATAGAGTAAGTAAAGATTCAAGAGACGAAAAATGAAAATGCGAATAAGAAAACACTGCTCCGGTTTGTTCCGGTGAAAAAGAACTTGACCAAAAAGCAAGGTTAGTGGCAGGGAGTCCTGAACATTTTGCAGAAACATCATGATCTATTCCCATTTATACATTGTGGGAGGTATTGAGCGAGAAATAACAGAGGTAAAGGAGATATATTGTCGATCCCATTCCCCGCCTATTTTTCACTTTGCATGGGAAAGTTTGGCTTTGTTCGTCCCGGCCTTCTGCACGGCTGCGGAATTATGACCCCGTAAAACAACCTTGCAGGGTAATAACAAATATAGAGGGTGTGGAGACTCGATACTTTCGGCATAGACGCACGCTTCAGTACTGGCAAATCATGTGAGTTATTTGCCGAAGATCAGAAACTGTTCAACGCACATTCGTTGCACGAGCTGGGTGTGTATCGAGCCACCGGAAGGAAAGCTTAGTGGAATCCAATGAACCGCCCTCGCTATTGACGAAAGACACAAAATTTTCAAGCATAGCCCTGTCCTTCTCTGTCTCCGTGGCATACATAGTATTGTCCTTGAGCTGCTGCTCTTCAGTGTAGATGACGCGACGGATGGGGAAGAAGCATGACGCGACGAACGGGGATCCCGCCAACAGGTAAGTTTCCGTTCCGTTTCCGGTATATAGCACTGCTAGGATAAGCAAACAAGCAGAAGGGTTATACTGGATGAGACATACGCTTGAGTGTAGGTAACCCCCGTGCCTTCAGCACGTCCCCCCAGTAATAATACGCGCAGACACAATTTTCAAAGGTGTCCACGCGGTCCCGAAGCTTCGGCACACTCATCACGAACTCTTCAAAGTCCCTTCGAGGCATTTCGTAGCCGGTCAATACGGCGTATTTTGTCTTGCGCTTCATGATGTCGGTGGTTGAGATCGAAGTGTATGTGTCACAGCCAACGTCACAAGAGGCAGTGTTATGCCACGTGATTATCATTACGGTCAGGCATAAACTGAAATCATCGACTTTATGGCCCATGGGATAGAAACATAGGTATTGGTTATGTATGTATTGGTGTTATCATAATAATATGTTTCAGTAAATTGAGGCGCTCCAAACTTAGTTACTTAGACCCCGACTTCGAATCGTCACAGTTTAAAAGATTTTACGCGCAACCCTACTGCCACAGTGGCGACGAAACCTCCAACACAAAGAATTTAAAGGGAATAGGAAGCGCAAGAGACGAGCTCGAAGAAATTGTTTGTCTTTTGCACTTCCTATTCCTTTTACTTTGTATCAGTGCTTATCCCTGTCTTTTCGTAGTTCCCGGGAATTGAGACTCGTTTCATCACGCTCTCATCACAGTTTTACACAACAACCCTAATGCCACCAGCGGCGACGAAACCTCCGACACAAAGAAAAAGGAATAGGAAGCGCAAGAGACAAGCAGTTTCTTCAAGCTCGTCATCAGACTCTAGTGATGAGGAAACACCGATGACAACCACAAAAATTGCTGAGCCAACGACAAAAAGCCTGCCTAAACCTTTACCTTCTTCGTCTTCCTCGTCTTCGTCTTCGTCGTCCGACTCATCTGAGTCGAGCTCATCTGCGGAGGAGGGGCTAGAAGAAGCAGCAAAAGTCAATTCGTCGCGAGGAAGGCAGAGCACGCTACGGCAATTTTCTCCGTCCCCTTCGCCACCTCCTGCAGCAATACCCTCTTTTCTACCCCCCAAGAGCGGCACGGAGCCTTCTGCAATGCAAGAACAACAGCTGAAAGATAAATTCCGGCAATTCTGGATGTCGGCGATCGTAGATGGATTCAAGGATGATCTCGAGGAAATTCGCAAGGTATGCGTTGCAATGATTTGTTTCTCGGAATTATCTCAAGTACAGTTTTCTTTTCAGGAACCTAATCTTGGTCCTTCGCGTCTTGCTCTCCTTATCGACTCATTAGCTGCAGGCGCGGAAGTCTTCTCGTCAAATGATGATACAACAATTAACGAAATGGATGTTGTATTGAATTGGTACTCGAATTCTCCCAACCTTATTAGGTCTGTTTCAAGAGACTATCCAACATCTGGGCCAGCTCCTGTCCCGTTCCCTGATCTATCAACAGAAACGGGCACTCCTGGTCCTTATATACTACTATCTACTTTCAAATTTATTCCCCCCTCTACACCGGACACCTTTTTGACACAAAGAGGGGAAGAAGACGGTTACATTGCAGACAGTGGTTATCTTGATCCATGTCCGCACTTATAATGTTCAATGTTATGGTAAACCTCAAATGTATTTTATTTTATATGTCAACCCCACTTGAAACATTTGAATCGGATGCTTCTGATCAAAATTCGCTTGAACCTCCCAAATCTCGTGCCCGTTACTCTACTATATTCAAATTTCTCAACATCGGTGCACACATTACGCGAATGTTTGGGCTGAGCTGGGAGCGAGCCGCCATGGTGCACTGGCTGTCAGTAGGGAGTTTCTGTTCCCTATTTCCTCTAGTGTGTTGGAAAGGATTTCATGCAGTCCTTTTTTTTTTCTAGTTTCAAAATCATGTTAGAAATGAATACTTTTGCAAACTGCTAACATGTAGTATACAAAGCATGGTGGAGAGCAGTGTGATGTACTTTACAAGTCGATAAAAACCCCCTCTGAATCTCCTTCTAGATTGGTTTTCTATAGATGCTTCGGCCCATTTGACCCTACAGTTACACCAGCTTCCTCGAATATTTTCTTGAGGGCTTTAGTTGCATGAAGTTCTTGCAGTTGATCGGAGCCACCGATCGAGGTGCCACGAACAAGAACATTAGGGAATGTGGAGTGGTGAGTCAGGCGTGTCAAAAGTTGTTTGATGACGTTTCCATCGTCTGATAATGAAGGGTCATCAAGAGTAATGTAAAGATAAAGAGCATGTCCAAGTACCTCTGATATCAACTTCAACGATTTTGGGAGGGGGTTTGAGCTCATATGCCTCGAGCAGGGTCTTCGCGCGCTGAGAGTACCTGTAAAATACTTCAATGGTTACACAAGGGGTAACCGCCGATAGAAACTCACGGGCAGTATGTCTATTCGACGCGGATGGGTAAGCATGGGGCTAAATGATTGTACATAGTGGTCTGTCTTGCTCACCTTGCTGAAAACGACGATGGGATAATTCTCGTTGATGGTGTCCCGCTCTGTTGTCCAGTTCAGAGCAGTATCACCAGCTGCATAGACGGAGAGATCTATAGGAAGGGTGGGATTCAAATGAACTGCGTTGCTTAACACATGTTCCTGCTCGTGATCTCCCGTAACAAGATGCAGAAGTCCGTAAATTTCGTCCACTTTCTTCGACTTGATGAGCTGAGCAACATTCGCTCGAGAGATCCCTTCTAGTCCCAGGCCTTTTAGGGTAGACGGTAACTCCCACGGGACGAAGGCAAAGAACAGAACCCCGATCAGGAGGATAATGAATAGGATAAGTCGGCGCCTGCGGATGGATCCACCAAGACCCTTGGAAGGCTTGTTGTCTCGTGGATATAGTGCGGGCATGATTCCTGGGACCCTGGCACGTCTATGAGGAGAAGAAAGGGGTGTTCTGTCACTATCCGTGGCTGCCACTTATCCGTGACGAAGCCGGTCATGAAGGAATCTTACTAACCCCGGGCTCACAAAATGGCTCGGCGCGGTGGAGCCGTGATCCATCTCAGCCTCATTTCCACCATGTCGAATGTATCAAGCCCACGGGAAAAGGTCGAATACGTCTTGTTCGACATGGATGGTAAGAAGTCTAAAGATTAATAGATTATTTACAGGTGCTGAGGATATGCCTCTTGATTTTATTTTCCAGGGCTCATGATCGATTCCGAAAGAATCTACACGATTGCGACCAGTTAGTCTGACGTTCCGCCCGTCCTAGGGGCCCACGGTATGAATATCCCTGATAGATGAAGTCCTCGGCAAGTACGGAAAAGAGATGACATGGGACATGAAAGCTGGTTGCATGGGCAAACGTGAGTTTGGCCCGATCCTACTCCATCCTATCCTTGTATTGATTCCCAATCTACGCCACACAGCTGAACGCGAGGCAGCCGTCCATACCCTGTCATTCTTCCCCGATATATCCATCACCGTTGATGACTTTTTACGCGAGAGAAATCGCGTCCAAGATACCCTATGGCCAACCGTACCTCTCTTACCTGGAATCCGCAAGCTTGTACATCACTTGAAGAGGCACAACGTTCCAATGGCTGTCGCGACCAGCTCGCGTCGCCGGAACTTTAAAATGAAAACTACCCATCTACAAGATGTCTTCGGGTGCTTTGAAGGCAAGGTCGTATGTGGCGACGATCAACAGTACAAGATGAAAGGGAAACCATCGCCTGATATTTTCCTCGTTACGGCTACCACATTCTTGGGGAGAAATGTCGGCAGTCCCGATACTGTTGCAGATCCAGAGATTTTGAAGGAACGCAAGAAGGGACTCGTATTCGAAGATGCCCTGCCTGGAATGCAGGCTGGGAAGCGCGCAGGCATGTCAGGTTTGTCGTCTTTACGAGCCCGACCTATTTCTCTGTCCTGACAACTGGACCTTTTCTTCAGTGATATGGGTACCCGACCCGAATCTTCTCAAACTTGGGCACCACGTCGATGAACGTCCGGACCAAATTCTTGCTTCTCTGGAAGATTTTGTACCTGAGGAATGGGGCTTGCCTCCTTACGAGATATAACCCTTGGATCTATTTCCACCATACCCAATTTCAATGACTGAGGGGATGCTCAAACAGAATAGAATCTTCAACAAATACACATGTTTTAGATCTGGCATCGATTTTAAATACAAATACATTTAACGGGAAGGAGATAAAATAGTTGTGCCCACCCCAACGATTGACGTCAGCGAACGACCATACTCAAGCTATTCCTGAACATATTCCTGCACTTGGTAGGTGACAAGACTCCATTTTTCGAGGATGGGGTCCAATTCGGGATGAGAGGCGCAATGGAATTAGACACCCTCCTAGTGCTCGATGACGCGGGGTGCACCGTCGGACGCATGAACGCAGCAGTGGGTGGTGCAGGACCTGGTTCGCGCATGTCAGTTTGCCGAGTCTTGGCCGCCGCCTTCTTGTTGACGCGAAGAGGAAGCGTGGTTTTGGTGGAAATGGATGTGGTGGAGGCAGGAGTGTTCATTCGTGAAGATAGAGCTGATCTAGGCTGATATTGTCCCTTTTTCACATTAGATGAAAGTTTTGACTTTAGAACCTCTGTCGGAGAATCCAAAGAGTCGATAGAAGTGTTTTTGATGACTTGTCGTGACAAAGGGGATCGGCTGATAGGAGAGTAGGTGTTGATAGTGTTTGATCTAGGTTTAGTTGCTGCTGCTGCTGCGACCAATGCCATAGGACTAGGAGTAGAAAGGGCAGGAGGCAGAGGCGACAGAGCGTTGATGGTATTGGCCCGAGGCTTAGTTTGAGAGAAAGGAGAAAGAGATGAAAGACTCGGCCTGATAGATGGAACAACTTTGCCTTTTGGGCTAGGCGTGTTACCAATGGTACCCCTACCCGTCCAAGAATTCGAGACTGAATGTTGAAGAGTTGATGCGTTCTTGGTTTTCGAGTGTAAAGGAAGAAGAGATGGCTTTTGAGGTGGAGAGGTTTTGGGAGTCGCTGGCACTTTCCTTTCCTCGACAACATCTGACTTTGGTGGGGTAAGCCATGAAGACACTGTCGGCCTAGCTGCAGTACGTGCAGGTCGAGGTCGACTAGGGAGCTTAGAAGTCACAAAATTCCCAGTGCTCGTGGGCAAAGACACCCCAGAA
>Ga0307517_10011106_pt1 | contig 12506 bp, 10 predicted proteins | sample 23_EM_MG_FD_194515 | JGI IMG/M metagenome (GOLD analysis project Ga0307517, IMG submission 194515) | Populus trichocarpa ectomycorrhiza microbial communities from riparian zone in the Pacific Northwest, United States - 23_EM | ecosystem: Host-associated > Plants > Roots > Unclassified | place...
TATTATTATTATTATTATTATTGAAATAACAAAAGCTAAAAACTTGATTTGAAGGATAAAATTAAAAGCCATAAGAATTTTTTTTTTTTTTAAAAAAAGCAAAGAAAATTATTACAAAGATCAATTTCCAACAAACTCAATTGAAAAAAAAATAATGTTAAAAAATTATTATCAGTCCGGGTTAACTTTTCAAACTTATGACCCAGGTCATGAGACCCAATAACCCCATAAAAAAATTATGAAGTTCATTTCCTAACCATTCCAACATCAAAGGATAAATTAAAAAAAATACTCAAAACAAAAAATAACAATAAAAAAAATAAAAATTAAATTTGATGTAAAAACAAAATAACAACACACATTTTAATTTTGAACAAAACAATGCAAAATTAAAGGAGATGAGAGTGAGAAAAAAAAAAAAAAAAGGAGAAAACATCATTAGAGCCTAACCATCACTCCTTAGTTGGCATGCGTTCCCTCACTAAAAAGCTCTCGTGCACCACTTCCAACGCCACCAAGAATCGTGGTGCTCAACCACCAAAGAAAATTACAAGTTCAATTTTGAACCATTAACACTTAATTATTTTATATAAACCAAAGTTTTATTTTATTTTAACTTATTTTGACGAGCTAAACATTAACTCCACATTAAAATCTTTTTTTGATATTACGAGAACCTCGTATCCAAATAACCAAAATGAACTACTAAATCAAACGCTAATTAAAAGATAATGTGAAAGGATCTAATTTTTTTAAAAAAAATTTAGCCACCGGAAAAACAAATGAACATGAACTTTTGCCCTAGCTATGTAACTTAGTCCCTGATATTAGGGGGCAAATTGAATGTTTGTTTATGCTTCAAATTTGATCCCCATGAATGCGTTTTTACTTTGATTTTTTCTCATATCATCATAAATATATTATTTTTCAATAATTGTTTTGTATAATTTAAATAGATTGATGGACAAAGTAAAATTTAAATGAATTTAAATAGATATACCCATTGAAAAAGTAAAACTTTTGTTTCCAATAATATCACATCTATTGCCACAATTTTAACCAAGATTAATATTTTACTTGTAGGGACTTAATTGAAAACAAGTTTTAAGAACTAAATTACATTTATTGTAAAATATGAGAATAAAAAACTTCAATCAAGAGCTTATTTGCAAAATAAAATAAAATATAAGAATCAAGATAAAAATTTTGAAAAATTTTAGGAACCAAAATATATATCAACAAAATATTACATGTTATGAGCAGGTAGCTAACAATTATATAATGTTCAAAGATGATAAAAATAAAGAAAACAGGAAAATATCCTTTAAACAAGAAAACAAGAGTGCAAAGACATGCAGAACCATTAAAATTTCAATTTTTTGACTACTTTTTTCCAGAGACAAATAAAGGAAGCCTACATGTTCCATCTGTGTATCCAAAATAATGGGACGAATGAGGACTTGTCACGAAATAAATTACAAAAATGCAATGGATATCTTGGAACTCCAGATCTTCAAGAAAAAAAAATTACAATAGATACAGCACCTGCCCTGGCTTTTACTGGATGCTTTTACTTCTTCATCAGTATCTAAATAAAATCACCATCCCAATGGTGATCACACACTCGTAATTAGCCGTTCCTTACCACTAACTAAATCAAAGTGTTGGGACTGCTACAGAGAAGTGTAAGCAATATCTAGTTCTCCTAAAAATTTGGACAGGTTCAAAATTGTGTATGAATAAGAAATTTTCTGCAACCCCATCTCTTTTTCCCTGACCACTAAGCATCATCATAAGGGTAGAGAAGAATCCCTAGGCTACTTCATTGACCAAACAAAATATTGAAACAAACTATGAACACAACCAAGTCTGCATCATGGTTAGGGTGGTCTTTCTGAAGGGCTCATGGTGAAAGTAAGGAGTAATTTAAGAAGCATCAGAAGAACCTTTACAATTCCTCATCACTGCTCTCGATAACAACAATACCCTTTTTCGTCTTTAACCTCTTGCTAGCTCTATTCCTGCTTCCTTCTTCCTCATTCAACATGCCATTATCCGGCAGCTCAGAGCTGGTGTACTTTTTGATCTCATCTAGAATTTTACTCCCATACTTTTCTGTCTTCAGCTTTCCAATTATCTTCTCCAACTGCAAACAAGAACAGATACAATAAACTTCTCAGGTTTATGAGGCTAGCTTGGGCTGTACTACAATTGAAATGTTGTGACAAGCATTGATCAGTTAGAAAGTTGCAATTCTTTTGGACTATTCTGAGAATGACAAGCCATCGCAGGCACAAGATCTGTTATAGATATTGCCTTAAGTTCCTTTAAGGCTGCCTAAAATGAATAGTTCATGATTGGTTGGATCATACAGCTGGCACTGATTACAGTGCTTTTTACATACAGGGGTGTTGGTGGCTCTTTGCACATGAGCCTGTGCATGAATGTATTGAGCAGGAGCATCAAGAATTACAGCTGGCCAGAAGTCAACATCATCCAATTAGAGAGTGCTAGCTCTCGTAAACAAACAAGATCAGTTTTTTCCAATATATAATTCAAGTTTTGTAATCAATGTAGCACTGCAGCTGAAGCACTACGAGGAATGACAAACTGGAATGATATTCCAACCAGCTCCATGCCAAGGGAAAATACTCAATAGTAACATATCAACATGGTAGGGACTTGCCTCTTGTGCTGAACTTGGTTTCTGGGAACTTATCATGCTCATCTGCTGGCTAGACAAGACAGAATGGGGGAATATTCCACCATGACCTGAAGAGAGTTTCTCCCGCAACTCATCAAGTTTCAACTCCAAACCTGAAAATGCAAGGCTGTGCTTTGCTGATTTCATGCTGTCACCCTTATTCTTCTGTTTGCTAGAGATCTCAAGCTTAACTATCTTCTTGCCTGTATGCAAAATGACAGGTATCAACATTACGTCAATTACATACTCACAGCCTTACTGCTGAGGGAGACTGTACAAGCCTACATGGAATTCCAAAATTTCTCAACACTTGTATTGAACAGGAAATGACATAATAGAACTAAGCTCCAAAAATATGCAGGCTAGATTATATAATTAAGTATCTGATTTAGAACCGTACCTTGCAGCACCTGATTTGCCAATGGACCTATTGTCACATAAGCATTTGTAGCATAGGCTGTATGTTGATATTCTTCTTTCTACATAAACAAAGACAAAGACACAAATTGGCAAACACTTTTAAGGTTGATATAACATTGCAAAAAGAGTAGACATGAAAACACAAAATCATGCCAGTGATATTTGTGCTCGACATAAACTTCAATAACAATCTAAGATACGAAACAAATGATGTTTCTTTCTTGCCTCTTTTTTTTTTTTGTGAGCATATTTACTTTTCACTTAACAATCTAGACATTGCACGTATTTTCAGTGTCACAAGTGACTCAGCAACCAATTCAAACAATATTATTGTGCAACATCTTGCTTTACGTACTCAAAGTTAAAGCATACAGGTACTTACAAAAACAAAGTCAAGTATAAGCTGTATGACAAGCTGTTCCATTTCCTCCTTCTTTATGTCAGAACCTGGGGATTAATTCATACAGAAATCAAAATAAATTTATGCAAACGCATTATGTTTATCAGATTTCAAATGCACTTGAAGAATAAACATAAAAGTTAGAGCAGTGTCAGATGACTATAACAGGTAAGAAACAATTGCAATAATTATCCAACCAAATAAGAAAGGTAGATTCTAATTGCATTTAATGTCTGGGCATCATACATCACTACAACAGTTACATCTTATTTCTCCATTAAGTGATTTTTCACTTTCAAGCTGTAACAAGAGGTAAATACATCAGGCTTTGATTTTGTAAAATCCGACTTCTTCTTGTTTATGTAGAATCAGGCTCTGACTTGATTTAAATCATTTTTCTCTGATTTGATTTAAATCATTTTTACTTTTCCTTCTTGGACTTTTTTTATTTCTGCAAACCAAACCTAAAATTTCAAACAATACCACTTGATGCCCCTTTAAACAACATACAGTAATCAAGGTTCTTGGAAAGTACATAAAGATGTAGATAAGGTACGCCGAGTGATATCACCGAGCTGATGGTTCTACAACGATGCTGTATCTTTGTCATATACACACTGTTTAGGGCATGTTATAAAATAAAGGGGAACTTCTATGAAACAAAAGCCCCAAAAAATATTCAACATTTTGATACATGTCCAGATTCCAACAACAAAATTTTAAAACTAAAAGATTTGTTTCGTTGGCGGATCTGTTAATTTGCCTCGAGTGATTGTTTCAAGGACAGTTTTTGATAGTTTGTTGTCGATAATTTTATGCCTGGACATTTCTGCCACAACTACATGCTAGTTTACAGATTGTCCACCTGCCCCTATACACACATTGCCACCCATCAGGTACCAGAAAAGCAGTCGCATAAGGTGCATGCAACACATGTCTATTGTCATAAGAGCTTAATAAAGTACATACAAAATTGACTTTAGCATTACTTTGTAGGCAGATAAACTTCTTTGTAGGCAGATAAACTTGGACTAGGGACCAGGATTTGCTCAATTTAAGCATGTTCAATGATTAGACTTAACTGAATTCCAGCATATTTATCATATCCATCGCACTCAAACCATCATAATGTGAGCAAGTACAAACATATGTGCGCTTGTGGATACAGAAATGTGTAGAGAATTCAATATGGCAGGGCATCAAGCCTGATGATGAAGTCTCATGTCATGTTAACAAGGAAGAAACTCCAAAGACTTTCAGCATTAATTATTTTTCATAAGATTTCAACTTTTGGATCAGGGCATTCTCACTACTGTAAATTAATGACTTAATCATTAGTGTGAGACAAACACAAATCAGTGAAACTCTCTGAAAATATTCTGCTGATAAAATAACGATACTTTTAAGTTTGTTGAAATCATTTTTACTGAAAATAAATTCCATAGGACAAACCTAGTTCCTTCTTATTTTTCATTTTGTCCACTAATTGCAACATTGTCAGCCTCTGATCTTTCTCTTGCGTATCTTGCAGCAATGAAACCATAACTTTCGCATGACCTGTGCAGAAGTAGTCACAGTCAATAAATTAGTTATTTGGTACATTTGGTTACCAAAAAAAAGTTATTTGCTTTGTTGAATATGTTATATTCAATGATGAAAGCTAAACAAAATGAATGGCAAAACAAGATATCCATATTCTGACAATAATAGGCCATATTCGTACCCTTTTACTGATGAAATCTGACACAATTACCTGATCATATTGAATAATCATTGATGATAAAAACTGCTGCCTAAATCTTATGATACTCCTAACTTACTGGAGAAAATGGGCGAAACTCAACTAATTTCAAACCAGAATCTTAACTACCAAAATTTCTCCTCCTAGCTGTTTTTTTGTTTCAAAGGTTTTGAAATATGGTGCTTCAGCCAAGTCTTCAGGTCAATAACTGATTTCCATGTTATCTGAGTTAGTACCATGAAGATGAGGAAACCTATTTGGAATTATCTCTGGTGTATAGCTCTTTCCAAACATTCTCTTACCGTTTCCCCTTGCATCTCTAGAAACCCTAACCTGGAACAGGTAAACCAACCAATAATGACCTATCCCTCTAAATCCAATCCTCTCACGTTAAATATAACAGTGAGCACCCAGCACTCACGTAAGCTATTGCAGTAAGAAGCCAGACTTCTAAATAGTACACTGAACGAACATAACCATTAACCTACTACTGATGCATCAAAGAAGGTCCTTACCTCAAAGGCCTTTCTAACTGGCAACTTCCTACAATGCATCCTTACCTTAGCTTATTAATATGCATCCATACAAACAAAAAAACCACAGGGAGCACCAACTGCCTGTTACTTCTGATCTTCAACAACTCCATTAACTCCAGATTCCAGTGCCATCCATGATGCCAAAACATATAACAGGCAATAGCTGAGCTTTTGTTTATTTAAGAGAAGAGCAACTCCGAAAACTGCAACTCTTCAGGTGTTAGAGGCATTAGTTGCACTTTTGTTTATTTAAGAACAAGTGCAACTCCAAAATACCTTAAGAGTTCCACTTTCTGCCAATCAATACTTCATCTCAAAACACCTCAAGAATTTTTTGCTCCCATATAAATACAAGGCCAAAATAACACCAACCTACCTTGATCCATCTTGAAAATGTTTAGCAGTAAACTCTTCCCATCAACTCATAGTAAATTAACTCCAGAAGGTCCCGCTAACTTCTTTCCTCTCCATTCTAACCTCATTAGGATTGGATTCAAAGACCATAAAGAGATTCCAACAACATGGTAAACAATAAAAATGGAGAAATTGACTTGTATAGGTGTATGTTCATGTTTGCATGTAACTACAGTTCAAGTTAAGCACATCGCCATTGGCCTCAAGAGGTTAAATATTAGATTTCAATAACCTGGTAATGCATTGAATTGGAGCTGTATGAGTTCAGTCCTTCAGTGCCAAGTAAATCATCTCAGGCACAGCATATAATGTCATATAAGTTAAAATGTAATATAAAGGACAGAAACAACACAAGAAGGAACCATATTAGAAACTATCTAAGGAAAGTGTTAGAAAATAACTACTAGATAAAATTCAGTTGAACAATTTTATCAAACAACAAAATTCAATTGAACAATAATCAAAGAAACTTACGAGATACATCAACTTCCATAACTTCACTAAGAAAAGCACAATTATCACACATCCCTGAAAAGCACAAAGTTGAAGAATCAAAGTCACAAAAAAATATCAAGAGCAGAACATGAAGATATTAGTCACAAACAGCAACAATTACTACCATTGCAGTCTTGTAATGGCTCAGCAAAATGTCGGAAAAAGGCATTTCGACGACATTGTCTTTTAGACTGCAAAAAATTAAAAATGCCAATACAAGTTCAGATGTGAAGCACATTCCAATAGCAAATTCTATGTATAATGACCAATTCAAAATATCTTGGGAATGTCAATGCATATTAGATGTACGCACTCAATTATGTGAGTGTCAAGGCACATGCATAATGTCTAGTTACCATCTATCCAGACCTCCTTGTGCAAGTTAACGTGGTCTATTAGTAGTGGAAGCACATGCAACTTTTTTCACATTGTTCTATTGCTAGGAGCATGCAGAATATTCATTTCAGTGTTTCTAGTGAGCAATAGGTTGCCTCAACAGTTAAGGAGGATTTATTGCTCATTTAATTCACAGGTTTGGGAAGGAAAAACTAAAAACTTCTGTGAAGATGTGTTATGAAGGTAGCCAATCAAGACTTGTGTTTGGCTGGAGTGGAATGCTATAAAACTTTCAAGAATCAGTTTATCACCAATTTGGTCTCCATCAGCTAGAGTGATAATGATACCTTTTACTGCTTTGAGGGTTTCTACTTTGGATGCTTTTAGAAGCGTTTCTCAATTTAGGGAGTTGGTGAGCACTTTTATATTTTCATTTTAATTAGCCTCTTTCATCCAAAAGAATGCCCTCCTATTATTTGAACACCATTACTTTCAAAATAAAATTTCTTCCTCAATCAACCAAAAAAAGAATAGCAACGACGTACCTGACAGTATCTTACTATGTCATATAAATTCTGCAATCCAGAATTCTCATAGAAAACCATCGAACTCTGCTCAGAAAGTACCAGATTTCACTTTTGCTTTATTGTATGTTGAAATGCTATAGAAATTAGCATTGTAAGAGGGGAAATGAAACAAAAATTACCTGCCTGGGAACATCAGCAGGCCTATAAAAGAGTACACATTCAGAAGGCAGCCCATCTCGTCCAGCTCGACCACTTTCCTGCAGTAACAGAAGTTATAGAAGAGCACTCTGGGGAAAAAAAGACTGGCTTACCAGGTAAGAGAACAAACCTGGTAATATGTTTCCATTGATTTACTCAGGCTGTGATGGATGACAAACCTAACTACAAGTAAGTATTGTGTATTAAATTTAATGTGTATGTATATCTCTACCTAGAGTTGCAAAAGTAGACATCAGAACACAAAGACAAAACAGGTAAATTTGTTCTAATATAATAATAACCACCATCTGGTTTGTTGATTCCCATTCCAAATGCCACCTGATACACAAGCAAAGTAATAAAATTTAAAAGAAAGTGCAGGTATTGTACCAATAAAAGAATGATAACTGCAATGACACATACTGTACCAACAATGACTTGCAGCTTGTTTTTGCTCCACCTGTGACATGAAACCACATAAACACTCAATAAAATGAAAATAGAGAACAGACAGTAAGACATTGGGAAGATGCACGAAGTCTACAGTAATCTGGTTACTTTTGTTGGAAAGAAATGCCCAGATAATTTTAATAAAAAAATTCTATTTAAGGGAAAAAATAGCAAGAAGATATGCAGTTATTTTTATAATAAGTCTAGACTGATATAGTATTCTGTATCTAGAGTCTCCAAGAGACTTCTTCAGTTAAAACTAGCAGGACCGGAAACTACTGCATTAGAATTTTTTTGCCTTCACCTTGGAGTATGTTTCATCCTCACAGTTTGTATTAATTGTCTATTTCTTCATAAAATATCTCTTCCACATGAAAAAACTTAAGAAACAAAAAAAGAAGAAAGTAGAAGCAAGTATAAGTTATGAAACCCAGAAAAGTAAAAATTCTTCTTCGCAAAAATTAATGCGTAGTGAAAGGAAACACGCTAGTGCCATTTCACACAATACCAGTGACTAATAACATCAGAATAATGACTTTACCACGTATGAACTTTCTCACGAGCGTTTACATCCATATCTGCATGGTAATAATCAGCTGCAATTCCTCTCTCACGTAACTCTGCCGCAACCTACAGCTCTTGACAGAATGAGAAAAGGATAAATTTTTATAGCAATTCTAGGGAAGAGATGCTAGCATGTTATTTACCATTAGTATTATAATTTTTTTTCACAAATGCTTTACATTAACAATATCAATCTAATGCAAACAGAGGGCTTTACCATGTTCTGATAAAAAAGTACAGCTGAATAATAGAAGGGATCAGTGCCTATGACTAGAAGAGAGACGATATGAAAATAAAAAAGAAATTTCAACGCTAAAGTCCTCATGCATTTAATTCAAGTGATGACAAACTTTAAAAGCATGCAGAAGATAGGTTGCTAACAATCATATGATTTACATCAAAAGTTTCAGTTGAGCAAAGGCTCCAATAGTTTCTCTGTTTTTACGTAGTTATCTGGAAATACACTTCTTTCAGCGTTGTGTAACAATTGATATAATAATAGTAACACAACAAACACAGTTAAATTAGCAGCATCGATCATTCCAACACCACTACCCACGGAATAACTCCCAAGCAATATTTACACCACCAAAACAAGGAGCACTGAATACAAAAAGCAGACCTGTTCACATTCTTTTCTCGAGAAGCAGTACACTATCCCAGATTCACTGTTTGAATAAGATTCTTGAATGAATTCAGCAATTTCATCAACAACCACCTTACCAACAGATGACTTGCTCCGTACCTAAAAAGTACAGAGTTGTTATTGTTGCTCCCATTCTTAAGCCATTAAGAGTATAAATGAAGTTAAGCATCAACTATACCGTGTAGAAAAGGTTTGGCCTATTGACCGTACTGACAAATTTAACACATTTTGGAATGCGCAGCATCTCCATTACATCATACTGAACTTTCTGTGTGGCAGTTGCCTGCAAACCAGATACCAAAGTAACAGTGATTACTTTTATATTGTAAACTATAATAAGACATATTCCAAATTTCTTGTCTTATTAGTAAAGATAATGAAAACATACAGTCAAAGCCACCACGGGAACATTGGAAAACTGAGTCTTGAGGATACTGAGGCTCTTGTAGTCGGGGCGAAAGTCATGACCCCACTGACTGCAGCAATGCGCCTCCTGAAAAGTATCTCAAATAATCAAAGACAAATGCTTGCAGAATTTTCCATATGGATGCCTAGACATTTACTGCACAAATTATTAGTATTATGAAAAACTTCGGTTATGTAAAAGCAATCAGACATTAATTCCATGAACAGCGGGTACAACACATCTGTATACAAATCTGGTTACTTTCTGGAGCTTTTCAGAAATAAATTTTCAAAAAGCAGTCTGCTACAGCTGGCAAATTAATTCAACTGCAGAGAATACTGACAAATGTCTAAGGAGAGCAACTTAGTTTTTACCAATTTCTTTCCATATGACTGGCATTTAGTTCTAAATCAAACTGCTTGCAGTAAGAACTTCTACTCAGAGAAACAGATGATCTTCTTCAGTAGATTCTCAAAAAAAAAAAGTTTATGTAGTCTGCTTAGATGGTACAATGATTTCTTATTTTCATTTTTTATAAGAAATCTTGTTAAATACTGACAGATTCAACAAAAGTTTGGTAATGTTTTCTCAACTAAGCAGTTCCTTTATTCCTTGGACCACTTGGGTCCTGATTCCAGGCGCTGAGAAAGCTTCCATTGAAGTAAGCACTGAGGTTACAAAGCACGTGGCACTTCTATAATCATGTTGCAAGGAAAGGTATGTGAATCACCAAACGTGTTCTCATGTACACGCACTTTCCCAGAACTTCAACATCCAGGTCACATTTTCAAATCAAACATTTTGACTAAATAATTAGATCCAATTTTTGTAACAACAAAACTAAGTTTACGACAAATATTTCAGCAAACCTCAGCTGATGTTCAATAGGGTACTGGTTGATATGGTCATGTCTTATGGAAGTCAAAGTGAAAGCAAAAGGCAAAAAATGATAAACTCACATCAATTGAAATTAGTGAGAGACGCCCCGCATTATGGCATTTTTCAAGTTTTGACATGAATCTTTTGCTCTTTGATATCTTTTCTGGTGTGACATACAAGATCTTAAGCTCACCCTCACCCTTTTCAAGGGCCTTGTATATGAACTTCTCATTTTCCTTGCTAGTGGTCGATGTCAACATGAAAGCCGGAATGCCTAAAGCAGTCAAACCCATAACCTGAATCATCAATTGTTGTCCAGAGAAGCCAATTCAAGTTACAGAAAAAGCATATAGAAAGCACATTGTTCAATTGAATAAATAAAAAAACAGAACAGAACAAAAGAAAGAAAGAACCTGATCTTGGATCAAAGAGAGTAAAGGACTAATAACGAGGGCCACACCATCACGAAGAATAGCTGGCAGCTGGTAACAAAGGCTCTTACCACCACCTGCAGCCATAATCACTAGAACATCTCTTCCGCTCATGATAGCATTTATGATCTGGTTGAGTTTAAGCTTTTTATTAGCAAATTCATAAAAGAAGTTAATCATGAGACTGAAACCAGACATTCCTTTGCATTGGCAAATTTTGCTAGTGATAAACAAACATATTAATAATCCATTAAACACAAAACGCCTAGACTCCTCTCAAATCCTAACCCTGATCAAATTTCCGTTAGTGAATTTATAAAAACAGAAAAAAAGTTTTCACCTTTCCTACTGTGCATCTATAAAACGTGTCCACCTTTCCCAAAGAAAGAAAACATGAAAAGGAGCAATAGCCAGTTTGTACTATGATATTGAGAAATGACTAATAGCACACAACAAGAGCATTAAAAGGGGTAATTTACAAACAGTACAAAATCTTTCGCAAGAAAAGGAAACTAAAACAAGATACTCAAAAAGGATAAAACTTGAATAGGTAGCTAACCTCCTTTTGATTTTGACGATAAGAGGGTATGCCAAAAATATTAAGCCTAACATCATCAGCTTGAGAATCCCACTCAAATGAACCTGACCAGTCTTCCAAAGAAGAAGATCGAGAAGCATTTTCATTTGCAGAATTCCCAGTTCCAGATGCTTTATATGCTTCCAACAAAAACTTCAATTCAGATTGTCTCTCGTGCAACTTCTCTTGTCTTTCTAGTAATAACTTTATCTGGTCTTGAACATCTTCAATCTCTGTCTCTATATTGAGTAGCTCTTCTAATACATCCGCTTCAGTTTCCATTGCTTGCTTCTTTTGTCAGAAAGATCCAATTAACAAATAAATTTGGTTTTGTTACAGAGACAACAGGGCATGGGGGACAGGTGAAAGGTCCTACATATGGTTTGGGCAGAATCCCAAATGGGTTAAGCCCAGTTGTTTTTGTGTGTCGTCGTGAAAGCCCGACCCTTTATTCAATGTGTGCTCTGAGCTTTTTTTTTGTTTTTTTACTTTAGAAACTAACTAGCTCGTTGTTTGCGCTTGGACACGGGGTCAGATTATTTTTCTGAGCAACAATAACAATGAAAAAATAACATTGTGAAAATACAAATAATTTTTATTATTTTTTTATATTTTGTCAAATTTCAAATTGTCCCTTGACTGACATTATAACAATAAAAAAAATAACATTGTAAAAATACAAAAATAACTCTAGTCGCCAATTTTAATGTTTTTGCTTCAAATAGCATTTTGATCCTTTCAATGTGTAAACAATATAAAAAAAAATTATTTATCCCGTGTTA